>Ga0308165_1000042_pt1 | contig 379382 bp, 322 predicted proteins | sample PhyWR2_FD_201032 | JGI IMG/M metagenome (GOLD analysis project Ga0308165, IMG submission 201032) | Phyllosphere microbial communities from UC Gill Tract Community Farm, Albany, California, United States - DLSLW.R2 | ecosystem: Host-associated > Plants > Phyllosphere > Unclassified | place...
ACCAATCCTGCTACCATCGAAATTAACTTCGAAAAAACTTTAGCTTGGGTTAACAGTGGTGCACAACCAACTGATACTGCTCGTGCTATCCTTTCTTACAAAGGTGTTTTATACAAAAAACACTTAGAAGGTGGTGTTAAAAAAGGAGCTTTAACTCAAGAACAGGCAGATGAAAAATTTGCAGCTTGGTTAGATGCTAAAGCGGGTAAAATTTCTGGTAAAACAGAAGGTTTAGCTACTTCTAAAGCAGATGCGCGTAAATCAGCATTAGCAGCAGAAGCTAAGAAAAAAGAAGATAAAGCAGCAGCTATCGCAGCTAAAAATGCACCAGTTGCAGAAGAGGTTGTTGAAGAAGAAGCACCAGCTGTTGAGGCTGAAGCAACTGAAGAAGCTCCTGCAGCAGAAGCTACTAAAGAAGAAGGAGCAGAATAATTTTAATTATTTTGTCTCATAAAATAGCGTTCCGGATATTCGGAACGCTATTTTTATTTAAAAGATATTATTTACAGTTCGTCATGCTGAATTTATTTCAGCATCTTTCTTGTCATAGATCCTGAAATAAATTCAGGATGACGTGACTTTTTAAGGCACATTTAGTCGCTATGAAACACGAAGAAGCATTTTATATAGGTTACGTTACTAAAACGAGGGGTTTAAAGGGAGAAGTTCAGGTATTTTTCGAATTTGATGAATACGAACAACTCGAATTTGATGTGGTATTTGCTGATATGAATGGTAAGCTTGTTCCATATTTTGTGGCTTCTGCAAAACTACAGGCCAATAAAACCGGGTATTTTAATTTTGATGACGCTGATCATATCGATAAAGTACAGCCGCTACTAAAAAAGAAACTGTACCTGCCCCTGTCGCAAATGCCAGAACGCGAAGAAGGAGAATTTTTCTATACCGACTTTAAAGGTTATTTAGCAATAGATGAAACTTTGGGTGAACTAGGCGAAATTTTGGAAGTAAACGAATACCCACAACAATTTGTGGCTACAGTGATGTATAAAGAAACCGAAATCTTGTTCCCTTTAAATGAAGATTTTATTGTAGAATATGACGAGGATGAAAAAACACTAACCCTCGATTTACCCGAAGGTTTGCTCGATATTTATCTTGAAAGCTAAAGATCAAAAAATATTTTCTGGCTTTTCACTGCTCATAAGCCTGTTTGTAAAATAAAGCAATCTTTTAGTGAAAAATTTGATTCAGCGTTTTGATAAACCCGTTGAGGAGATATTTGAGCCAGAAGAAGGTGATTAAAAGGATATGTTTTTTGAATAAAAATTATTAATTTAGATTTCATTCTAATCAAATTAACATGCTCAAAAGAACATTAAAAATCGCCATGGTTTTTCTCGCCGTGCTTACAATCATTTCTTGTAAAACCGTACAACAGGCAAATTTAAAAGAAATTAAGCCCTTTGTTGGTATCTGGAACGATACTAGTAATCCTGGGTGTAAAATCGTTTTTAAAGCGGATGGAAGTTTTTACAATCTCGCCAAGGAAGGTGGTGTACCGATCGTCACACATAGCGGCACATTTAAAATTTTATCCGGCAACATGTATGTGTTAAATATTGCTGATGCAAGGCCTGATGCTACTTACGATCTTAAAGGCAGGCAATATGCAAACTATTATACCTTAGGCAATGACCAAAAAACAATGAAAGTAAGCGGTGTTGTTGATGGACGGAACGGTAGGAAGCCATTGCAGTGGGCGAGCGATCTGGTAAAGGTTAATACGCTGGATTAACATTTACAGCAATGAGTTGCGATAAGAGTCAAAATTGATACTGAGTGTAGCAAAATTCGACTTTGGACTAAAGACTTCGGACTAAAGACTTACCTTTGCGTTATGCGTTTCGATATTATAACAGTTCTGCCCGCTTTATTAGAAAGCCCGTTTGCCCATTCTATTTTGCAACGTGCACAAAAAAAAGGCATTGCCGAAATTGTGGTACATAACCTGCGGGATTACGCCACCAATAAACAAAAAAGTGTAGATGATTATCAATATGGCGGAGGAAGCGGCATGGTGATGAGTATCGAACCCTTTGCGGCGTGTATAGAAAAACTTCAGGCTGAGCGCGAATACGATGAAATTATTTTCATGAGTCCCGACGGCGTTACGTTAAATCAAAGTACAGCCAATGAACTTTCTATTAAAAAGAACATCATTATTTTATGTGGCCATTACAAAGGCATAGATCAGCGTATACGCGATATCTTTGTAACGAGGGAGATTTCTGTAGGTGATTATGTTTTAAGCGGTGGGGAGCTTCCTGCTGCGATTGTGGTAGATGCTGTGGTGCGTTTAATCCCTGGTGTTTTAAATGATGAGACTTCTGCCCTATCTGACAGTTTTCAGGGAGAATTGCTTGATGCACCAGTTTATACACGGCCGGCAGATTGGCGTGGACATAAAGTGCCAGATGTTTTATTAAGTGGCCACGAGGCAAAAGTGAATGAGTGGAGACACGAACAGGCCTTAGAACGCACTAAAACGCGCCGCCCTGATCTTTTGGAATAAAATTTCCTTGTAAATAATAAAGGTAAATTCTATTTTAGGGGAAACGCTTCTAGTCCCCAACAATATGTCCAAACAGATTGTAATTTGTGATGATCATTTACTTTTTTTAAATGGCATTTCCGAATTGCTTAAAAATACCGGGAACAACTACGGCATTTTTAAATTTAGCGATGTACATTCTTGCAGAAGCCATTTGATGCAAAACGTTGCTGATGTTTTCATCTGTGATTTAAATATTAACCATTTGGATGGATTTGTATTGATTGAAGAACTCAAATCGCAGCTAAAAAACACTAAAATAATTGTTCTCACTGCTTATTATGAAGATTTTCTAATTCAAAAGGCAAGAAAACTGGGTGTAAACGCTTTTCTGAAAAAAGAAACACCGGCAGATGAGCTTATCAGTGTTATTGAAGCAAATAAAAACACGGCGTTTTACACCAATAAGAGTTATAAAAAGGGAGAAAGTGTGTACAGCGCCATTGATGGTTCAATCGTTAATAAATTCCGGATATCCAGACAGGAAAAAGAGATCATCAAATTAATCATCAAAGGATTAACCAGTAAAGAAATTGCTGAAGTACTATTTATCAGCATAACAACAGTAACAACCCATCGCAAGAACATCCACCGGAAGTTGGAAATCAATAACAGCAGTTCGCTCATTAAATTTGCTCATGAGAATAACCTACTTGATTAGCTTTCTGCTATTCCCGCTATTCTCTTGTGCACAAAACACAAACCACTCAATATCAGTAGTATCCGGCTACGCTGTAGATCAAAACTCATCGTGGACGATCGGGATGCTCCAACAACAAAAATTTCAGTCTTTTAAGCAGGGCAGTAAAGTTAACATCGGCTACAATAAAAATGCTGCGATATGGTGCCAATTTATTGTGAAAAATGCAAGCGTTTCACAAAGCAATAAAACATGGCTATGTTTTAACAATAATCATATCGATAGCCTTAGCCTTTATGATGGTAGCGGAATTAAAACCATAGGTGACAGAACGGTTGGCCGGAGCCCATTTATCGAGGCTCTTGCATTTGAAATTAACCTGCGGCCAGGCGAAGAACGATTGCTTTTGGTGCGGGTTAAAAAGGAAACCTCCTTTTTAGATTTCTCTTATACTTTAGAAGACCAAACTTATTTAGAAAGCAAATCATCCGAAAAAATAGCATTGACTTCCTTTTTTATCGGTATGGTATTTTTGTTGCTCATGATCAATGGAATATTGTTTTTGATGACTAAAAAAAGGCTATACGTTTATTACATTGCTTATTCTGTACTTACTGTGTTTTATACGGCAATTACAACCAACTTCGCCAGGCATGTTTTATTTCCGGAATTTAGGTTTTTTAGCGAGGGCCGGGTTTACTCAGGAGCACTTTGGTACATTGCCCTGAGTATTTTTCTTGGACATTTTTTAAAGCTAAAAGAAAATCAGCCCGTTAAACATAAACTGGTCATTATACTTGGTGGCATAAACTTTTTATTGATTTTAATGTCGATTTCGTTATTGGTGTTGTATAGAGACTTTGAATTTCGCTACTTTTTTGTGTTTGGCTACATCATATTCCTGGCTTCTATCGTCATACTTTTCTGGTCGGCGTTAGTCCATCTGAAAATTGAAAAAACTCAGGCGATTTATGCGCTTTTTGCCTTTGCTCCACAGCTTGTATGGGGTGCTTGCTTAATTTTAAAGACATTTGAAATTATTCCTAAATCACTGGGCGATAACTGGATGTTGTTCATCGGTCTTTATGAAGTGTTTTTGTTCGGATACGTTTTATCGAGAAATTATATTGATATTTTTTTGAAGAACAACGAGTTGGTTCAAGAGGTTCTTTTCGAAAAAGAAAGCTCATTGAGGGCTATTAGTGAAGTTCAGCTAAGGGAGCGGAGAAACATCGCTAACATTATTCACGACAATGTAGGAAGTAAGATTGCACATATTCTTCATCTTTTTGATATGAAGAACGCTGAACTTGCCAGGCAAACAATAAACGAACTGGCTGAGGATATCAGAGAGATATCCCACAAAATACTACCTAAATCCCTTGATGAAGGTGCTTTGATATCTAGTTTAAAAAGCCAGATCTCAAGACTGAATGCAGGTTTAACAGGTGCAAAAATTGAGCTTTTCTGTTACGACTTTCCTGATAAAATTGATGAAAAATGGATTTATGATTTATACCTTATTGCACTTGAGATTATAAACAATGCCATTAAACATGGTAACGCGGCGTTAATCACCATCGAACTTTATAAATATCCAAAAAACTATCACTTTCAATTTACGGATGATGGACTCGGTTTCGATCTGCAGAAAACAAATAAGGGTTTTGGACTCGAAAACATCGAAAAGCGAATAGACTACTACAAAGGTAATTTCGAAATCAGTAGCGTTAAAAACGAAGGCACTATTATTCAGATTAATATTCCATCCAGGAATTAGCTGCTTTCACGGATTCTGTAGCTGTAAATATACCCTTTAATGGGTATTTCTTCCCGAATATCTTTCGCATACTTTAGTTTAATAAAAGCAAGGTATCCTTTAAATTAATGAACATGAAACAATTACTTACAGCAGTACTAAGTGTGCTGGCTATTGCGGGTTATGCGCAGGATTTAAGTCCAAAAAAGAATGAAAGTGGAAAATACGGGTTTGTAGACAAAACAGGGAAAGAAGTGATTCCTTTTAAATATGAGAAAGCTGGTTACAGTTTCCATGAAGGATTAATCGCTGTTAAACTAGACGGAAAATATGGCTTTATAGATGAGACAGGGAAAGTGGTTATTCCCTTTAGATACGATGATGCCATTTATTTTAAGGATGGGTTTGCGCAGGTTGAGCTAAATGGAAAATCGGGTTATATCGATAAAAAGGGTAAGGAAATCACCGCCTTAAAATACGATGTCGCCTTTGATTTTTATGAAGGTATTGCCAAGGTAAGATTAAACGAGAAATATGGTTTTATTGATGCTACAGGCAGAGAAATCACCCCTTTAAAGTATGAAGATGGAAATAATTTTAAAAACGGTTATGCCAGTGTTAAACTAAACAACAAATGGGGTTTTATTGATAAAACGGGCAAAGAGTTTACAAAGTTTAAATATGACTACGCAAAAGATTTTAATGATGGGGTTGCTCCTGTTGAAAAGAATAAACTCTATGGTGCCATTGATAAAAACGGAAATGAAATCATCCCTTTCAAGTATAGGTTCATTGCAGATTTTGAGGATGGTTTAGCTAAAGTTGGACTCAATGGACGGGAGGGCTTCATAAACACAACAGGTGAAGAAGTTATACCGATTAAATACGATGCGGTTGGCAGCTTTGAGAATGGAGTGGCCCGGTTTAGGTTAAATGGCAGATGGGGCGCAATGGACAAAACAGGTAAAGAAATAACACGATAAACAAACATGAGCATGAAAAAATTAACAGTATTACTTTTTTTACTTAATGGCTATTTCGCCTTTGGTCAGACCACTTACGAGAACAAAAAATTAGCCCTTATTAACGATATTTTTTTTAATACCACAAAGCAGAATATCAACTCCTTTATGAAAGATAAAGGCTTTGAAAAAGGAGATGTTGAAGAAGGAGAAGGTGATATTAAAGAAATATTGGCCTTTGACTCCAAATTTGATATGATGCAATTGTCTTATGCGAAAAATGATAAAATTTCGACTATAGTATGCATTTTTTCTGGTGCAATTAATGTGGCATTTATCGATATGGAGTTAAAAAGCAAAGGATATACCGCAAAAGTTGTTAAACAATCTATAGATGGGCAGCCGTTTAATAAAAATGTATGGAGCAAATCAGGAACGAAGTATAATTTTGTTACCTATGCTGATGAAAAGGAGAAGATTGGCGTTTTGGGCTATGGCGTGTATTAGCACTGGTTTTTAATTCCGCACTGGTTTATTTGAATTAAATGAAACTCAAAGGCGCAGAAAAACAGTTTTGGTGGCATTTTGGACATATTACCGAAGCTAAAAATATCCCGGCAGAACTGAAAGGTTTTACCAGTATTGATTCATTGGTTGATGATGAGTATTTAGCCATGCTTTTGGCGAAAGTTTCGGTTATGGGAAGTATTTATTTGAAAGAAACCATGGTAACCGATGAAGGGATGAAAATGATCAGCAATGTTAAGCAGCTTAAGCATTTAACGCTGATGAAGCATGAAAATATTACCCAAGCCTGTTTGCCTTATCTGAATAAACTGACCGATCTGGAATACCTCGATATCTGGAGGACTAAAATCCGCTTGGAAGATGTAGGGGTTTTAAAAGATTTAAAAAACCTTAAAGAACTGCATATATCGCCTCACGACGAAGGAATAGAAGAAAGCCGGGATACTATTTTGGAAAAGATAATTAAAGCAGAAGAAGTGCTGCCAAATTGTATTATTCATACTTAATTTCATCAATGTGGATGAATTAATTTACCTCAGGATATTGAATGCTAAATTCGGCATAAACTGGCGAATAGTGCTCTCCTGATCTTTTGTAATAGAAGCATTTAAGGCAATCCAATGTGGAATTCATAAAGAATGTGGAAAAAATTAAATTAGGTTTTTTTTTATCAAAAATAATCCCTAATATTGCAATCCGATTTTCACGGGATGAAATATCGATTTAATAGCTTAAAATCATGGATTTAGTAAAATTTGTTGAAGAGCAGGCCATCGCGAAAAAAGATTTTCCTGCGTTCAAGTCTGGCGATACAGTGAGCGTACACTATAAAATTCGCGAAGGTAATAAGGAACGTATCCAAATTTACCAAGGTGTTGTAATACAACGTAACAGTGCTGGTGCTAACGAAACTTTCACAGTTCGTAAAATGAGCAACAGTATTGGGGTTGAGCGTATTTTCCCTATCAATTCTCCAAACATTGAGAAGGTAGAAGTAAATAGCTATGGTAAAGTTCGTAGAGCGAAATTGTTCTATTTACGTGCTTTAACTGGTAAAGCTGCCCGTATCAAATCTTTGAGAAAATAATATTCTTTATTATAAGATATAGCCTTCACGATTCATTTCGTGGAGGTTTTTTTGTTTATACCTTTGTTAAATGTTAGACTCTGCTTTTTTCGACCAGGTTTTTTGGGGCAATACTGTAAAAGCCTATTTTCTTTTAGGTGGCATTCTTTTTTTAGGCTTAATATTCAAAAGGATTGTATCAAAACTTTTAAGTAAACTGCTGTTTAGGCTCTTTAAAAATTTCTCTAATCAATCTCATGACGAAGCATTTGTTGGGCTTTTACTTAAGCCGATAGAGGTTTTTATTCTTTTAACTACACTTTATCTTTCCATTAACCAGTTAAAACACCCGTTAGAGGTAGCTGTATTCCATTATAGTAAATTAATCGGCAAGGTTAAAGAATTGATACCGGTAACCATTGGCGATTGTATCGACCGGATATTTTTATTTGGAATCATCCTGTCTGTTTTTTGGATTATTTTAAGGATAATCGACTTCATCAGTCACGTTTGGTTATATAAAGCATCGCTTACTGATAATAAGGCCGACGATCAACTGGTGCCCTTTTTAAAAGAGCTGTTAAAAACGGTTGTAATCTTTATTGGTTTTTTTACCTTGCTGGGTTTTGTTTTCGAGGTTAATGTATTGACGCTGATAACCGGATTGGGTATTGGAGGTATTGCTATTGCATTGGCGGCTAAAGAGAGCTTAGAGAACTTAATAGGTTCGTTCACCATCTTTTTAGATAAACCTTTTACCGTTGGCGACCTGGTGAAGGTTGACGGTGTGGAAGGCACTGTAGAAAAGGTCGGTTTCAGAAGCACAAGGATCAGAACTTCCGAAAAAACCATGGCTACCCTACCCAATAGGGGCATGATCGATGGGGTTTTAGAAAACCTTTCATTGAGAAATTCACGTAAAGTATCATTTGTGATCGGACTTACATACGAAACCAGTTCCGATTCGTTAAGAAAAATTATCACCGAAATTGAAAGTTACATCAATAATCATGAGGGCACCAGCGATGATGGAAATGCCTCCTTTAAAAGCTTTGGCGATTCGGGTTTAAATGTTGAGGTTAACTATTTTGTAACGGTACTTAATTATACCGAATTCCTTAAAATCAGACAGGAAATCAACCTGGAGATTATGGATATCGTGATCCGTAATAAATCTGATTTTGCTTACCCAACACAGCGTTTAATTAGCGACAGGCCGATTGGCAATACCACAGAAAAAGAAGTGGGTAATGATGCTACGGATTAAGTGATTACATACCTACATCCGATTAATATTTATTAATTTAACTAATCTTCTTAGGCGATCGTCATGCTGAATTTATTTCAGCATCTTTCATATAAAATAGACCCTGAAATGAATTCAGGGTGACGACTAAATTAAATATATAGAATATCCTAAAGGGATAAACCACTACATAAATATTTGTAAACGAACAAAAAAGCCAGTTTAGCATTAACTAAACCGGCTTTTTATAAAATGTTATATCCTTAACTTAAAGTCGCCAATGTGGTGATCCCGCCCTTTACCACCTGGTTAAGTTCTACGTTAACTTTGGTGCCTACAGGAAGAAAAACATCTACCCTTGATCCGAATTTGATAAAGCCGAACTGTTCAGTTTGTATCACCTGGTCGCCTTCTTTTACATACCATACAATTCTACGGGCTAAGGCACCCGCAATTTGACGGAACAATACAAGAGTACCGTTTTTATGCTCGACAACAGTGGTTGTGCGTTCATTTTCAGTAGATGATTTTGGATTCCATGCTGCAAGATATTTTCCCGGGTGATATTTGAAGAATTTTACCACTCCTGAAATTGGATTACGGTTAATGTGAACGTTTACTGGCGACATAAAAATCGAAACCTGTAAACGTTTATCTTTAAAATATTCTCCTTCTTCAGTTTCTTCAATTACCACTACTTTACCATCTGCAGGGCAAATAACAAGGTTATCGCCTGAAGAAAAGCTGCGGCTAGGATTACGGAAAAACTGCAATACGATTATCAGTAACGCTGCCGAAAAGATATAAATAAACCAGCGTAACCAGGTAATGTCATGGTATTTATAATCCACTACAGCGTTGATTACGAAGATCAATAATATGCTTAAGGCAATGGTAGTGTAGCCTTCTTTATGTATGGTCATTGTTTTAGAAATTATTGGACAAAGGTGCGAAAAATAAATTAATCCAATTTAAAAATTATGCGCCCGTTGCTCTGTAAATATCAGTCAGGTTTCTGCCAAGACCATTATAATCCAGTCCATAGCCCACCACAAATTCGTTAGGTATTTCAAAACCAACATATTCTAGTGCTTTAATTTCATGTTTTAAAGCGCTAGGTTTAAGTAAAAGAGACGCAACTTTAACTGAAGCCGGATTTTTTTCTTTTATCGTTTTTAAAATATGCGTTAAGGTTAAGCCTGTATCAACAATATCTTCCACAATAACAATATCTCTGCCCTCGATGTTATCCGGCAATCCGATCAGTTCTTTTACATCCCCCGAACTTGTTGTTCCTTCGTAAGAAGCTACACGCATGAAAGCAACTTCGCAAGGTACATTAATCTCTTTGATCAAATCAGCCATAAATAGGAAACTGCCATTTAGTACACCGATAAATAGCGGGCATTTATTTTCGTAGTCCACATTCATCTGGATGCCCAGTAAACGGATCCTTTTGTTTAGGGTATCATTTTCTAAAAATATCTCGAACTCCTTATCCTCTACTTTTATTTTGTGCATGCCGCTATAGGATGGTTAATTGTATAATTTGGTTAAATGTTAATTGTTTTATCGTTTGGCTGAACTGTAAACTGCCAATCGCCAACTGTAAACTGGTTACTGCTGGGCCTTTTCCAATTCTTTTTGTCTTCTTCGTTCTTCCCTTCGCTCCTGCCTCAATTGCTTTTTGGTTTTGGTGGTATCGGCAGGTGTGGGTGTCTGTTTATTTGTTGTAGTATCTTTTTTAGCTCCACTACCAAAAAGGCGTTCGAAGAAACCTTTATTTTTATCGTGTACAATTACAACTGGTAGTCCATCTCCATCATCGTCAAATGCAGAGGTATCAACCACGGCAGTGTCAGGTGCTAAGTAACGACGAAGTCCTTCTCTCAGGCGAACATTATAAAAGCCATAACCTGAGGTATCGCCAGGTGTTAAGCCTTTTCTAGCCATAATATTACCCATAAACCTGAAGTAGTTGAACATATAGGGTTTCAGACTACCATCAGCCATAAATTTATACATCGACGCTTTAGGTTTAGGTACAATACTGGCCAGGAACAGCCCATCACCAATGGTTAAATCCGCAGGCTGTTTTCCAAAATAGTATCGTGATGCTTCCCCTATCCCATAAATATTCTGTCCCAATTCCATGATGTTGAAGTATACCTCCAACATCCGCTGTTTGCTGATCAGGTGGTTATGTTCAATAAGCCAAACAATCAAAATCTCTTCTGCTTTACGGGCCAAAGTTTTCTGACGGCTTAAATATACATTCTTAACCAGTTGCATGCTGATGGTACTGCCACCACGCTTAAATTTCTTTTCTTTAAAATTTACGGCAATTGATTTCCGGATCGATTCTTCAACAAAACCATTGTGCGTAAAAAATGAAGGATCTTCTGCCGTTAAAACGGCGTTGATAAAATTCTTTGAAATGGCTGATAATGGCGTGAAATTAGGGTTGGATGGTCCAATGGTAATATCACGCATCGGTTTGCCATATTCGTAAGGTGTATATACAAAAGTATTGTTGATTTTTTGCAAGTTGGTTTTTCCCCACTGCACAATTTTGAAATTAACCGGTGTTAAGGTCGAATTAAAGCGTACGCTATCAGGTATTTTGGTGTCCAGGTAAAAGTTAAGGTTATATTTAACTTTGCCCTGTACTTTTAATCCCTCAAGCGATTCGAACAAGCCTTGTGGAAATGCATCTAAAATCCCTTGCGCATCCTGCTCTTCCGCATTTAACTTTAGCTCATATATTTTATTCTTTCCTAAAGTATATTTAACAAAAGGATGGATCTGTGCATTTTTTAAATAAGCTGTTGAGCTACTGTCCAAAGCAATGTAGTTAGGTCCAACTAAAATATCGGCATCTAGTTTTGCGCTTTGAATAATAATATCGTTTGAAGCAATACGATGTTGATTAATCAACATGTTTTTAACTGACCACGAGCCAGATATCTTATAATCATCGCCACTGTATTTGGCATTTTTTAATTCGGTTTGCAAGGTATCGAAGCTCAACTTGGCATGTAGTTTACTATTGAGGTAGGGCAATTCCAGCTTTTTTCCATCAGCATAGGCTATAAAGCTTAACTTTTTACTTCCCGGATTAACATAACCGTTAACATGCCAGGTAGATTCGTTGTTGTTCACGTCAATGGTCGATTTTAAATCGCCGCCATCTATTGTAGCATTGGTTGCAAAACTTAATCTGGCTGTATCGTGATCGTTTAACCTAAAAACCATGTTTTTTACATCCATATCATCAGGGATTTTATATAAGACCTGATTTAAAATGTTGCTGGCTATTTCTGATAAATTTGCTTTCCGGTTGGTTTGAGTGCTGTCTTTTTTCTTTCGCTTTAAGATGAAATCGATATTTGTAGTCGAATCTTTAAGCACGACATTAACAAAACCATCTTTCAGTTTTACTTCCGAAAGTTTTACGTTACCGAATATTAATGGAAAAAGTTTAACACTAACACTCAACTCATTAATGTTCGAAAGGGTATCACGTTCTTTGGGAACAACAGTAATATTAGTCATTTTAACCGTGCTGAGCCCGGTGAAACCTGCTGATCCGATTTTGACGTCCAGGTCATAATCTTTATTCGCCTTGGCAATTGCTTTAGCCACCATTTTTTTAAGAAGCGCCTCCCTTTTGCTATAGGCTACTGCCCCCAGAGCAATACAAACAACTAAAAAAACACCTAAAACCCAGGCTCCGATTTTTAAATATTTTTTGGGGATCTTAATTTTTGGTATTTGCATATAGTCGTTAAAATGGTTAATTGCTTAAACGTAACAATTAAATGTTTATTTCGTGTTAAAATTACAGTTAAAAAGCCTAAATAAAAGTATTTGTGGCTATGTTTTGTTAATTTTGAATTTAAATCAATACCATGCAGATTAGCCCGCAACAAGTTTTAGATGCGCTTAAAAATGTTGAAGATCCCGATCTTAAAAAAGATCTGGTTACTTTAAACATGATTAAAGATTTACAGATTACAGATAACCTGGTCAATTTTACCTTGGAGCTTACTACACCGGCATGTCCGATGAAGGAGATGCTGAAAAATGCCTGTACAAATGCCATCAAACATTTTGTATCGCCAACGGCAGAGGTGGTAATCAATGTAACTTCAAGGGTTACTCAACCCAGCAATTCATCATCGTTAGATAACATCAAAAACATTATTTTGGTTTCATCTGGAAAAGGGGGGGTTGGTAAATCTACTGTGGCGAGCAATCTGGCTGTTGTATTAGCTAAAGATGGTGCCAAAGTTGGCCTTATCGATGCCGATATTTATGGTCCATCGGTACCAACGATGTTCGATCTGGTTAATGCCAAGCCAGGCGCAGAAGAAACCGCTGATGGTAAAACTAAAATTTTACCAATTGAGAAATACGGGATAAAATTATTGTCTTTAGGTTTTTTTGCAGATCCGGGGCAGCCAGTACCATGGCGTGGACCAATGGCATCTAACGCAGTAAAACAATTGTTTAATGATACCAACTGGGGAGAACTGGATTATCTGATCGTAGATCTTCCACCGGGAACGGGCGATATCCACATCACCATTACGCAAAGTTTCCCAATTTCAGGCGCGGTGGTGGTTACCACACCGCAACAGGTTGCACTGGCTGATACACACAAAGGTTTGGCGATGTTCAGAATGCCTGGAATTAATATCCCGATTTTAGGTGTTATAGAAAACATGTCGTATTTTACACCAGCAGAATTACCGGAGAATAAATATTATATTTTCGGAAAAGGTGGTGGTACCGAGCTAGCAGCACGTTTTGATGTACCGTTTTTAGGAGAGATTCCGATTATTCAAAGCATTTCGGAGGCTGGAGATCAGGGGAAACCTGTAGCATTAAATCAAAACCCGTTATTGGATGTTGTATTTGGAGATATTGCCAGTAAAATTGCGCAACAAATATCCATCAATAACGCGCAAATGGTGAATTGCTAAAAAATTACTATTTTTATAAATTAAAATATATATAATGAATTTAACAGAACAAGTAGAACAGGCATTAGAAACTATCAGGCCGTATTTAAAGGCTGACGGAGGTGATGTTTCTGTTGAAGAAATTACATCTGAAGGAACAGTAAAGCTTAAGCTTTTGGGCAACTGCGGTTCTTGCCCGATGAGTTTCATGACTATGAAATCTGGGATCGAGCAAGCGATTATGAAAGCTGTTCCACAGATCACTTCGGTAGTTGCCGTTAACATGGCTGAGCAAGATTAAGCTTTAACACTATTTAACAAGGAAGTTTTATTAATAAAATTACTTTTGTCTTAATGAGATATTGTATTGCCCTGATTTGCTTAATTTTTTCTGTAACCGCTTTTGCGCAACAAAAGCCGGGGCAGGATAAACTCATCCAATTTTCTGGGATTATTACCGATATCGATAGTTCAAACGTGATTCCTTATGTTACCATCACCAATCTTTCTGCCAAGAGTAAAAGGGTTGGTGCCGATTACAGAGGGTATTTTACCTTTATTGTTAATCCTGGCGATACGATCTTGTTTACAGCCATTGGTTACAAGAAGTTTTCTACGGTGATTCCTGAAAGTACACCAGATAGCAAGTACACGATTATGGTTAAATTGAAAGCTAATGTGATCGATTTACCTTCGGTGCGTGTTTTCCCATGGGCTACAACTGAAGAATTTACCCGTGAGTTTTTATCGATGAAACTGGCGGATGATGATATGGCCATTGCTAAAAAGAACCTTTCTCGTTCGTCAATCGATGGCTTGATTCAAACGCTACCACGTGATGGACAGGAAATCGGCAGTCAGAATTACCGCTATAATTTTGACAGGATGATTAATAAAAATATGGTTCAAACCAATCCACTACTTAATCCTTTCGCCTGGGGCAAGCTGATGCAGCAAATTTTTGATGGCGATAAGAGCCGGACGAATTAGTCTGGGTATAGATGTCCATTGCAAGATAATTATTACCTTAATTTTATTTTAGCTAGCCGTCCTCCTGAACTTGTTTCAGGATCTATGCTGCTATAAAGATCCTGAAACAAGTTCAGGAGGACGCATAAGTGCAATTAATAGCGACGGACCTTAAATAAAAAAGGGAAAACGTTTCCATTTTCCCTCTTACATCTTCCATTTTAAGCCTATCTTTTCTTGCTCTTGTTCGGAAACTTCATTTTGTAATCTGTTTTGATATTTCCTTTCGAAATTGCATCCAGTTTGCTTTTAAGCATGGTTTTACGCAATACACTTACTTTATCTGTAAATAGTTTCCCCTCGATATGGTCGTATTCGTGCTGGATTACACGTGCAGGCATTCCATCAACATCATCAGTATGCTCTACCCAGTTTTCGTCGAAATAGGTAATCTTGATATTAGGCTTGCGCATAATGTTTTCGCGGATATCAGGAATGCTTAAACAACCTTCGTTAAAACTCCAGGCTTCGCCTGTTTCTTCTAAAATTCTGGCATTGATAAATACTTTTTTATAGCCTGGATTGCCATCTTCATCTTCTCCGGTATCCACAATAAACAAACGGATCGGTAAACCAATCTGAGGTGCAGCAAGCCCTACTCCATTGGCGTAATACATGGTGTCGAACATATCGCTGATTAATTGTTTTAATTCCGGATAATCTTTATCGATATCGGCACCCACCTTTTTTAAAACCGGATCGCCGTAAGCTACTATTGGTAATTTCATTGTATTGTATTTTATGTTGTCCGTCATTGCGAGGCACGAAGCAATCTTAAAGCGCTGGGTGAACTAGCGATTGTTGTAGGATTGCTTCGTGCCTCGCAATGACGAAAAAAGTCAAGCAATGCAAATCGCATTTTTTTACAAAAATAACAATTATTCCTCTATTGGGCAGAAAGTAAAGATATTCAGTTGCTCGATATCTAAAATTTCATGGGTAACATCAGCCATTTGTGTAGTGGTAACTGCATTAATTTTCTCAAAAACAGTTTCCAGAGAATCGATTTTGTTGTGATCGATCAGGCTTTTGGCCATTGAAATGATTAAACCAATCCTGTTTTCTTCTCCCAAAGCAATTTGTCCGATAAATTTATGCTTGGCTTTTTGTAACTGCAATTCATTTAAAGGATGTTCTCTCAGCTTTTTGATCTCTTTAAAGATTAAAGAGAGTGCTTTGACTTGTTTTTCTTTATCTGTTCCGAAATAAATGGAAAAAATACCCGTATCACTCAAGGGCGAAAAGTTGGACTCGATGGTATAAGCAATTCCGTATTTCTCCCTGATCTGCAGGTTTAAAACAGAACTCATTCCATTACCACCAAAGTAATTGTTGAGCAGCATTAAAGGAACTTTTTGGGATTGATAGGTGGAATAGGCCTGTGTACCTAAAATACAGTGCGCCTGCATAATCGGTTTGTAAATGGTAGTATTGCTCTGTGGAAGTATGCGTGGTTTAATTCTTTTTTTAACCGGATTATTCTCTTCAACATCAGCAAAATACTTGTTTCCTTTATTTACAACGCTGTTTAAAGTATAATTTCCTAAAACAGCCACCACAATTTCGTCGGTGCGATAATTTGCTTTTCTGAAATTGATGACATCTTCACGGGTAAAGTTTTGAACAGATTCTGTTGTACCCAAAATATTGTTTCCCAATGAATGCCCGGCGAAAAGCATATCTTCGAAATCATCATTAATAGCTTCTTCGGGCTGATCTAAATAAGATGAAATTTCATCCAGAATTACACTTTTTTCTTTATCCATTTCTTCTTCAGGAAAAGTAGAATGGAAGATAATGTCATTAAAGAGATCTAAAGTTCTATCTAAATAAGGATTTAAAAAAGAAGCATGTACGCAGGTATATTCTTTTGTGGTATAGGCATTTAAGTCTGCCCCAACGCTCTCCAACCGGTTTAAAATCTGGTTGGTGCTTCGTTTTTCGGTACGCTTAAAGATCAGATGCTCAATAAAATGTGCTAAACCTGCTTTCCCTTCAGGCTCGTCCCGCGATCCTGTATTAACGATAATGCATGCGTGAGATATGGCAGAGGCCGCAGGCACATGCAATATGCGTATGCCATTTGGCAAAGTGTGAACATTGTATTCCATTAAGAGGCAAAGATAAGGCTAATTGCTTACAAAGACTCCGTATCCGGGTATTGCAATTGTAAGGCGGAAATCAATTTATCTTTAGTTGGTCTTTTTAGGACTAGAAAAGCAAAATTAGCGAGACCAAAAATTAAAAAGAAAGCGTTCTGCGTGATAAAAAAGCCTACGATATTAAAAAGTGCCCCACCTTCTAAAAGTGCTGCGCTGATGATAAATGCACTTTGGTACATGTTGATCTTAGTATCGGCAGTAGCAGATTTATCAATTTTAGAAATTAGATTTCTGTAGAAGAAAATGCTTCCCGAGATGGTAATCAGCCCCATAATCGGAAATATCGGGTTAAAGGGCGCTGTAGTTTGCGGATTCGCATCAAAAAATATGAGTTCGCGGTTAATGAGAATGGTTACCAACGTGAAGAGGAAAACGCCTGAGCATAGCGCAAGGTGAATGATTTGGAGTGTTTTTAGTTTGGTGTTCATTGTGGGGTGAAATAATTTATTAATGGTTTAAAAAGATCCGTCATCTCGACTGAAGCGCAGCAAAATGGAGAGATCTGTATAGTTAGATTTCTCGACTGCGTTGCACTCCGCTCGAAATGACGGATTAGGGAAATTTATTTAGTTATTCCCTCCAGTGAGAATAAAAACGCCCAGCGTAAGGAAACATCTTTTAAATAATCAAAACGGCCAGAGGCACCGCCATGGCCAAATTCCATGTTGGTTTTAAGCAACAGCACATTTTTGTCAGTTTTTGTGGCCCTTAATTTAGCTACCCATTTTGCCGGTTCGAAATACTGTACCTGGCTATCGTGTAAGCCTGTAGTAACCAACATATTTGGGTAAGCTTTTTTCTCAATATTTTCATATGGAGAATAACTTTTCATATAATCGTAAGCCGCTTTTTGTTTCGGATTGCCCCACTCATCAAATTCGTTTGTGGTAAGTGGAATGCTTTCATCCAGCATGGTATTAATTACATCCACAAAAGGAACATCAGCAATAAGACCGTTCCATAAATCGGGTGCCATGTTGGCTACAGCCCCCATTAATAAACCACCAGCACTGCCGCCATGGGCATATAAATGGCCTTTTGAGGTATATTTCTGATCAATTAAATACTCCCCTGCAGCAATAAAATCGGTGAAGGTGTTTTTCTTTTTCATCAGTTTTCCATCTTCGTACCATTGACGACCCATTTCCTGTCCACCACGGATATTGGCGATGGCAAATACAAAGCCTCTATTCAATAAACTCAAACGTGGCGAAGAGAAATAAACATCCGAATTTGAGCCGTAAGAACCATACCCATAAAGTAACAGGGGTGATTTCCCATTCTTTTCGAAGCCCTTTTTATAAACCAGGGCAATTGGTACTTTGGTGCCATCTTTAGCAGTGGCAAAAACACGCTCAGTAACATAATCTTTCGGATTATAGCCGCCCAGAACTTCCTGTTGTTTCATTAGTTTCTGGTCTTTTTTTACCAGATCGTAATCGTAGGTAGAGTTTGGAGTAGTTAATGAGGTATAAGCATAACGCAATGTGGTGCTGTTGTATTCGGGATTTGAGCCTACGCCAGCATCATAAACTGGTTCATCAAATTTGATATAATAATCACTTTTATCTTTTTTAAGTACGCGCAACTCCGTTAATCCGTTTTTACGTTCAGATAAAACAGTAAAATCTTTAAATTCTTCAACACTTTCCAATAGAACATCTGCACGATGGGGAATCACCTCTTTCCAGTTTTCTTTTTCAGTTTTATCCAGCGGACATTCCATTAAACGGAAATTCTTAGCGTTCCAGTTGGTTAAGATCAAAAATTTGCCATCAACGGGCATTACATCATACAATACATCTTTTGATCGGGCTGCAAAAACTTTAAAAGGGCTTTCCGGATGGTCGGCATCTACTATTTTATATTCCGAAGTAAGCGTTCCCTGCGAAGCGATAAAAATATACTTTCCGTTTTTCGATTTGCCTACACCGATATAGTTGGTGTTATCTTTCTCATCGTAAACTACCGCATCTGTTTTGGCATCTGAACCAAGTATATGTTTTTTAATTTTTTCACTAAGTAACGTAACAGGATTTTTTGAGGTGTAAAAGAACGTTTTATTATCATTAGCCCAAGCCACCCCACCTTCTGTATTAGTAATGGCATCTTTTAACATTTCGCCAGTTTCTAAGTTTTTAATGTTAATGGTGTACTGACGGCGCGAAACCTGATCGACACCGAAGGCTAAAAGTTTATTATCGGGACTAACATTAAATCCGGTGGCGCTGTAATAGGAATGGCCTTTTGCCAGTTGATCTACATCCAGCAGGATTTCTTCTGCTGCAGATAAACTTCCTTTTTTACGGCAGTATTTAAAATATTGCTGTCCATCCTCTGTTCGTGAGTAATAGTAGTAGCCATTTCTAAAAACCGGAACCGATTCGTCTTTTTCTTTGATCCGACCTTTCATTTCCTTAAATAAATCAGCCTGAAATTGATCGGCACTCTTCATCATGGTATCCAGGTAAGCATTTTCGGCTTTTAAATAATCTACCACTTTCGTACTGTCTGGTCCTTTTTTAAAGTAATCGATCATCCAATAATAATTATCTACTACGGTATCGCCGTGTATAACTCTTTGGTGCGGAATAATTTCCGCTATGGGTGCCTTTGCATCAGGCCACGTTATTGCTTTCATTTCTTTCTTTTGAGGGTGATTACAAGCCGTAATTGCGCTAAGCAATATAAGGCCAGGTAAGATACATTTCATAGCGGGTTGATTTCGGTTCAATTGCAATTTAATAATTTAGTTCAATAGTTCATTAGCCATTGGTTGATTAGTGGCGTGATGGTTAATTGTAAAAGAAATTGTTTAATTGTTGAATGGTTAGATTGTTACCTTTAGATTGTTGTGGAGGGTTAATCTGTTAATTGTTTAAATCGGTTAACTGTTGTAGGCAACTAACACTTCTGACCTCGGTCTTCAGACTTTGGACTTAAAACAGTTAATCTACTCCAAACGTCAAACGCTCAACCCCAAACTCATTTCCATTTTCGTAAAAATCCATCAAGCCTATAGATAATCATCCGAATTAGAAAAATTGATGTTAAATTGCCGCATCCAAACGGTTTGAAATCATAATGAAATTAGGGTATAAAAAGATAGTTGTTAAAGTTGGTTCGAATGTAATTACGCAGGCGAATGGTTTGCCGGACGAGGCAAGGATCAAACACCTTGTAAATCAACTGGCAGATATTAAAAAGCATGGTATTGAAGTAATTTTGGTTTCTTCAGGTGCGGTAGCATCGGGCAGAAGTTTGATCAAAGTATCCGAAAAACAGGATGCTGTAACTACCCGACAACTATTGGCGGCCATTGGTCAGGTTAAACTGATCAATACCTACTCCAATTTCTTTGCAGCACATGCTATACAATGCGCGCAGGTTTTGGTTACGAAGGAAGATTTCCGCGACCGGGCACATTATTTAAACATGAAAAACTGTTTGCAGATCTTGCTTCAGAACGAGGTAATTCCTGTGGTGAACGAAAACGATGTGGTTTCGGTTACTGAGCTGATGTTTACCGATAACGATGAACTGGCAGGGTTAATTGCTTCAATGTTAAACGCGGATGCCCTGATTATTCTTTCGAATGTAAACGGCATCTACAACGGCGATCCGAAAATTGAAGGATCGGCTGTTATTGAGGAAATTAATGGTTCGGTTGCTAACCTGGCATCCTTTATACAAACGGGTAAATCGCAATTTGGCCGGGGCGGAATGATCACAAAATCGACCATGGCGCAAAAAGTTGCTAAATTGGGTATAACAGTTCATATTGCCAATGGAACGAAAGATGATGTGCTGACTTCTCTATTAAACAATCAACTTGTGCATACGCGCTTTGTTCCCGAGAAAAGCAAATCAGGCAAGAAAAAATGGATTGCCCATTCCGAAACAGCAGCAACCGGTGTGGTAAAGCTAAACGATGGCGCCAAAACGGTATTAACTTCCGGTAAAGCAACCAGTTTATTACCCGTAGGAATTATCGAAATCCAAACAGACTTTTTAAAAGGTGATATTATTAAAATTATCGATGAAAGAAATAACCTGATCGGATTGGGAATAGCAGAATATGGTTCTGATAAAGCCAGAGAAAGAATCGGGCAAAAGAAACAGAAGGCTTTGGTGCATTACGATTATTTTTACTCAGCTATTTAAAGGTTTAACCACAGAGCACACAGAGAAAAAATCACAGAGTGACACAGAATTAAGCAAATTCTCTCTTTTCCTCAGTGTAAAACTCGGTAACCTCTGTGGTAGAAAAAGAAAAAAATGGATTACAAACAATACTTCGAAAAAGCAAAACTGGCTAGTCGCACTTTGATTAGCCTTGGTAAAGAAAGAACAGATGCCGTTCTAATAGATCTGGCTGAGGCTTTAGTGGCTAATATAGCCGAAATCCTTACTGAAAATATAAAGGATTTAGCCAAAATGCCTATCGAAGATCCCAAATATGACAGATTAAAGTTAAGCGCCACACGCATTGCAGATATTGCGAACGATCTTAAAAATGTTGCAGGCTTAAATAGCCCCCTGGGTAAAATTCTTTCAGATAAAACGCTGGAAAATCAGCTTCACATCCAAAAGATAAGTGTGCCTTTGGGTGTTGTGGGGGTAATTTACGAAGCGCGGCCTAATGTTACTGCCGATGTATTTTCGCTTTGTTTTAAAACAGGGAATGTTGCCGTATTAAAAGGCGGCAGCGATGCTGAATTTTCTAACCTGGCGATTGCAAAAGTGATACATCAGGTATTGGATAATCATAAAATAAACCGCGATGTTTTAACCTTATTACCTGCGGAAAGGGCTGCAACCGAAGCTTTGTTAAATGCCCGGGGTTTTGTAGATGTACTGATTCCAAGGGGAAGCCAATCGTTGATTAATTACGTTCGCGAAAATAGTAAAATCCCGGTAATTGAAACCGGAGCTGGGATTGTGCACACTTATTTTGATGAATCTGGCGATTTAGAGAAAGGTAAGGCAATTATTTTCAATGCCAAAACCAGAAGAGTGAGCGTTTGCAATTCTTTAGATTGTGTACTGGTTAACGAAAACAGACTGAATGATCTGCCTGTGCTTTTATCTCCTTTAGCTGAGGGTAATGTGGAGTTATTTGCTGATGAGAAAAGCTATGAAGTATTAAAATCTTCTTATCCAGCTCACTTACTAAACCAAGCCACGCCTGAGCATTTTGGGACGGAGTTTTTATCATTAAAGATGGCCGTTAAAGTTGTCGCGGATTTAACAGGAGCATTGAACCATATTGCTGATTATAGCTCCAAACATAGTGAAGCCATTATTTCTGAAGATGCAGAAAATATTGCCCAATTTTTAAATGAAGTAGATGCCGCTGCGGTATATGCCAATGCCTCTACAGGTTTTACAGATGGTGCTCAATTTGGTCTTGGTGCCGAAATCGGTATCAGTACGCAAAAACTTCATGCCCGCGGACCAATGGGTTTGGAAGAATTAACGAGTTATAAATGGGTGGTAAGGGGTGATGGGCAAGTGAGGAAGTGACATTATTGTCATTCTGAGCGCAGCGAAGAATCTTTTTTGGTTGATAGTTCATGGTTCATGGTTTTTTAGCCGCAACGGCCATCAACTATGAGCCAAAAGACCATGGTCTATTAACCTAATGACCAACTGAACTAAAGCTCAAAAACCTCTCCCCTTTCAGGTACTTCTACATTAAAACCATCTTCTTGCAATGCCATTGATAAACTTTGCAGGCTTTTATCTTCACCGTGCACCAGGAAAACTTTTTTAGGCTGACCGGTTTGTTTAATTGTTTTTACTAAATCGTTATGATCGCCATGGCCGCTTAACAGATCGGTTTGGCGGATGGTGGCGTAAACCATCATTTCACGATCTTTAATGCGAACAATTGGTGCTCCGCTTAACAATTTGTAACCAAGCGTTCCTTTAGCACAATAACCAATAAAAAGAATGGTGCAATAATAGTTCTGAATGTTATAATATAGGTGATCCTGAATCCTTCCACCTTCTAACATGCCGGCAGAGGAAATAATGATACAGGGATCGAAATAATTAGAAACGTCTTTACTTTCTTTCATGGTTTGGACGTAAGCCAGGTGCTCAAATTCAAACTCATCACCCATGGTTTGGTAAAAATCTTTTGCCTCCTGATTCACCAGATTATGGTGTTTGCGGTAAACCTCCGTGGCTTGAATCGCCATTGGGCTGTCTACAAAGATTTGAACCGGTGGCAATAGTTTTTTGGTGAATATCTGGTTTAAGGCAAATACCAGCGATTGGGTCCTGCCAATACTAAATGCCGGAATAATCAATCGTCCAGGGCTTTTAATGCAGGCTTCTGTAATTTCCTGAACCAATCTTTCTTCCAGTGTCTGATCTTTGGTATGCATTCTGCCTCCATAAGTGGCTTCGCTTACTACATAGTCTACTTCTGGCAGTGGTTCTGGGTTAACTAGGACCGGGTAGTTCTCTCTGCCGATATCGCCTGTAAAAGCAATTTTCTTCTCTATACCGTGATCGTTTATGGTTAAAATAGCTGCGGCAGCACCCAGCAAATGGCCAACAGGAACAAAGGTTAAGCTAATATCCCCATTAATTTTAAAAGGTTTATTAAACGCAATGGTTACAAAACGATCGATGGTATCCATTACATGTTTGTGCAGGTACAACGGTTTGGGTCCGCTGAAGTTACCGCGTTTAGTTCTGGGTTTGCGACCTGCCTTTCTTAAGAAAAGTTCAACAGAATCGAATAATAATATTGAAGTAAGATCGGCTGTGGGCGGCGTACAAAGTACCTGGCCCTCAAAACCAAATCGAACCAATGTTGGCAAATTACCTGAGTGATCGATATGGGCATGAGTTAAAATTACCAGGTTTATACTTGCCGGATCGAATGGGAATTGTTGGTTTTCTTCCTGGTAGGTTTCCTTCTCGTAATCTAATCCACAATCTATCAGTATTTTATAATGCCCAATTTCGAGCAGGTGCATACTTCCTGTTACTTGTTGTGCTGCGCCCCAAAACGTTAACTTCATCTTCTTATCTATCGCGTAAAATCTTTAGCCGTAAAGTAGTATAAATGATGGGATTTTTAAACAATCAGGCGTAATATTTTAATTATTATTAGTCTTGTTGTCTAAATTTTAACCCTCTTAATATTCCAGTTTTTGCTTCCTCAGAAAAATCTTCTAAATCGGATTCTGTGATTGTTTTGTCTAAAAGCATAGCAATAACGGTATCAAAAAACCATGAATTTCTAAGCCCGTCGTATCTTCTGGCGATGTGTTTATCGAAATCTGTTACAGCAGTAAAAATTTTATAATAATCGGCTTTATTGTCTTCAGGTTGTTGTGTTTTCCATTGGTCTAAAATTTCAGAAAATGCCTGCATTTCTTTTTTTAGTTCCCGTTGTAAAGCTACCTCGAATAATTTTCGGGCAACTTTATTATCTGCTTTTGAAAAATCCATAATGTAAATTTATGCCATAAAGATAAGAATGTCATTATATCTAACTGGCTTAACCCAAAGAAAGATTTTTTATCTTTGAAGAAAAATATCCGCTATGCAAGAACCTTTTGATATAGAAATAGGACCAGTTAATTATTCCGTTTTCCCGGAGGGAAATGATTCGTATACCATTTTTAAAGATGGAAGAGAATACATTCAGATTCAAAAAGATACTTCATCTATCTGGTTGAAAATGGACTATAAAACCGAACTTCCCATTTTTGAGGAAGATGAAGAAGTGAATGCAATTGGCCAGGCAATTGAAAAATACGTGCCTGAAGAAGATGATGAAGACGACGAGCTATAATAAGCAATCCTCAACAGGGTTTGGCTATACCAGTCCCTGTTGAGAATTTAAATTTAGGCAAGAAGCTTTAATAATTCTTCTGCAACTTTTTCTGATGAGGCAGGATTTTGTCCGGTAATCAATAAGCCATCAACTACAGCATAGGGATTCCAATCAGCGATCTTGCTGTAATGTCCGCCATTTTTTATCAACATATCCTCTACCAGGAAAGGCACTACGTTTGTTAATTGTACAGCTTCTTCTTCGGTATTGGTAAATCCGGTAACATTTTTTCCGTTCACCAGGTATTCACCATTTATCTTTACATCTTTAAGCACTCCCGGAGCATGACATACAAAAGCAACAGGCTTTTTGGCGGTATAGAATTCGGTAATGAGTTGTTGTGAAGTTGCGCTTTCTGCTAAATCCCAAAGTGGTCCGTGGCCACCAGGATAAAAAACTGCATCATAATCATCCATCACGATATCGGCCAATGGGGTGGTATTTTTTAATTTGCTCAAAAGAGCCCTGTCTTTATCCATTCTTTTCGTCGTTTCGGTTTGAAAAGAAGGATCTTCACTTTTAGGGTCAATTGGTGGTTGACCACCTTTTGGTGAGGCCAATACAATATCAATACCTTTGTCGGCTAAGGCGTAATATGGCGCTGCCAATTCTTCTGACCAAAAACCTGTTTTTAAACCTGTATTTCCTAATTCGTCGTGGCTTGTAAGCACGAATAAAACTTTCTTATTCATATTTTTTTATGCTAAGTGTATCACAAAATTAGTGGTCTTGATTAGGGTAGCAAAGGACTTCAATCACAAATTTAATGTGAGCAGAATCACACTTTTGCGGAAAGCCTGCTTAAGGTTTCCCTGGAAATGCCCAGGTATGCTGCGATTATTGCTTTTGAAACCCTTTGCATCAATTGCGGGTATTGTTGAGCGAGTTGTTCAAAGCGCTCTTTTGGGCTTGTGGTTAAAAGTGATAAAATCCTTTGCTGTAAAGCTACATAGCCCAAACTATTTTTTATCCTGAAAAAATGCTCCATTTTATGGCTTTCGCGGCAAAGCTGATCTAAATTGTCTTTGCTGATCGAGAGTAGTTCGGAGTTTTCCAGGCAGCTGACGTTGGTAATCGATTTAACATGACCATAAAAAGCCCTGAAATCGGAAAGCCACCAGTTTTCCATCGCAAACTGGATGATATACTCTTTCCCATTGGCATCTGTAAATGTGGCCTTTAATAAACCTTTAACTACAAAATAAATGTGATTGACAAATTCGTCTTCCTGGATCAGGTACTGGTGTTTTTTAAGCGTTTTTGGTTTGAAATGTGCTGCTATATGCTCAAACTCCTGATCGGAGAGGGAAACGATTTCTTCGAGGTGTGTTTTTAATTCAAAACTCATGCTATAAATTTAATTAAATAAGCATGAAATTTATTTTTTGATGGAATGATTAAGACGAAAAAAAAGCCCGATTAATAAAAAATCGGGCCTTGTGTCTTTTAAATGGTTTACCTCGTGCAATTTGCTGTCCAGGTTTGCCCATCTTTCGAAACTAACATTTTAAGGTTACTGGCATCAATACTAATACCGGTTAAGCCCGATCCAATACTTACATAACTGTTGTCGCCTGTTTTTTCAAACTTTACACCTGTAATGTCAGGAATGCCGTTACCAAAGTAAAAATTATACGTTTCGCCAACTTTGCTTACGGTTACTTTACCATCGCTACTGTTAGTTGTAGTCTCTCCACTACGATAGGAAACGGTTCCTTTGTAAGTACCCACAAAGAAATCCCGATCTGCAGGATCGGTATCTTTTTTACATGATACCATTACGGTTAATGCTATTAAAAGCATGCTGAAAATTTGAACTGTCTTTTTCATCTCTTTCACTTTTTTTAATTTTAAATAGGTCATAAATGTAACAGTGTTATGACAACGACTGTGCCAAAGCATTTCGACCATTGGCCAAATAAGGCTTTAAAATATATTATATTGAAATTATTTTTCAATTTAAAGCATTGTTATACAGTGCTTTGGTTAATTTTAAAAAAGAAAGAAAATGAAAATATTTTAAACGTTGGTGTGGGAGCTGCATTAAAATTTTAACATGGTAAAACTGTTCAGTTTAAAAGAACCTGTTCAATTTCGCTATCGATAAAATCTAACATTTCAACCTAAGGTACTTTATGCTATTCTTTGGTATAGTTTGATGGACCATTAATATTAACTTTTTCGCCTAAAAAATGAGGTTGTCTACCAATCATCAAGTCGATTGTTGATTTTACAATAGCAAAGTACTCTCTAAAGGAAGCGTATTTGAAACCCTGATATGTTCCCTGGTCAGCAGCAAAACCGTAAGACTTAATACCCAGTTTATTGCCAATATTGATACACCTGTTTAGGTGATATTTTTGCGATACCAGGATTGCGGTATCGATATTGAAAATAAATTTTGACCTATACAGCGTAGAGTAGCTATCAAAACCAGCGTAATCAAGATAAATTTTATTGGTATCAATACCATTTTCATAGCAGTAAAGTTTCATTACTGTTAATTCGTCGTGCGCATCACTCCCATTATCTCCTGACAACAGAATTTTATCAATTTTATGGTTTTTATAAAGTTTTATGCCAGCATCAAGCCTGTCTTTTAAATACTTACTGGGTTTATTGTTGTTTATTCCTGCTCCAAAAATAATACCCACTTTCGTTTTTGGTACATCTTGTTCATTCGAATAAATGGCCGGATTAGTCTGGTGTTTTACAAACAAGTTTATAATCAATACTATAACGACACCCAAAATAAAAGTATAGAAGAGCAGTTTAATGATTTTTTTGATGTTCATTGTTTATCTATTTGATCTGTGGTTTTGGGCTATTGTTTTTTTTAAGACTTCGGCAATCTTTTTATCCAGATCTAACTCGTCGGTATCGTCGAAAGGTTTGCCAATTTTATATGGTATGTGCTTTTTATTAAGTCTATACAACTGATAATAATTAGTACCTGTTAAACCATAACTTACAATCACTTTGTATTGTTTGTTGTAGCTGGGGTTAACGATATTGTCGAAATCTTTGACCTTGGTTAAAGTATGGTTTTTGGGATTAACAAGGTAAAGATTGTAAAATGAATTTCCTCCCCTTCCACCTGTATCTTCGAAAATTAACAGATCTTTTATCCCGTCGTTGTTATAGTCTTCGTAAGTGATATTATCAGTGATATGGCGCATTTCTATGTTTTCTTTCCAAAAGATTTTATCGGTTTTTACGCCTCTTTTACCAAAATAGATATTGGCTTGGCATAATTCTGCAGAAGGTTCTTTTTCTGTAATTAAATGCTGTATAGCGAGTACATAGTCTTTATTTTTAAAAGGATAAATGTATTGCCAAGTTCCTGTTGCGGTTGGCTGATTGAATACTTTTTGGGCAAACGAATGACTGGAAAGAAATATAAAGTATAGAATAAATATCCTGTTCATGTTTGGCATCTAGTAATAGATTGATGTTAAATTTCTGAAAGTTTTTCGGCAAGTTCTTCCGTCATTTCATCAAGTGTAAACAATCTGCCCCAATTAAACTTTTTCCATACCGTTTTCGGTTTGTTGGTTTTGTCGCTAAACATATTGCCGCCAAAGGTTTCACTTTTTTTTCGTGTAGAGAAATTGAGGCTGGTAGTGCTTTCTTCTCCCGAAGATCGGCTATAGTTCCCCGTTTGAAAGCCTATTAGTTCCATTTTTTGATTTTGGAACCTGAATGTATAATCGACATTACTCACCCCGTAAGAACCGCAGCTTAACCAATATTGATAACTTAAAATCAGTACTCCGTTTTTTATGCTGACGGCACCGGTTTCTTGTAAAGGATCGGCGAGACAAGTGTTCTCTACGTCATTTTCAGTTGGGATAAAATTGGTGTTTTGAGCCAGTAAGCTGTAATTTCCGGATGTTTTTATCAGTACCAAAAGCATACGGGGATTCACATTCAGTGTGTCACGGCCCATACCGTCATTTTTGATGAGATTTTTTGGATTGGTATTCTGAATAATGATCGCTTCATCAGGTAAATGATCTTTATTTAAATCGCCTTTGGCCCGATAAATTATTTTCCATCCTTTTGGAACAAAGGCACCCGTATTAGTGCCTGTTTTTGGGATTTGAGGATGATCTGCCTGTGCATATAGCTGAATAGAAATCAGCGCAAAAAGGATGAATAAACTATTTTTCATGGTCGATTTATTTATAATCAATAATAGAAATATTTGTTGTTGGCCGGAAATTTTATTTTAACATCATTTTTGAAGAACAGGCACTTAGCCCGCCCAGCCATCCCTATCCAAACTCCTGTAATTAATCGACTCTGCTAAGTGTTCCATTTCTACGTTTTCACTTCCATCTAAATCTGCAATGGTCCGGGCAACTTTCAAAATCCGGTCGTAGGCACGGGCCGAAAGGCCTAATTTTTCCATCGCTGATTTCAGGAGACTGTTTCCTTCATCACTGATCTGGCATACTTTGCGAACCATTTTCGGACTCATTTGGGCGTTGCAATGCAGATCTTCTCTATCTGCAAAACGTAGATCCTGAATTTCCCGTGCTTTAATTACGCGTTCCCTGATAAAGTTGCTTCTTTCTGTTTCTGAAGTGGAGGCTAATTCTGTAAAGTTAACGGGTGTTACTTCTACATGAAGATCTATCCGGTCTAAAAGCGGTCCTGATATTTTACTCAGGTATTTTTGCACCACACCAGGTGCACAAACGCAATCTTTCTCCGGGTGATTGTAAAAACCACATGGGCAGGGGTTCATTGAGGCCACCAACATAAAGCTGGCCGGATATTCTACCGAAAACCTTGCCCTTGCAATAGCTACTTTACGGTCTTCTAAAGGTTGGCGCATTACCTCCAAAACGGTTCGTTTAAATTCAGGTAGTTCATCTAAAAATAAAACACCGTTATGTGCCAGTGATATTTCTCCGGGTTGTGGATTGATTCCGCCACCTACCAGGGCTACATCGCTAATGGTATGGTGCGGTGAGCGGTACGGACGACTTGTCATTAATGCATCGCTTGCAGAGAGTTTTCCGGCAACAGAATGGATTTTCGTAGTTTCTAAAGCTTCGTTTAAATTTAATGGAGGTAATATAGTAGGCAGGCGCTTGGCCAGCATGGTTTTGCCTGCACCTGGTGGACCAATTAAAATAACATTATGACCACCTGCAGCGGCAATTTCCAGGGCTCTTTTAATATTTTCCTGTCCTTTAACGTCGGCAAAATCGTGTTCATAATTATTGATGTTTTTTAAGAATTCTTCTTTGGTATTCACTTTAACTTGTTCCAGCGCTTCGCTTTTATTAAAGAAGGCAATTACCTGAGCCAGGTTTTCTACGCCATAGGCCACTAAATCGTTTACAATGGCTGCTTCACGAACGTTTTGCTTCGGTAAGATGAATCCTTTAAAACCTTCCTGTTGGGCTTGTATGGCAATCGGTAAAGCTCCTTTTATGGGCTGTATGCTTCCATCTAAAGAAAGTTCGCCCATAATAAAATAATCTTCTAATTCGTCGGCTGGGATTTGACCTGAAGCCGCTAAAATGCCGATGGCAATTGGCAGATCGTATGAGGAGCCTTCTTTTTTCATGTCGGCAGGTGCCAGGTTTACCACTATTTTCTGTTTAGGCATGCGAAAACCTGAAACATTAATGGCGCTGGCCACCCTTTGTAAACTTTCTTTTACCGCATTATCGGGCAGGCCCACCATATAGTATTTGGTACCCGCGCTAATATTCACTTCAATTGTTATGGTTAGGGCATTTACGCCATAAACAGCACTCCCGTATGTTTTTACAAGCATTTAATTTTAATTAAATAAGTTCGGATGTAAATTATTCGGGATGAATATTAATGACTAATATAAGAATTGTTTTAATAATTTAATTACTATACTTTAGTTAAAAAAATAGATAAGATTTAAAATGAAAAAACTTTTTTGCGCTCTTTATTTATTGACATTAGCATTTTGTGGCTTTGCACAGAATGGAAATGAGTTAATCGCTATAACAGGGAATGTCTTCTTTAAAACCAAATATACGTTGGTAAATAATATTATAACTATCATGGGAACGAATGAAGCAGCCATGATCAGTGATATGACAAATAAAACAGGAGGACGTACTTATCGTTTAGCGATCCCAAAGGATATAGATGTTTATCTTTTAGTCAACAAAAAATATGTTGCTAAGATAAATTCCAAGAATAAGAATTATGATATATACTTATTTGACGGAGTTAAAGATCAAACAAAGAAACATTTAGCTGAATGGAATAAAAATGAAGCGGCTAATAAATTGCTTTTCGAGAAAATATATAAAGGAAGATTCAATTCTAAAGCAATGTATGATGAGAATAGTGTGATAACTATCTCTGAACCCATTGGAGAACCGGCTCCTAAAAACACGAAAGTTGATATTGAGAATGGTGTTTTTGATTACCTTGATCCAAAAATTGAACATGTCCCTGAATTTCCGGGAGGGATGATTACATTTTATAAATACTTAAATACAGATATGCAGTATCCATCACTTGCAAAGGAAAATAATGTGCAAGGAAAAGTTTTCCTTTCATTTATAGTTGAAAAAGATGGCATTCTGACAAATATTACCGTTACTCGTGGGCTAGGGACTGGTTGCGATGAAGAGGCTATTCGGTTAATAAAAAATTCTGCTAAATGGAAACCGGCTACTATAAGTGGTAAAAAAGTTAGATGCAAATACAATATCCTGGTCAACTTTAGACTTGAACAGTAAAACAAAAAATCCTGACCATTACTGATCAGGATTTATATTATTTAAAAGAGGCTGAAACAAATACGATAGCTGTCGGATCAGCATGAGGCTGTAGGTTGCGACCGGGATTTATATTTTCACTAAGAATAAGACCTTACGCCCTAAACCCTCTAGCCTAAACCTTTTAACCTATCTGCCAAATGGCATTTTAGGCATACCTTTCATCATTGCTGCTGCGGCTGCAGGGTTAGAAAATTGCTTCATCATTTTACGCATATCTTCAAACTGTTTAATGAGCTTGGTTACTTCTTCTACCTTACTTCCTGAACCTTTTGCAATACGTAAACGGCGACTTTGCTGAATGCTATCCGGGTTTTCTTTTTCAAATGGTGTCATCGAATTGATGATGGCTTCGATTGATTTGAAAGCATCATCCTGGATATCTACATTCTTCATCATTTTGCCCACACCTGGAATCATACCCATCAAATCTTTCATGTTACCCATTTTCTTGATCTGCTGAATCTGGTTGTAGAAATCGTTGAAATCAAATTTATTCTTGCGGATTTTCTTCTGCAGTTCTGCTGCTTCTTTCTCGTCGAACTGCATTTGTGCACGTTCAACAAGCGAAACCACATCACCCATACCCAAAATACGCGATGCCATACGATCTGGATAGAAAACATCCAGTGCTTCCATTTTCTCGCCGGTACCAATAAATTTAATAGGCTTGTTTACTACCGATTTAATGGAAAGGGCCGCACCACCACGGGTATCGCCATCCAATTTGGTTAAAACAACACCTGTAAAATCTAAACGGTCGTTAAATACTTTGGCTGTATTTACCGCATCCTGACCAGTCATCGAATCCACAACGAATAAAATCTCGTGTGGTTGCGTTTTAGCCTTAACTTCAGATATTTCGTTCATTAAAGATTCGTCGATCGCTAAACGACCTGCGGTATCGATAATGATTACGTTATTTCCATTTTGTTTACCGTGTGCAATACCTTCTAAAGCTATGCCAACAGGATCGTTTGATGCGCGGTTTGCGTAAACTGATACACCAACAGAAGTTCCTAAAACCTCCAATTGATCTACAGCCGCCGGACGGTACATATCACCTGCTACCAATAAAGGTTTTTTGCCCTTGCCTTTTAAGTGTAAGGCCAGTTTACCTGCAAAAGTAGTTTTACCCGCACCGTTTAAACCTGCAATTAAGATAATGGTAGGGTTTGCTTTAGTATCTAACTCTGTAACTTCGCCACCCATTAAGGCTGCAAGTTCATCGTTCATTATTTTAGTAAGCAACTGACCTGGAGAAACCGCGGTAAGTACGTTTTGCCCCAAGGCTTTTTGCCTCACATCATCAGTAAATGTTTTTGCTGTTTTATAGTTAACATCGGCATCTAATAATGCCTTGCGGATTTCTTTCATGGTTTCTGCCACGTTGATTTCCGTAATGCTGCCTTGTCCTTTTAATACTTTAAACGCTCTGTCTAGCTTGTCCTGTAAATTATCAAACATCTTTTTTTAAGCTAAAAGCTTCATGCCAAAGGGCAAAAAGCTACTTGTTTTTAATAAAAGGCAAATGTATCAAATTTGCTTGTAAATCGCTGCACCTCAAAGTCAAAAATCTTTTTTTGAAAATGAGCAGTTTGGTTTTCATAGGTACTGTACTCCCGCCATTCACTTCAATCTTTTTGTGCCTCAGCAACACAGCTAAGTTTGGGAGCAGTGCAACCAAAAGTATTTCCGTTTCTGTCGGGTTTAAGCACAATGGTTTCCTGCCAGGAGGAAAGGAAATACGGGCAAAAATATTGTGCTGAAAAACAATAAATTTTAAATCGTTCAATGACTTAAATTTTATGTTTTTTTCATTTGGTGCAACATTCTGGTTAAGGCATAGTCTTATATCTAATTAACCTAAACTAATGAAACGCTGCATCCTCCTTCTTTTTATATTTATTTGTGCTTTTTCTCAGGCGCAGGATATTTCGAAACAGCGCCAGCTGGAAGCGAAAAGAACACTGCAAAGCCCCAAAATAGATGGTGTTTTAGATGATGAATGCTGGAATAATGTTCCCATTGCTACTGATTTTATTCAGATCAGGCCAAATCCGGGAAAGATAGAAACCCATGACCGGCGTACCGAAATGAAGGTGCTTTACGATGATGTGGCTGTTTACGTCTATGCGCGGATGTACGATCATCCTGATAGCGTTTCGCACGAACTGGTTTCGAGGGATAATATTGGTAACGCCGATTTTATTTCGATAATTCTTGATCCTTTTTATGATAAAATGAACGGAAACGGGTTTTTCGTAACCGCTGCCGGTGTGCAGTTTGACGCTAAATACTCGCAGGTGGGCGATGAAGATGCCAACTGGAACGCAGTATGGGAAAGTGCAGTTAAATTGGATGATAAAGGTTGGACCTGTGAAATGAAAATTCCCTATTCAGCGCTTCGTTTTTCCAGTAAGTATATTCAGCACTGGGGATTGAATTTTAGCCGCAGGATACAGCGGAGTAATACGCAAACTTTTTGGAATTTCGTCGACCCGAAAGTAAACGGCTTCATCAATCAGGAAGGCCTTTGGGCCGGGATAAAAGATATTAAACCGCCATTAAGGTTATCTTTTTCGCCTTATATTTCGGCCTATGTAAACCATTATCCGGTTAATTTGCCGGGGGTAAAAAACACCACCTCGCGGTTTAATGGCGGGATGGATGTAAAATACGGGATCAACAACAGTTTTACCCTCGATATGACGCTGGTACCCGATTTCGGTCAGGTGCAATCAGATAACCGGATCCTGAACCTTACCCCTTTTGAAGTAAAGTTTAACGAAAACCGCCAGTTTTTTACCGAAGGGACAGAGCTTTTTAACAAGGGTGATCTTTTTTATTCGAAACGGATTGGTTCTATTCCTTCCTATTACGATTATAGTGGCGTAGGCAGCGATAAAATTGTGAAGGATCAGAAAGAAGCCAAGGTGCTGAACGCTACAAAAATATCTGGACGGACGGCGAAAGGCCTGGGTATCGGGATTTTTAATGCGGTTACCAATAGCATGGAAACCGAAGTGGAAGATGCTCAGGGGAACGTGCGTATGGTGGAAACCCAACCGCTTACCAATTACAACATTCTGGTTTTTGATCAGTCGTTAAAAAACAACAGCTCGGCGACATTTATTAATACAAACGTTTTAAGGCAAGGTTCGGCTTACGATGCCAATGTAACTGCTTTACTGTTTAACCTGAACAATAAGGGCAATAAATACTTTGTTAATGGCGCGGCTAAAATGAGCTATTTAAAGGGTAAAGAAACCAGTACAGGGTATAGTTATGGGCTTAAGTTTGGTAAACAGAGTGGTAATTTCCTCTGGAGTTATTCTCAGCAATATGCTGATGATAAATTCGATCCCTCTGATTTAGGCTTTTTTACCAATAACAATTTTTTAGACCAGGTGGCGGATTTCCATTATAATATTTATAAACCAGGCAGTTGGTACAATCAATTATTAAGCTACTTTAATGTTTTATATTCGAGGAGGGCTACACCGGGCAGCTTCCAAACTTTTTCTGTAGAAGGCGGACCTTATGTTCAATTTAAAAACCTTTGGTCGGCAGAAGTAAACGGGATCTATACCGCTGCAAAAAACGATTTCTACGAATCGAGAAACGGGCAGGTATATAAAGCCCCTGAAAGCTATAGTTTCGTGTTATATGTTAATCCCAATCGTGCAAAAGCGTATAACTTCGGTGGAAATTTCCGTTACAGAGAACAGGAACTTTTTAAGGGCAAAGAATATAACTTTTACTTTTTCCAAAACCTGCGGATAAATGATAAAATTGCTTTTGGTTTAGATCTTAATTTTAACCCGAATTATAATTATGTAAACTGGGTAACGGCACAGGGTGATCAAGCTATTTTCTCCAAATACGACCGCAGAACGGTAGAAAACTCTTTCGATGCCAAATATACTTTTACCAATTTAATGGGATTTACGGTGGTGTTGAGACATTATTGGAGCGACAGAAGAAATAAAGAATTTTACCTGCTTAAACCCGATGGTAATTTAAGTGACTATACCGGAGCAGCATTAAACGGGCTGGATAGAAATTACAATGTATTTAACATTGACTTAATTTACACCTGGCAGTTCGCGCCAGGCAGCACTTTATCTGTTTCCTATAAAGATGCGGCAGAAACTAGCGACACTTATTATACACAGCGTTACAATAAAAACCTGAGCGGAATTTTAAACGCCCCGCAAAATAATAGCCTTTCGGTTAAGGTTTTGTATTATGTAGATTATCTGGACTTTAAGAAAAAAAGGAAAAAGGTTTAGAAGGGTTTTGGTCTGGACATTTCTAGCTTAGGTCTAAACCCAAGCAAGGAAATAAAAATATGCGCTGAAACTAAGGACTAACGACTGGGGACTTTGGACTCCAAACTCCCAACTAACTACCGCGCTTTCCCTGGGCTTATGCCAAATTTCTTGCTAAAGGCATTACTGAAATGCTGTACTGAAGAATAACCCAGTTCATCAGAAATGCTTTTGATGTCCTTGCTGCTATCTGCCAATAGTTCTTTGGCCTTCAGGAGTTTATAATCACTCAAATAGCCAAAAACAGTGTTTTTAAAGACTTCTTTAAAGCCATGTTTTAGCTTAAATTCATTTATGCCTGCGGTTTTGGCCAGTTCGATTAAAGATGGCGGATGATTTGCATTGGCTAGCAGGTATTCCCTGGCATAATAGATCCTTTCTTTATCATAAGCGGATTTGAGGGCCGGTCTTTCGGTCTTTTTAGCCGCTTCTTCAAAAGCCTGCGCCTGTAGTGCCAGCAGTTCCAAACATTTAGATTGAAGAAACAATAATTTTAATCCACCTGTAAAGTTGCAGTTCATAATATCATTGATGCAGCTATGCATGGCCAGGGTAATGGGCAGGTTTTCTGATGAAATTTCTACCGAACGGCTGTTCATGATGTTTTCGGCAAAATTCTTTAACAGCATGCTGCTTTCGCAGGTTAAATCAATAAAACGTGCTCTTTCGAAATTTACTTCAAAAAATTTATGTTGCCCACCTTTATCAAACTCTGCCATCCCGTCAAAATCAGGACTATAAATAATGTTATGCTGGTTTGCTTTAATACCCAGGCGTTTATTGGTGAGGTAATTTTCCATAATGGCCCCGCCGGTGAGCGCAAAGTGGAGCTCTACCAAATCAGGTTCATCAAAAGCTTTAATGCGCAGGCGGCTCTGTTTCACCACCATATCGCCGTAAACAATATAAATTCCAGAAAAAGAAATCTGTACGATCTCTGCATCGCCAAAAGGAAAACTGTATTTATCCCTTCTTTCGGTTACCAGTGGCTGATTAAATTCTGTATTGTCGAATTTGCTACCAACAGTATAGTATTTATCGTCACTATCGTAAATGTTTAAGGCCATAAAATCCTTTTGATATAAACTTTAATCCTTTTGATATAAAAAGATCCGTTTGTTAGACCATTACTTTTGTTCAAAGTTACTAAACAAAAGAATACGATGCCTAAATTACCTTCATGGCTGGCCAACACAATGGAAAAAGTGATCAGCAATAAAATATATCAAGTAGAAGTTGTAGAAACCAAAATGTTATGCAGCAACTTAAAGTGCGTTACCTTTAAAGGCGATTTTTTCGATGCTAAATTTATTCCGGGAATGGAAGTGCTGTTTAGGGTTAATGCCAACGAGTACAGACATTATACATTATCAGGCTTTGACGAAGCTCATGAAACCTGTGAGGTGATTTTTTACCTGAACAGGCAAGGCCCCGGTCACCATCTGGCCGTAAACATTCAAAAAGGAGATCGTTTAAAACTAATTGTAGACCGCGCAAAGGTAAAATACAATGAAGCATCTAATCAGCATTTCTTTTTTGGTGATGAAACGAGCCTTGGTTTATACGAATCGCTTGGAAAAAAGGTAATTGATGAAGATGTAGAATATTTTGGGGTGTTGGAACTACAGGAAGAAAACCTGCATTCGGTTAAACAACTTAAACTGTTAATTGATGCGGTACCATCTGACCTGACCGCCCCTGCTAAAAATGCCATCAACTGGATGGAAAATATGCATCCGCTATGTTGGGAAATGTGGCAAAATGCTACGTTTTATTTAACAGGCAGGGCGAAATCTGTACAACAGTTTAAACGTTACTTAAAACAAAGGGGCGTAAGCTTTAGACAGATTATTACCATGCCTTATTGGGAAATGGGTAGGGTTGGTGGGTAAGCTTACCTCGGGAATGTAAAACCAAAACCAAGGGCCAGCGTTTGGTTGGCCTGTATTTTATTGGTGCCTGTATCCTTATCGAACAGGAGTACGCCAGTTAAACTGGTGTTCATAAAACGATTGATTTTTGCCGTTAATGCAACATCTAACCGGTGATCAATATTGCTCATCTTAAAATCCTGATACGGAATGAACATCTGATAACGTGCCTTAAGATTTGTATTGGTAAATATATCCTTATCAAACGCACTTACAATCTGAAAAGCCAGTTCATTACGTACTTTTTTGCCATACGGTACCCCAAAAACACTGTTTTTTGATGGATCGGTAGGATCAACCAGTTTAGGAAAAAGCTTTTCGTCCAATACAAAAGTTTGGCGTGCAGTACCGGTACCTATACGGGTAGAAAAATAGGTAACAGGTTTATACTCGAAACCGATAGACTCTGTCAAATAACCCGGACCCATAAATTTTGAAATCAGTGTGGCGGTTTCCTGGCCGTTTACTACGCTATAAGAATAACCGTTATCGAATTGGGATTCAAAACTTAAGGATCCGAAGAAGAACCAGCTTTTTGATAATTGAAAAGAGGCTTTATTGTCCCAAAAAATACGGTCGTTGGTTTTCTTTTGCAGCTGATCTTTGTTTTTTATCTTGCCATATTGCAAAACAAGCTCACTAACATAGCTATAACTGTTTTTGTTGTATTCGGCTTTCCAGTTAACCAAACCGCCAACAGCTACCGAGTTGGTACCCCCGCCCTTCCAGTTATTGCTAAACTGTGCCTGGTTAACGTTAATGCCGATACTGGTTTTGGTTTTCCAGTAATTGATTTTTGCATTAACCACCAAAGGTTTGATTTTTACCGGCTCAAAGTTTAACGGGCCTTGTCTGCTTGGCAGTGGACTGCGTTTCAACTTAATGTTCATGTCTTTGGTATTGATGGGAATGGTATCAATTTCCTGTGCATGTAATTGGGTAGAGCAGAAACTTAGAATCAGGACGATGGCAGCTAAACAGTTCTTCATTATTACAAAGAAAAAGAAAATATTTAGAGATAAAAAGCATTTAACAAAATGATTGTCAGATCGGCAATTCAATCTGGACAAAAAATCGCCCTGTTATATTAATCTGATCCAGCCATACCAATTGCCATTTTTCAAGTAATTAAAGTCGGTTTCATGATCATAAGCTTCCTTTTCAAAAATAATGTTCCGGTACGCCAGATCGTGGTTTTGGTACTTAAACAGGTTGATCAGGTAATTAAAAAGATACAGCAGATAAAAAGGTAAAATAAGCAGTTCAATCTGCTGGCGCAAATGGATTTTCTCGTGGTTAATCATCTCCGGATCGTTTTTAAGCTTTTCCGATTTTAAAAGAATAAATGGAAAGATGGCCATACCGGCTGCCGGAAGTTTTTTAACGATCAGGATGGGCGCCTTCACAGCTTATCAATTGTTATTTTGGGCAATGCTGGCAATTGTAGTGCCCTGGGATTTAACCTGTAGCTTTTATAGGCATTCCTGATAAAAAGGTTAAAGGAATAATCTGTTGCATCCAATACAAATTGATAGGTAGGGCGATACTGCTGCATAAAATCTGTCAGTTCAGCATCCTTTATACCCAATACCTGACTAACCAGACTGGCGCTGAAACGATAATCAATCAGGTCTTCACGATAATCTTTTTCCAGGATTTTTTGAAGGTGACGGGCATTTCTTCCTTGTTTGCTTAACAGGTTGTAAATGGCATCTATGCCTAAACCAACACCACCGTTGCCTAAATTCAATAAATCTTTACTGCTTCCCTTCATGGTTTGGTAGCGGTATTCCTGAACATTTTTTTCGTATTGCTGCTGCGGGCTCAATCTTTTTTGTTGAATTACTACATCACGCAGTCTGATGCCGAGCGATCTGAGTTGAAAATACGCTGCCGTTTGTCCTTTAAAAACAATAGTATCAACACCATAACCCGATAAAGCTGCAACTAAAGTATCGCCAGGTAAAGCAAAGGTGCTAAACTCGCCTTTAGTATTGTTGTATAAACCATCACCCGTACGGATATTATAGATATAAACCTTGGCCAAACGCTGCTTGGTTTCTTTATCAATAACTATTCCCTGCACAGGTTTATTCTGTGCATGAAGCCACGTTGAGCAGCCGAAAAAAAGTATAAAGGGAATAAAGAATTTCATTAAGCTACAAAACTACAAATATCTGGCAGGCTATGTTTGTACTTAACATTATTTAACCTTAAGTGTTTGGCCCAGCTTAATGGCGTCGGTACTCATTTCGTTTAGCATTTTTAACTGATCAACCGTTAAATTAAAACGTTTTGCAATATTGTACAGCGTATCTCCTTTAACAACGGTATAAGTGCCATCGGCAATAATCGGTTTGGCGCCTGCGGGTGGCGTTTCTACTGGCGCAAACTTGGCCTTCTCTTTGGGGATATTTTGATTGATTTCTGTAAAGACACGATCCTCTCGCGCAATCTTTTGCTTTTCACTTTCTGATTGATCATACTGGTAAAGCTGGTATTTTTCGATGGTGTTAATTAACAGATCAGGATATTTAGGATTGGTTGCATAACCCGCTGTTTTTAATCCCTGTGCCCAGCTTTTGTAATCGTTTTTATCCAATTGAAAAAGAAAACTGTAACGTTTGCGTTTTAAAAATTCAGAATGATCCCTGAAAGATTCACGGGCATCTTTATACACCCTAAAACAGTCGTTTTTCTGGTCATCATCGCGGAAATAATTTTTTCCCTTCCAATCTGATGTGCATTTAATGCCAAAATGATTGTTCGCATACTTAGCCAGATCGCTATTTCCACTGCCTGATTCTAAAATTCCCTGCGCCAAAGTAATACTTGCAGGGATACCGTTTGCATTCATTTCTTCTACCGCTACGCCTTTAAACTCATCAATATAACTTAGCGTATTATAGCTTTTGTATGAGTTATTGTTAGCTTTATTGGCTGCTTTTTCGATCTGTTTGTTGTTTTTAGAAAATTTCCGCGTACCGCAAGAACTAAAAAGAAGAAGGGTTGCCAAGATTAAAAGGTAATGATGGTATGAACGCATATGGGGTTAATTTTTAATCGGTTAACTGGTTAATTGTGAACTGTAATTAGACTTAGGACTCATGACTACGGACTTAAGACTAAAACTTAATCTTCTGTCCTGGTTTTAAGTTTGCCTTTTTAATGCCGTTTTTCTGCATGAGTGACTTAACAGTTGTGCCTTTCTTTTTGGCAATTATATTTAGGTTATCGCCAGATTTCACAGTATAAATTTTTGTTGTTCTTCTGCTTCTGGCATGGTGGCGTACCGGAGTGGCATAAATAGGTTCTTCATATCCTTCTGGCCGCTCGTCATATTGGTAGAGTTCGTATTTTTTAATCAAGCCAATCACCTGGCTGGCCCAGCTTCTGCTACTGGCGTAACCACAGCGACGGATGCCATAAGCCCAACCTTTATAATCGTACTGATCGTATTTTGCAAAAAGATTATTAAAAGGCTCTCGGGTTTCCATAATTTCTACAAAATGGCTGTAAGATTCATCCGCATTTAAATAATCCCGGTACGAAGAGCGAATATCTGCATTGTTGTTAGGCCCTTTTACACCAAAATGGTTATTGAGATGTTGTGCAATTTTACTGTTTCCTGCTGCCGATTCATGTATGGCAACGGCTAAAATAACGCTGGCCGGAATTTTATGATCATGCATTAAACCCTGTGCATATTCTACGTGCTCGGCGATATATGCTTCTGTGTCTTGCGCTTTTGCAATAACCCCTGTTAAAAGGAACAGACAAAAAGTAAAGATTTTTTTAGTCATGGTTTTTATTTCTTCCTAATCACAAACAAACCATCCCGTACAGGTAAGATCAGTTTCTCAACCCGTTCATCTGCAGCTATTTTATCATTAAAACTAGTAATATTTCTGGTGTCTTTATCCTGTTTCTCCTGCAGTACTTTTCCACTCCACAACACGTTATCAACAATGATAATTCCGCCCGGGCGAACGCGATCAAAAATGAGATCATAATAGGTGCCGTTGTTTTTCTTATCAGCATCGATAAAAACAATGTCGAAAACTTCATCTAAACTTGCTATTGTAGTGGTAGCATCGCCAAGGATGTAGTTAATCTGATCGTTATATGCTGATTTGGCGAAGTTTCGGCGAACCATATCTTCCAGTTCCTCATTAATATCCAGGGTATATAACAGGCCATCTTTTGCTAATCCTTCAGCAAGGCACAAGGTGGCATAACCGGTAAAAGTGCCTATTTCTAAAATCCTTTTAGGGGAAATCATTTTGCTCAGCATGCTCAACACCCTACCCTGATAATGGCCAGAGAGCATCCGTGGCATTAAAACTTTAAGGTTGGTTTCGCGGTCTATCTGTTGCAGCAATTCGCTTTCAGGCTCGCAATAAGCAATTAGTAAATCCTGTAAATCGTCGTTTATTAGGCTCATTTGTTGGTTATAAACGGTTACTTTCCATAAAATATTGTAAAATGATGGTTGCAGCAATGGTATCAACCCTCTCTTTAGCCCTTCTGTCCATTTTTTTTAGGCCACTTTGCATAATGGCTTGGTGGGCCAGTTTAGAGGTAAAACGCTCATCAACCCAATGCCTGGGGATATCAGGGAATGATTTTTTCAACAGCGTAGCAAAGCCCTTTACATGTTGTGCAGAATCGGATGGAGAACCATCCATTTGTTTCGGATCGCCGAGTACAAATGCCTCAACCTGCTCGGTAAGCATGTATTTTTTAACATATTCGATCACATCTTTAGGGTGTACTGTATCCAGACCTGTTGCAATAATCTGCAAAGGATCGGTTACCGCAATGCCGATGCGTTTTGTTCCATAATCAAATGCGAGGATCCTTGCCATACCATGCTAAGCGTTGGGTGTTTGGCGCAAAGCGTTTACCACCGTTTAAAAAATAAAAGCCAAAGGTAAGGTTTTTGAAATAATCGGTAAGACTGATGGTTAATGCTTTGTTAACCTGTGTGTTATTGATTTGAAATTGATTTGTTCTGTTTTTTGGAAAGCAAAACCTGTAGTACTTGGGTATGTCCGGTCCTGCTGTATGCTTTAGCCCTCATGCTTCGGGGCTGTCGCTCAATGTCGTTATTTAAGCCATTGGCACAGGTGAAAATAATTTAACCACAGATAAAAAGGATGGACACAGATATAAAAATCCGTGTTTAACTGTGTCCATCTGTGGTTAAAAACCTTAACTAAATGACATTGGGCTGCCGCTTCCATCAGGTTTAGTTGATGCGGGCAGGTACGGTTTGGGTAAAGTTGTAGCGTGTGCTATTTGATGTTCCCAAAGAATTACTGATTTAGTTAAATAAACCTGATAAAGCGTAAAGCCCACAGCGTAGCGAGGACTTGAAGCGATAGCAGGACTTTCGGAACCGAAACGCACAGGACCTTGCTTTTCAAAATAATGTGAGCACATCAATTACAGCGAAAAATCTATTGAATGATTTCGGCAATCTAATTCCTAAGGTTTCCCGAACATCAAAAAGTGTGTTTCAAAAGTAAGAACGTGATGACGAATGTGTGAATCTCATATCTATTTCTTATTTTGCACCAAATGCAGTTTAAAGAAATCATAGGACAGGAAAGAGTGAAGCAACAACTGGTGCAAACGGTTAAGGAAAACCGCATTAGCCATGCGCAACTGTTTTTGTCGCCTGCTGGTTCTGGGGCTTTACCCCTGGCTATTGCCTATGCACAATATATCAATTGCCTTAATAAAGGCGAAAATGATAGCTGTGGCGAATGTTCGAGTTGTAGAAAATACGAACGCCTCATCCACCCCGATCTGCATTTCTCCTATCCGTTTTTTGCTTCTGCCAGTGTAAAAACTGCTGTAGATGTGTTGGAAGAATGGCGGGGCATGTTAATGCATGATCCTTATTTTGATATGGATATCTGGCGCTCTAAACTCGATGCAGCCAATAAACAGGCAAATATAAACATTGCCGAATGCCATGATATTATTAAAAAACTAAGTTATAAAGCCTTTGAGGCAGAGACTAAAGTTTTAATCATGTGGTTGCCTGAATATTTGGATAAAGCTGGAAATGCCTTATTGAAATTGATTGAAGAACCGCCTGCAAATACCTTATTTATTTTAATCGCCCAAAGTCAGGATCAGATTTTAACCACCATTTTATCCAGGACTCAAATTGTGAAAATTCCGAAGCTTTCATCAGAAGAGGTAACCGGATATCTATTAAATGCAAGTGGATTAACCGAGCATCAGGCTATTGACTATTCCTTTTTGGCTGATGGAAATTTAATTGAAGCAAAGGCGCTGGCAGCAGATACGCAAAGCGACAGTTCGGGTACGTTTACGGCCTGGTTAAGAATGGGATTTGGCAATAAAGTGCCCGATTTAATAGACTTTACCGACGAGGCAGCGAAGTGGGGAAGAGAAAACCAGAAGAATTTTTTAAAATATGGCGTAAATTATTTACGCGAATGCTGTTTAATTTTAAGTGGTGCTGAAGAATTGGTGAAATTACCCCCACTGACCTTTGAAACCGCAAAAAAACTCAGCATACATGTGCTTACCTTACCTATGGCAGAGGCCATAATTGGCGAACTGGAAAAGGCACATTACCACATTGAAAGAAACGCAAACCCGAAAATTCTGTTTTTAGATGTATCTTTACAATTGGTAAAAATTATCAAGTTTAAAACGCTCCCTGCGGGGACTCAATATATATACAATTAATATGGGATGTGGAAGTTGTTCAACAGGTGGTGGTTGCACCCCTAATGGATGCAAAAGTAATGGCTCATGTGGCACCGGTGGTTGCCAAACAATGGAAGTTCACGATTGGCTGTCTAATTTGGATATGCCTTCTAATTATAAACCTTTTCAGGTTACCGAAATCAAATTTAAAGGCTCACGTAAAGAGTTTTTCCTCAATAACGATAACATTTATCTGGAAATTGGAGAACTTGTTGCTGTTGAAGGGCCAACCGGTGGTTTTGATGTGGGGCACGTTTCGCTTACTGGCGAACTGGTAAGGATCCAGATGAAACGCCGTAAAACGGCACTTGATCAGGTGACCAAAAAAATCTACCGTAAAGCTACTGAAGCTGATGTAGAGAAATGGAATGCCGCCAAAGGGATGGAATGGGAAACCATGCACAAAGCCCGTAAACTGGCATTGGATCTCCGTTTGCAGATGAAAATTAGTGATGTAGATTATCAGGCCGATAAAACCAAAGCCACTTTCTTTTATACGGCTGATGGACGTGTGGATTTTCGTGAGCTGATTAAAAAAATGGCCGAGAGTTTCCGTATCCGGATTGAAATGCGCCAGATTGGGATGCGCCAGGAAGCTGGCCGTTTAGGTGGGATTGGCTCTTGCGGTCGCGAATTATGCTGTTCTACCTGGTTAACTAACTTCAAAACCGTTTCTACAGCTGCAGCACGTTACCAAAATTTATCTTTAAATACGTTAAAGCTTGCCGGCCAATGTGGTAAACTAAAATGTTGTTTAAACTATGAGTTAGATACTTATTTGGATGCTTTAAAAGATATTCCCGATAGAATTGAAAACCTGGATACTGAAGCGGGTTATGCCCGTCACCAGAAAACCGATATTTTCAAAAAAATCATGTGGTTCAGTTATCAGGGTGATGAAAACTGGATCCCGGTTAAAGCTTTGCGTGTAAAAGAGATCATGGCGATGAACAAGGCGGGTAAAAAAGCGCCTAACTTAAAAGAAGAAGCCGTTCAGATTGCCGCGCCGGTTGTGGTAGAAAAGTCTTTCGATTACGAAAACGTAGTTGGTCAGGATAGTTTAACCCGCTTAGACGAGCGTTCTCGCGGTAAAAATAACCAGAGTAAGAACAACAACCAGAAAAATAACCGCAACAATAACCAAAATAGAAGAGAAAGAGTACCTGCTGGTGATAAGAATGTTGCACCTGTTAAGCAACAGCAAGCCCAGCAAGGCGGCCAGAAGAACCAGCAAGGCGGGAAACCACAGCCTAACGGGCAGAAACCACAGCAACAGGCAGTACCAAAACCACAGCATGTTAATGGGCCAAAACCTCAAAATAATAAACCAAAACAACAGCAGCCACAAGTGCAAAAGCCTGTAGTAAAAGCTGAAGGAAATGTAGCTGCAGAAGGTGTTAAGCCAGAACAGAGCAAAAATAAGAATAGAAATAACCGTAGGAAAAATAATAACCGCCGAAACAACAATAATGGCTCAGAAAATAAACCTGCTGCTGAATAAAAAGCTGATAATTTCGATTGGCTTTTTATTAATGGTTACCCTATTTGTGGGCTGTATGGCCAGCGTAATCGACAGCAATGTTGAGATTGCCGATCGCCGGTGGACTTACCGCAACCATATTTCGACGACATTTGAAATAAAAGACAATACCAAAGCCTATAATATTTACTTCAAGCTTAGGCATACCGCAGATTATAAATATGCCAATATATTTATTCTGGCCCATTTTAAAGACGGTAAAAAGGTAATAACCAGGCGTTATCAGTATAAACTCGCCAAAAATGATGGCGAATGGTTGGGTAGTGGCTCCGGAAATGTATTCAGCTATACCTTACCTATGCTTACCAACTATCATTTTCCAGGAAATGGCAAGTTTGAAATCGAAATTGAGCAGAATATGCGCGATAATCCACTATTAGAGGTAAGTGATGTTGGTATTTTAGTTGATATGGTTCAATAATACCAGGCTTACCTCATTATCTTTTTAAATTTATTTTAGAATTTAGGATTGTTTGTTAAAATGAGTGTTTTTCAGAATTTTATTTTGAAATTATTCGCTGTTGCATAAAAATTTGTAATTAAATTGTTATTATTGTTTATAAACCTATGAACTATGATAAAAATATTACTCAAAAACATCCTGCCCCTTCTTCTTTTTTTAATTTCTACGCAGCTATTTGCCCAAGGTTTAAAGGGTAAGGTTACGGATTCTGCAGGATTAGCTATTCCAGGTGCTACTGTTCTGGTAGTTGGCTCAAAAATTGGAACATCTTCTGACGGAAACGGACTATATGCCTTAAAATTTCCTTCTGCCGGAGCTTATAAAGTCAGGATTTCTTTTACTGGTTATCAAACTTCTGAAGTAGCTGTTCAAATCGACAACACGGTTAAAACGATGGATTTTGCGCTGCAGGATACAAAAGAATTATTAAGTGATGTAATTGTGGTGGGATCAAGATCGACGCCGAGAACGAACATCGAAAGCGTGGTTCCGGTTGATCTGATTTCTACAAAAGATGTTAAAGTATTTGCGCAGACCGATTTGACGCAGATTCTAAATTTTGTGGCGCCATCTTTTAGTTCTAACCGGCAAACCGTTTCTGATGGTACCGATCACATCGATCCGGCATCTTTACGCGGTTTAGGTCCCGATCAGGTTTTGGTGCTGGTAAACGGAAAACGTAGGCATACTACGGCGCTGGTAAATATTAACGGTACTTTCGGACGGGGTTCTGTTGGAACTGATTTAAACTCCATTCCTGTTTCGGCGATTGAACGCATTGAGGTGCTGCGCGACGGTGCTGCGGCACAGTATGGTTCGGATGCCATTGCGGGGGTAATCAACATTGTATTAAAAAAGGTAACACCATATAGTTTCTCTACCTCTTTTGGTCAGTCTTCTTCAAATGCCCTCGGCCGCGATTTTAGCGATGGCAGAACATTTCAGGTTGATTTTAGCAAAGGCTGGGCATTTAAGAATGATAAAGGTTTCATCAATTTTGCAGCCCAATATCTTCAGCGCGGATATACAAACCGTGGCGGTTTAGATACCCGTCCTTTATTGTATTCTGCAAGTCCAACTAAAGGTTCTACAGAAACAGAAGCTGCTTTTCAAGCCCGTTTTGCCAGTTTAAAAGCCGCTGATGATGCCAGGGCGGCTGCAAATGGTTTAGATAGAAACAATATGCGTGTGGGTAATTCCGACTCCAAAAATGGTGGTGGATTTTTAAATGGTCAGTTCAATTTTGGAAAAACAACCCAGTTGTATTATGCCGCAGGCTTTACGCATAAAACAGGAAGTGCAGCGGGTTTTTACCGCTTACCAACGCAAACTACCCAAATAGATTTGTCGATCTACCCTAATGGATTTTTACCATTTATCGATACCAAAATCAATGATTATTCTTTTTCTGCTGGTTTAAGAGGTAAATTGGGTACATGGGATTATGACCTTAGCAATACCAGCGGCGAAAATACAATAGCGTTTAATATTAACAATACGGTTAATGCTTCCCTGCCCACAGGAACAAGTCCTACTTCATTTTATGCCGGCGAATTGCTATTCAGACAGAACACGAGTAACCTCGATTTAAACAAAAAACACACTTTTGACGGTGGATTTTTAACTTCATTAAATACGGCTTTTGGCGGAGAATTTAGAATAGATAACTACCAGATCAAAGAAGGCGAGCTTTTATCTTATTCAAATGGCGGAAGATTGATCGGAACTGCTCCTACTGCATCAGGTGCGCAGGTATTTCCTGGTTTTAAACCCAGTAATGCATTGGATAAATCGAGGCACAACGTTGGTGCTTATGCAGATTTTGAAGCTGAATTTGGTCCCCGGGTAACTTTAGGTGCTGCCGGCCGTTACGAAAATTACAGTGATTTCGGTTCTAACTTCTCCTATAAATTTACGGGTAAGGTTAAACTTTTTGGTGATATTTCTCTACGTGGGGCTTATTCCACAGGATTTAGGGCACCATCTTTACACCAACAATATTTTAATAACGAGAGTACGCAATTTGTAGGTACCAATGCCACACAGGTTTTAACCGTAAATAATGCAAACCCTATTGTTGCCCAGTTTGGTGTTGGTGCATTAAAACCTGAAATTTCTAAATCGGGAAGTTTAGGTTTAGCAGGCAAAATCGCCAAAACTTTTACTTTTACCATTGATGCGTACAACATCGATATCAGCGACCGGATTGTTTTCTCCAGTCAATATGCCCGCGAACGTTCTGCTGGTGTTTTAGTGCCAACAGGCGTAGTGAATCAGATTTTAAATACGGTAGATCCAGCGGCACAAATTAACAGTGTACAGTTTTTTACCAATGCCATTACCACCAACACCGCAGGGATCGATGTGGTGTTAACTAATAGGTTCAATTTGGGTGCAAAAAGCAGCTTAATTTTAAGTGTCGCCGGAAATGTAAATAAAACCGTGGTAAGAAGCATTCAGGGATCCGATAAAATTGAAAGCGACCCAACCTTGAAAGCGAAATTATTCGATCGTTTGGAACGCTCCCGTTTCGAAAGTTCCGTGCCTAAAAACAAATTAAATATTACCGCAACCTATAATGTAAGTAAATTATCATTCGTGGCAAGAACAGTCCGTTTTGGAGAGGTTACGTATTTAAATGCCATCGATCCAAATATTCCTGCCAATGGTTTGCCAACTCAGTTGGATCAAACCTTTGCCCCTAAATGGGTAACTGATTTCTCTGTAAGTTATGCTGCAAGCAAAACATTGTCGGTAACCGTAGGGGCAAATAATATTTTTGATGTTTATCCCGATAAATTATACATCGATCCAAGGAATAATGAAAATAACCTGAGCGGTGTTTCTACCAGCAATTATTCAGGTGGATTAGACAATACTTCAAATGGCAGGTTCTTGTATCCAAGGGCTGTTAGTCAGTTTGGTTTTAGTGGTAGGTATGTATATGGCAAAATTGCCTGTACGTTTTAAGGGAATGTCATCAATTTCAGTATTTTAACCACAGATGCACGCAGATAAACACAGATTTTATCTGTGTGCATCCTTTTTATCTGTGGTCAATTAAGGTTACGCTGTATAAAGTTGACGTATTTGGTCTAAGAAATTTAATTAACTATAAATATTGCAGCAAACTTTCCAGTTTCATTCCCCGTGAGCCTTTTAACAATACCAAATGATCTTCAATCGGGTTTTCCTGTAAAAAAATAGCTGCTTCTGCAGGTGTTTCAAAGAAAATACCTTTTACATCATTTTTATGGTGAAAAAAGTCCTTCCCGATAAAAATGATCTGATCCAAACTGCTTTCTGCAGCCTGTTTAGCAATAATTTCATGCTGACCAAGTGATTCAGGTCCTAATTCGAACATATCACCCAAAATAGCTGTTTTTTTATCGGCCGATAACACGGCGATATTTTTCAGTGCCGCAGTCATGCTGCTTGGATTGGCGTTGTAAAAATCGCAGATGACTGTATTTTTTTCAGTTTTGGTGAGTTGAGAACGATTGTTTTTTGGTTGGTAGTTCGATAAACCAGTATTGATTTCTTCGGGACTCATGTCAAAGAAGTCGCCTATACAGATTGCTGCCAGTATATTTTCAAAATTATAACTGCCTGTTAAATTGGTTTTTACGGCTGACGAAACCTCATGATTGGTCCAGTCTACTTCAATAAAAGGATCGCTGCTTTTTAATGTACCTTTAATAGTATTGCCGTTTTCTGTTCCGTAATAAATCAGTTTGTTTAATCCTGCAGCAGTGCTCATTTCAAGTAAGTGCGGATTGTCTCTATTGATAAAAGTGTATCCATGGGTTTCTTTTAAATAGGCGTAAAGCTCAGCCTTTCCCTTTTTTACACCCTCAAATCCACCGAAGCCATCTAAATGTGCCATGCCTACATTGGTAATAATGCCATGGGTAGGCTGTGCAATGGTACAAAGCAGTTCTATTTCCTTTTGATGGTTTGCGCCCATTTCAATTACTGCAACCTGAACATCATCAGTAATGGATAAGATAGATAATGGAACACCAATATGATTGTTTAGGTTGCCAAAGGTTGCAAAGGTTTTGTATCGTTCGGCTAAAACAGCATTTACCAGTTCTTTGCTCGTGGTTTTTCCATTGCTACCGGTTAAGCCAATAACTGGAATGTTAAGTTGTTTGCGGTGATGGCGGGCGAGGTCTTGCAAAGTGCTTAATACTTCTTCTACTAATAAGCATTGACTATTCGTTGCATACTTTTCTTCATCTACAACTGCATAAGCTGCTCCCTTTTCAATAGCCTGAGAAGCAAATTCATTGGCATTAAAAAGATCTCCTTTTAAGGCAAAAAAGATACAACCGGGTGTAATGTTTCTTGTATCAGTAGAAATAACAGGGTTTTCTTGATAGTAATCGTATAATTTTTCAGTTGTAATCATGCCTATGGTAAAAAATATGATGTAAAATTAAGCTTTCGCATTAACAAAAAACAAAATTAGTACATTAGGTAAAATTATTACCTATGAAAAGACTCTTAACGTTCTGCCTGATCTCCCTTAGTACTGTTTTTTTTGTGCAGGCACAGCTAAAATCTCCTGACGATTTTTTAGGTTACGCCCTGGGCTCGCACTTTACGCCTCACCATAAAGTAGCCGATTATTTTAGGCAAACCGCTGTGGCTTCAGCTAAAAACATGAAGCTTATAGAATATGGTAAAACCAATGAGGGGCGGCCATTAATGGTGGCAGTTATTTCTTCGCCAGAAAACATAACGAAACTGGAACAGATCAGGAATAACAATTTAATTCTTGCAACCGGTACCAATAATAGTGTCGATTTAACAAATCAGCCTGCTATACTTTGGTTAAGTTACAATGTGCATGGTAATGAGGCAAACTCTACTGAAACTGCCATGAAGATGCTTTATACCTTGGTTTCGGGTAATAATAAACCTGCTGTTGATTGGTTAAAAAATACAGTTGTAGTGATTGACCCTTGTTTAAACCCAGATGGAAGAGACCGTTATGTGAATTATTTTAATAGTGTGGTTGGTAAAACACCCAATTCTGACCCATTATCAAGAGAGCACATCGAGCCATGGCCAGGTGGCAGACCAAATCATTATTATTTCGATTTAAACCGCGACTGGGCCTGGCAAACACAAATTGAGAGCCAGCAAAGGTTGGCTTTGTATAACCAATGGATGCCACAGGTACATGTTGATTTTCATGAACAGGGTTATAATGAGCCTTACTATTTTGCGCCAGCAGCAGAGCCTGTTCACCATGACATTACATCTTGGCAAAAAAGTTTCCAGGTAGTTGTTGGTAAAAACAATGCCAAATACTTTGATGCCGAAGGCTGGCAATATTTCACCAAAGAGCGTTTCGATCTGCTTTATCCCTCTTATGGCGATACTTATCCTTTATATAATGGATCAATAGGTATGACCTATGAGCAGGGTGGAATCAGAGCCGGATTATCAGTGGTAACCAATGATGGTGATACACTAACCTTGAAAGACCGCATCGCACATCACTTTGCAACAGGGATGTCTACGCTTGAAGTAACTTCTTTAAACCATGGTAAATTATTAGAGGAGTATAAAAAGTATTTCCAGCAGGAATTAGCGGGTAGTCCGGGTGTTTATAAAAGTTATATTATAAAAGCGACTAATTTATCACGCTTAAAAAAACTGGTTGAACTATTAACCAAAAATAAAATCGAATTTGCCTTTGGTGGTGATAAAGGTGGAAGAGGTTACGATTACGATACCCAAAAGGAAGAAAGTTTTACCATTGCCCGCAATGATTTAATTGTTAACATTCAGCAACCAAGAGCAGTTTTGGCTAACGTTTTATTAGAGCCACAAACCTTTGTAACCGATTCTAATACTTATGATATTACGGCCTGGGCCCTCCCCTATGTGTACGGATTAAAGGGTTATGCCAGTAAAGAAAGTATTAAAGGGAAATATTCAGCAATTGAAGAGCCCAAAATAATCAATAATGAGCTTGACAAACCTCTGGCCTGGTTGTTTAGTTGGGGAACAAGCGAAGATGTTCAGGTTTTAACAGCGCTGCAAAAGGAAAGTATAAAAGTGAGGCAGGCTGATCAGCCATTTGCTGTAAATGGAAAAGACTATCCTGCAGGAACCCTGATTGTGTTGAGGGCTGAAAACGAAAGACTGGTAAAAGGGATGAAAGATAAGGTTGCATCTATCTCCAAAGCCTTGAACATGCCAATACAGGCTGTTAGCAGTGGTTTTGTAGAAAAAGGAAAAGATTTTGGTTCTAATGTTTACCCTTTGTTAAAACAACCTAAAATTGCAATTGTGTCTGGTATGGAGGTTTCTTCTCTCGCTTTTGGTGAAGCCTGGTTTTTTCTTGAACACGATTTAAACCTTTCTCCAATTATTATTAATGCTAAGGAGCTGAATAACCTGGATATTAATAAGGTAAACACCTTGATTTTGCCTGATGGAAGTTATAGCGCTTTTATAGGCGATGGTTTAACCGCATGGTTAAATAAAGGAGGAAGGTTGATTTTGATGGAAGATGCCATCGAAAGTGTATTAGAGAAAAAAGGCTTTGATATTAAAAAGAAGGAGGCTGTTGTAAAAAAGGATGAAAAGCCAGAGGCAAACAAACTTCTTTTTAAGAATAAAGACAAGGATGATTTTGAAACTACTATTCCTGGTGCAATTTACCGGATCAATCTTGATGCAAGTCACCCGTTTTCTTATGGCTTGGGTAAAACCTACTATAGCTTAAAAACAGACCGTAAGATCTACGAACCTTTTGTTAAAGGTTGGAATGTGGGGTTAATTAACGAAAAAAGTTTGATGGCCGGTGTAGTAGGTAAAAAAGCAAGGGAAGAGCTTAAAACCGGTCTTTTAATCGGGGTACAAGATTTCGGACGTGGACAGGTAGTTTATTTGGCTAACGATCCTCTTTTCAGGAATTTTTGGGAAGGCGGTAAGACACTTTTTGGAAATATCCTGTTTTGTAGTTATTAGTGTGTGCAGCATATCGCCTGTTTAAATTTTTTTAACAAATATAAATGGCCTTTTGCTGTCACACTGAGGGGTAATTTATTTTATAAAAATCAATATAAATGGACAGGAGAATTTTTAACGAGTTGTAAGTTGTGAGGAATCGTCATTGCGAGAAGGCTTTTTCAGCCGACGAAGCAATCGTACAACGATCGCTAATAGCGTGTGCATTAAGATTGCTTGGTTCCTCGAAAGAACGATTTTCTATTGGAGTCTGTAAACGGTAGTGTAGTCGATTGCTTTATTAATGTGTTGAAATGGTCTTCGACTACGCTCAGACTGACATACGAAATAAATTTATTTAATTTCAAATAGGCTGTTAGTGATGTCCTTTTAGTCAGGTAAGAGAAATCCTATAAATTATAGAAAGTTTTCTGTAGTAGTTCTGGTCCGTTTCCTGTTTATATTTTGCTGTAAATCAGTGTTAAGCAGTCAATTCGGTGAGTTTTTAATTCGCGGACGGGAACGAACCGCACCAGCTATCCTGTCGACATCGGCACTCATGCTGGAAATATCACGCCGTTTTTCTTTTTGTTCGGTTTGTGAAGCTTTGAGGTAGCGGATACTTTCCGCGCAGGCAATGGCTTTTAAACCTAATTACCATTCCTTTTTTGACTCCCTGTTAAACGCTATCTTATTCCAATTCACAACCGCAGATAAGGGCTGATATCGTAAATGGAATAATATCTTATAAAAGATGCTCTTAGTTCGGTCTATCCCGAAATCGGTTAGTGAGAAAAATAATCAATTGGAATTTCCATTGCTTTTTATCAAAGTAGAGCGGATTTTACATTGATATTTTTTTAATTATTAGTGTGTTTTAGATTTCTTTACTTGTTTTTTATAGTGTTATTGTGTTTTTTGTAAAGAAAAATTCTGAATTTTCACATCTATTTGCTTGTTGTTGTGATATAATTGTTATTTTTTGATTTTTTTAAATGGTTTTATTGTGTTTTGATATTTTTAATATTAAAAACGCGTACTTTTTTAAATTATTTATGTATAATAAATACTATTTATATTTTTATTATTGTTTTTTAAGTAAAATTATAGCATATTATTGGTTTGTATGTCAGATGTTTGGTATTTTTTAGTATTTTTTTGTTAAAATTTGTTAAAAAAAGTTTTTTAACTGAATCTTAACGCTTAGATTAGTCGAATCAATAACTAAACTATTTCTTAACTATGAAAAAACTTTTACCGAGTTTGTTCATCTGTATGTTTTTTGCACTAGCGGCAATGGCACAGGATCGAACTATCACCGGAACAGTTACGTCTTCAGAAGACAAACTGCCAATCCCTGGAGTAAGTGTAAAAATTCAGGGAGCCACGGGGGGCACCTCAACTGATGCAAGTGGTAAATATGCCATCAAAGTATCATCAGATGCAAAAACATTAGAATTTTCTTCCATTGGGTTTGCCTCACAGCCTAAGCCCATCGGAAGTGCAGATGTTATCAATGTTGTATTATCACCTGATGCTAAAATTTTAGGAGAGGTAGTAGTTACTGCATTGGGAATTCAACGTAAAAGAAACGAAGTAGCTTATGCTGCTCAAACACTTGATGGTACAGCGGTAAGTGAAAACAGGTCTCCAAATATTGGAAGCAGTCTATCAGGGAAAGTATCCGGATTGGAAATTCGTCAAAATAATACGATGGGTGGCTCTACCAATATTGTAGTACGTGGTGTAAAATCAATTACAGGTAATAATCAGGCACTTTTTGTAATTGATGGCGTTCCGGTAGCCAATAACAATATGAATACTACCGGTCAGGCAAGTGGTGTTGGTGGTTATGATTATGGTAATCCGGCATCAGACATCAACCCTGATGATGTAGAAAATATTACTGTATTAAAGGGAGCTGCTGCATCTGCACTTTATGGTTCAAGAGGTAGTAATGGTGTAATTTTAATTACGACCAAAAAGGGAAAATCTGGTCTGAATATTACGGTTAATGCAGGCGTTAATTATTCAGTAATTGATAAAACAACTTTTCCGAAATATCAAAAACAATACGGAGGCGGTTATGGCCCCTATTATGGCCCAAACGGCGACTCCTACTTCAACACTTCAGACATTAACGGAGATGGAATCCCCGATTTGGTTGTGCCGCTAACCGAAGATGCTTCTTATGGCGGTAAATTTGATCCAAATTTGTTGGTATACCAATGGGACGCTTTCGATCCATCTTCTCCAAACTATAAAAAAGCTACACCGTGGGTAGCTGCGGCTAATGATCCAACTACTTTTTTCGAAAGACCAGTTTCTAACAATCAAAGTATTATGTTAACCAATAGCTATGATAAGGGTAGTATTAAACTTGGTTTTAACAGAGATGATCAGAATGGGATACTTCCAAATTCAAGAATTCAGAAAAATGTATTCAACTTTGGTGCAACTTATAACATTACCGATAAATTAACAGCAGGAGCTGATGTAAATTACTTTAATGTTGATGGTAAAGGAAGGTATGGGACTGGTTATAACGGAAATGGTGTTTATAATCCTGCCACTAACTTCAGGCAATGGTGGCAAACCAACGTAGATGTTAAAGAATTGGAACAAGCTTACCAAAGAACTGGTAAAAATGTAACCTGGAATTGGTCTGACTTAACAGGTTCGAAGCCGATTTATTGGGATAATCCATATTTTGCCAGATATGAGAATTACGAAACTGATACCCGTAACCGCTATTTAGGAAATGTTAACTTAAATTATAAGGTAACGAGTTGGTTAAACTTATTAGGTCGATATTCAATGGATACTTATAATCAGATACAGGAAGAAAGACAAGCCATAGGAAGTTTGGATGTACCTTTTTATTCCAAATATCTGGAAGATTATAAAGAAAGTAATATTGATTTCTTAGCCAATTTTGATAAAGATCTTTCTAAAGATTTAAATTTTAAAGGTTTATTAGGATTGAACATCAGAAAGCAAAGAACACAATCTACTTATGCAATAACTAACGGGGGTTTAGGTATTCCTGGCATTTATTCTCTAAGTAACTCATCTAACCCTATCGAAGCTCCCGTAGAATTGGATCAAAATAGAGAAGTTCACGGTTTGTTTGGAGGAGCATCTTTCACTTATAAAAATATGTTGACGGTTGATGCAACCATCAGAAGAGATGTTTCTTCTACATTACCAAAAGCGAACAATGCATATTATTACCCTTCAGTTTCATTGGGTTACACGTTTTCAGAGATGCTGAAAGATTATAAATGGTTATCATATGGAAAGCTGCGTGCCAACTATGCAGAGGTTGGATCTGATGCACCTGTTTATAGCTTGTTAGATACCTATTCACTTATTACGCCAATTAACGGACGTGCACAAACTGGCGTGCCCACAACAAAAAATAATCCAAACCTTAAACCTGAAAAAACAAAGAGTAAAGAGGTTGGGCTAGAAGCTTCATTTTTAAATAACAGAGTTGGTATTGACTTTACCTATTATAATACAAAAACGGTAAATCAGATCATTCCTGTTAGTCTTTCTACTTCAACAGGATATAATTCACAATATTTAAACTCTGGAAGTGTAATTAATCAAGGTGTAGAGTTATCATTAAATGGAACACCATTTAAAACAAGCGACTTTGAATGGAAGATTAATGTAAACTGGACAAAAAACAGTAATAAGGTTACTGAATTATTTAAAGATGCCACTGGCAACGAAGCGCAAAACTTATTAATACAAAGTTTTCAGGGTGGTGTGAGTGTTAATGCTACACTTGATCAGCCATATGGAACCATAAGAGGTAAAAACTTTGTTTATCTAAATGGAGAAAAAGTTGTTTTAGCAAATGGCAGATATGCACAGTCTGAAACTTCTAATGAAGTGATTGGAAACATGAATCCTAAATGGATTGGTGGTATCAATAATAGTTTCCGTTATAAAGATTTCAATTTAAGCTTCCTGATTGATATGAGGCATGGTGGAAGTGTGTTCTCACTTGACCAATATTATGGATTGGCAACAGGTGGTTACGTAGAAACAGTAGGTTTGAATGATCTTGGTAACCCATCTCGTAATGAACTTAGTCAGGGTGGTGGTTTTATTAATCCAGGTGTTAAAGCTGATGGAACACCTAACACCACAAGGGTTACAAATGCTGAATATGGTTCTTACGGTTACAGGCGCTTGCCAGCGGCAGCGTTTGTTTATGATGCCAGTTTTATCAAACTAAGAGAAGTGGTTTTGGGCTATTCATTACCTAAAACTTTGGTAAGTAAATTCGGTCCGGTTAAAGGCGTTGATCTTTCTTTGATTGGAAGAAACCTGTGGATTATTCACAAAAACCTGCCAAATGCTGATCCGGAAGATGGATTAAGCTTTGGTAACGTTCAGGGATACCAGGTAGGGTCTTACCCAAGTGTGAGGAGTTTTGCCTTTAATTTAAAAGTTAGATTTTAACGAACAACAATTATGAAAAAGATATTTTTAGCCTTGGTTGCAGTGCTGCTGATTGGAGCCTGCAAAAAGGATGTAACTACTGTAAATGTAGATCCGAAGCGGCCATTAACCGTATCTTCCGCCTCTCTATTTACAAATGCCCAGCGCAGATTAGTTAATACCGTAACCTCATCTAATGTGAATTTAAACATATTCAGATTAATTGAACAGCAATGGCAGGAAACAACATATATAGACGAAAGTCAATATGATTTACAAACCAGAACAATACCTGATAATTTATGGAATGCATTTTACAGAGATGTATTGAAAAATTTCAGCGAATCCAGAACAGTGGCTGCTACAGAAGGAAAATCCGCAGTAGACCTTAAAAATCAACGGGCCATAACTGATATCATGGAAGTTTATACCTGGTACTACCTCTTGACAACATTTGGTGATGTTCCGTATGCGGATGCATTAAAAATTGATAATACCTTTCCGAAATACGATGATGGACTTACCTCTTTCAAAGATTTGTTGAGGAGACTGGATGGAGACATTGCTGCGCTTGATGTATCATCTACGTCTTTAGGTGCTGCTGATGCCATTTACGCTGGAAATGCACAAAGCTGGAAAAAAATGGCAAATTCTTTGAAATTAAAAGTTGCCCTAACTATAGCAGATGCTGACAATGCTACGGCAAAAGTTGCAGCAGAAAGTGCTGTAGCTTCCGGCGTATTTACTTTTACGACCGGCAATATCGATAATGCGCGATACCCTTACACGACGATCACACCCAACACGAATCCGATTTGGGTCGATTTAGTGCAAAGTGGCCGTTTAGACTTTGTAGCAAACAATACGCTAACTACTGAAATGAATAATCTGGCTGACCCAAGAAGACCTTTCTTTTTTACTTTAGACGGGAATGGTGTTTATTCTGGTGGAAATCCGGGAGAGAGTAGTCCTTATGCGAATTTTTCGGCACCTGCTGTTAACATTACCAAGCCTGATTTTCCAGGAGCATTAATTGATGTTGCTGAAGTTCAGTTTTTATTGGCTGAAGCTGTAGAAAGAGGTTATAATGTAAGCGGAACGGCTGCAACATTTTATTCTAACGCTGTTACGGCATCAATTTTAGATTGGGGCGGAACACAAGCCAGTGCTGCAACTTATTTAGCTCAACCTGCTGTGGCCTATTCTACTGCAACAGGAACATGGAAGCAGAAGATTGGCACACAAAAATGGATCGCTTTGTACAACCGAGGTATAGATGCCTGGGTGGAACAGAGAAGGTTAGATTTTCCTCAGCTGGAACCAGCCGCTGATGCATTGACTGATTTTCCTGTGAGATTTACTTATCCGGTTAAAGAACAAAATGTAAATAATATCAACAGGGCTGCAGCGGCTGCAAAGATTGGTGGTGACAATGTTACAACTAAGTTATTCTGGGATAAGTTTTAGAAAGAGAATGACGTTTTGATAGCAGAAATGCACTTAAAGAGGTTTTATTATATCACACCCGTTTTAGAAGTGCTTTCCATAATTTTAGAAGAGGCTAAAGAGGCTGTCCGATCTTTCGGATAGCCCTTATTTATTCGGGTGTCCGATGAAGAGAATTTTCCTGCAACTAATTTCTATTTTGGCTAACGTTTTATTTGGGTTTTTAACCAATAATATATCGCATTAGGCCCTGCCCATGTACTCGGATTAAAGGTTAAAAGACGATTTCGAAACTTGCAAGCGGGAAAAAGGCGAAGGAGGACTTTAAAACCAGGCCTTTTTGATTTGCAAAATTTTGATCGAAGTCCGGTCATTTTTGGCTAAAAACCCGTTGTTTAGAAACTTCTGGGGGAGGGTAGAAAAACCTTATTCGGGAATCTAATTTTTGTTTGTGAATAATCATTTCAATCACTTAAGAAGAAAATAACCACTAAAATAATACAATATTATCTTGTTGATTTCCAGTTAAATATGTTTTAATAAAGTAGGTTGTGTTAAAAAATGTTAAAAATGTCTTGACTTGAGTAATAGCAAAGACTAAATTTACCGAACATTTAACTAACCTATTTAAAACGATGAAAAAACTTCTACAGAGTTTGTTCATGCTGATGCTGTGTGCAATTTCTGCGACAGCACAGGAGCGAACAGTCACAGGAACGGTTACGGCGCAAGACGACAAATTGCCCATTCCCGGAGTCAGCATTAAAGTACTGGGAACAACATTAGGAACATCTACTGATCCCAGTGGAAAGTACACATTAAAAGTCCCATCTACAGCAAAATCAATAGAATTTTCATCTATTGGTTTTACAACTCAAACACGGGAGATAGGCTCTCAAACCGTGATCAATGTAGCCTTGTCATCAGATTCTAAACAACTTGGAGAAGTAGTGGTTACTGCATTAGGAGTTTCCAGAGAAAAGAAAACCCTAGGTTACTCTTCTACACAAGTAGGAACCGATGAAATTAACCGGGGAGCACCAACCAATGCGGTTGCAGGCTTGCAGGGTAAAGTTGCAGGGGTAGATATCTCTACTACTTCAGGTTCTCCAGGTGGATCAAGTAAGGTAATTTTAAGAGGGTTTTCTTCAGTAGGAGGAAATAATCAACCCCTTTATGTAATTGATGGGGTTCCAATCAATAACTCAAGGCCAGGTGGAACTTCTGCGCCAGGTACAGTTGGAGATATCTCTGAGAACTATGATTTCGGAAACGGTGCTAATGATATTAATCCAAATGACATCGAATCGATCAGTATCCTTAAAGGTGCGGCAGCAAGTTCATTGTATGGGTCCAGAGCATCAAGTGGTGTAATTTTGATTACCACTAAAAAGGGTAAAGCGGGCGCTTTGAAAATCGACCTTAGTTCTTCAGCTTCTTTTACCAATGTTGCTATTGTTCCTAGTATCCAGGATCAATACGGACAAGGTTGGAGCAAACAGAACTGGTTAGCTGAAAACGGAAGCTGGGGGCCGAAGTTGGATGGTATGACCAGACCCTGGGGACCAATTGTTGATGGCGATCAGGAAACAAAACCATTTGTAGCTGTTAAGGATAACTTTCGTGATGCATTTGATACTGGTCAGGAGTTTAATAACAGTTTAGCGCTTAGTGGTGGTAATGAAACATCTACTTTTCACCTTTCCTATGGTAATATTTATAGTAATGGTATTCTTCCGGGAGCTAACGATACCTATAAACGTAATAACTTTTCGCTTAGCGGATCAACAAAGTACAAGGGGTTAACAGTATCTGGTTCTGCCAATTACGTAGGTAAAAATACAAGGGCTGTTCAAACTGGCCAGGCAGTATCTGGTATCGGGTCATCATTTTATGAAGATTTATTACAGATTCCGGTAGATTATCCGTTTACTAATTTTAAAGATTATAATAATAAATTCTATAATGTAGATAATTATTTTAGTCCATTTGCGCAAAACCCATATTACTCTATTTACGAGAATGGTTCCCGTTTCAAAAGCGACCGTTTTTATGGTAACGTAGATGTTAAATTTAAGGCTACAGATTGGCTATCGTTCCAATTCCAGCAAGGAGCCGATTTAACCAACAACACAAGTAAGTTCTGGAACGCCAAAAACAATCCTGCAATTGGCAGCTGGGCTGGCGGTGGAAACGATGAGGGTGCTGTTAGGCAAGAGAGTGTTGGTAACGTAATTGAAGGCGCTGAAAGATACTTTGAATATGACTCGAAATTTAATGCGCTTTTTAATAAAAAATTCGGATCCGATTTTGATATCACTGGCTTAATAGGTGTTAACTATAATGACAGGGGCTATCGTACACTATATACGGGAGTAGAGAATTTAGCTATCCCAGGCTTTTATCAGATTAACAATAGTGCAAACGATCCAACCAGTACAAGCGCAGAAAACGAAAGGAGATTGTTTGGTGTATACGCTTCGGCAACATTAGGCTATAAAAACTATGCGTTTTTAACTTTAAATGCCAGAAACGACTGGAGTTCTACACTCCCTGCTAATAACAGAAGCTTCTTTTATCCTGGCGCCAACTTAGCTGTTGTAGTGTCGGATGCGGTAGATTTATCATCTGCAAACATCAGCTTTTTGAAAGTTAGGGCTGCGGTTGGTCAAACCGGTAGTGATACAGACCCATACCGTATTTTCAATACTTTATCCAGAACAAGTGCGGCATTGGGCTTTGGTAACCTCATTTTCCCGATAGCCGGCGTACCTGGCTACTCTGTTTCGGATGTATTAAACAACCCGAATCTTAGACCTGAGATCAGTACCGAAACGGAATTTGGTGGAGAAATCAGATTCTTTAATAACCGTTTAGGTTTAGATGTTTCTTACTATAACCGTGTAACTAAAGATCAGATCATCCCTGTTGTAACTGCACCATCATCAGGTGTAACTTCGAGAGTAGTAAATTTTGGTAAGGTTCGTAACCGTGGTGTGGAGATCGCATTAACAGGTACACCAATTAAAAATGAAAACTTTACCTGGGATATTGGCTATACCTTTACCAGAAACCGTAACTTGGTATTAGAGTTACCTGATGGGTTAGATAAACTAATTTTAAACAGCGCTTATGATGCTCAATTCGTAGCAAGGGTAGGTCAGCCGTTAGGTGTTTTAGAAGCCCCGGTTGCTAAATATGACCCACAAGGAAGGATTGTTGTAGGCAGTAATGGGTTTCCATTGCTTGCAGACAATAACGGAAGTTATGGAACTTCTCAACGCGACTTCATTATGGGCTTAACCAACTCTTTTAAATTTAAGGAATTTACTTTAGGTTTTACTCTGGATTATCGTAAGGGTGGAGTATTTTATTCCGGAACTGCAGATTTATTGAATTTCGTAGGTAACGATATTAAAACCTTATACAACGACAGAAGAACTTTCATCATTCCCAATTCAGTTGTGCAGGTTAATAATGCTGGTGGCGGTGTAAGTTACGTAGAAAATACAACCCCTATTACTGAAGGAAACGTAAATGCATTATATTATACCAATAACGGTAAAGCAATTGCCTATCAAAACAGAATTTTAGATAAAACCTTCTTAAAAGTAAGAGATATCACATTATCTTATTCATTGCCAAAATCGATTGCTCAAAAAATCAGGGCAGATAGGGCTACATTAACTGTTTATGGCCGTAACCTGATTACCTGGTTACCAAAAGAGAACAGGACTATTGATCCAGAGGTTTCTAACTTTGGTAATGATTTATCCAGTGAGTTGGGAGAGTTCAGAACAGGGCCGTCTGTTCGTAATGTTGGTCTTTCTTTAAACTTAACCTTTTAATCGCATCTAAGTATGAAAAATATAATAAGAAAAACGCAAGTTTTAGCTTTTTCAACTTTGTTAATTGTTGCGGGTTGCAAAAAACTCGACATTAACCAAAGTCCGAATAACCCCCCTGTTGAATCTGCTACTGTTGAGACTCTGTTTCCTTCTGCAGTCATTTCAACAGTATCCAGAACTGGTGGCGACTTGTCGATTATCGGAGGCTTATGGGCGCAATATTGGACCCAAAATAGTAATTCAAGCCAGTTTAGAACAGTAGATTCTTACGATGTGCAGGCAACATCGAATTTCATTAACGGACCTTACTCTGAATTATTTGCAGGTGCTTTAACCGATTATCAATTGGGTATTACCAAATCTGTTGCTGCACAGGATTGGAGATATAACCTCATGAATACGGTGATGAAAGCCTATACATACGAGGTACTAGTCGATTTGTTTGATAAAGTTCCTTATTCTGAGGCGCTTAAAGGGGGGGCAAATCTTCAACCTAAATTTGATGACGGTTATACTATTTATACGTCCCTAATTGCTGAAATTGATGCAGCACTTGCCAAAGATTATAAAACAGCGCCGCTTACGGATGCGCAGATTAAAACAGATTTTATTTTCGGAAAAAAGGGTACGTCTGCTGATGTTATGGCGAGTTGGGAAAAGTTTGCAAATACATTAAAATTAAAAATGTATTTAAGGATGGTTAATGCCAAACCTGCTGAAGCACAAGCCGGCATATTAAAGCTTTACCAGGATGGGGCTAAATTTCTTGATGAAGATGCAAAAGTAGATATATTTACAGATGTGCCTAATAAAAGTAATCCTTTTTATGAGTATAATTTCAGGAGGTTAAATACACCTGATAACTTAAAAGCAAGTGTTACATTTACTTCATGGTTAATTAAAAACCAGGATCCAAGAGCAGCGGTGTATTTTGGAGTGGCCAAGCCAATTTCCATCAATCAGGGAGATTACCTGGGAGCAGCAGCCCATCCAGAATACAATAATGCAGTTAACGTTGTCGTAAATGCAACAGATGCTGTTCCGCTTATCTCTCTGGATGAAGCTTATTTTATGCAAGCAGAAGCACGTTTGCGTTATTTTGGTGGTGCAGGAGCAAAGGACCTTTATGATAAAGGCGTTTTGACTGCATTTGCAAAACTTGGTTTAGATGGTTCTGCTTTGTTAGCAACAACCTATGCTTATCCTGCATCAGCAGATGAAAAAATAAATCTCGAAGCTATTATTGTTCAGAAATGGGCCTCACTATTTGGTTCACATGCTTTGGAGGCTTTCTTTGAGCAAAACAGAACAGGTTATCCTGAAATCAGTGCAGTTTATTCGACGGAGGCAGGTTATATTCCAGGTCAATTGGTTTATACGCCCAATGGCGTAACAGGAGCAGGCAATTTTCCAAGGAGATTTGTGTATCCTGATTTTGAGAAAAGCAGAAACGCTAATACCCCTGCACAAGTTCCTATCTATACAAAAGTTTGGTGGGGTAAATAATTGTTTTAACAATAAATAGATATCATGAAAAAGATTAATATAATATTCATTTTTATTGCGCTTATTACAGTCGCAATAAGTGCTTGTAAAAAAGATCCAGAACCTGGAGGTACAGCAGTTCAGGACATGGCTGGCGACTGGCATGTTAAAGTAAACGAGGCAGGTGCTTATTCTACTTTATTAACCTTTAATACTTCAGAGAATACGCCTAATGTGATGTGGGTACAGGGTACAGGATTAAAATCTGGTGCAACAGTTTTAGCTATCAAGGGAAAAACTGGGGTAGATTATCCAAATAAGCTTTTCTCTGGAGCAAACATTGCTAATATAGCCACAACTAGCGGAAGACCAGATAGTTTCTCTATTATAAATGGAAAAATTATTCCTAATGGGACCAAAGGCCCTGTTTCTAAAAGCCCAACAGATTCGATTTATTTTGAATTAAATGTAAGCGGAACAGTATATAAGGTAAGCGGTTATCATAAAACAGGGTTTTTGGAAGATCTTCCTTAAATAATGTGTATTATAAAGCTCGTTAATGAGCAATTATTAAATAAAAGAGATCTCCATTTAGGAGGTCTCTTTTCGTTTGTAGCAAGAGTTGCGCAGCTTAGGTAACAATGATTTTTGGCACAATTTTTTTTAGGTTTGGGTAAGAACGCTTATACCCTATTAGCGTTAATTTCTACCTGTTAGGGGTAAAATATGATTGTATTACTAATAATCTTCAATATTGTGTAGAGAATTTCCCCAAAAACGACTTTTTAATCAGACAATATTATTGTCAAAATAAAGTCATTATGCGCTTAATTTGTTAAATTTTGTTAAATTAGTTCTTAGCTATATTATATTAGCGGTTCAAATAAATAATCATTAACTAATTTAAATTTCATGAAAAAACTTCTACAAAGTTTGTTCATACTTTTGTTTCTTGCATCTACTGCAATAGCTCAAGACAGAACAATTACTGGTACAGTAACTTCTTCAGACGACAAGCTGCCGATACCTGGAGTAAGCGTAAGGATAACAGGAACACAAATCGGGACTGTTACAGACGCTAACGGTAAGTACTCCGTTAAAGTTCCCTCGGGATCGAAAGCCTTAGAGTTTTCTTTTATCGGTTACCTGGTTAAAAACCTGGCAATAACCGCATCAAACACAATTAATGTTTCTTTAGAATCTGATGCTAAAACATTATCAGATGTTGTTGTTGTGGGATATGGCCAACAGAGTAAAGTGCTTAGTACCCAAACTACGACCACAGTAAAAGCTGAGTCTTTTAAAAACATGCCAATTCAAACGCCACAGCAAGCTTTACAGGGACAGGCTGCTGGTGTGAATATGATTAACTCATCGGGTGTTTTAGGTTCAGAAGCGCAAATTACAGTTCGTGGCGGATCATCTATTACTGCTGGTGGTAGACCACTATATGTAATTGATGGAGTTCCTTTAAACTCTTCAGGTGGTGATTATACCCAAGCTCAGGGTGGGGCTTCTGGTTTGAATCCTTTGATTAATATTAGTCCAAACGATATTGAAAGCATGACGGTTTTGAAAGATGCATCTGCGGTTGCTATCTATGGGTCTCGTGGTGCAAATGGAGTAATCTTAATTACCACTAAGAAAGGTGCGTCTGGTAAAACCAGAATTACAGCTGATTATCAAAATGGTTTCTCTTCTCCAACCACAACAGAGAAAATGATGAATGCAGATCAGTTCCGTCAATTCAGAACAGATTATCTTAAAGCAAATGGTGCTACAGTTCCTGCTTATCCAACAACTAGCTTTGACTGGATTGATGCAATTGTTCGTACTGGTAAATCAAATACAGTAAACGTAAATGCTACCGGTGGTAATGAAAAAACTAAATTTTACTTGGGTGGAACTTATTCAGATGAAAGCGGTTACACTATTGGAAATAATTTAAAACGTTTATCAGGAAGATTAAATTTGGATCATAAGATATCCGATAAGTTTACTGTTGGTTTAAACTATAACCTTTCACATGTTGATATGGACCGTATTGGTTCGGAAAATAACACTTACGCACCTATAACAGCTGGTTATTTACAACTGCCTTATGTTACGCCTTACGGGCCAGATGGCAAATTCCAAAATACTGGTTTCGTTGCCAATGTTGTTGCTATTGCTGAAACAGGAATCAATAAAAACTATTCTGATAGAAGTACAGGAAATGCATTCTTAGAGTGGAAAATTCTTGATGGCTTAAAATTCAAATCGGATTGGGGTATTGATAATTTCGGTATTGATGAAAAGTATAGAGAAACAGATTTATTAACACCTGGCGGATATGCTTACAGAACACATTATACGGATAACAAATGGATTAATTCCAATACTTTAAACTATGATAAGACCTTCGGTAAACATACAATAGGAGCATTAGCAGGTTATAGTTATGAAACTTCTACATTAACCCAAATGATGGTTGAAGGGTCTGGATTTGTGAGTGATGACCTTCCAAATGTGGGTTCAGCTTCTACACCAATCACAGCATCTGAGGAAGTTTACAAATGGGCACTTCAATCTCTGTTTGGACGTTTCAGCTATGATTATGATAAAAAATATCTTTTTGAGGCATCATTGAGAAGAGATGGTTCTTCAAGATTCGGTCCAAATAAAAAATACGGTTCTTTCTATGCTTTGTCTGGTGGTTGGTTAATTTCAAATGAATCATTCTTCAACAAAGACAATAAAATAGCTCAGAATCTGAAATTAACAGCAAGTTACGGTACTGCCGGTAATGATAATATTGGGTATGCTCAATATTACGGAACATTTGCCGCAGGATCAAACTATTTGGGTGAAGCTGGATTAACACCTGATGTAGTTCCTAACCCTAACTTAAGTTGGGAAGAAACTGCTCAATTGGATGTTGGTCTTTCCGCCAGATTTTTCAAGGCGATTGATGTTCAGCTGAATTTCTATAACAAAAATACTACCGCATTATTATTGGATGTACCATTTCCTTACACTACAGGTTTTGCATCTGCTAAACAGAACGTAGGCAAGATGAGAAATAGAGGTTTTGAGGTTTCCATCAATTCAGATAATATCGTTGGTCGTGATTTTACATGGAGAACGTCATTCAATATCGGCTTCAATAAAAATACAGTATTGGAATTACCAGCCAACCCTGATGAGGATGGGCGCAATTTTGTGGCCGGAAGTGGAAGTACCGTTCAACGTGCAATTACTGGTTATTCTAAAAACTCTTTCTACTTAATCCGTTACAATGGAATCAATCCTCAAACGGGTAATGCAGAATGGTTAAAGAAAGATGGCTCAGTTACCACTACACCGCTGGCATCTGATCGGGTAATCGTTGGTAAAGGAGACCCTGATTTTTCAGGAGGTATTACGAATACCTTTACTTACAAAAATTTTGATTTATCAGCATTCTTTAATTTTTCTTATGGAAACGATGTTTACCTTGATGGTTTACAGTTCACTGATAACTTCGGCACAGGTTCGTATAACAAAAGTGTTAAGTTGTTAGACTATTGGAAAAAACCAGGCGACGATGCTTTTGCGCCTGCTTTAAATAGTGTAACCAGAACCACTTACCACCAGGCTTCTACGAAACAGTTGATGAATGGTTCTTATATGCGTTTGAAAACGTTATCTTTCGGTTATAGCTTTCCTAAAGAGTTCTTACAAAAAAGTAAACTTTTCTCTAGTGTAAGACTTTATTTCCAGGGGCAAAATATCTGGACAATTAAAGATAAAGACTTCAGAGGAGATCCTGAGATTTCTGCTAATGGTGCTTCTAACTCGGTTCTTGGTCAGAGTTTCTTTGCTTTACCACAGGCAAAAACCTATACTTTCGGTGTAAATATTGGCCTTTAAAAAATTGAAAAGATGAAATTAAAATATTATATTATATCCTCTGCTCTAGTATTATCATTAGCTGGATGTCAGAAAGAATTGGAGCAATTGCCTCAGCAAAAGTTAGCCAGTGAAGTTGTTTTTAACTCGCCAAAAACTGCATTAGGTGCATTAAGAGGTGTTTATAGCACCGCACAAACTTTTGATTTTTATGGAAGTTTACCTCAGGTAATTGGCGATTATATGGGGAATAACGTTGACTTTGTGGGTACTTTCCCTACTTTGCAAGATCTGAATAGCTTTTCAGCTGTATCTACAAATGGAAACGTGGCAACCATGTGGCAAGTGCATTATCAGGTGATTACTCGCGCGAACACAATTGTTGCGAAGATCAACAGTGTTGATGGCTTATCTGCTGGTGAAAAGGCGCAGTATGCCGCCGAAGCGAAATTTTTACGCGCCTTAGCTTATTTTCAACTGGCAAATTTCTTTGCTCAGCCTTATCAAGTAAGTTCCGGAAGTAACCTTGCTGTGCCATTAGTGTTAGAGGACTTTGATGGTACTATTAAATATCCTTCAAGAAATACCTTGAATCAGGTTCATGCCCAGATTGTTCAGGACTTGACTGAAGCTGTACCTGCTTTACCTCAATCGTACACAGATGCGGCTGAAACGCGTGGACGCGCAACTAAAGGAGCTGCTTATGCGCTATTGTCAAGATTGTATTTATATAGAGAAGAATGGGCTAAAGCGGAAAGTGCCGCAAGAAGCACCTTAGCACAAGGTATTTATGATACCGCACCAAATTATGCTTTCTACAGTGGTAATACCAGCGAAGATGTATTCACTATTCAAAATAGTGCTATTGATAACGGTAGAACTGGTTCTGGTGGCTGGGCTTCATATTATAATCCAGCGGCATTAGGTGGACGTGGCGATGCACCTTTCTCTCAAGACCTAATCAATGCCTATACTTCAGAGTCTGGTGATAAACGTTATAATTTGAAGATATCCGGAAATGCTGCAGATGGCTTACCTCACTTATTTACTTCAAAGTTCCCAGATGCGGTAAATAATTCTGATAACTCTCCTGTTATCCGTACAACAGAAGTTTATTTAAATCTTGCAGAAGCACTGGCGCACCAAAGTACAACACCAAGCGCTGAGGCCGTTACGATTTTGAATGCCAGAATCAGAAACAGAGCAGGACTGCTTCCTAAAGTTGTAGCTACTCAACAAGCGCTAATTGATGCTTTGTTAATCGAAAGACGTAAAGAACTGGCTTTTGAAGGACACAGCAGAATGGACTTGCTTCGTAATAGACAAGCACTCAGAAGTGGTAATGCAGCAGCAGCGTTTGGCGGTGCTAAAACCATACTACCAATTCCTCAAAGAGAAATTGATAATAATTCTGGCTTACAAGGTCAACAAAATACGGGTTATTAATAACAACCTATATTAAGATTAAGCGATATCATGTCAACCATGATATCGCTTTTTTATTTTAGCTTTTGCTGAAGTATTAAGTTATTACCATCTATATAGTAGTAATATGCTCAGTATTATATTCTTTTAGCACGGAGATATGTGAGATAGAAGATTCTTTTGTTTACTATTCTTTTATGAATAATCTAATTATATCTTTCTAGGTGGTTTTCCCGCTTTTGTTCGATTCTTTCTGGATCGAAGAAAAAAATCACTTTTTGCTTTTTTTGTTAAATCAATATTTTTTTGCCTCTTGGGATTCGCATCTCATTTTTTCAATTCTATATTATTTTATTAGTCAAAACTAGACTAACTTTTGTGGCAAAATCATGTAGAAATTATTTTTCCTATCATGTTTATTGCAACCAGGGGAAGTAATCAATATGGAGTAATAATGGCGCTAAAAGTCCCATAAACCGGTTTCCAGGTAATATCAAAATAAAAATGCAGCTTTCGAGAACATATTAGTTGCTTGTCGGATATACATGGAAGGATTACTCATTGTTATCTAATAATTAGTTTTTAACTCGAATTAATCGGTATGAAATAAAAAATATTATTTTTTTATTGTAAAATTTGAATTACAAAATACTAAATCCTATATTGTAGATTATTAACTAAACTAAACTTTTTTTATGAAAAAACTTCTACAAAGTTTGTTCATATTGCTGTTTATTGCCACCTCAGCAATAGCGCAAGATCGAACAATCACTGGAACAGTTACGGGTAAGGAAGACGGAATGCCGCTTCCTGGTGTAAGTGTTAAAATTAAAGGCGCTTCTGGCGGAACTACAACAGGCGCAGACGGAAAATATTCCGTTAAAATCTCTCAACAAGCTACAGCTTTAGAATTTTCTTCTATTGGATTTTTAAGTCAGAGCAGAAACATCGGTTCATCCAATTCAATTAATGTAACCTTAGAGAGTGACGCCAAAAGTTTAAATGAAGTTGTAGTAACTTCTTTTGGAGTACAGAGAGATAAGAAAAGCCTGGGCTACTCTACAACCAAAATAGACGCAGATGTATTAACAGCATCAAAGGCAACTAATATTACTAACCAGTTTTCAGCAAAAGTACCCGGCGTAAGGGTTCAAGGTTCTGGTGGTGCATTTACCGGAGCTAGTGTTATTATACGTGGTATGACTACTTTTACCGGAAGCAACCAACCACTATATGTTGTTGATGGTGTGCCTATTGATAACAGTGGTGGTAATACACCTCTGCAAACCGGCCCATCATTATCTAACAGAGCAATTGATATTAACCCTGAAGATGTAGAAAACGTTGTTGTACTGAAAGATGCTGCTGCAACGTCTATTTATGGTTCCAGGGGTGCTTCCGGTGTAATCTTAATTACAACTAAAAAAGGTAAAAAAGGAGAAAAAGGAACGATCACTTTTTCAACGAATTATGCTATTGGTAATATAAACAGACTTCCTGAATATCAGAATGAGTATGCGCAGGGAAATAATGGTCTCTTAACGCAGGCCAATATTGGAAATGCTACTGTTTTGGGTAGTGGTGTATCTACCTCCTGGGGGCCAAAAATTGTAGGGCAAACGATTACAAATTCATTGGGCCAAAAAGAAATTCTGCAGGCATACCCAGATAATGTTAAGGATATCTTCAAACAATCTTATAATTTACAGAACAATTTAAGTTTTAGTGGAGGAACGGAAAAGTCCACTTTTAGAATTGCTTATGGAAACTCCACAGAAACCTATTTATTGGATAATAATAAGTTGAAGAGGAACAATTTGACTTTCAGCGGTACTACTGATGTAACCAGTAAATTAACAGTTGGTGCATCCATTACGTATACCAATACATCTTCAATTAGAACACTACAGGGAAACCAGTTATCGAACCCTTTATTCAGGGCTTATTTTACACCAAGATCATATAACCTGACCGATCTTCCTTTTGAGGACGCTAACGGAAATCAGTTATGGTTTGGTGGAGAAGACAATCCTTATTGGTCAATCAAATACAATAAATATAATGATGAGGTTAACCGTGTTTTAGGAAATGTTAATGCCAAATATAAGTTTACAGATTGGTTAAATGCAGATCTAAAAGTAGGATCGGATTTCTTTAACTTAAAAAGTAAAGGATTTGATGAAATTGGAAACAGAGGTGGAGGTTTCGCCGGAGCTAACTCTAGATTAGTAGGAGGAATTGTAGATCAGGTTAACAACGTACGTAATGTTTCATCTTATTTTACAGTGAATGCAAATAAAACGTTTGGAAATTTCAATTTAAGCGGCACCATTGGTAACGAAATCAATCAGAACTATATAGGTAACGCACAGGTAACAGGCTATACCCTGGTTGTTCCGCACTTCAATAATCTTAAAAATGCATTGACATATAATCCTGTATTTGGATCAAGTAAAACACGTTTGATGGGTATTTTTGCAGATTTTGTAGCTGATTACAAAGGTTACTTATCACTAAATGTAAAAGCAAGAAACGATTATTCTTCAACTTTGACGCAAGCAAACCGGTCAATTTTTTATCCGGCCGCGGCTTTAAGTTTTGTAGCAACAGATGCTTTCCCGGAACTTAAAAGTGAGCGTTATGTGAATTTAATTAAATTGCGTGCCAGTATTGGAGAAGTAGGTAAGGGTGCACCTGCATACAGTACAGAAACGTATTATGACAAATCTGCAGCTAGTGATGGAACGGGTGCAATAATTAACTTTCCTTATAATGGTTTAGCTGGATTTACCTTGAATGATGGCGCTGGAAATCCAGATATCACTCCAGAATTTACCAGGGAGATCTCATTTGGTACAGAGTTAGGTTTTTTTAGAAACAGGTTAACCGTAGATGCAACTTATTATACCAGAAACACCAGAAGCGTAATCCTTTCTGTCCCTTATTCTGCTACTTCGGGGATAACTTCGGTAGTTAAAAATGCAGGGAAGCTCTCTACAAAGGGTTTTGAACTGTTGATTGGTGGTACACCATTAAAAACGGCAGATTTTTCATGGGATGTTAGTGTAAATTATACCAAGTATAAATCAATTGTAGAAGAACTTGCACCTGGTGTTACCGTTATAACTTTAGGAGGATTTACTACTCCAAATATCAGACTTGTCGCTGGCGATGAATACGGCCAGATTTATGGTTCAGCTTACCAAAGGAATGCCGAAGGTAAACTTTTGATAAGCCCAACAACTGGTTTGCCTCTTGCGAGTGCAGATGTGGTTAAAATCGGCAATCCAAACCCTAAATATACAATGGGGATTAGCAATACCTTTACCTATAAAAGTTTTTCACTTTTTACATTGTTAGATATTCGTAAAGGTGGAGACCAGTATTCAAGAAACATTGCCGATGTACAGCGTAATGGTGTTGCTGCAGAAACTGGCGAATTCCCACGTTTTGAAGCAGATGGTGTAACTCAAACTAAACCTTATCTTTTTGAAGGTGTTTATGCCTCGGGAGCAAATGCAGGTAAGCCCAATACCATTAATGTAAGAGCACAAGATTATTATGGTAATACAGGTAAATACGTTGCTGCAGAAGGATATATTTATGATACCTCTTGGTTTAGGCTGCGTGAAGCTTCATTAAGCTATCGTTTGCCATCTGATTTAATAGGTAAAAATATATTTAAAAGTATCGAATTAGGTGTTTTTGGACGTAACTTATATTTAAAAGCTAAAAATTATCCTCACTTCGACCCAGAACAAAATGCACTTGGCATAAGTAATGCTCAAGGTCTTGAATTTAATTCATTGCCAAGTACCAGAACTTTTGGCGTAAATCTTAAAATTGTATTATAATTTTAAATAGTAAAATTTATGAAAAAATTTAAATATAGTGTCATAATTGCCTTTTTAACTATAGGCATTCTGACAACAAGCTCATGTAAAAAATTCTTCGATATCAACTCTGATCCTGATGCCATACTAACGGCCCCTATCGAACAGCAGTTATCTTCCCTAACCGTTAACATGGGTTTTTTTGCTGGTAGTGATGTGAATAGGTACACATCTTTGATCATGCAGCAGTTTTCTGGACAAAGTAGCGGTACGCAAAATAATACACAACTTTTCGAGAAATATTTAATTCAGGGTTCTGATGAGAATAACGCCTGGTCTTCTATGTATGCAACCATTTTAAATGACGCAGAAAACATCATCAAAAATGCGAATGAAACCGGAAATCCTCACTATTCAGGTGTAGCCAAAATTATAAAGGCATACGCTTATCAGGTTACGGTTGATGTTTGGGGTGATGTCCCATTCTCTGAAACACAAAAATTAACTGAAAATACGCAACCAAAATATGATAGCGCTGAATCGATTTATACAGAGCTCATCAAGCTGTTAGACCAAGGAATTGCAGAGGTGAGTGCAACAACCTCTAATAAATCGCCAGGTACAAACAGCACGATATATCCCGGGGCCTTTTCAACAACAAAAGCAAACTGGATCAAATTTGCAAACACGCTTAAACTTAGAATCTACTTACATTATAGTGAAAAAAATCCAGCATTTGCTAAAACTCAGATCGATCAATTGATTAACTCTGGAGTGCCATTATTTGCAAGTAATGCAGATAATTTTCAAATGGCTTTTGTTAACCAAGCAGCTTCAAGGAATCCTATTGATCAACATGAAACAGCCCGTGCAGGTTATTTAGTGGCTAACGATAAGATTGTAACGTTGATGAATAATAAGCTTGATCCAAGACGTCCGTTTTACTTTACACAATTTCCAGCAGGATCTGGTTTGTATAAAGGTGCAATCAGCGGTGATGCTGCATCTCAGAATTATTCTAAGTTACATGCATACTTAAGGGGCTTTGCTAATAATGCCTATACCGGTGATGCGCCGATCAGGATGTTAACATTTGCGGAATATAATTTTATCAGAGCAGAAGCTGCGCTTAGGTTCAATTCCCCTGGTGTTGCTCAAACTTTCTTTACCGCGGGTATAACTGCTTCTATGACAGATGCTGGTGTATCTACGGCAAATATTGCAACTTATTTAGCCGCAAACGGAACATTGATTGGTACAACTGATCAACAGCTATCTCAAATCATTACCGAGAAATATATTGCAAGCTATGGTGTAATAGTGGAATCATGGACAGATTGGAGAAGAACAGGTTATCCAGCAATTGCTCCACCAGCCAATGCAGTTGTACCATATGTGCCTAGATCTTTATATTACCCTCAATCTGAAATAGATTTAAATCCAAATGCTAAGCAAAAGCCAGGTTTAAATGTGAGAGTATTCTGGGATACCAGACAGTAATTATATAACGATTATAAATAAAATGCCCTAAAGCGCTTGCTTTAGGGCATTTTCTGCTTTAAAGCACCTACTTCTTATCCACACTATATTTCCCCGGGCCAATAAAAATCAGTCCGAAAAATACAATAGCCAATTCTATTGCGTGGCTGGCACCTTGTAAGCCGTCGCCTTTGCCAAAATGAACCAGCGTGGCTATAATCATCGTAAAGATTAATAAGATCAGTGCCGGACGGAAAAACAATCCCACAATCAAAAGGAAACCACCAAAGGTTTCGGAAACGGCGGCCATAAAACCCCAAAATACAGGTAAAAAGTTTATGCCAATTACTTTCATACTTCCTCCTAAACCTGTCCAGCCATCAGGCCCGCCTGCAAGTTTCGGGAAACCATGAATAATAAACATTACACCTAAACCAATACGGATCAGCAACAAACCTGTATTGCGGTATTTTCCTAAATTGTCTAAAATTGCCATCTTATAAATATTTAAATTGAACGTTATTTGTTTCTATTTTTAAATTCACCTCAGCACCTAAAACCATACTGAGGTTGTTATTAATATGCCCGGTTGGGAAATTAAAGCAGACCGGGAAATCATATTCCTTAACAATATCCCAAATTACCTCATCAACGGTTTGCCCGAAAGAGATCTTTTCATCTTCAATTTCATTAAAAGCACCAACAATTAATCCTTTTAAATGACTGAGTTTGCCCGCCCGCTTTAACATGCGTAACATGCGGTCAATGCTATATTCGTGTTCTCCTACGTCCTCTATAAAAAGAATTTTACCTTGAAAGTCCATCTCTGATACTGAACCTTGTAACATGGCCAATAAAGTTAAATTTCCGCCAATCAAAATTCCTGTTGCCTCTCCTGCCCTGTTTTTAAATGCACTCTCAAACTCGTACGACTGTTTTTCGCCGAATAAAGCCTTCTGTAAAGAAAGTAAAGCTTCTGGCGTAGACTCCTCAAATGTGTAGGGCATTTGCGCGTGCATACATTGGGTATTACATTGCGCAACCAGGTGTGATAGGAGAACCGTAATATCGCTAAAACCTACAACCCATTTAGGATTCTTGTTAAACGCTGTAAAGTCCAGATCATCAATAATCCGGATGGTGCCATAACCGCCACGGCCCGAAATAATTGCTTTTATCGATGGATCATCTAAAAAACGCTGAATGTCTTTAGTTCTTAAAGCATCGGTTCCTGCAAACTGGTGGTGACTGGCATATACACTTTCGCCAATAATAACCTCCAAACCCCAGCTTTCCAATAATGCTATGGCATGGTCTATACGTTTGGGTAATTTCTTTGCCGGACATACCAGGGCAATCTTATCTCCTTTTTTTAAATACGGGGGCTGCTTAATCATCTTCAAAACACTTATCTTTGCCAAATTAATAAAAATTGTTTTGGATAATAGTAAAATAAAAAGATATACCGTAACTGCAGCGCTTCCATATACCAATGGGCCAGTTCACATTGGGCACCTGGCTGGTGTTTACATCCCTGCAGATATTTATGCCCGTTATTTAAGATCGAATAAACGCGATGTGAAATTCATCTGTGGTTCTGACGAAAATGGTGTACCCATTACTTTAAAAGCCAAAAGAGAAGGAATTACGCCGCAGGAAGTGGTAGATAAGTACCATAAAATTATTGGCGATTCTTTTAAAGAGTTTGGCGTATCTTTCGATATCTATCACCGCACATCATCGCTTACGCATCACCAAACTGCTGCTGATTTCTTTGAAACACTTTATGAAAAAGGGGTGTTTACAGAAGAAATTACCGAACAATATTACGATGCTACGGCAAAACAATTTTTGGCTGATCGTTACATTACAGGTACCTGTCCTAAATGTGGTAACGAAAATGCTTATGGTGATCAGTGCGAAAATTGCGGTTCTACCCTTAATGCTACCGATCTAATTAATCCAAAATCTACCCTATCAGGCGATAAACCAATTTTAAAAGAAACCAAAAACTGGTTTTTACCGCTTGATAAATACGAAGACCGTTTACGCACCTATATCGAAAGCCACAAAGAATGGCGCCCGAATGTATACGGCCAATGCCAAAGCTGGTTAAATGCAGGTTTGCAGCCAAGAGCAATGACACGTGATTTAGATTGGGGCGTGCGTGTTCCGCTTCGCGATGCTGAAGGTAAAGTGCTTTATGTTTGGTTTGATGCACCTATTGGATATATTTCAGCCACAAAAGAGCTTTGTAATTATGCCAAACTCGATGTGTGGAACCCTAAAGCCGAAGAATATTACATCAGCAGTTACGAAAACGATAAATGTGGTTGGGAAGAATACTGGAAAAGCGACGAAACCAAATTGGTTCACTTTATCGGTAAAGATAACATCGTTTTTCACTGCATTATTTTCCCGGCAATGTTAATGGCACATGGCGAATACACCCTGGCTGATAATGTACCTGCAAACGAATTTTTAAACCTGGAAGGACAAAAAATATCAACTTCTAAAAACTGGGCGGTTTGGTTAAATGAATATTTAAGAGAGTTTGAAGGGAAACAAGATGTATTGCGTTATGTATTAACTGCAACAGCGCCTGAGACGAAAGACAATGATTTTACCTGGAAAGATTTTCAGGCAAGAAACAACAATGAACTGGTGGCCATACTCGGAAATTTCGTAAACCGGGTTATGGTGCTTACGCATAAATACTTTGGTGGTTCGGTACCAACCTGTATGGGAATTACTGAAGTAGATCAGGCTGTTATTGATGAATTGGCAGCTTACCCCGCAAAAATCTCAGCTTCTATTGAAAACTACCGTTTTAGAGAAGCATTATCAGAAGTAATGAATGTTGCCCGTTTAGGAAATAAATACCTGGCAGAAACAGAGCCCTGGAAGCTCATTAAAACTGATGAAGACCGGGTAAGAACGATCTTACACATTGCACTTCAAATTGCAGCCAATATCCAGATCCTGATTGAACCTTTCTTGCCATTTACAGCAGAAAAGTTAATGAAGATGCTTAAAAATGGCGGTCATGATTGGGATGATGCTGGTACCGTTAGCCTGTTAAAACGTGGTCACGATATTGGAGAAGCGGTGCTTTTATTTGATAAAATTGAGGATGCAGAAATCGACTTCCAGATCGAGAAATTGAACCAAAGCAAGGCCAGTAACGCGGCAAATAATGTAGTTGCTGTTCCGGCAAAAGAAAATATCCAGTTTGATGATTTCTCGGCAATGGATATCCGTGTAGCCACCATTGTTGCTGCCGAAAAGGTAGAGAAAACCAAAAAGCTGTTAAAGTTAACGGTAAATACAGGCATTGATGAAAGAACCGTGGTTTCTGGCATTGCCGAATATTATAAACCTGAAGATATAGTGGGGAAACAAGTAAGTATGATTGTAAATCTTGCTCCACGCGAAATCAAAGGAATTCTATCGCAGGGAATGATCCTGATGGCCGAAAATGCCGAAGGCAAACTCACTTTTGTGGCACCTGTAGAAAAGTTTCCAGAGGGTAGTGTAATCAGGTAGTATTACCGGTAATAAGGTTTAAAGCCATTTGATTCATTTCAAATGGCTTTTATTTTTTTTATCCTGATGCAAATAAATTTATTCCATTATGGGTTCATTCGGGTAAAATACGCAGCTATCGTTTCGTTATTGGCGTCTGCCCTATCTGTACTCGTACCAAAAGTTAATTCTGTTTTGCCTGCTTTCATCTGCTCAAATACCGATTCTACAAAGTCGCTTACGGCCGGATGTGCATCGTGGATCCCTTTACCGCCTAAATCGGTATTTAATGCTGGCGGAATCATTTCAATAACTTCTATATTTGAATTTTTTAGGCTATGGCGTAACGAAAGCGTAAAAGAACGCATAAATGCTTTAGTGCCACAGTAAACAGGTACTGCCGATAAAGGCACAAAAGCGAGTCCCGATGTTACATTAATAATGGTATCTAACGAATTTAGCTGGCTAAACAATGTTGTTAAATGGATTGGCGCTAAAATATTCGTCGTAATTTCGGCATCTGCTTTTTGGTAAAAATCACTGTCGTTAATGTTCATCCAGTACTGAATGCCTGCATTATTAACTAGTACATTTAAATCACTATGGTTTTCAGCAATCCAGTTATACAGCTCAATCCGATCATTTTCAACGGCCAAATCGCATACTTTAGTTATAACCGAAGGTAGTTTTTCTGCTGCTTCCTTTAAAGCCGATGCTCTTCGTCCACAGATAATTACGGTGTTATTCTCTTTAATAAACCTTTCGGCCAGCCCGAAACCTATACCGCTTGCGCCTCCGGTAATCAGGATTTTATTTTTTGTTAATTTCATGTCTTAATTAAATTTAATAATGCAAAGATGCGGCTATTGAAAAGATTTATTATGGTGAGTAGTACAGTTTTTATTGCTAGCATTAAATGCCACATTAGCTCAATCAGAGTCTGCTATCATTTCATTCTGTACGCCATTAAGATGATTTACTTTAAGTAAAATGCTTGTTAAAATGAATTCTCTTGCGACAAAACTTTTGTTATATTTGCGCAACAAATGGTCCCGTAGTTCAACGGATAGAATAGAAGTTTCCTAAACTTTAGATATGAGTTCGATTCTCGTCGGGACCACTTCCTTAGATTTAACCAGAACATTGTCGCGCAAATCATTGATTTTCAAGGCTTTGTTTTGGTTTTTATAACTCATTAAGACCGTTTTCGATGAAATATCAAAACCAGAATTATTCCGAAATGTTCGGGTGCCGGATTATTTTGTAAGGTTTTGATTTACAGATAGTCGACTGACGAACATCTTGATGACTCACTGGCTCAAATGTACATTTGTTTAATTTTAAATGTATCATTATGAGTTACAATTTTCATCTTTTATTCTATCTGAAAAGACCAAAAAATTTTATCAAGGGAGAGATGATGCCCATCTATTTACGGATTACCTTGAAAGGAAAACATTCGGAATATTCTGTCGGCAGGGAAATTATTCCCAGCTTCTGGTCTGCGCTTAAAGGAAAAGGCACTGGCCTGCGCGAGGAGATCCGGGAACTTAATGATTATCTGGATACGCTGGCCTCAAAAGTTCGAAGGTTTCATGCCACTCTTGTGGAAAAGGAAGATGAGGTGACAGCGTTGATTTTACGCGATCATCTTACCGGGAAAAATTCGTCTAACCATAGCCTTCTGAAAGTTTATCAGAAGCACAATGACAATATGGAAAAACTGATTGGTAAAGGATACAGTTATAGCACGTTTCAAACCTATCAAAGTTCCATCAGACATGTTAAACAATTTCTCCAGCTCAAATATGAGGTTCAGGACATCAACATCAAAAAGGTGAATTTTAAATTTATCACCCGATTATGAGTTATTTCTTAGAATAGATGGAGGAAATAATGCGATGTCTGCCCGGAAATATATTGTTCACCTGAAAAAAATCATGCTGTATTGCCTGGGCGCCGGGTGGATTGTTGGTAATCCATTTTTAAATTATCGCAATACTGCTAAAGCTAAGGCAAGGACTTTTCTAAATATGGAAGAGTTGGATCGGATCAAAAACAGGGACTTTCCACTTGAGCGCTTAAATATCGTTCGTGACATTTTTATTTTCAGTTGCTATACAGGCCTTTCTTATATTGATGTGAAGCAGCTTCGTTCGGATCAGATCACAAAAGGTGATGATGGTAATTTATGGATATATTCATCAAACGGCAGAAAACGGAAACACCCTGTCACATCCCCTTGTTGGATGAGGCAAAAGTAATTCTTGACAGATATAAAAACCACAGGATATGCCGATGGAGAAAAGTGGCGTTGCCAGTGCTCACTAATAAACGCATGAATGGTTACCTGAAAGAAATCGCCGATCTTTGTACCATCACTAAAGTACTCACTTATCATCTCGCCAGGCATACTTTTGCAACCACTATTACCCTTTCAAATGGTGTTCCGATTGAGACTGTATCCCAGATGCTTGGGCACAATAGCCTGAAGACAACCCAACATTATGCGAAGGTGATCGATACGAAAGTTAGTACTGAGATGTCTGCATTACAGGAGAAACTGTTAGACCGAGATAAGGAAGAAGAAGATACTGGTGATATGAAAGTTATGAAGCTCTTTAGATAGATTGCTGGCAATGCAACAGGAAATCGGTTGTAATTTGTCTTGTCAACCCTAAATCATTTCTGATGTATTTGATTGAAGTAACAATCAGATTAAGAAAATTTTAAAATATGGTATCACAACTGACCGACATTGATGTCGGTCAGTTCGATCAAGATTGGGATTTCGCTTGTTGAAAGGCAAATGATTAGATTCTGATCCGATATGGACCGATACGATCCGATTATGATCCGATCCTTTTAAAAAGACAGCATTTGATTACGTGAAAATATACTGCTAATATTGACAAAAGCAGTGTATTTGTACAGATAAATATTTGCAGTCATAAATCAAAAAGTATTGTATCTTTTTTTAAGGATAACAACGTTGAAAGTTCCTCTAAAACTTATGAATACACAATAGTTGGATGGCCGGTACCCGGTTCGTTCAACATTGGTTTTATTGTTGGTGTTGTGCACCTAATGAGAGCTTAGCTGTTGTCATTACGGGTTACGTAAATGGCTCTCCATTCTGAATCACAAAACTCGGGTCAATTGGCCCTTCCATTATAAACCTTACCGTTAAGTAAAATAACATTAAGGTTACTGGTCGAGCAGCACCAGCGGAATGAGTTCGTCAGACGCTTCAGGTGCAGGAGAAAGGTGGTGATATTTAGTTAAAACAAACGGATTTTCGAATTAAATATCAGATAAAGCTTTTACGAAGCGTTTTATTGGATCTTTTGACCTGCTGGGCTACAGGTAGCTTATTTTGAATAACGAAACCGAATACGTTAGAAGTAAACTAGGCAACATACTGGCGGTTATAGAAAGTTGTTGAGTCGTGTCACGTACGAGGAACCGCCGCAGGGTTTTATTGCCAATATGAAGAAATCATTAATCCGGCGTCTCAACATTTTTAGATAATTGTTTGTTATTTCAAACATATATATTAAATTTGATTGAAATAACAAGCTTTATGGAAAAAAGAGGGGTGATTTTATTCCCAAAATCTGAGCGATTATTGCAAGATATGGGTGAGAATCTAAAGCTTGCCCGAAAAAGGCGCAAGCTAAGTACGGAGCAGGTGGCTCAGAGGGCAAATATTGCCCGTTCCACGCTTTGGTTGGTTGAACGGGGTTCTCCCAGCGTTGCAATAGGTATTTATGTTCAAGTACTATTTGTGTTAGGATTGGAAAGAGATATCGCCAAACTTGGCGCAGATGACGAACTGGGGCACAAATTACAAGATGCCAAACTTCTGCAGAGCACATCTAGTAAACCTTTAAGAAAAAGGAAATGAAGCAAAATAAAAATGATCACCGAGAGATTTGGGTTTTTGCAGATTGGTTAGGTCTTGAAGGACCGCTATTGATGGGGATACTTAGTTGTACTCTTGCAAGGCGTAAGGAAGTATTTTCTTTTGAGTACGATCAAAAGTGGCTTCTGTCAAAACAAAAGTTCATGATCGATCCCGATTTGCAATTTTTTCCAGGGCAGCAGTTCCTTCGGGAAGACAAATCTAATTTTGGGATATTTATGGATTCTTCTCCCGACCGCTGGGGTACAAAACTCATGATCCGTCGTGAAGCTATTGATGCCAGGATAGGTAGTCGCCCAGTGCGCACACTTCAAAATAGTGACTTTTTACTTGGAGTTTATGATCAGCACCGCATGGGTGCCCTACGTTTTAAGCTTGATCCAGATGGTCCATTTTTAGATGACGATCAAAACATGCCTGCTCCACCAATGACTGCTTTACGTGCACTTGAGGCAGCAAGCAAAAAACTGGAGGACGATGGTAATCTAGATGATCCCAATTACAGCCAATGGCTGAGTATGCTTGTCGCTCCAGGGGGATCGCTTGGAGGAGCAAGACCCAAATCTGGAGTGATTGATACTGATGGGACACTTTGGATTGCCAAGTTTCCAAGTGGAAACGATGATTACAACCTTGGGGCATGGGAATGGGTTGCTGCTCAATTAGCCCGGCAATGTAGAATTGAGGTTCCGGAGCATTTTTATCGGAAATTTTCCGGTAAACATTATACCTTCATTACAAAGAGATTCGACAGAGCACCAGCTGAAAAACGGATTCATTTTGCTTCAGCTATGACATTATTGGGACAGCAAGATGGAACAGATCATGCCAGCGGCATCAGCTATCTCGATCTTGCAGAATTCATCAGTCGTCACGGTGCTAATCCTCAACAGGATCTGGAGCAACTATGGAGACGTATAGTTTTCAATATATGTATATCCAATACTGATGATCATTTAAGGAACCATGGTTTCTTATTAAGCGATCAAGGATGGATTTTGTCGCCCGCCTACGATGTTAATCCCGTTCCTAGCGGTTCAGGACTCACACTAAATGTATCTGAGGATGATAATTCTCTTGATCTCGAATTGGCAATTGATGTGGCTGATTATTTTCGCCTTGATAAAAAACATGCAAGGGAAATCGCAACTCAGATTGCCAAAGTAGTTGGGAAATGGTCGGCAGTTGCAGAAGAAGCGGAGATAAGTAAAGGAGAACGTGAAATGATGCGCCCTGCATTTGCGGCAGCTATTGATTTTTTGGATAAATAATTATTAGCAAAATGATTGTTATTTAAATCATTTACATTTATTTTGTTTAAAATAACAATCATTATATATCGAACATAGTCATCCTTTTTTGTGAAAACGTTAGCAACAATTTCTGTCTGATAAACTATAATATGATATATTCGATTGTTATCAACTAATGAAATGAAAATAAAGATAATTAGTGACTTGCATCAGGAATTTGGGTTATCAGATTTGGAATTTAGTAATGCTGATCTCGTTATCCTGGCTGGTGATACAAACTTGGGGACAAAAGGGATAGAATGGGTAAAGCAAAACATCCCTGATAAACCGGTAATATATTTATTGGGGAATCACGAATATTATAAAGGATCTTACCCGAAGACACTCAACAAAATACTTGAAGCATCCAAAAACTCAAATGTAAATGTTCTTGAAAATAATATGGTTGAGTTTGAAGGCATAAGGTTCCACGGTGCAACTTTGTGGACGGACTTTAGCTTATTTGGAAATCCTGTGGAGTCTGGCATTATTTGTCAGGCTAGAATGAACGATTATGCACAAATACGCCTTGATCCAGCATATTCAAAATTAAGATCAATAGATACTTATAAGATTCACCAGAAATCAAAATCTTGGCTACAAAAAAGTCTCAAAGAATCAAACGGCTTCAAGAATGTGGTAATTACCCATCATGCACCTAGCCTTCAATCAATACCCGAGCCTGATAGAGATCAGGCCTTGTCAGCTGCCTATGCTTCAAACCTAGAAGATGTGATTTTGGAGCATCAGCCCTTATACTGGATTCATGGGCATATCCATACGCCTACCAGATATACTATTGGAAAAACTGAAATCATCTGTAATCCACATGGATACTTAAATGAGAAATATAATGGGTATGACAAAGATTTGATCATTGAGGTTTAAAGTCTAAATGTAGAAGTTCTTCAAGGTAATCATTTTTCTTTGAGCAAAAGCAGCGGTAGATCCACAGATCAATTAAGCCAATAATATTTTTTCATTTGGGTAATTTTATAGGTTATAAGTATTGGTTTTGGGTAAGTCTGCTTGCAGCATAGAGGGATACCTTGTCTAAGGTGGACAGGAATCCAAGAAAATGAAATAAATCCAATCACAATTTTTCAACTGAAGGATATTGCACTAATGAAAAATCCTTTTTTAATCTCAACGTCTAAGGCTTATCTTCGCAAAATCTAAAGTATTATGAAAAAAGCACTCGCACTCGTCATCGGAAACAGCAACTACACAAATGAAGATGACTTTCTTGCAAACTCAGTAAATGATGCAGAAGAAATCGCGAAAACTTTTCAAGGCGTTGGTATTGACGTGATATTAAAAACAGATTGTAAACGTGTAGAATTTGAAAAAGCAATTAAAAAATTTGCCAGTGAACTTGAATCTTATCCTACTGCTATATTTTATTACGCTGGACATGCATTTCAGATAGAGCGAGAAAACTATCTATCACGTCAGTCGGTTCTTTTAAGATCTGGTCGTGCGGCTACGTTTCATCTATTTAGGGTAGATGGTTATAAATTCTTTGTATTATTCAATCCATTTTCTTAAATTTGAAATGTATTATTTGAGCCCGAAAACATTCATTTTGACAGTTAGTGAGTTAAAATTATGTTTTGTAAGTAATTAATAGTCAGAAAGTTATTTAAATAAAACTTGTTCTGGTTTCGTCGGGACCACTACAAACATCAACAAAATGTATAAAAGGCTGTAAGTTTAATATTTACGGCCTTTTGTTTTTTACAAACTTTCAGAAAATATAATATTCTCCAATGAAAGTGAAAAAATGAGTTTTTTGTTAAACTGCCTCAGCTTTTTGGTCTGGTATTTAGCGGCCTCGATCATCTTCAATGTGCAGTGCTAAAAGCAGCATAACTGGTCTAACAAAATCAGAACAACGAAATGGTTGCTAAAAACCTTTAAACCTTCATCGGCCATGCAACCATTTGGCCATCTCCAGCGTCCTATTCAAAACCTCCAAACCAGCACATGAAAAAAGCAAGCCTGTTTTTAATCTTTCTGATACATTTATCTTTCTGCTTTGCACAGAAAAAGAATAGCAAAGTAGCCAGCGATAACAGGTTGAAAAGTCAGCTGGATTCGGTTGTAGAACAATATGCTTCGATATTTATGGAAAATAATACCAGGGTAGGCATGTCTATTGGGGTTATTCAAAACGGAACACCATATCTCTACAATTATGGCTCCACCCGATTAGACAGACCTGTATTGCCAACGGGAAATACGGTCTACGAACTTGCATCGATTACCAAAACCTTTGGCGCTGCCCTACTTGCCAAGGCCGTTCTCGAAAAAAAGGTGACCCTTAATGATGATATCCGCAAGTACCTTAAAGAAGATTATCCCAATCTAAATTATAACGGAATACCCATTACCCTCCTGAACCTGGCTAACCTTACTTCCGGACTACCCAACTGGATGCCAGAAAAAGACCTGTTCTCAAAGGCCCATCCAGATTCGATACCATTTATCTTAGATTCGGTATACTCGGTTTATAGCAGGCAAAACCTTTACAGCGATTTGCACAACGTTAAATTACAGGTAATGCCAGGAAGCGTTAGCCGCCACTGTAATACAGCCGCCCAGCTGCTTGGTTATATCATGGAAGAAGTATACCAGGATTCTTTTGAGAATCTTTTGAAAAAATATATATGCCGGCCGCTTAAAATGAAAAATACTTTACTCTTGGGGCCGGGAAAGTTGCCTCGTGAAATGGCAAAAGGTTATGACGGCAAAGGACGCCAGATGCCTTTGATTAATTGGGAGGCTTTAAGGGTGGCAGCCAGCATTGCCTCTACCAGTTCGGACATGTTAAAGTATATGGCTTTCCAGGTCAACGAAGAACCCTGCGGTTAAGTTAGCCCACCAGCCAACCTTTGGAAAGGTGGAAGATGGGGCAATTGCCCTGAACTGGAAAATCAAAAAAACAGGCACCGGTAAACGTAGCATCTCTCATACTGGCGGAAGCTTAGGCTTTAGCAGTTATATGGTCTATTACCCGGAGTTTAACTCAGGTATTGTTTTGCTTTCTAACCAGGCAGATCCATCCACCCAAACCGACCTGATAGCCCTTGCAGATAAAATTATAAATCCATAAATTAATTTTCCTCCCTCCCATGCCAGATTAGGTTCTTATATAAAAGTATACCTCATAAGGTATACTGTATACGAGAGTGAGAAATCACTTTGTCGATAATGCGTAAACAACCAATTAAAATAAGCGTTCTCCATAATTTAAATAAAGCTGGCAGCCAGGGATAATTATAACCACATCCACATGCTTTATGCATTCAGCTTATACAATGAACACCCATTCGTCTATAAATTACAGGCGTTGGTCTGGCGGTTACCAATGCTGGTATAATACCAGGTTTTTGCCTGAAACGTTTGATGGGCAGCTGCGTCTTAATAACAAACAATAGCAAAAACCTAAAATACAAAAGATATGAAAACTTTAGCAAAAACAATATTCGCAGCAGCATTAACAGCAGTAGTATTTACCTCATCAGCCATGGCAACTATTGCCGCTGAGCCCGTTAAAACAGAAACAAAAACGGCTTCCTTATCAACGTTCAACCGGATCTGGGTGAGTGGGAATGTGAAAATTGTTTTAACCCAAGGTAATAAGCAAAATGTAGAAGGTACCAGCAACTACGATGCTGCAAAAACCTCCCTATCAACTGATGGAAGAACCTTATTTATCAATTCGTTAGAAACCAGTCAGGTAACATTAAATATTACCGTAAAAGATTTGGAAAGAATAGAAGCTTATGGCCAATCGGTTGTGGTAACCAGCAATAATTTTGATGTAAAATACCTTCAGTTATTTTTAAATCAAAGTGCTACAGCGAAGATTAAAACTACAGCAGGCAGTTTATATACCATTGTTAAAGATGATGCGGTATTAAAATTAAATGGTACTGCTGGCCAAAGTACTATGATTGCAAGCAATAGGAAAAATGTAAAATTAGCTGACTTTGCCAGTCTTAAATCAGCATCCTATGCTTCTGAAGCGATGATGGAAGCAGAACAAAATGCAATGGTTTTAGCAAAATAGTAAATATATCACTCATATAAGCTAAGGCTGTCCATGTGGGCGGCTTTTTGTTTTTGGTGAGCAGACAACTCTTAGGTTGCAGTTGATTGGAAATCAGTGAATTAACGGTAATATCTAAAATAGCTTATAGAAATCATCTTTAAATCTTGAAATTCGCAATTCGCGAATATTTCTCCTGCGAAAGTTTGAATGTAAAGCGCGTGAAACTTTCTTTGCCTGCTACTTTCGCTTAGTAGTAACATCGATATCTATTTTATGAAGACAATAAATGTTCATACAAATACTTTTTGTAGCTGCCTTACGCCCTGCGCTGTTCTACTCCGACTGATATCGGGAAAGCTTTCTGATCTGGTAAAAAAACCGTTCAATCAACCGTAAGTCCTGTGTTACAATTTCGGCATTTCCCTTTAGTTCTTTATCGAAAGGAAGTATTTTCTGATAAGAAGTTTTCAGGCCCCTGGGAAGCACAACATCTACGTAATAATTGCCTTTTTCGTCGGGTGTGAAAGATATGTTTTGAACCCTGCCCTCTATAATGCCATATTCCTGGTAGCGGTAGTTGTCGAGTTTGATTAAAACTTTTTCTCCCCTGGCAATTTTTCCCGAATTGGTTGAAGCCACAAACATTCTTCCGATAAGCGCCTTTTGCTGGTCGGGTAAAATAGATAAAACAGGATCGCCGCGTTTTACAAATTGATTTTCACCCCAAAACTGCTGAAAACTGATTATACCATCTGTAGAAGAAACCACCAGGTAGTTTTGTTCCCAGGCCCTTAGCGAACGCCTTAACTGCTCCAGCAGCTGTAAGGTCTGCGAGGCCAAATTGATTTTATCTTTCTCTGTATTTATGGTTGTACCGCTTTTTGTTTTATTAAGGTTAAAAATGGCTTCATCTGTTTGCGACAAAGAGATATCGAGGTTTTCTAAGTTCTGTTGTGCTTGTAAAAATTTAATTTTTTCGTTTTCAAATTCCAAAGCCGAAATTACCTTTTGGTTTAGCAGCAGCTGGGCACGCTGATAATTTTTCTTTACCAGTTCAAATTTTAAACCTTCAAATGTTTTTTGCTTTTTTAATGCAATGATCCTGCTTTTATTGGTCTGAATATTTTGAGCTGTCGCTACATTTTCTGGCGCATAGGGTTTAAGTCTGGTAAACAACTGCTCATCCTGAAATGCTTTCGCAAAATTATTGTAATCACCCTGTAGCTCACCTAGTTTGAACCGGGAAACTTGATCAACCGGAAACGAAAAAAGCTGACCTGGAGAAATGGAATCTACAATGCTTTTAAGCTGTAAAACGTCTTTATAATTTGCGGTAGATTGTAAAACCATTAATATTTGGTCTTTTTTTATTTTTTGATGGTCGCTGATGAATATTTTTTCAATTTTAGAATCTGTTCTGATCTGTAATTTTTCCGGTGGATTCTGCGAGGTGACCACAATTGTTGCGGGTACAAACTCTGGATATTTAATGAAATAACTCATTAGCAAAATCATTAAAAGGATGGCCAGGATAACCACACTCCCCCAGCGGAACATCCAGTGAGGTGGTTCTGATAGAATATCCTGTACACCTTCCGAGCGCAATTGCACCTCGTCCAGTTTATCTTTTTTAGTTTCCAAGTTCGAGCTGGTTTTTTATTAATCTGTAATATTCTCCTTTTTTTGCCACCAGTTCGTTGTGGTTGCCTTCTTCTACAACCATTCCCTTATCCAGCACAATAATTTTATCTGCATGTTTAACCGTAGATAACCTGTGGGCAATTACAATGGCCGTTTTACCCTTAAAAAACTGGTTCAGATTTTCGATAATTATCTTTTCGTTATTGGCATCTAAGGCACTTGTGGCCTCATCGAAAAAGATGTATTCGGGCGATTTGTACACGGCCCGGGCAATAAACAACCTTTGCTTCTGTCCACCGCTAACGCCCATGCCTTCGTTACCAATTTTAGTGTTGTAACTTAAAGGCAAGCTTTCTATAAAATCCTGTATGTTGGCAATTTCTATGGCTTTTCTCAGTTTTTGTTTATCAACCACATCTTCGCCAATGGCGATATTATTGGCAATGGTATCATTAAACACATAACTTTCCTGCATAACCACTCCACAGTGGTCGCGCCAGTACCGGGGCGAAATATTTTTCATATCGGTGCTGCCAATTTTTATTTCGCCTTGATTAGGTTCGTAAAATTTTGTTAACAGCTTTAAAAGCGTTGTTTTTCCGCTACCGCTGGCCCCAACTATAGCCGTGGTTTTTTGAAAGGGGATAACCAGGTTTAAGTCCTGGAAAATAAACGAATCGGCCCCTGTATACCTGAACGATACAGACTTTAGTTCGATATCTTTCTGCGCAATTTCGGTGGCATACTGTTCTTCGCTGCCTTCTTCATCGTCTTTATCATGAATTTCCTGTAACCTTTCGAGCGAAATCCGGGCATCCTGTGTTTGTTTGATAAATTCGATGAGCTGCATTAGGGGGCTGTTTAGCTGGCCAATGATATATTGTACAGAAAGCATCATGCCCAGGGTAAGGTTACCACTCAAAACCAGTTTTGCGGCAAGGAAACTAACCAGTATATCTTTTATCTGATTAATAAAACCACCCCCTACCGATTGCCACTGCTCTAAAGAGAGGGCCTTTATTTTTATCTTAAATAACTTTACCTGTAAAAATTCCCAGCCCCAGCGCTTCTGTTTTTCGGCATTATGCATTTTTATTTCCTGCATGCCATTAATCAGTTCTATTACCGTGCTCTGCTCTTGCGCAACCTGAGCAAACATTTTATAATCCAGTTCTTTTCTTCTTTTAAGGAAAAAAACAATCCACCCTACATACAAAAGTGCGCCCAGCAGGTACACGATAAATAACCGGTAATCGTAAATGAAGAGTATAATACTAAAAATAAGCAGGTTTACCATCGAAAAGAGGGTATTGAGCGAGGAGCTGGTTAGCAATTGTTCTATCCGGTGGTGATCGTTTATCCGCTGCATGATATCGCCTGTCATCCGCGTATCAAAGAAACTGATCGGAAGTTTCATCAGCTTGATAAAAAAGTCGGAGATGATTGAAATGTTAATCCGGGTAGAGAGGTGTAGCAAGATCCAGCTCCTAATGATTTCGATACCCATTTTACCTATAAAAAGCATCACCTGGGCCAACAAAACCAGGTAAATAAAGTTAATGTCCTGGTTTTGTATGCCTACATCAACAATGCTTTGGGTAAGGAAGGGAAAAATAAGCGATAATAAACTTCCCGCCAGTAAGCCAATGGCCAGCTGCATAACGAGCGATTTATATTTTAGTAAATACCTGGAGAGGAAAGAGAAGCTTGTTTTCTTTTCTTTGTCTTCAAAATCACTGGTGTAAAATGCAGGGCTTGTTTCTAAAATAAGGGCAATACCTTCTTCTGTATTTTCTTGGGCATTTTCGCCGATCCAGTATTTTATAAACTCGGCTTTGGTATAGGTAATTAATCCATAACCTGGGTCTGAAACATACACCTTACCGGTCTTGTCAATATGATAAACCACAACATAGTGGTTTTTATTCCAGTGTACAATGCAGGGCAATGGTGCATCGGCTACCAAAGTATTAAAATTTATTTTAACACCTAGCGTTCTAAAGCCCAAAGCCTCTGCGGCATTACTAAGGCCAAGCAAACCACTCCCTTCCCTGGTGGTTTCCGCAAGGGTCCTGATTTGGGGCAACGGAATGCTTTTATTATAGTGTTTGGCTATAATGCGCAGGCAGGTAGGGCCACAATCTTTGGCATCGGGCTGTTTATAAAATGGAAATTTTTTAAGCTTCATGTGCCTTTACCAATTGTTGCATGCCGTAATGTTGTATTGCTTTTTGTTTAAGTGGGCTTGTGCTCCATTCTTCCCATTTATTTGTAGCGGGATTGTAGCCGCATTTTAGCGGTTTGGATATATCTAAACCGGTATGGTTTGTATGTGTACGTTCTGTAAATGCCCTGCAATCTGTACATACATTTCTAAATTCACAATCCTTGCAAACCATAATATCATTTTTAGTAATGTTCCAGTAAGCCTTAAATTCTTTAATGTTTAGTGCATCTTCTAAAGAAATGTCATTTATGTTCCCGAAAACCTGAGGCATTGCCGGACAGTTTTTGATATTGCCATTTATATCAATACCTATTTTTTTATTAAGGCAGGAATTATGATTAACGGCTTCTAAAACCTTCATTAGGTGTGTATCAAAATACTTTAAGTCTACTTTTCCACAAGAATTGATTTTTAAATGCTCACTGGTAAAAACCAGGTTAAATTTGAAGATATCCGCAACTTCAAATGGAGTTTTTTCGCAATTATGAAATATCAAACTGTAAATTCTTGCACATTTTTCATTTAGGGTTTTTATAAAATCATCATCAACTCCCGAATGATATAGAGAGAAGATCTCTATGCTTTCTAAACATGAGTTGTTCAATATGCCCTCTAAGGTCAAAAAAGATGTTAAGGAAAGTTCACTTTCACAATAGATTACCAAATGTCTTATTCCTAAATTTTCTATAGATTGTACCAGCCGTGGCGATAGCAATAAATCAGCAGTTTCAATAAATATATTGGAAATTGTGCTTGCCTCGCTAAATGCCAGGGATAGCGGTGGAAAATTTTCATCCCAATTCTTTTCGGTAATAAAGCCGTACTCTTTTTCCAATAAAAAGCTTAGATATTCCTGTACTATTTCTTTTGATTCTTCATCATAAAAAGCAAATACTTCCTCAATAGAATTGGATTTCAACTCTTCAACAATATTATTCAATTCTAAAGACTGCAATTCAGAGCTATTTCGCTGTAAATCAGAAATCAGGATCCTGTTAACACCTTTGGTGATCAAAATATCACTAAATAAATTAAAGTACCTCATAACAATCTGCTAATTGGCTTATATGGTTTTACGAGCATAAGAAAGTTTGTTTTATAGCGCCTGCATGTGCCATAAAGCACATCGTTACTTTTTTGATTAGTTTTTTTACCTCTGTATTCATCCACAAATTTGAATGTTAGCGGCAACTTGTTTTTTTCTTCGATTTGGTATCTCATAAATATTCGGCAATAGCTTGCTCTGCAGCATAATTACACATGGCTGAAACCCCTAAAAATTGGCCAACGGTATTTACCTCTAAAAAATAAAATTTATCTCCGCTCTTCATAAAATCTATTGAACCACAGTTTACATCCAGTAACACCATTAATTGGTGCGTTTTCTCTTCAATTTCAACAGGAAGATTGTACCTTACATTTCGGTTAGGCTTTTCGAGATTATATTTTCTGAAATCGGTTTTGGTTCGTTCATCATTTTGAGACATTATTGCTGTAGAAAAGAACTCCCCATTCAAATAAAAGCTCCTGATTTCGAAATCCTTCTCAATTTTTTCCTGAAAAAACGTGATAAAAAAACTATCTTCTTCCTGATGCGCTATTACATTGGTATACATAATACTTTCCGCATAATCTTTATAGGCGTTTATGGTGATGTTTCCGGTTAAGGGCTTTATAATTGTTTTATCCAAAACCGCTTCAGCTGTATTTTCAGCTAGATAATACTCCGGAACATCCAGGCCTACTTTTTTTGCCTGCTCTAACACCAATAGCTTATTTACCGCGCTATTGCTTTGCTTATTAACGTGCTTTTTAGATTCAATTTTTTTGATCACATAATCCTGTAACCAATGTTGGTGCTCCTGCATGTGGATATCTACAGACGGGCTATCATATTGAAAATTTTTAAATTTTAATCCCCCTCTTCTGTACCAAACACTGTTTATTTCATCAATGAAAAAACAATTTCTCTGGCTTTCTATATAGATACGTTTTTCTTTCACTTTTATCTCAAACACTTCATCTTCGTCCACCCGAATGAATTTTTTATCCATTGCCAAAAGCCATTTTATAACTTCATTAGTGGTAGTCTCTTGCTTCTTGGATATAATTAATATCACTTTTGTTTATTTACGCCGTGAATAATTTTATATGGGTGCCTCCTATTAAAGAAGACACCCATACCTTTTTTCAATGATCCTTACTAAATGGAATTTTTGCCCGAATTGATCGGCGAAATTACATTTACACCGATTCTAGTAATTATGAATGGGTTCTCCAGGTGCAAGACGACGGATCTCCCTGTAAAGATATTGACCCGTACCATTTTCGCCCGAATAGTGGTCATATTCTATACAGCCCTCTCCTACGAAGACATTAGATTGAATGTCGGTGTAGCCTCCCAACGCCCTTCCTCCATTGATTGACGATAAATCGGTAAGTTTTTGGTTCTCAAGTAAAGAGAAATCTTTCTTCGTTCCTTTTAAATTTTTCATGTTTAAAGTTTTAATTGATTAGGTAAACTCGCCAACATACCCTGGCGTTTGGGTTTTGTTAATTTAAAAATCGACACAAACCCAAGAGATTACAAGGAGCAGTTGATATGTGAGGGGTTTGAGCACCTTTTCGTTAATTCTGCATGCATATTCGTAAGACGGCTAAGCAGTCCCGGAGATTTAATTTACCATTTTCAGGAAAAAACGTTTAAAACACATCTCATCAGCCGCATACCCCCATTCAGGCCTTTATTGGTATTATGGCAGTAATTTTCAGATAAATATAAAACCCGTACAGATATAGAATGAAACCTGACAGATATTTGCCGACTGTTTTTTTTCGTGGTTACTATTTATACTTTTAAAGAATAATTTAACCTGCACCTGATTAATGAGGTGTTATATGTATGATAAGCCAATTCTTTCCTTAATGAATACCTGTGCAAAAACCCTGATTACCCTTTGTACCATTTGTTTTCTTATTATTCCCGCTTGCAGAAATAAGGAAAATAACACTAAGGCTGAACGTCAGTCCGTTAAAAGACCTGCTTTCAGGGATGATTTATCACTTATCCTGTCTTTCGATACCTTGTCAGCTGCGGCGATAAAAAAAATAGTTTACCAGCAAGACAGCCTGTTGGGTAAAGGCCCTGATAAAGAATCAAACCCCTATTATCATTATTTCCATGCCAGAAAATATGTTTTTCAAAAGAAAAGGGATAGTGCCTTAATTGCCTACCAGAAAATGAAAGGGCTAAACCCGAATGATGATATTGAGTTATTGAAAACCTGTCGTATTTTAACCCATAAAATGGTTAACGGATCGATGGTAGAGCATGCATTAATGGGGCAGATTTTTGCGGCTTTGAAAATTGCTGAACAGAAGCATAGCCGGTTAACCCATTACTTTTATGATTTGCTTGCACAGGCCTATTTTCAGAATGGCAATGAAAAAAAATCAATTGAGTATGCTGCTATTTACTTTAAGCATAATCCGTTTAATACCCATGCGGTAGTTAAACAACGTTATTTTGACATTTCATTCCTGCTGGCATCACAATTGGGCGATTTTAAAAAAATGGCATATTATAACGCCCAGGCCCGGCGTTTGGCAGTACAAGTTGGCGATAGCCTGGCCATAGCCCGCACTTACGATAACGAAGCACAGGTTTACGGCCTGCAATTGCAAACTGCCAAAGCCCTGGCCTGCAGTAAAATTTATTTTAACTACCTAAAAAAAAACAATAACCTGAATGGTATTGCCTACAACAACCTGGCTACCGCATTTTCTCAAAATAAACAGCCCGATTCGGCCATTAAATATTATAAAGAAGGCATAGCTTTCGAAAAACGCGACCTATTAGTCAGGCAAAATGATACCTATTATAACGGCCTTATCGAAGCCTATAAAATGAAGGGCGATTTTGCCCATGCGCTTCAGGCGGCAGATTCTGCCTATGCTATCGAACTGCGTAACTATAAAGCGATCGAAGCCGTTAAGGTTGCCGAAATTCACGAAAAATATCAAACAGAAAAAAAAGACCGGAATATAGCAGAGTTAAATAGCCGCAATAAACTGAACGAAACCATTATTAAACAGCAACGGCGGACACTTTTTTTAGCCCTGATCATCTTTCTTAGTGTAATTTCTTTCTTTTACAGTTTCTACCGCCAGCAGCGTTTAAAAGAAAAGAATAAATTATTGAAGTCAGAAAACCAGCGCTTAAGTGTAGAACAGAAAATGTTACAAGCGCAATTAAACCCACATTTTATCTTCAATGCCATAGCCAATTTACAAAGCCTGGTGGCTTCGGGGCATATTGAAGAGTCTGTGTGCTACCTCAGGTCTTTTTCGGAGTTATTGCGCAGTACGCTAGAGCAGAACAGAAAAGATTTTATCGAAATAAACGAAGAAATTGCTTCGCTAAACAATTATCTCCGGTTGCAGCAAATGCGTTATGCCGATGTTTTCGATTATAAAATTATAGTTGATGATCAATTGAATTTAAACGACACACTAATTCCACCCATGCTTGTTCAGCCCTTTGTAGAAAATGCAATTGAACATGGTTTTAGAAATATAGGCTATAAGGGTTTGCTAACCATATCTTTCAAAATTAAAGACGGTTTACTGGCAATCGAAATAGATGATAACGGAAGTGGACTAGGCATAAAGCCTAACCAAAACCTAAAGAAGCAATCGCTTGCCCAGGTAATTTTAAAAGAAAGAATCGACTTGCTTTTTACTGCCAACGGACAGCAAGCTCAATTTAAAGTAAGTGATAAGCGTACAAATGCTGTAACAGGCGTATTTGTTGAAATACTGATTCCAATCGTTAATGATTAAATAAGATGTTATGAAACTTTATATTTTAGAAGATGAGATCCGGATTTTACAGCATATCTTACAAATTGTTAAAAAAATCGACTACCTCGAAACGGTAGGTTTTGCCGGCGAAATTGCAATCGCAAAACAAGAAATTCTGACCTTAAAACCCGATATTATTCTGGCCGATATCCGTTTAAAGGATGGCGATAGTTTCCACCTGTTTGATGAAATTGGTGTTTCCGGTTTTCAGGTTATTTTTCTCACTGCTTATGATCAGTATGCCATACAGGCACTTAATTTAGGCGCCTTTGGGTATTTACTTAAACCTATTGATGAAGTAACATTAACCACGCATTTAAACAAATGTTATCATCACCGGGAGCAGGAAACTTTAGGGCAGCAACAGCTTGCCATTGCCAAAGAACATTACCTTGCCCAGGGCGTAGCTGCCGCTAAGCGAATTGCCTTAAAAAGCCTCGAATACATCGAGGTAGTAGCCATTGAAGATATTATGTACTGTAAAAGTGATAAGGGTTACACCACATTTTATTTAAATGGCAACAGCGAGATTCTGGTTTCGAAGGGCTTAAAAGAGTATGAAAGTTTGCTTACACCTTTTGGTTTTTTAAGGTGCCACCAATCGTTTCTGGTTAATTTTAAATACGTTAAAAAATATTACCGCGAAGGGTATTTACAAATGGAAAACAAAGAAAACATATTGGTTTCGAGCAGAAAAAAAGAAGAGGTATTAAGATACCTTGAAAATATTGCATAGTACCTGCACCTCATCCACATGCTTTGTGCATCCAGCTTATCCAATGAACACCCATTCGTCTACAAATTACAGGCGTTGGTCTGGCGGTTACCGATGCTGGTATAATACCAGGTTTTTGCCTGAAACGTTTGATGGACAGCTGCGTCTTAATATCAAACAATAGCAAAAACCTAAAATATAAAAGATATGAAAATTTTAGCAAAAACCTTATTCGCAGCAGCATTAACAGCAGTAGTATTTACCTCATCAGCCATGGCAACTTTTGCCGCTGAGCCAGTTAAAACAGAAACAAAAACTGCATCGTTATCAACATTCAACCGGATCTGGGTAAGCGGGAATGTGAAAATCGTTTTAACACAAGGTAACAAGCAAAATGTAGAAGGTGCTGTCAACTACGATGCCGCAAAAACCTCCCTATCAACTGATGGAAGAACCTTATTTATCAATTCGTTAGAAACCAGTCAGGTAACATTAAATATTACCGTAAAAGATTTAGAAAGAATTGAAGCTTACGGTCAATCTGTCGTGGTAACCAGTAATAATTTCGATGTAAAATACCTTCAGTTATTTTTAAACCAAAGTGCTACAGCGAAGATTAAAACTACAGCAGGCAGTTTATACACCATTGTTAAAGATGATGCAGTATTAAAATTAAATGGTACTGCTGGCCAAAGTACTATGATTGCGAGCAATATGAAAAATGTAAAATTAGCTGACTTTGCCAGTCTTAAATCTGCATCATACGCTTCTGAAGCGATGATGGAAGCTGAGCAAAACGCAATGGTCTTGGCTAAATAGAAAATATCAATCAGATCAGTTGAAGCTACCCATGGGGTGGCTTTTTTTGTTTTAAGGCATAGTATCCAGACTTTGTGAACCAGAAACTTATAAACACCGGGCATAATTTAAAGCATATTTCTGGCTATTGCGGAACTATTCTGATTGCAAATTTTTACAAGGGGTATAAACCGTTTTATAGGCACCTGGAAACTTGCTTTTATACTGTTAATTATTATTTTTAGTTAAATGCAACTCTCGGAATATTTTGTTTTAAGCCTGAACCTTAACTCATTGAAAATTAAATGCGCTATACTATTCTTATTCCTTTCTCAGTGAGGCCTTATTAATTGAATGAGATAAAATGTGTATTGGTTTAAAGCATATCTTTTTTCGAGCCCCATCACTTTAATTCTGTTCTAAAAATTAAATCAAAATTTTATTGCCTTTAATTTTCCCTTTACGGTTTTCCGTAAGGATTGCCCTTACTATGCTTATACTTTTGATTAACTAAACAATACTAGGAACATTAAAATTTATAAATTATGAAAACAGGCAATACCCTGAATTTTTTCAGGATAATGGGATTACTGGGCTTATTTACAATTGCAGCATGTAAAGGTTCCGGAGAATCCAAATCAGAAGATCCGTTTGCTGCTGCAAATTTCAACTTTTATGATCAGGATTTGGGAAAGCGTATAGAAGCATACAATAAAGCCATAACTCCTGGCGATAATCCTAAAAGAGATACTCCGGCACTTTATATTGATTTTTCATCTGGTATCAACAAGGCTTTTAATGATCCTACAATTAAAAGTATGATGTCGTCCTGCTTCAACGCCGTTCTCGCTCAACAGTTTGAAGTTTACAAATTAGGTTCCAAAAAAATATCATTATTAAACGTAGCCAATACAACCGAATTGGGCCAACAGGTAAGCGACCCGAAGCAATACGCTGATATTTGGGCGCCTTTACAAGCTACAGTAGAGAAAATTGTTGCAGGCAACAACGATGCGCTCCTCATTACCGATTTTGAGGAGTGGCAAAATAACATAGAGGTGACCAATACGGCCTTTTTAAAAATCCCCTTCTCTAAATGGCTGGCAAAAGGAAATGCGGTCCATTTTTTTATTGCAGATTATAAAGAAGGAAAGGTTAACAAACATCTTTACTTTACCATATTCAGCTGTGGTAATCCTGATGCAGGAAGCATGATTTCAAAACTCGAATCAAAACTTTCTCCATCAACAACCAGATTTGATTTATCAAACAATGCTTATAAGCTATCTACAGCATATCCTTCAGAAAAATCAGGTGGTATTTTTTATGATGAAAGTGCAAAATCAGATAAGGCAAAAAACATTCTCGATTTAAAAGAAGGTTACATTAACGGCCTTAAAAACGGGTACAACTTTGAGTTTTATCCACTTGGTTTAGATTGGAAAAACATCGATCAACTACACACTACATACGCTGGCGAAAATCAATTTAACGATTTCTTCCGGAAGCTGTTTATCGATCTGAGTAATGAAGATAGTTACACTTTTGGAAATTTCAGTGTAAAGGTTTCGGATGTAACTACCGATTTTGAAAATTTTGCCAAAGCAGAAGAAGCTAAGAAACACCAACCTAAATTAACCAAAGGGAATAATGGCGAGGCTAAGTTTTCTGATCAGGAAAAAGATGCAATTGCGCTGGCATGTTACAATGCTGACGGGAAATTAAAAGAACAATGGATTTACAAACAGCAAGCATCAAGCCCAATAAATGAAGTTTTTACCTTAAATCAAACCCTTTTTACCAATACCAGGGCATCTAACCTAAAACATATAGAATTTGGTGTTTCTTTCGACCCTAAATTCAGGGTAGCCAATATTCATAATCCAGATGGATTAGTTAAGGTAGATATTTTATCAAATACGGCCACACCTAATCTACAGGGAGCTAAAATGGCCAAATTTGAATGGGTTAATGCCAAAAGCACCCCCAATACCGCTTTATCCGAATCGATTAAAAACACTTTACAGGAACTTAAACCTGTAGATAAAATAGTGTACTCGTACTACATCAAAACTAAACAGTAATCTAAAATCATTAAAATAAATTCTAAAATGGAATCAACCTCAGCTTACATCATCTCGATCATTACCGCATTGATCTTTCTTCTTTTATCTGCCATCATTGCAAACGCCATCAAATTTGAAGGGGGGAGTAATCCTAAAGACCCACAGGCACGTAAAACCTGGTTTTGGATATTGGCCATCTTAAATCCGGCAGTTTGTTTTCTATTGGGTTATTACGTATTCAAACCAGATGCAAACATTATGGTATTGAATAATTATGTAACAGCCTTGAGTATTGGTACAGCTATCGGTTTTATGCTCTACATCATCATTGGTTTTGTAATGAGCAAAATATTTGCCACCGGAAAAATCGGACACTGGTTTTAATCCCTAATCAAACATCAATGGATAAATTATTCGTAATCGCGATAGGCGGTACCGGGATGCGCTGTTTGGAAGCCTTTACCCACTTGTGCGGAATCGGAATGTTCGACAATCAGGAAATCGAGATCCTCACGCTTGATACCGATCAAAATAACGGGAACAAAGGACGGGTTGAAGAACTGATCGGCCTTTATAACCGGATCAAAACAACCGGCACAAGTGTAGGCGGAACACCAAATGCAAATACTTTCTTTTCAGCTAAACTGAATTTGCACCGGTTTTTTACCAATTATGCTGGCGCTGGAAGAGAAACGTATAAAAACATCAGCAAAATTACCACGGGCTCACCCGAGCAACAGAAAGCCAATAAATTAATCTCAGATCTGTTTTTGGACAATGGCTCAGTACAGGAATTTGCATTGGATCATGGCTACCGGGCCCAAACCCACCTGGGTTCTATGCTGATGTACCATGGCATTGTAGAAGCAGCGCGGAATATTATAAAAGGTTCTGCGGTACAATCGCAGGAAAGGGAATTAGATGCTTTTATGAGCAAACTGGAAAGTGCCGGTGCAAATGCGAGGGTTTTTATTTTTGGGTCTATATTTGGCGGTACAGGTGCATCTTCTATTCCAGTAATTCCAAAGGCATTACAGGATTTCGTAAAAATCCGTTCTAATGGCAATGCCAGTATCGATTTTGCTAAAGCCAAATTTGGCTCTACATTATTAACAGAGTATTTTACCTTTAACAAACCCGATGATAAACAGAAAGCCAGCAAAGCGAATAGTGTAATCGCCGATTCATCATTTTTTCCTTTAAATAGTCAGGCTGCGCTGCAGTTTTATCAGAGCGACCCTACCGTTCAGAAGTGTTATAAGTTATTGTACCATATTGGCTGGCCGATAGAAAGCAAAAAGATTGATGGCAACAACATTTCCAATCAGACCATAACCGGAGGAAGCGAACAAAAAAATCCCTGTCACATTACAGAATTGTTATGTGCCTGTGCCGCATACGATTTCTTTACCCGCAATGATGGCTTTAACAGCGCAAAGGCTGATTACCTCTATAAAGCGGTAGAATTTAAAGATAATTCGTTCAATTTTTCTTTTGACGACTTTATAGGTAATGAAAATAAATCGGGTGAAATATTTGTAAATAAACTCGGCGCCTTTTTCTCGCTGGCACACATTTCTTTAACCAAAAATGGAGGTGCTTTTGATGATGCAGGTATAAAAGGTTTCATCAAACAATGTGAGAATCAAAAACTCAACCAGTACAGTACCATTACCGATGCAGAGTGCAAAGATATAAACGAATACTTTAAACTCTTCGCCTACACATTCAAAGATGCCAAATTTATACCGGGCTGGCTTTACCAGGTGAGGAACTCCGTTGCCCCAGGCAGGTTCCTATTTGATAGCAAGGCATTCCCGGATAACCCTTCCGAACTAAAAAAACTGGATGTTGGAACCATTTTCCTGGATGAAAAACACCATTGGAGTAAAGGAGGACTTTTTAGGGACCGCTATGATCTTTTCGTCGAAAAACTGATCAATACCAATCCAAAAGATGAGCAAAAAGTAAATACCACCAAGGAGAAATTCCTTGCGCACATTTTTAACGCACTTACCATTTCACAAAACTTCGATATAAACTAAAGAACCATGTCAGATAAAAGAATCAAAGCACTGGCGATAAAAGTTCATCCCAAAACAGAGCCGAACGGAGTAGAATTTGCCTGGGATAAAATTCCCCAGCTTGAAGTATTTACAAAAAACATCCTGATACCTGAAATCGCTGTTGATCAGGACGGAAATTCTGCTGTTAATATCGGAACAATTGTATCTGGTATACCTTCTGTATTTGCCCGGGCCAATTTATTTAAAAATGCTATAGATAATATCCGCGATAAAGACGCTGAAGCATCAGGTTTAATGTTATTCTATAAATCCCTGATTAGTGAATGGAAAGGATTGATCAGTTGTATAGCCTTAAACTATAAAGATATAGAAGTAAATAGGATTCATCTATCTTATTCAGACGGCGGCCATTTAAATACAACAGAAAACATATACGAACCCACTGGTGCATTTGGCAATATGTTATTCGAGCGAAAACCCTTATGGTGTGATCAATCTTTAGCAAATAATGCAGATAAAATTCCCTTTATTGATGTAATGTCTTTTAAGGGTAACGTTATCGGTGGAACTTCTCCTGACAGTTTTGTTTTTACTTCGGTATCGTACCAGATTAAGGAAAAATTCCCTTTCATCAACGTACAGAACGGAAAATTTATCGATCCTTTACAATCTGAAATTAATCCGCAGGAACTTTTTACACTGTATGGTTACGCCAAACACATTTTGGATAATATTGAAAGGTTCAGGTTAAATTATGCCGGAGTAGAAGAACTGATCAGGCCTGAATATGGAAATATTTCGACCTGTATCCAGGCATGGATGAACGATATGGTTATTTATCAACAGGCAAAGGGATATCCAAAACTTGATAAATCTACCCCGCCCGAAGTTGGCTCTTTATTCAATTATCCTTTTAGCCTGCTTTTCAATTATTCAACAGCATTATACGGTTCGGAGGGGATTATCTATAACGAATTGAAAGAAGGAAGTATCCTATTCGATCCGAAAGATTTACTGCTTCCGGATACTACCGAGATTGCCCAGATCGATTTTGGCAGAGAAGGGATGGAAACCCGAAACTTTCTAAAATCAAAACCCATATTGCTATTGGCGGCTGAAACCAAGGGCCAGATGAACAGCTACGCTTATTTTACCCTCCCATTAACACCACTGGCATTAAATGTTTTTGGCGCAACGCTTGACGCATTGGTAGGCATTTCAGAATCATCTAACGTAAAATCTAGGATTACCGCTATTTATGATCCCACGGATAAAGACGGCGAACGTTTAATCGTTCAGTTAAAGCTGTATGCCGAAACCGGAAATGAGATTGTAAAAGAGGTAATTTACAGGGTAACTTCCGAATCGATAAGTGGTAAAGACATTTTAATGTGGCCTAATTTTATATCCAAACAATGGAACCGATATTTTCTTTATTCAGAAATACCGCATAACGATGCTAAGTTTCAGGCTACGCCGTTTATCGGAAATGTTGATGATGATTTTTTCAGGATAGTTTTAGATGAGAATGGTGTTCCTTTATACCTCGCCAATAACGGAAAGGCAGCAGTAATCTCCGAAAAATACGGCAACATTAAAGCGCAGTTGCATATCGCATCCAATAACGCGGTGGCCGACAATAAATACAAATACGAGATATACGAAAGCAATAAACCTTTTAAAGGCGTAAAATTTGCACATGCAGGGGTTGATTGTGGTTTTGGGATTATCCGTTACGATGGATCGGGCAATACGCAGGCTTTACCGGTGAATATGTTAAACGCGCCAAGAACATTGTCGCCAGCCTTTTTAGGTGTCGACTTTGGCAGCACAAATTCCTCTATTGCTTATTTTTCAGATCAACGGAATGAGGTTTGCGAAAATTTAAAACTTACCAATAAGAGGGTATCATTGCTGGCCAGCGATAGCAAAAATAATGACGAGAGGCCTGCAGTGGAAGATGAGATTTTCTTCTTTCAGAACGACGAAATCCTGACTAATTCCATTAAATCTGTTTTAACCATCCACGATTCGAGAAGAGTGGTGAACGACGGCAACATCCAGGTCAATTCATTAATGGCTCAGGCGGTAAAAGGTGGTTTCCCCTGTTTTGAAAAAAACCTGCCCATTGAAAATGCAGAAAACAACCGGTACATTTTAGGTTATAACCGGATTGGCAGGGCAGAGCTGGTGTACAATATGAAATGGTCTACCCAACAGATTGATAAAAGCTATAAAACGGCCTATCTCAGCACCTTGCTCCTTCATGTATACGCACAGTTATTTATTGAAGGACACGAACCGCATACTTTAAAATGGTCGTACCCCTCATCAATGGGCAAGGAATTGCTGAGTGAATACAGAGGAATATGGGACTCGCTCAAAGAAATATCACCAATTGAAAGCAGCGTCAAATTAAAAACCTTCCCTCCTTCTGATCTTTCAGATATCGGCGACACATCGGGCAGCAGCAGCTGGGGATCTCCGGTAGCTCAATCGGGCGGCTGGGGCAGCCAGGCTTCCGCACCTGCAACCACAACACCGGCATGGGGAGCAACAGAAACGGTCAGTAGTGGCTGGGGCGAGCAACCTAAAGCAGATGTTGCTACAGGATGGGGGAATGAGGCAAAAAAAACACTTACAGCGGTAGATATCAAAACAGAAACCGGTCCCGTAAGGTTCGATTTCAAAAAGTTAAGCAACGAAGAATCCTTATCCGAAGCCTGCGCCGTAGCGAACTACCTGGTGCGCCCAAATGGGGGTTATTCCATTAACCCCGGAGAACTGGTACTCTGTTTCGATATCGGCGGAAGTACAACAGATATTACGGCACTGTGCCAGATGGAAGGCGGAAAAGCAATGATCAAACAGAACTCGATCCGTTTTGCAGCCGAACGTGTAGCACAGGCGACAAAATTTTCGCCCAACTTTAAAAATGTACTGCTCAGGATCTGCGAAAAGAAAAAAATATCAATCCAGGGACTAAATTCCGGTACGCCTAAATTTAACGAAAATACTGCACCCTATTATTTCGAACAGGTTGTTGATCGCTTAGAGGCATCGGACTTTGAAACTTTTTACCTTTTAATTGCTGCCGAATGTAAAGAAATGATGAGCATTAACCTTTACGTTACCGGTCTGATCATGTTTTACGCAGGCCAGCTGGCTTATAAACTAAGGAATGAAATTGTAAAATCTGAAGATGCCCCTCCAGCGGTTAAAGCCATCCCGCCTAAAATAAAAATTGCTTTTGCAGGAAAAGGTGCCAGGATATTCGACTGGTTTACGGCTGTAAATCCTGGCGCAGCGGATGATTATTATACGCAGATGTTTATCAGGGGAATGGGTGGAGAAGCAGTGGCCAAACAAACCATTAGTCCGATCACCACAAGTCCTTTAAAAATAATCGATATCAATTCGCAACGCGGAACAGATAATGCGGATGTTAAATACGAAGTATCGAAAGGTTTGGCAATTCCAACCAATATTACCAGCATTTTGGTGCCGACAAACAAACAGGCTATTGAGATATTGGGTGAAGATAATTTCTGTGTAGTTACGCCAAATGGCGAATTTAAATACCTGGAATCGACCAATTCCATTACCCCTGAAATGCTGGAGCACATTGGGAATCATTTTATCTGTTTGCCGCAGGAAGGCAAGCCGCACTGCCCAAGGTTTATGGATTTTGCGGATCTGTTTTATAAGGTCTCTTCGAGCATGTTCGGTTTGAAAATGAATGCAACAGATTTTATGTCCGGTTTTCAGGATATGAACATCGAAAACTACATCAAAGGCGAGCCGGATTTTATTAAAGCGCAAAAGCGGAAACACGATGATCAGAAAGATTTCGATTATGTGGCTCCAATCATCATTCTGGAAGGAATGAAATTCTTCGAAAAACACTTGCTTAAAGGCATTCAAAAACAATAGTGGGGATGAAATTCTGCGTATTAGCAAAAATATCGAAGCGGACGGTTACTTTCTGGTATCAATCAGACAGTAACCCTTATGCTCCATTAAAAATGAAGGAATCGAATGAAATTCCTTTATACTTTTACGTAAATGGCAACGATTTTATTTTTGGGGTAGCAGCGAGGGAACGTTTCTATAAGAATGATCCATATGCTTATGGCAATTACTTTGAAATTGTAAAGGATCCCAGTAAACACTTTATTATTTACGGCAACAAAAAGCCTGTTAAACAACTGTTTTATTATGGGATTGAACAATACCTGTCACACTTTTTAAATACGGTATTATACAAAGCCGATTCTATCGAATCGTACAGGCAGCAGTTCCCTTTACGCTTTTTATTTGATGATGATATTGAAGATAATGAAAAATCGCTTATCGAAACCCTGTTCCAGGAAGCCGGTTACTTTAATTTAGACCGCGTTGGATATAACCATACACTTTTTAATATTCTGACTCAAAAACAGGTACTGCCAAACAATAAGGCTATCCTGCTAATGAATGGTATTGATGATGTACTTTATTTAAAACTTCACAAAAATAATAAGGCCGAACCTCTTGGCTCAGCCAAACTATTAGGTCAGGGTGCCGACCCCAGGGTAAAAATATTGGCCGATATGATTGTAGAATATATCGTCCTACAAAACTCTTATCTGTCGATTAATAAAGAGAACGAAATTTCTTTTCTGCTGCCGTTCTGTGCAGGTTTACTTCAAAATATCAATCCGATTATTAATGGTGAGGCTGAACTATCCGACGGAAACCGGTACTGGTTTAATGTAAGGGAAAGAAACCTGAACGACCGGCTGCAATATTATGCCAATGACGGGATGATTTTTGCCGCAATAGACGATCTGTTGAAGGTAAATAACTTATCGGTAGATGATGTGATGATCTTGCTTGGATCAGAAGAAATCAACACACTTTATTTTACCGAAAAACTGCTTAAAAAATATCACCATGTTGTCGCATTACAGCCACTGGATGTTAAAGATACCATGCAGGCTGTTTTTCAGGAAATTGCCAGTACCGATTACAGTGTAAAAATAAAAGCCCCTGCTGCTGCACCGGTAATGACAAGGCCTCCGCTACCAACCCCTAAATCACCACCGCCTTTGCCGCCAAAAAAGGAAAGTAGCGCTCCGAAACCGGTGAATATCCCCAGGCTACCCGAATTAAAAGTACCGCAAAGCACAAAAAATAATTCAGTAAAACCACCACCGCTGCCTCCAAAAAAAAATTAGCATGTATAAAATCTAAAACTTAACAAAATGGCTATACAAATAGTAAAAAGAAAACCCGTTTCCCTGATCGGGGAAGAACCGGGCTTAAGTCACCTCATTGCAGGCCTTGGCTGGGATACCGCTGTTGTAAACGGGCACCCGGTAGACCTTGACCTCTCCGTGTTTATGCTGGGCGAAAACGGCAAACTCCTTGCCGATGAATACTTTGTTTTTTATAACAACAACACGAGTCCGGATGGTTCTACCCATTACCCGGGCGATAGCAGGGGTGGCGAAGGTGACGGAGACGATGAGGTAATCCATATTGATTTATCCAAAATAGATCCGAAAGTAGAGTTCCTTTATTTCGCAGTAACCATTGATCAGAGTGAAGAAAGAGGCCATCATTTTGGCCATGTTCAAAACTCTTATATCAATATCAGGAACCATGCCGATAAATCGGTTCTGTGCCAATATATGCTTAAGGAAGAATTTACAAGTGAAGATTCCCTCATGATTGCCTCTTTGTCCAGAAATGGCGGCGAATGGAATGTCGAGGCCCTTGGCCAGGCTTTTTCTGGTGGCCTTAATACATTAATAGAATTATATCAATAAAAGATGAGCAGTTTTAACTTAAATAAGGGAGATCGGTTCTCCCTTTCAAAGGCAGCGCCCGGACTCACCATTGTAAAAATTGGAATGGGCTGGGATCCTAACGAGCAACTGGGAGGACCAGAATTCGACCTCGATGTTTCGGCCTTTTCGATAAACAGTGATTTTAAAATCCCTTCTGATTCTTACTTTACCTTTTACGGGCAGATCAGGATGGGGAATAAAATTGAGGATAAGATAGAAAAAGGCCTGTTTAGGCCATTTACTGAAGACGGGGCAATTATTGGTGCTATAGATGATCCGGACGGAACCAGAAGTGATGGTGAAGACGATGAAGATATGTTTATCGATTTATCCAAAGTCAGCGATAAAATCGAACAGATTATTATATGCTGTACAATCTGTAAATACCCGCATGACAATAAAAAGGACCGAAGAACATTAGACCTGAACTTTGGGAAAGTAAATGATTGTTACATCAGAATCGTCGATGAAAGTAATGGTTCGGAAATACTGCGTTACGACCTGAAAGACCAATATACCAATGAAGATGCTGTAGAATTTGGGCGTTTATTCCGTGTTGGCGATAGCTGGGAATTTGAAGCAATGGGCAGGGCGCACACCGGTAGTTTACAAACTTTAGTTGATATGTATACCTAAACAATAAAAAATTATGGCATTTGATTTAAATAAAAACGATGGTTCTCAAAAAGAGCCATCCAAATTTGATCTTTCTAAAAGAGAGGTTGAGAACCCAGCTCCAAAGTCACAGGCGTGGTTGATCGGTTTATTTGGGATACTGGTTGTTGGTGGTGGTATCTGGTATTATTCATCTAATAAAACGTTAAATACTGTTGCAAAAGAACCTACCCAAAATGTTTCTTCAGATCCGGCTGGCGCGGCTACCGCAATAACACCGGCAAAAGAAAAAGTTGATGGTACAGACACAACAACTGCGCCGATAAAGGCTTTGGGAACTGAAGAAAAATCAAACAAAAAAGACAGTCTGAATGATGCTTCGCCTGAATTAGAAACTGCAGCACTCAAAGCATTGAACCATACGGTACCGGTAATATTTGTTCAAGGTTCATCATCTTTTGCAAGCACCAACAAAACTTTAATCAAACGTATTGTCGCTTATTTGATCAAAAACCCTGCGGCATCCATCCATGTTGATGGTTATGCCAGCAGCGATGGTCCGATAGCCCTAAACCAGCAGATATCGCAGGCAAGGGCTGATGCATTTAAAAATCATTTAACGGCATTAAATATTGAAGCAAGCCGGATAAGCAGCACAGGAAAAGGCATTGAAAATCCGATTGCCTCAAATAACACCAATGCTGGAAGAAAAAAGAACAGGCGTGTTGAAATTACATTGCTATAAGTTAACCATTTAAGAAAAACCTGTGGCAAAAAGACGCACAAAGAAAACAAAACAAAGGGGTTTTAAGGAAATCTTAATCTTATTGGGGATGCTGTTTAGCAGCATCCTTTTTATTATCAAAATATTTATCGGGCGCATAGGCTGGTTAGAAGTTTTTGCTCCTGTAATCATTGTATTTATGATTCTTTTTCTCCTCTCGGTATTAAAAACGGCAGTAAGAAAAGTGTAGCAAAATTTTTATAGGATGAATGCCTGATAGATGGATATGCTATCAGGCATTTTCAAGATAAGGAAGCAATGATCTGTTTAATCTTTCAGTCCTATTTTTCAAGTGCATGCACCTTTGGTTTCCGCCACTCCCATGGTGCTAGGGCATTGCTATCCTGCCATAGGCCAATTTTATGCTTCCTTGCTTCAACTTCCAGCTGAGCATATAACGGATCGCTTGAATATTTTTTAAAATGCCAGGCCATGCCCTGTTTAATCATTTCCTGATTAACGACTTGTTTGTTTTGGTTAATTACAACAGCAATTAACCTTTTATAACGGTCGTATTTTTGACCTTGAACAGTTACCATTTGCCCAAAGCATAAATCGGAAAGGGCTTGTTTGGCTTTGGTACCAAAAGGCTGGTGGCCACGTTTCTCAGGGCAATCGATATGTGCCAAACGGATTTTGATGGGCTGGTTTTGATATAATACTTCCATGGTATCGCCATCCATAATGCGGATCACTTTGGCGGCAAAGGAAAGGTGGTAATTGTTTAAAGGTTTGCTCTCGCCTGGCTGGATCAAACAGCTTTGCAGTGTTAATAATAATACCAATACACTTACTTTTCCCAGCCGCATAATGTTTTGCCTTCTTTTTTGGCTTTTTCTATTTCAATTGAAACTACCCGATAAGTGCAATTACCTAATCCACGGCAGTTGCTGTTATAATGGTATTTTTTAGCGCCGGGACTGTTGCAAATGTACACAGTTGTGCTTTCTTTACAAGTGATGTTAGCGAAGAAGAAGATGAGTAGGGAGAGTGTTTTCATGTTTTAATAAAGTTTATGTTATTAATTAATTTCGATTATTATCATGGTAAATTTTAGTTTTTATATAAATCGAAAGGATTAGTCCAATCGCAACTATTACATCTATCACATTCCAGAGGTAGCGACCTAACACGATTTTAAATATTGGCTGAAATAAGACTGCCAATGCAGCATAAATAACAGCTAAGTTAAGATGACTTTTTCTCTTTGCCTGATACGCTAATATTCCAAATCCCATCATTGCTAAAAACCTAACCAACTGATAGTAATCATAAGGCATATTTACAAGGCAAATCAATAAGAGTAATGCAAGGGAGACCTTTATTTTAATTTCCATTATAAAATTAATTTTCGGTACAGCTCTTTATTAAAATCCGATTGACTTTTCAAATTCAAGAATTTCATTTGTTAATTTATCTTTTAACTTTAAATAATTACCAGTTAACTCAATTATTATATACTCCACCTTATTATCTAACAAATCAATATCAATTTCATTTTTACTCCTGTATCCCCATTCTCCCTTATTGAATTGATTATTTTGTAGGTAAAGTAAAGCATTTCCCGTTAACGAGCCATTATGGAAATAATATTCAGTATTATATACCGCTCCCTTCTGCGTCCAAAAGATTCCAGATATTTTTTTATCAGATTCTGAAAGTAGGTCAGGATTCTGGGTATTGATATTAGTTGTTATATATTGAGATTTTTGATTTGATTTTAACTTATTTAGCTCGTCATCGTACCATTTTTTCACTGCTATTTTAGCAAGATTTGCTTGTTTTTGAGAAATATCGTTAAGGAGACTTTCATTTGCTTTTATCTCAGCATCGAGTTTAGTTTTATTAATTAAAAGACGAGTTTCACTTTTAAGTCTAGTTATTTTGTCAATTTCTTCCAAAAGATTATTTATCTCTGAATTTTTGTCTGAAATAATTCTCTTTTGCTCAATAAAAACTTCGTACTCCATTCTGTCTAAAATTTCATCATAAGGCCCTCTTGGTATCATGAGCTTAACCATTAAAGGAAGTATTTCGAGGGAAATAAAAAGCAAGGTTATCACCCAGTGGAATACACCAAGTTCATACAAAGCCCCGATCCGCATTTCTGCTCCATCGAATTTTTGGATAATTCCCTTTTCGTATAATTTTTCTATAGATAATCCATCTTGGCTATTCATTAATTCATCATTCAATTTTACGAGATTGGAATTTAATGAATCAACTAATTGGCTATAGTGGAAAGATTTATTTTCCCATTCCTTTGCTTTTGGTCCATATCTTTTTATTCCTGTTAAGCCTTTTCCATCTTTTTCTGCAACTGCTTTTGCGTAAGCATCTTCTCTTAATGATGTATTTAATACTATCTGTTGTTTCGTATTAGCAATCTGGTCTTTAAGTGGAGTGGTTGTTTGGTTATTCTGACCAATTTGTTGACTAAGAATTTTTTCTTCAATTTTTTGAGTAATTTCTTTTTCAAAAAACTTCATTTCTAAAGGCGTCGATATAACGATCCCTATAAATAAAGCGAGAATAAACCTTGGGTATGCCTTTTGTAATTCATTTTTTATAGTACCTGTTTTACGAATAGTTGTTACAATGTTTCTATCTATTGTGAAAATAATTATACCCCATAAAATCCCACATAATATATACTGCCAATGCATATCAAAAGATAATTCGTTTATATCTTTCTTTGCAAAAGCGTAGGTTATAAAAAAAGTTGATGATATAACCGATAAAATTGACACAAAAAATACAGCCATCCCCATTCCAATAAATTTTCCTTTTTCAATAGGACATTCTGAGAGGACTTGTTTTTTTGCGCCACTACACCAGATGAAAAAATCTCCAACCATTATAATATATGTTTTATTTGATCTAATATTTGTGATATCCTATGAATTTTAGGATTTTCCTGAATCAACCTTTCGGAAGTTTGCGAAATATTATTTGTTTCGATATTAATTGATAGATCAAGTTTAAAGCCTTGAAAATTTAGCCTATCTATACTATAGTATTGTTGAATCTCTGGAGTGGGGATTATTAAGGATTCTATTATTGGGATTGGAAAAACCTTAACCTCTAATTCTGAATCAGTTTGCCCATAATATCCTATAGCTGTAAGCTTAAATTTTTGATTTTTTGTTGGCCTTGTTTTTAAAGAGCCTTTGGATTGCAACTGGCCAAGGCTGGGATCAATTTCAATTGTATGTGCATTTTCTACTTGCCAACTTAGTTCAACATCTAAACTATCTATAATAGCATTTTTATCAGCTTTAAAGAATAGGATTTTTGGTGGTTGTTGTATTGCGAATAGAACAGATTTCCAATCGCTGTAAGAAGTTCTGGCAACAGGATTTTTGTATCCGAAATTAATCGTGTGCGCTAACTTTTCTCTAACTAGCTGTGGTATGGCTGAGTTAAGCCAAGGTAAATATTGATCGTAAATTGCTTCGTTTGCTTTTTGAAAGTAGGGCGCATTTTTATTAATATTAGGCCATTGATTTTGAGTAGTAAAATACTGCTTTGCTACCCTAGGAGATAGTTCTGTTAAATAGAATAATGGGTGGAACGTGGTAATTAGGTAATGAATGCCGACACCAACCGACCATCTATCGGAATAAATATCAACTTTTATTTTATTCCCTCGTTGTATATTTGTTTGTTGCTCCCATATTTCAGGTGCAACCCAATCGTTCGCAGCACCCCAAGTTGATGGCTCATCATCTGGGTTTTCGGTGATAACTCCGCTATCGAAATCAATTATAGCAATTTGGCCTAATGCCAAGTTTATAAACAACGCCTCCGGCTTTAAATCTGCATGTATAAATCGAAAATCTTCCAATACTTTAAATGCTGAAACCAATTGATAGGCTATTTGCAATTTTCTTTCAATTGGAAAGTTTTGATATTGGGCTAAATATGACGGATTTTGCAAAAAATACTGGAACTCAGTAAAACCAAGGCTTATAAGGTTGTCCGCCATAAATCCAGAGATCTGCTTCCCGTTGATAACTCCCTTAAAACTATACTGTGGCAACCCAGAGAAAGCAGGATAAACTCCTATAATGTCTTGGTTTCTTTGTGCCAAGAGTATCTGATTTTCATTGTTGACTTTTTTCTGAAGCCTTTGCGTAGTTTTGAAGCTATGCTCTTCAGAGCCTTTTAGATTGTCTTTAAAAATCTTAACAACCAATTTTTTAACTGTGGGAATTCCATTAATGGAAATGCAGTGATAAACTTCTCCAAATCCACCAACAGCAAACGGCTTGTCTTCAATTTCAATTGAACTTACAAGATCAAACTCTGTCCTAAGACCACTTGATAATCCGCTTTTAACTATTAACTTATTCATTTAGAGCGCTTTATTGCAGTTTTTTTTCATAAATAGACTGATGATATTCTATTGTGTTTTCTGAAATTATAACACCAATTGTCGTATCATCATGCATAATAGTTTTTTCTTTTAATTCACTTAGATATTGAACTAGTACAAACTCAAGACCTTCGGCCTTTGCATCCTTGGGGTTTTTACTAAGAAAATCTGAAAGTTGTGAATAAAGAATCGGCATGGTTTCTTCTCCTTTAATCCATATCGTATTATTTGAGTCCTTCCCAATAGGCACAGCATCATTACTAAATACACCGTCTGTGGTGGCTAAAATTATTTCACCAGGGGCGAATTGATTTTTATTTAAAATTAAGATAGTTGGTAGGTATTGTCTATCTGATATTGATAGATAACGATATAAAGCAGCTTTACCGTCTTGTTCAATAGTATGTGGATTCAACAAGTTTACTGAATTCCAGGGTAGATAGTAGTTTTTGCCAAATGTATTAAACCTACCATCTATGTGCCATATAGATCCATTGCCGGAATATGCAATAAAATATGTATTGCCACAATCCAGAATACAAATAAGAGTTGTGCCTAGTGAGGAGTTCTTGTCAATCGTATTAAAATCAAACTCATCACTATTTTTGGCAAATTCCATTAAAGATACTTTAACATCTTTATAAAGTATTTCAAAATTTAGCTCTTCAATTGTTTGTACTTGTTCTACTAGTTCTTTTAGTTTACTGGAACAAAATTTAGCAGCAATCTCTGATTTGAAGTGAGAACCGATGCCGTCAGCTATAATTACACCAGAAATACCTATAATTTTATTTTCGACTACTAAGCAATAATCTTGATTTATACTGTTTTTGTTTGTATCGGTCGCACACGCTATTAGCTTTCCCATATGTTAGTCAATTTTAATCCCAGCTGATTGGCTGATTGAACGTTCAAAAAAAGCCCTTAATGCTTCACCATCATAAACGGTTGTATAGAAAGTTGAGGGATCAGTACTAACTTCCTTCAATACTTTTTGAGCATCGATGGCCGTTTCTCCAACAGTACCAAAATATGCGCAAGCTATATTTATTTTAGGATTTGATTTTAGGTTCGCTGCAACACTAATTGTTGTTTGAGGTTGGAAACACATGCCATCAGACATCAGTAGTATTAGAACTTTATGAGGTACTCCATCTATAGGATTACTATTTAAAAAATTTTCTGCAAGTTTCTTTGCTTCATTTAATGCTTCGAAAATTTGTGTCCCACCACCCTTTCCAACAATTGGATCATAGTCTTCACTCATTAATCGATTAAAGTCGAAAGATGTTGGTGGTAATGTTACTGTAGCCCTTTCATCAAATTTTATACAGGCAAAAGAAAAATTCTGTTTTACGCGACTAACATTTAGTCGGTTGAATAATTCTACCACACCAGAATTAACTTCTTTGGCTTTTGTCGAATTCATAGCAGCTTTGTCTGTCATTGAGCCACTACCATCTAAAACTAAAATACCCAATTGATGAAAGTACCTAGGTATTACCGGAGTTCCAATAGGAGCGTTTGTTTCCATTTTTTTTATATTAAAATAAAGTTGATAATGTTTAACTATTCAAATGTATACACACCTAGGTTCTATCACTTACGGGAAACCGTAAAACGAGAACTACTGCTTATTGCGTTCAGAAAAGCACGACCATTGGACATAATATCTACATAGGTGTTGCTACGCAGAATCTTCGAGTTCTCGATTTTTTACTCCGCTATTAATGATCGACTTAACTAAAAATGGTCGTCATCTCGACTGAAACGCAGTGGAATGGAGAGATCTTTCTAAGGAGATTAGCTTCGCTAAGCACTTCGTGGTTCTAAATGCGTTGCACTCCGCTCGAATGACGGTAACTTGAGAGAATTTTTACCAATAGATTGATTACTGTAATTTATATCGATTTTTATAAAATAAATTACCTCTCAGGATGATAAACGCTTTTTCAATCACAGAGATAAAACACACAGCACACAGAGGGGGTTAAATTAGGTGATATAGATTTCTCCACTACGGTCGAAATGACGATGAGCGGTGAGGGTTTCGCAAGCTTAAATGAACTTATATTTCTGATATGGTTAAAAATAAAGAATGTGCTGGTTGTTAATCGTTATAAAAGATCCTTCGACTCTGCTACCATTGACAGAATGTATCAGTACGGCCGTCATTCTCGCGCAGGCGGGAACCACGAAGTGCTCAGCGAAGCTAATCTTAAAGCGCTTGCATTGGTTCCCAATCAATTTGGGAATGACGATGGGCGGTGAGGTTTCGCAAACTAAAATGATCTTATATTTCTTATATGGTTGAAAATAAAGAATGTGCAGTTGTTAATCGTTATAAAAGATCCTTCGACTCCGCTGTCATAGACAGACACCAAAAAAAGGTCGTCATTGTTGGGCACGAAGCTAACCGAACGATTGAGCTCATGAAGGGCCTTTAAAAGCAACTGTAAAAATGAATAATCTTAAAGCGCATGCTGTTAGCGATCGTTGTAAGATTGCTTCGTCGGCTGAAAAAGCCTTCTCGCAATGACGATTTCTCGCCAGAACATAGCAATAGAGCCGTCTGTCAATCATATTGATTTTAAACAATTAATTATCCCTCAGGATGACAAATAGAAGGATTTTATGCCTTTAAAAATGAGAGATTGCCCTGCCTGCTCTAACACAAACGGTAGAGCAATCCCTGCATTTTTTGAGTATTGAGCGGGTAATTAATAATTTGCTATGGTTTGATGCAATTGAGGCCTGTAATCGTAAAGTTCATCAAGGTTAAACAACTGTTTTTTCTCACCGGCATCTTTGCCGTTCTGAAAAGTTTCGAGGTATTTATTTGCGGTATTAAAGTGAAACCTGCAGATGGGTTTCCGGTTATTGTCATCAAGTAATACGCCAAAGTAAGATTGGGTATCGCGGGCTGCAATCCGTGCCGAAGGGATCTTCTCGCGTAAAATGGCTTTTACAATCTGGAAGGCTTCCAACTCTTCCTCAGTGGTTACAATTTTTGAAGCATCAGGATCTTCTATAACAGGAATTGCTTTGCCCTCTTCCTTTTTCTCTATTTTCTCATTGATATTTAATGCCGATTTCAAACGATCGCTGATCGATTCGTTGATGGAAATTGCCAGGGCCTTTTTGGTATATTCTTTAAAGGCGATCATCCGGTTTGCCGTTAAGGGTTTATCAAAAAAACGGTTCACCAGTAATTTTACCATTTCATCAGAAGGGGTGTCTATTTCTTTTTCAAATTCCTTTCTGATGGCTTTGATGTATTTTAAACCTTCAGCCGAATCGAGAATGGTTTCTAAATTGTATTCGTTTTTGGTAAAACTTTCGAGGATTTTAAGCGCATTATCTTTCAGGTCTTCAATATCGATGGTTAAGAAAGGCTTCTCGTCCATAATATTCGGCTTTTCCAGGTCCGCGTAAAAGTTATAAACCGTACCGTTGGTTAATACACCAAAACGCGCTTTCGAAACATGGTAATAGCGGTGCAACTGAGAGTTGTGTGCATCGGCACTTTCTTTCCAGTGTTTGCATTCGAAAATGAGGATGGGCTCATTGTTTTTGCGAATTACGTAATCTACCTTTTCGCCTTTTTTAGTGCCGATATCGCAAATGTGTTCGGGAATCACTTCTGTAGGGTTAAAAATATCGTAACCGAGGATTTGAATAAAGGGCATTACAAATGCATTTTTCGTAGCCTCTTCGGTATTGATCTGATCTTTTAATCCGACCACCCGTTGATGAAGTTGTTCTAACTTTAATTTAAGATCCATAACTATTTGCATTAAATGGTTTCATCTATAACTGTTGCATTCGGCGCATTTTCTTTAACCGATTCGATGCCGTTATTCCTAGTTTCGGCGGTGCTGTACATTTGGCTGGTACCGATAATTTCGCCATTCGCAGCTTTTAAATTGAAATAGTAAGCTCCGTTTTTGGCCTCTTTTCTGTCGTACCTAGCATCAGTTGCTGCATTTGTTTTTACCGATTCGATTCCTTTGTTGCAGCCTGCTTTTGCAGTGTAACCCTCGCTGGTGAGAATAGCCCTGCCGTTTACTGCTTCAAGGTTGAACTGGTATTGCCCGTTTGTTCTTTTGGTGATGATAAATTTTCCCATAGTTATTTTTTTTAGCTGCTCAAAAGTATGGGAGGAATATGACGCATCCTTACGGGAAACCGTAGTGCGGATTAAAACGCGGCTCAATAATTTATTATATTATCTTTCGATCTATACAATAAGCTATCAATTGTGGGTTATTCTGGAAATCAAGGCCTTCACGCATTTTTTTTAATTGTTTTTCAACGCTGCTTAAGCTATTTGGCTCAATGCCCATTCGTTGTAAATGCTCTTTCATAGTTTTCTGAGGCACGCCTTCAGCAAGTAGTCTCAAAATGGCGACATCCAATTTTTCGAAGTTATATACCTTGTCGTTTATTGTTTTCTTGAGGTTGGGTGAGATGTGTTTTTTGTTAGCAAAAACAGTTTGGATGGCACTTTCCAAATCTTTAACATCGCCACGTCCTTTTGGGACAAATCCGTCTATTTTGAAATTTTCAAAAAGAACTTGTGCCTCAGACAGTCTATTCTCGCTAGAGAATACGATTACTTTTATATCAGGCTGTATTTCTTTTACAGCTTCGATTAATTGTGTGCCATTTGTGATTTGTTGCTTTGGAAAATCTTCGTTAAAGGATAAATCTGTGATGATGAGTTCGTAGGGATTGTTTTCCGACTTGGCTTTTAGGATACGGCTTAACGCATTATCACAATCAAACACGTAGCTTTTTAAATCGTGCTTAATACCTAATTTTTCCAACGTCATTTGTATGGAATAGTTCATTCCTTGGTGATCCTCGACAATTAATACTTTTTGAAACATAATTTTCTTGTTTAATGAATTGGAAAAGAAATGGAGATTCCTAAACCAGTTTTTTCCATGGTTTCAAAAGTAATGGTGCCGGAAATATTTTCAATACGGGTTTCCGTATTTCTTAACCCATTATTATATGTCATTTTTTGGGGTAACCCTATGCCATTATCTTGATAATGTATCAATATGATATTCTGATGTTTTTTAAACTGGATTTTGACGGCCGTGGCGCCACTATGCTTTTTCATATTATTCATGAACTCTAACAAAACAATAAAGATTTCTCCTTTAGTTTTTTCTTGAACATTAGTCCAAAGTTCTTCTTCATTATGAATTACCTCTATCGAACGTGTATTGGAAATGTAAGCGGAAAACAGTTCAGAAAGCTGTTGACTAAATGTTTTGATCTGTCTATTTTCAGTAATTTCATAAGAAATATCTCTTGAGGTATTATAAATGTATTCTAATTGATCGAGCAAATGGTCTTTGTCTAAATCATTCTTATTCTCCACCTCCGACATTACCCTATAAATTTTATTGGCCACTTTATCATGCACCTTTTTCGAAGTTTGGAGCCGGTTTTCACGAATTGAGTTTTCGGCTTTTAATTCTATCTTTTGTTTCCTTTTCCTGTACAAAAGTATTCCGGCCACGGTTATTAACAGGATAACGAATCCTGAAATAATGAGCATATATCTTTTCTTTTCGTTATCTTTCTGAAGCACAAGGTTATCGGCTTTGTTTTTTTCGGTTTCATAACGGATAAGCGCAAATTGGTTCTTAGCTGCACTACGTGCATTTTGCAAACTATCATTTAATTTTTCATAGACACCGAAAAAATGTTTAGTTTCTTTAGCAGGACTTAGTTTTATAAGCAGGTGTAAGGCACTTAGCTGATCATCAGGGCTTTCTATTTCCTGTGCAGCGTGATACATTTTGATTGCATAAAATAGTGCTGAATCTGGATTACTTTTTACATAAAAATCGGCAAGGTTCGCATAACTTGAATTTAAGCCCCATCTGTCATTTTCTTTCTTTCTAATTTTTAATGCGCTTAACAATTCTGGTGCAGCATTATATTTTTCATCCTGTTCCCATTTTGAAGATGCCATATTTGTTAATGTCATTGCATAGTTTCTGGGACTGATGATTTTCTTCTGTAAAATCTGCTCGTAAATGGCTTGCGATTTTGAGTATTCTTTTTGGTTACTATATGCATTTGCCAGATTGTTCTTTGTTGTTAAAACACCAATGCTATCCTGTGCATACTTTAATGATTGATTATAAAAGATTATAGCCTGTTTATAATCTTTCAAAAAAGAAGATGCCAGGGCAAGTTCATGATAATTAGATTCTATATATACAAACTGCTTTTTTTCGTTTAAGTTAAAATAAGCCAATGCTTCAAGTGAGATTTCCTGTCCACCAAAATAATCTCCCTTATCAATAGAGATCATAGCCATGTTGGTTAAACATTTTGCAACACCTAAACTATCTGCTAGTTGCAAAAAATGATCTTTAGCTTTGTTAAAATATCGAAAGGCGCTGTCTGGTATCTTTTTTTCGCGAAACTCGAATGCCTTATCGTAGTATGGATTGATGACTTTTTTTTCTGTTGTTACCTTTTCTGGTGAACATGAGAAGAGAAATAATAATGAGAAAAGCGTAAAGTAATAAGGTTTCAAAGTTTTAAGGTTTTATCCTAAATTAGGAAATAATCACAATAATCCACTATTAATCTTCTAAAGCGCTTAAACAAAAAAGGCGACAATAAATGTCGCCCTTTTAGGATGCTATTAATCATTGATTTTTGGAGGAGGAAGGTGTCCGTTATCTCCACCATGATCACCAGTATCATCGTTGGTGCTTACGGTTGTGCCGCCGTTGTTGTGGCAGTTGTGATTTGTATTTGCAGGCGTTGCCAGGCCAAGTAATATGGCAATAAAAAGAGGTAAAAACATCTTGTCAAAAATTAAAGAATTGAAATACTAGGGAGGGTATCCGCGACCGCTCGCGGACCTTTCTCCGGGTTGTAAATCAGAAGGCCTTCTGAAATTTTTGGGAAGTATTGAGTGTCTGTCGCGGGAGCTAGTAACTGCTTCCCAAACCGGCTATTCACAACCGCGATTTCTACTCTTTTAATAAATCAGTTTTTTGCTTAGATTTAAATATTGAATCGCCGCTTGAACTAATTGTTGAACAAAGATGGTGGGTTCAAAAAGCTAATTGCCAGATAATTCCTATTCTACATGAAATACTTTTTTAATTCTTTTGGATTCCGGAAAACCGTAAAAATTCCTGAAATACCGTTTTTACTTTTATGCTAAATTTTTTGAAAATGCCTGAAGATTATCAAGACTTAGTATTAGCTACCTATAAAAAGAAATGTGAAGAAAGAAAGCTTCATTTGAACCTCTTAAAACCAACAACTGTAAAGTTGAAAAGGGAATGCCTAAAGAAGTATGATGCGAGTGATGAAGCTAAAGATGTATTCTCCGACTTTTTTGATAAAGACAAGATGGATAATATTGCACTGATTTTATCACAAGCTGATCCTGGTGATTTTAGAGCTCTGTTAAATCATATAAATGGTATAACAACGAGAACTGATGAAAAGAATAGTGAACTTTTAGCATGGTTAATAGACTTTCGTCCCAGGCCAAGTATATCGTATTACAATAGTTTTGATAAACGATATAATGAAGAGACAAAGAAAGTCATTGATAATCTCGATGATAAAACAGACGAAATGCAGATCGAAGTAACTGTTGGAAATGGCAATGAGAATCATAAAAATGAAGGAATAATTATAGTTGAAGCGGATAAACAAGGCGACTTAGTTGAAGAAGTGAAAGAACCCATAGTTGAATCAACTGGTATAAGTGTTACCGGACAACCTATTGGTATAAAAGAAGGGAAAGAAGAAACCACTAAAGTCGATTATACTGAACCAGAATATGTCCGGCTCTTCTCACCCCGCTACATCGTCATCTCCTGTATCATCTTACTTTTTATTGGTAGTTCTTCTTTTGTCGCATGGGAAAATAGCACCATTTCAGTTAGAATGCCTAATGCGGATGAAAAATGTATGTATTGGAATGAAGATCATTACGAACCGGTAAAATGCGATGCACAAATTGCAAATGCTACGATAATCCCCATAAATATTAAAAAGTTACAGCGTCAAAGAAAGATTAATCTATCAGATACCCTAACCAGCTATTCATTGGGTAAAGTATGGTATAAGGGTTTTGTAAAGGATCATGAATTTTTTACCGATAGTGGTGCATATCCTCAAGATATACAAAGGGTATTAAAACCACTTACTAATACAATTTTAACCAAGTACACTTCAAATTACCGGTATATGCTTACACGGTTAGTATGGTTTTTATGTGCTGCTTTTTTGATTAGCCTCTGTGGTATTTGGGCAAGTAAACTGAAGAAAGAAGTTAAGCACTTTGAGGAAGAAGCAAAGACTGAGAAAGAAGAAATAACAGCGTTTCGCAGCAATGAGCTGCAGGCTACTAGTGTATAGCACCTGTAGCAGTTGGTTGGAGGGCTTGGGCCTGAATAATGATTTAACCCAAATGCATCGCACCTGGATTAAACCATTACTTATTTTATTGGCCCCAGTTTACCTGGATGTTATGCTCTTGGGCATATACTTTGCCTTTTTCCATTAAGGCATTAAAATTTTGCTCAAAGCGGGCGCCATATTTCTGGTCGATGTTGTGAATAATTTCGTCTTTGGCGCTTTGGCTGCCTTTGCTGTCGCACAGTTTGGCGTAAGCCAGGTATTCGTTTTTATAAACGGGGATGACGAGTTCGTATAATTGCTGCGAAAGGGCTTTAATTTCTTTTTCTTCATCGCCAGAGGCCGAGAGTTTTTTTACCTTCTCGAGTGCCTGCTCGAGGTATAAAATTTTGTTGTTGACGCTGGTGGTGGCTTCGTTGCCTTTCTTTTTACTGGATGGAATATCAGGATATTCTGTCGTTTCATCGTTGATATGACGGGCCAGATCGGCGCTGGCAAAATCGTTGATGGTATTGGTGTTAAGAATGGCAATGTCGAAGAAACGTTGCGGGGTTTCGGAGCATGCGGAGAAAAAAAGAGTTAGGAGGATTAAAATAGCTAATCTTGATTTTTGGGATAGTGCTTGTAATGTGTTCATGATCTGAATGGGTTTCCTTATAAAATTTAAGCTTGTGAGCAAGCAAAGATTGAGCCGTTTTTAGTCGGAAGTTGGTAGCCTGGGGCTCAAAGTAGATCCACAGGTTATTCCCGGCACAGCGCCATCCTGAGGTTTCGGAGTGTCGTTATTTCGAGTGGACCCGATGGCTATCGGGTGCAATGCTATCGGGAAATCTAACCAGCATAGATCTGTCTCCCGGAAGGTCTTTTTAATTTGAACCATGTAAGACATAGAAGATTCATATAAGCCCAAGGGTTTTATATTCTTTGGTGGTGTGCTTTAAGATTAGCTTCGCTGAGCACTCCGTGGTTTCTGCCTGCGCAAGAATGACGCCTGCTTTTTATCCCCCGCACAGTGATCTTTGCACCTGCTCTCCGTGTCCAAAACATGGAAGATGTAAAATGGATGATGGAATTAGATCCGTCTGGCTTACAGTTAACCAAATCAACCAATGATTATTGAACTAAATCCCTTCTTTTAAACTAAAAACTTCACCTTCATAAACCCCTTCCAATAATTGCACCGCCATTTTGCTTCTTTGCCCGGTTTGACAATAACATACCAGTTTTTTGTTTTTTGGAATGGTTTCAAGAGAAGCTTTTAATTCATATAAGGAAATATTTACTCCACCAATATTATTCTCCTCACGTTCATAATCTTCCCGTACATCGATCAGGAAAATTTCATCAGGAGATTCAGAAAGCCATTGATCAAGAGTCGTTTTATCGATTTCTTTTGTCTCACGAACTGTAGCTTCCGTTTTAATTGTTTCGGATTGTTTTTGTGGAGCAATCTTAAATACAAGCACCGTATTGTTCAATGCATTAATGGTCATTAATTTACCGGCTAAAGTTTCGCCGATGTCGCAAATTAGTTTAATGGCTTCATTGGCCATATACAAGCCGATTATTCCGGGTAAAATGCCGATTACTCCACCTTCTACACAGTTGATATTTTCGGTTGGTGGTGCAGGGTAAAGATCCCGGTAATTTGGCCCACCATGATGGTTAAATACCGCAACCTGACCTTCGAACTGCAAAATGGAACCGAAAATAAGGGTTTTACCTGAAGCCACACAAGTAGCGTTCACCAGGTAACGGGTACTAAAATTATCAGAACAATCAATCACAAGCTCATAATCCTTGCAGATATTTACGGCATTATCGGCCTTAAAACGTTCATGATAAGCGGTAAAGCCAACATGTGGATTAAGCAATTTGAGTTTCGCTGTGGCCACTTCAGCTTTAGATTGACCTATATCAGTATGGTTATACAAAATCTGCCGGTGCAGGTTGCTGAGTTCTACCACATCATCATCTACAATTCCGATTGTTCCGACACCTGCTGCGGCTAAATATTGCAATACCGGACAGCCCAATCCACCTGCACCAATAACCAATACTTTGGCGGCTTTTAAACTTTCTTGCCCTTTTAAGCCTAATTCAGGCAAAATCATCTGCCTGTTGTAGCGGTTTAATTCTTCTTTTATGAACATGATTTACTGATCAAACTCCTGTCCCAATCTTTCCAAATCGGTTCATAACCCTGTTTCCTGATCATGGCCGCAATCTCCTGTGCCGAACGTTCGTCGGATATTTCGAACTGCTCTAAAGACTGAGGTTCTACTTCATAACCACCTGGATTGGTTTTGGAGCCTGCGCTGATAGCCGTGATCCCTAATTTAATTACCTGATTTCTGAATGCCTGCGTTTCGCGGGTAGAGATAGATAATTCTACTTCGCTGTTAAATAAGCGGTAAGCGCAGATCAACTGTACCAATTCTTTATCGTTCATCACTACTTTTGGCTCTAAACCACCACTAAAAGGCCGCAACCTGGGGAAAGAAATACTGAATTTACTCTGCCAATATTGTTTTTCAAGATAAGATAAATGCAGGGCCGTAAAAAATGAATCTGTCCGCCAGTCTTCCAGGCCAATTAATACCCCTAGTCCCATTTTATGGATACCTGCCTGCCCCAAACGGTCAGGCGTTTCTAAACGGTATAAAAAGTTGGATTTTTTACCTTTTGGATGGTGTTTCCGGTAGTCGTCCTGGTGATAGGTTTCCTGATAAACGAGTACCGTATTTAGCCCGTGCGGGATAAGCATTTCGTAATCGGCCACATCTAAGGGTTGTACTTCCATCGAAATGTGCGAGAAATGCGGACTGGTCAAATCCAGTACCTTTTTAAAATAATCGGTATGTACCGTTTGGTTGGCCTCACCCGTAACCAGTAGTACATGGTCGTAGCCCATCGCTTTAATTACAGCCACTTCCTGCATAATTTCCATTGGGTTAAGGGTGCGCCGGCGCACTTTATTGTCATAACTGAAACCGCAATAGGTACAGATATTATTACACTCGTTGGAGAGGTAAAGCGGGATATACATCTGGACGACCCGGCCAAAGCGGTCTAAAGTTAATCGCTGACTGATCTGTGCCATATCCTCAAGATAAGGCAATGCTGCGGGAGAAATCAGCGCTTTAAAATCCTCCAGATTTCGCTGTGTATTGTTCAAAGCCCGCTCTACATCAGCAGCCGTTTTATCATAAATACTGGCTTTGGTATCATCCCAGTTATAGGATTCGAATACCTCGTTAAAGCTCTTCATCTAAAAATGCGGTTAGTGGACTGCTTGCTGCAGCATAATGTTGTTGGGCGCCTAATTTAGATTCGAATGCCATTCTGCCGGCTTCTACCGCCAGTTTAAAGGCAAGAGCCATATTGGTTGGATTTTTAGCTATGGCAATGGCTGTATTCACCAAAACGGCATCTGCCCCTATTTCCATGGCTTTGGCCGCATCAGAAGGCGCACCAATACCTGCATCAATAATTACCGGCACCCGGCTCTGGCTAATGATAATCTCTAAAAAATCGATCGTTCTTAATCCCTTATTACTGCCGATTGGAGAACCAAGGGGCATTACAGCCGCCGTGCCCACATCTTCCAAACGTTTGCATAAAACGGGGTCAGCATGGATATAAGGCAGCACCACAAAACCAAGTTTAACCAACTCTTCTGTGGCTTTTAAGGTCTCAATAGGGTCGGGCATGAGGTATTTTGGATCAGGGTGGATTTCCAGTTTGATCCAGTTGGTTTCTAAGGCTTCGCGCGCCATTTGCGCCGCAAAAACGGCCTCTTTTGCATTACGCACACCAGAAGTATTGGGCAATAAATTAATGTGTGGATATTTAAGGTGATGAAGGATATCGTCATCTTTACCTTTTAAATCTACGCGCTTAAGGGCTACTGTAACGAGTTCGGATGCCGAAGCAATTAAGGCGCTTTCCATCTCTCTTGCCGAACTGAATTTTCCGGTTCCGGTAAAGAGGCGGGAGCTAAAAGTTTGACCTGCTATGGTTAACATATCTGTAATTTTTAAATCGAATGAATACTGAATTTACTGCTGATTTCTTCAAGAACCGCAGCCGTTTGTGTTTGGTTGGTGAGTGCCGCCGAGATGGCAATTCCATAAATTCCGGTTTCGAGTATAGCCGGAATATCTGCTGCTTCGATACCGCCAATGGCAATAATGGGGGTGCTGATTCCGGCATTCCTCACTTTTTCCGTTAAGTTCTGGTAACCTGCTAAACCTACAATCGGGCTCAGATTTTCTTTAGTACGGGTAAACCTGAATGGTCCCAAACCGATATAATCGGCTCCCTCCGCTACCCTTTGCTGGATATGTTCGAAAGTATTCGCGGTACCTCCGATAATCTGGTGTTTGCCAATAATTTTTCTGGCTTCCAGAACAGGCATATCCTGTAAACCTAAGTGTACGCCATAACTATTTACGGCTTTTGCCAGGTGCGGATAATCGTTTATAATTAGTTTGGCTCCATACCTTTCGCATAAGGCCTGCGCAGCTTTTGCAAAAGGCAGAATTTCGGCCTCGGCCTTGTTCTTAATTCTGAGCTGGATCCACTTTCCACCAGCCTGGAGCACCTGCTCAATGGCATCGATGTGGGTGCCTGATTTAGGGGCTTGAGAGATATATTGTAAGGGCTGAATCATGGTTGTATCGTTAAATTTTGAGCATAAGCAAGGCATTTAGCCTCGGCTTTTTTAAAATTAGTTAGGGCTAGGGAAGGATCATTCCAGATGCTCCCCAATAGCGCAACACCATCGAAATTCATTGTTTTTGCCTGGTCTATTTCGGTTAAACCGATACCGCCCAAGGCAATAATTTTCGGGGTGGCTTGTTGTTTTTCCAAACGGAAATCTGGCGGAATTACGCCCCGATAACCAGGTTTTGAAAGGCTGTTGAACACTGGGCCAAAGAAACTGTATTGGTATTGCTTTATCTGCTCCGTATCAGCCAGGTGATGGATAGAAGTGCTGAAGATCTTATTTTCTGGCAATTCCACATTATCCCTTTCCTTCCTGAAATTTTCTCTATGGTGGATCCGCTGGATATTATAATCGTTAGCAAGCGAATGGAAATGATGTAAAGCAATTTGTGGATGATATTCTGGTGAAATTCCCTCAATGATCTTCCGGTATACTGCTTCATCAACGTTTTCTTTGCGTAGGTGAAAAACCTGTAAACCGGCTTCGAAAAGCTGGTTGATCAGCTTACTTTCTCCTTTAAAAACGGTTGGCTTGGCAATTACGATCAGTTCCATATTGGCTAAGAATAGATTTCGCTTCCTTTTTCAGTAAACTCTTTCGATTTTTCTTCCATGCCTTTAGCCAAAGCCTCGTCTGCGGCTACTCCTTGTTTTGCGGCATACTCGCGCACGTCTTGTGTAATTTTCATCGAACAGAAATTTGGGCCGCACATCGAACAGAAATGCGCAATCTTGGCACCTTCTGCAGGTAAGGTTTCATCATGAAATTCTTTTGCAGTATCCGGATCAAGCGACAAATTAAACTGGTCTTCCCACCTAAATTCGAATCTCGCTTTACTTAAAGCATTATCGCGGTATTGTGCGCCGGGGTGACCTTTAGCAAGATCAGCCGCATGTGCCGCAATTTTATAGGTAATTACACCATCTTTTACATCTTTTTTATTTGGCAAGCCTAAATGTTCTTTTGGGGTGACATAACACAACATCGCTGTTCCAAACCAGCCAATCATCGCGGCCCCAATGGCTGAAGTAATGTGATCATAACCGGGTGCGATATCGATAGTTAAAGGGCCTAAAGTATAAAAAGGAGCTTCACCACAATGGTCAAGCTGTTTTTCCATATTCGCTTTAATCAGGTGCATAGGTACATGTCCGGGCCCTTCGATAATCGTTTGTACATCATGTTTCCAGGCTATTTTAGTGAGTTCGCCAAGGGTTTCGAGTTCTGAAAATTGTGCGGCATCGTTCGCATCGGCAATACATCCCGGCCTTAAGCCATCACCTAAAGAAAATGCTACATCGTAAGCTTTCATGATCTCACAGATCTCTTCGAAATGCGTGTAAAGAAAATTTTCTTTATGGTGCGCCAAACACCATTTCGCCATGATCGATCCGCCACGAGAAACAATTCCGGTAATTCTTTTCGCCGTTAATGGCACATAACGAAGCAATACCCCGGCATGGATGGTAAAATAATCGACGCCCTGTTCGGCCTGCTCAATCAACGTATCGCGAAAGATTTCCCAGGTGAGGTCTTCCGCTTTGCCGTTTACTTTTTCCAGGGCCTGATAAATCGGAACGGTACCGATGGGTACTGGCGAATTGCGGATAATCCATTCACGGGTTTCGTGAATATTTTTTCCTGTAGAAAGGTCCATAATGGTATCCGCTCCCCAGCGACAGGCCCACACGGCTTTTTCTACTTCTTCTTCAATGGTAGAAGTAACCGCGGAATTGCCAATATTGGCATTGATTTTTACCAGGAAATTACGGCCAATAATCATCGGCTCCAATTCAGGATGGTTGATATTGCAGGGGATTACTGCCCGGCCAGCGGCTACCTCTGCCCTTACAAATTCTGGTGTGATGTAGCCTTTTGGTGTATTGGCGCCAAAGCTATTGCCTTGATGCTGGTGGTTCATTACCTCGTGCTGATCGCCCAATTGTGCATTCAGCAGTTCGATCTGCTGGTTTTCCCTAATGGCAATATATTCCATTTCTGCTGTGATAATGCCTTTTTTTGCGTAATGCATCTGCGATACATTGGCGCCAGCTTTCGCTCTATAAGGTTTTTTGATAAAATTAAAGCGTAAGGCATCAAGCTTTTCATCAGCAAGGCGTTGTTGTCCGTAAGCAGAAGATAGTTGGGGAAGCTCTTCTACATCAAGCCTGTCTTTAATCCATTGTTCCCTTAGTCGTGGCAATCCTTTTTTTACTTCGATAACAGCATTGGGATCGGTGTATGGTCCGCTGGTATCGTAAACAGTTACAGGCGGATTAGGTTCAGTTAAGCCAAAGCCATTGTGGATTTTGGTTTCTGTTAAACTGATTTCGCGCATGGCTACCTGGATATTATGAATTTTGCCGGGTACAAATATTTTGCGTGAAGCCGGAAATGGACTGCGGCTGATGACTTCCTGGTTTGGTGTTTTTTCTTTTTTCATTTTGAAATGTTTGAATGAGAGAATGAGTGATTGAATGAGTGAGAGACATGGCGCATTCTGTCATTCTCTCATTTAATAATTCTATCACCCCCCTTGAGTGGCTTTAATGAGTATAATCTGATCGCCGGGATTTAGCACATATGTATCCCAAAGAGATTTGGAAATGATGGTTTGGTTAACGGCTATGGCCAGGCCATTTGTCTCGGTTGAAATGACAGCAGCAAGCATCTGTTCGATGGAACAGGCCTCGTTAAGCAGATAGTTTTGATTGTTTATAGTTACTTCCATATTTTAAAAAATTGGAAAAACTATAGAGATTGCCCCAAAATGGAGGTCGAAAAGAAAGCAATATTAAGATTGCTTTCACTTTTCCCTTCGGCAGTACTAACTGCATCAGGTTCAAAGGGTATTTCTCAGCACGTAGGCACCCCTAAAGTTTTTTGTAAATATATGCGATTAAATTTCTAATGCAAATTAAAAAATAAATTGGGCTATGGTGTTAGAAAAGATGCGCTAGGGTTAATTGTTGTTACGTGTTGGTTTTAAGTTGTAGAGGAGGTTTAGATATAGATGAAATCTATTTAGTTTTTTTTGTAATATAGAAAGTGAATGATAATTGTTTAAATGGGTTAATAAATGGTAGAGCAGAATCAATTCCATCATCCATCTTCCATTTTTTTAACCGCAAAGCGCACAGAGAGAAGGCGCAAAGCTTGGCGTAAATTTTTTACCATATAAGACATTGAAGAACATTTAAGGATATTGAGCTTATATGATCCTTTTATGTCTTATATGGTTCAAATTAAATAATTGTCCCTTAGGAATTAAGAACGCATGTGGGATTGTGCGTTGATCAACTCCCGACTTAAGAAAAACCCCTATCTTCGTTGTCTTAACTAGAAACCAGTACACCTATGCAAAACCTGTTAGCACTACAAAGTGGTAGACTTAAAGGAGCAGTATCTTTAAAGCTTTCTGAAAATTTAACGGAATTCCCCAGGGAAATATTCGGGCTGGCCGATACTTTGGAAGTATTGGATCTTTCTTTTAACAAGCTAAGTGCCCTACCGGTAGATTTTTGCCGGTTAACGAAGCTGAAGATTTTCTTCTGTTCGGAAAACCTTTTCACGGTTTTGCCAGAAGTACTGGCCGATTGCCCTTTGCTGGATATTGTTGGTTTTAAATCCAATCGGATTGAAATGGTACCTCCGAAGTCGATCAACCCGAATTTACGCTGGTTAATTTTAACCAATAACAATATTGCTGAATTGCCTAAGGAAATTGGCCTTTGCAAAAGGATGCAAAAACTGATGCTTTCGGGCAACCGTTTGGCACAATTGCCCGATGAATTGAGCAATTGCCAGAATTTAGCATTATTGCGGATTGCGGCGAATAAATTGCATGAATTGCCGCAATGGATTATGCAACTGCCAAAACTTTCGTGGATTGCATTTTCAGGCAATAGCTTTAGTAAAACGCCCGCTGTAGAAACACTTTCATTGATCCATTGGCACGATTTAGAAATCAGCCATTTGTTAGGTGAGGGTGCATCGGGTGTGATTTCGAAAGCCAACAAAACAATTGGAGAAGAAACTACTGAAGTAGCCGTTAAAATATTTAAGGGAAATGTTACCAGCGATGGCCTGCCCGAAGATGAAATGACGGCCTATATTGCTGCAGGCTACCATCCGGGTTTGGTTAACCTGATCGGACAGATTGCGCACCATCCGGATGATAAAAAAGGCTTGGTAATGGATCTGATTCCGAATCATTTTTACAATCTTGGCAATCCGCCAAGTTTAGAAAGCTGTACAAGGGATGTTTTTCCTACTGACAGAAAACTTTCTGAAAAACAGATCATCGGTATTGCTAAAACCATTGCTTCATTGGCTGCTCAATTACATAAAGCGGGCATTATGCATGGCGATTTATATGCGCACAATACTTTAATTGATGATGAAGGCAGTACTTTATTCGGCGATTTTGGTGCAGCCAGTTTTTACGATAAAACTTCTACTGAAACGGCTAAGGTACTGGAACGGATAGAGGTAAGTGCTTATGGCTATCTGCTTGATGATTTACTTTCTTTAAAAAACGAAGAAGTAAGTGTGGAAGTTTATAAAAGGATCAGTGAACTTAAAGACGCCTGTTTGGCTACAGTGCCTTTAGAGCGACCAGGTTTTAAGGAATTAGTGGATCAGTTGGCTCAGATTTAATCACAATTGCTAGAAGGGTCGTCATTCTCGCGCAGACGGGAATCTTAAGGCCTTTACATTAAGATAAGGCTGTCTCATAAATATAGAACTGTCATCCTGGGGTTAATTAATTGTTTAAAATCAATATAATTGATTTACAATTGATTCTTTTGCCATGCACCACAGTCTTGCCTCGGCTCGCCGCCGCCTAAGGGCTCTTTCTTTTTGGCATCAAAAAGAAACAAAAACTGCCGGCTGAAAATTTTTCTTTTGAAGTCAGCTGTGAGGCCAGGACAGTGCAGCCCGAAAAATTTGTTAGGCCGGATTTAAGTAGAACGGAGATACCGTGCTATGGCCTAGCTGGATGTAAATACGAAAGTAGTTAAATGATGATAAATAATAACTTGTAAAAAACAACGTCAATGGCGGCTTGTCGAAGAACCTTTTTTATATGTCTTACAAGGCATTTCGACAGCTCAACGTGACAAATCCGATTGAATTACAATTTATGATACATCCTCATGATGAATCTTCGCGCCCTATTAATTTGCTAAATTCACCTGCCATCCATGTTGATTTGTAGGTAATAAATTCAACTTCAAAATGACGGTACGGGTGAGTCTTATTAATTCTGTTGTTTTTTTGCCCAATCCAACCTGCGCTGATCTGGCGTAGGCGTAATTTTAAAATTTTCGAATGTAGCATTAAAACCTTTCCCGTCAGGGCAAGCAGCCACAAGGCCAACCATTACCGGGGCATTATCTTTAAAATAACAGGTACGCAGCATGGTATACTTTTTATCATCAAATGAATAGAAAATTTCTACTGCATCCAGTTTTCTAATCGCTTTCATCCAGATTGATGCAGGTGCTTTTTCCAATTCTACTACGCTCCAGTCGCTCGTTTTATGCGTTACAACGGCGCTTACATTTTGTTTCCCATTAACAAATTCAACTCCTGCTTTAATCCATTCTTCTTCGTTAATGCGAAGCATCAGTCCCATTTGATCAAACGTGGTTACATAATTTCCGGTAATTTTCACTTTTACCTCGAATTCGCCACCATAAGTAGCATAATAAAAAGGGGCATCATCAACCGTAAAACCATAATGCGATATCCGCCAATAGTCAGTTTTGGCAGGAACGAACATGCTAAAGGTGTTTTTATCTTTAATTTCCCATTTTTCGGGTTCGTTAAACCAGTTCATTTTTGCTAAACTCTGGGCGTGTACCTTTAGGCAAATTAAAGATGATGATACGGCGATTAAGGCTAATAATTTAAGTTTCATTTGTGTATTGTGTTTTGCAAACATAATGCAAGCACAAATTTTAGTAAAGGACATATATCACTATTTTAATGTGATGATTATCACGCCAATATTTCATCAAAACAAGTGGATTGGGTTTAAAAATCTGCAATAAAGAGTACATTTGTTTGCATAATAAACATGGAATTAGATTTTTTAAGAGCACACATTCACCAGATTATCTGTTTAACAGATGAAGAATTTGAACATGCTGCGTCTTTTTTTACCAAAAGGAAGTACAAAAAACATCAGTACATTATCCAGGCGGGTGATACGGCCAGCCAGGAACATTTTGTTGTGAAAGGCATTGTAAAATCTTCATATACCGATAATGAAGGAAAAGAATATATTTTACAGTTAGCCATGGAAGAATGGTGGTTTTCAGACCCAAATGCTTTTAATACCGGCATGCCTGCCACTTTAAATGTAGACTGTATAGAAGATACCGAAACACTTTCCATCTCTTTTGAAAACAAGGAAAAGCTTTGTGACTCTTCACGCAAAATGGAATATTTTTTCAGGAAAAAGTATACGACAGGTAATATGGCTTTACAAAAGCGGGTATTGGCTTTATTGAGTAACAATGCCGGCGAGCGTTACAAACAATGGTGCAACCAATATCCATCTTTACAGCAAAGGATTCCGAAAACCCTTATTGCATCCTATCTTGGGGTAACCAGAGAAACATTAAGCAGGTTATCGCTATGACTAACAGATAGTTATTTTGTGTTTTCAATTGATTAGCGGCCAAATATGATCGTATTTAAACTATTTTTGAAAGATGAGGTGCTCCAATGTTTGATCAGAAATATTAATACCGATTATTTTTCTTTTATCGTTTAAAAGAATATTTCCTGGCAAAGCATTAATACCAAAGCTTTTTGCTATTTCAGATTCAAAGCCTTCTTTTATCTGAACCTGTTTCCACTTGTCAATATCATCTTCTTTGCCTGCTCTAATCATCTCAAATAAATTTTTATCGAATGAGATACCTATAAAGCCTAAATTTTTATAGTTGGCTGACTTAAGCGTTTTGTTATGTAACCGACAAGGACCACACCATGATGCCCAAAATGACAGATAAATGTACTTCTGATCCATAGCCTTAATCGCCAATTGTATTTCAGGGATTTTGAGAAGTATTGATTTGAGTTTCTCATCTTTAAATGCCGCTTCTTTAATAGTTATGTTATCTTTAATTTCCTGGTAAATACTAACCGCTTCTCTTGGATTTTGATTGGATACAAATGCCTTAAGTTGATCAACCGACCAATAATCAAATGAATTAATAATACTCGAATATAAGGCTGGGGCGTAAATAGTAGTGTCGTAAGACAGTTTTTTGATAAACTCAAATCTATCTTTCAAATTAAGATTATAGCTTTCATTTAGGATATCTACCCGCGAAGCTATCTTGTCGTAATCTTTATATTTTATTCTAAGCTTTTCATCATTTTGATGCAGTATTTCATTAGTTCTGTCTTCAATCCGGTTAATATCAGCTTGTGCTTTAGAACCACTTGATCGATTGATAAAAGCTATTTTGTTTGTTGATGGGAAAAAATATTCAACTTTTACATGCTTGCTTTCTGGAGATAAATAGAAGGGTACGAAAAAAGTCTTGTCTGGATCGAAACGTAATATGCATTCAAAATAATTTTCATTTTTGAATGCAAATACGAACTGACCATCTTTAATGCTGTTAGGGGATATTGATGTTCTGATTTTGTCTCCCAGTTTTTGGAGATAAAGTTTTGGCGTTTTGTGATTGAATGAGGTGTCTGTAATCTTAATATTTACCCAAACAGAGTCAGTAAAAGCTTTGCTGTAAAGTACTGAGAATACAAGTAATAAGGTGAGGCATAGTGTTATTTTTAGATTCTTCATTTAGTAAAAATGGTGATTCAAATTTTTCATCCAATATATTTAACATTCTTTAACTGAATGTTTTGTACTGACCAGCCTGTTGCCGGATGTTGCCAACAACAAACTGGAGCTGCGTATAACGAAAACAGAATGGTTAAAGGTGCCCTTTAATTTGAAGATGAGTATGGATCGGTAAAGTATTAGCAAAAGAAGACGGTCCATCTTTCGTAACTTTCCTAAAAAGATAAAGAACTGAACATTGCTTTACTGAATAATCAATCAATAAAAAACGAGTTTAAAAACACTCCACTTCCCAAAAGCGCGACCAGTTTTTGCCTGCCTCAAGCTTTATTATGCCCTCTTTGTGTGTTAATTCCTGATCGTGGTTAACGCCATCAGCAACTCCGCACCAAGGCTCTAAACATACAAATGGTGCATCGGTTGCCGCCCATATTCCAAAAAATGGAAAATCTTCAAAATGGAAATGGAGGCCATAATCATTTTTAGTGTTGAGCAAACTAATGCAGTTGCTTTGCAGGGTTTTAAAAACCAACGCATCATTATAAAACAGATCATGTTTAAGCTTTAGCTGATGTGCATTAAGCTCGATATTTTTGGTTTCATCTACCACCAGGCCATCTTCAAGTTTCCAATAGTTTAATTTATCATCAGCATTAAAAGCCAGATAGTAATCTTCGTAAACGGTATTTGGGGTATTAGGCACCGCAAATGCCGGGTGCGCACCAATGGAAAATAAAAGTTCGCCAGTACCTGTGTTTATTACCTCATAAGTTAAATTCAGTTTCCTGCCGATTAGCCGGTACTTCAGTTTCAGCTCGAAATAAAAAGGGTATACTTTTAAGGTATCTTCATTTTGGGTTAATGTAAAAACAGCTTCGCTTTCACTTATTTTTTCGAAACTGAAGATATGGTCGCGGGCAAATCCATGCCTGGGTAACTCATAATTTTTACCTTCATAGTTAAAACTGTTATTTTTTAACGAGCCAACTATGGGGAATAAAACCGGGCTATGTTTTGCCCAATACTTTGGGTTGGCATTCCATAAATACTCCAGCTTGGTTTCTTTGCTAAATAAACCTTGAAGTTCTGCGCCTTTAGCCGCCAGGCTAACTTTTATATAGTCGTTTTCGAGAGTTATCATGACAAGCTAAATTAGCAAAAAGATGGGCTTTAAAAATATCTTTTTTATTAATTTTGATCACGGCTTAAAGCTTAAGCTGAATACCCCTGTTTGTTTTATTATCCGCAAATTTACTTTCCCTCAAAATAAGATCAGAAGCTATGGCGATAGATTTAACTAAATTATCAAATGTAAAAGTAAAGGCTGCGATTATGGCGTTGCAAAAAGGCGATGAGAAAACGTGGTTTTCTTTATTTGCTGCCGAAGTTGCCTTTTATGATGACGGGAACCAGATGAAATTTAATAATTTCTTCAGGAAAGCACTAGGGCATGAGCGTTTTACCAGTATAGATAAAGTTGAAAACAATGGTTTGGAAGTATACGGTCATTTTCACTCCGACCAATGGGGCGATTTTAAAACCTGCTTTAAATTTCAGGTAAATAAAGAAGGAAAAATAGCGAGGTTAGATATTGGACAAGCTTCTTATTAGTCCTGAGTCCAAAGTCAATAGTCCTTATAATCGATGATTAGACTCAAGACTATTGACTCAAGACTTAGGACTTAGGACTTACCCCTTCTCTTCCCAAACACAAGCAATATTTATAATGGTTTGTACAGCTTTTTCCATATCCTGTACGCTTACCCATTCTTGTTTGCTATGAAAGGCATGTTCGCCGGCAAAAATATTGGGACATGGTAAACCCATATAAGAAAGTCGCGAGCCATCTGTTCCACCACGAATACTTTGTTGTTTGGCAACCACGCCAGCTCTTTCAATGGCTTCAATGCCATATTGCACAATTTTAGGATGCTGATCTAAAATCTGTTTCATATTGCGATATTGTGCTTTAATATTAAGCTTGTAGGTAGATTTTGGGTAGTTCGCCATTACCTTTTTTACAGTTTCTTCCAAAAACTGCCCATGCGCGGCTAGTTTCTCATCGGTAAAATCCCTGATGATAAACTGTGCTTCTGCCTCTTCTACCTGTCCGTTCATACTTACCGGATGGATAAACCCTTCCTTTTGGTGTGTAGCTTCTGGAGTAAGTGTATTTTTTGGCAGCGAATCTAAAATTTCAGCGAGGATTTTTATAGCGCTTTCCATTTTTCCTTTTGCAAAGCCCGGATGTGTACTTACGCCATAAACATTAAGGGTAGCACCATCCGCAGAAAAAGTTTCATCTTCAATGGAGCCCAGTGTTTCTCCATCTATTGTATAACCAAAATCGGCACCTAATTTCTTTAAATCAGCTTTGTCTACACCCCTGCCTATTTCTTCATCTGGTGTAAAAAGAAGTTTGATGGTTCCGTGTTTTATCTCTTGGTTTTTCATTAAAAATGCTGCAGCTTCCATAATTTCTGCTAGTCCAGCTTTATTATCTGCGCCCAATAAAGTTGTGCCGCTAGCGGTAATAATATCATTTCCAATCTGATGTTTTAGGTCTTTGTGTTCAGAAAGTTTGATAACAATATGGTGATCATCTGGTAGAATTAAGTCTTGTCCCTGATAATTTTCATGAATAATCGGTTTAACATTTTCGCCGCTACAATCAGGTGAGGTATCCATATGCGAGCAAAAGAAAATTACAGGTAACGGCTTATTGGTGTTAGATGGGATTGTACCATACACATAACCATTATCGTCCATTTCGGCGTCAGAAATGCCAATTTCTAACAATTCCTGAACTAACACTTTGCCCAGGTTCTTCTGTTTTAGGGTTGACGGACAGGTAGGAGAATTTGGATCAGATTGGGTATCAATCTTTGCATATTTTATAAATCGCTGCTCAATTGATTTGTTAATGTTGGTGTATGTGCTCATAATTCCAAAGGTAAAAGTTATAGATATCGAATAATCATATTATTTTTGTAAAAAAACAATATGATTTTTAATTTGCTGAAAGCTACCTTCATTACCTTTTCGCTTGTTTTTATAGGAGGTTTTGCTTTTGCCCAAGCCAACTATTTTAACATGTCGTATGGTTTTGGAGCAGGAATAAACAACTCTTATACCGATGTAAATAAAGGAAGTATTGGATATACAGTCTATGGTGTATTAGATTATCATATCACGCCCTTTTTAACCTTAGGTTTAGAGGGACAGTATGGTACGGTCAAAGGCGGGAGTATACGAACCGACCCGAACAACCGTCAGTTTGTAAACAAATATACAGCAATTACAGCCAATGTAAAGCTGATGCTTGGCGAGGTGGTGAATTACAATAAAAGTGAGTTTTTATACAATATAAGAGGTTTATATGTGGGTTTGGGTATAGGGGCGATTAACAATAACATTACCGATATTGTAAGGTATAAACCACTTTGGGCCGTTAATCCAGGTTATGGCCCTTTTTTAGGAGAAGATAAGACCTTTGAGCTATTGGTGCCTTTAAACTTAGGATTTAACTATTACATTAACGATGGATACGGTTACATGCGGTATGTCATCAATATCAATTCACAATTGAACTATACTGTAGGTGAAGGACTGGATGGTTATAACGATTCGAGACAAAGATTTAAAAACTTCTCACCCGATATCTATAACACCTTTACTATAGGTTTTAAATACATGTTTGGTGGTCTTAAATATTATCGTAAAACACTTTAATAACATTATTTCAATTTCTTAGATTTAAGGCATGAGAAAATTTTTTGTGTTTTGTTTGCTATCTATCAGGTTAAAAGCTGCGGCACAAAAAACACCTTTCGAATTAAGTGGGAAAATCGAAACTACTACATATACCGAAGCAATATCTTATTACAAAAACCTGGCTAAAACTTATCCCGAAGCCAAACTATTTTCCTATGGGCGTACGGATTTTGGAAAACCTTTACACGTATTGGTATTGTCACATGATCAGGTTTTCGATCCGGCTCTGATCAGGAAAGGCAACAAAAGGGTGTTATTGATCAATAATGGAATCCATCCTGGAGAACCAGAGGGAATTGATGCCTCAATGATGTTGGCCCGCGATCTCCTCAAAACTGGTAAATTGCCAAAAAATGTAGTGATTTGCATCATTCCCATCTACAATATAGATGGCAGTTTTAACCGTAGCGGAACATCCAGGGCTAACCAGAACGGACCAGTTGCTTATGGCTTTAGAGGGAATAGCAAGAACCTCGATCTGAACCGTGATTTCATTAAAACTGATTCGAAAAATTCGGCAACATTTCAACTCATTTTTAACACCTGGCAGCCCGAAATTTTTGTAGATACCCACACCAGCAATGGTGCCGATTATCAATATGTGATGACGCTTATCCCAACACAAAAAGATAAGCTAAACTCTATACTTTCTGATTATTTGACTAAAACACTGGTGCCTGATCTATATTGCGGTATGGAAAAGTTGGGTTATCCGATGATTCCTTATGTAAACTCAATAGGCGAAACGCCGGAAACTGGGATAACAGGTTTTATAGATCCTCCACGTTATTCTACCGGGTATACCACTCTGCACAATACTATTGGTTTTATGCCGGAAACGCATATGTTAAAATCGTACGATTTGCGTGTGGATGCCACTTATAAGCTTTTGCAAACCTATATTCAGGTTGTAGAACGTGATGCGAGAATTATTGGGGAGAATAAGCGAAATGCTGATGAATTTGTAGCTGCACAAAAGGAATTTCCTTTAGAATGGAAGTTGAATAAGACCGAGGTAAACGATTTGACCTTTAAGGGCTTTGAGGCCGGGCAAAAGCCCAGCACGGTAAGCGGCGCTGATCGTTTATACTATGATCGCAGCAAGCCTTACACCAAAACCATTAAAGAATGGAACAAGTTTGAACCTGCATTATCTGTTCAAAAACCTGTTGCCTACATTATTCCGAAAGCCTGGGATCGCGTTATTGAGCTGCTTAAGCTAAATCATGTTGAAATCAGGGAATTAAAAAGCGACCAGAAAATTGCGGTTGACAGTTATTATATCGGTGATTTTAAAACCGGAACCCGCCCATATGAAGGTCATTACCTGCACTCGGGCGTAAAAGTGAATACCATCTCTCAGAAACTGCAATACTACGCCGGCGATTATGTGGTTTATGTAAATCAGCCGACTAACCGTTATATTGTAGAAACCTTGGAGCCCGAGGCCACAGATTCTTATTTCAACTGGAATTTTTTTGATTCCATTCTGGATATGAAAGAACACTATTCGGCCTATGTTTTTGAAGATACGGCTACAGAACTCTTAAAAAATAACCCTGATTTAAAAAATAAACTGGAAGCTAAAAAGGCTTCAGATACCGAATTTGCGAAGAATGCAGCTGCACAGCTTGATTTTGTGTATAAAAATTCTGATTATTACGAAAAAACACACAACAGATATCCGGTAGCCCGTTTGGTTACAGACGTAAAGATTGATTTAAAATAAACCCTATGGAATACTTTAATATTGCACCAGTTGCTTCAATAATTTTTGTTTTTACCATTATTACAAGCCTATACGCTTTCTATGATCACTCCCTGTATGGAAAGTTCATGTTACATCCGTACACTGTATCAAAGGGAAGGAATATTTATACGATTATAACCAGTGGTTTAATCCATGCCGATTGGATGCACTTATTTTTTAACATGTTTACCTTTTATGCGTTTGCTTTTGCACTCGAAAGCATGATGGGAAGCTGGCGGTTTGGACTGATGTACTTTGTTGCGATGGTTTTAAGCGATCTTCCGACTATTTTTAGGCACAAGGACACGTTTAACTATAATAGTTTAGGCGCATCCGGAGCAATAAGCGCCGTAGTATTCAGTTTTATACTATACAGCCCTTTAACAAGCTTATATCTCATGTTTATTCCCATTCCGATACCTGCTATCATTTTTGGGGTATTGTACTTAATTTATTGTGCTTATGCCTCGCGTAACGCAAGAGACCACATTAATCACGATGCCCACTTATTTGGCGCATTAACTGGCCTGATTTTTACCATTATTTTTGTCCCTGGTATTTTAGAGAATTTCTTCACCGTCATCAGAACAAAACTGGGGATTTAATTAGTCGTCAACCTGACTGAAGCATAGCCCTCAAAGTTAAGCTGAGAGAGATTTACAATGGATTTCTCGACTTCGTTTGACTCCTTTCGAAATGACGATTGCATTTAGGTTATCGAAGAAATTAAATCTGCATTCAATATTTAGATAAAACGTCTTAATCTCTTAACGGGCAAATGTTTTAAGAGTATAACATTAAGGAGTTAAGATGATTAAGGTATTGCCCTTTTCTTAATGCTCTTAATTTCTTAATGATAAAAAAGTCTACCCCGCATTTGGGAGAAAAGGTTTCTCGAAGAAACTCATTGGTTCATCAGGATTTTTAATGATCTCGAATACCACATAACCCCAGGGTTTCCAGAAGTTTTCCAACACCTGCGCATATACTTTATGTTGCCAAACATCAAAAAGTGGCTTGGTCATATTGCCACGTAAAGGCATAGCTTCTATATAAGTGGTGCCTTCTACATGCATAAAAGTATATTCAGGTAAACGGTTAAAAAGATAGGCTGAATAATAAAAGCGTGCGCTCAGCTCTTCAAACTGCTCGGCAGTTAAAGCTTTGCCTTTTATTTCGTTGATGAGATCCTGATGATAGCGTTTATTGGTGCCGTTGTCCTGTAAGCAGGCAATGATGCCAAAATCTTTCATTTTTAACGAGAAGGTTAGAGTGTTAATCTCATCACGGAAACTGAATGGCGTTTCTCCGTTTTCGAGTTTTACTACCGTGATAGACCATGGTGAAAAATCTTCAAACTCCAGGCTGGTATAGAGGTTCTGCATCATGAAATTCAGATTGGCAAATTTCATCATCAAAGATTGCGACATGTTTAAACCATCGGCAGTCATTTCTTTCCGTAAAGCCGAATGCATTTCGATATACACAAAGCCATATAAAAACTTTCCGATCCAGTTGAAAAGATCCAGTTCTGGCAATGCAGAAACGGCATCATAACCTATTGCAAATGCAGCTTCGATTTTATCTTCCAAAGGGTTTAAAAACTGCTCGTTTATCTCAGTATTTACTGGGATAACCAGCGCATTGTACGAACGGATACTCTCATCCAAAAACTGGATCTGCTCTTCACCACTCAAGCCAGCCTGCTCCAGTAACCATTTGGGAAGCAAAGGCACCTGGATTACAGGAGAATTGAAAGTTTTTCCGCTTAAAAAGCAGGTTTTATATAAAAAATCAAAGTTTTGAAAAGGATTGTATAAGCCAGTGTTCATTATTGCAATATTAGCCATTATATTCTTAGGGCTAAGCAATGATGTTTTATTTTAACGCAGGGATTACAACCACCTCACCCTATTTACGTGAATGGTATCGCAATATTCAATTTCTCCCTCTCCTGCAGGAGAGGGACGTTACTGCAGTAAGCGAAACCTCTTCCTTCAATAGGGTGAGGTGTTAACTCCCCTCCTTTTCAAGGAGGGGTCGGGGGTGGTTAAGCTAATAGTTGTTATAATAATAACTGATATCTTCAACCAGTTGAGTATAAATCGGTTTGGTAAATTCTAAAAATAAAGCACTTGGTGGAGGTGGTAGTGTTTCTTTTCTTCTGGTAATAGCCAATTGTTGCTTACTTAGGGCCCTGTCATCCCCTTTATAACTGGCCCAGCTATCACGCCAAACATAAGTTCCGGGGAATTTCTGTTGGCGAACCAATTTTTTTGTTTTCCAATCGGTAATACTCATATCCAGTAGTCCTGATGATGAGATATTCTTTTCGAAAATACTTAAGTTTGCTTTTACTGTGCCATAAACTGGTTTTTTATCGCGCGTTTCGCCGATTACCACACTGTCGCGTTTTAACTTTTCAACCCTTTCTTTTACATAGGTTTGGCCTACCACAAAATCGTCAAAGTTTAAACTCAATACCTGGTCGGGAACAATTTTTTGCTCGGTAGCCTGTGCTTCGCCGTAAAAAATCACAAACTTATTCCTCGAGTAACTTCCAATAAACTGATCAATCTGTTGCTGAAAATAATCGGCGCTCAACTTATACGCCCCGCTGTTTACAATAATTGGTTGTACCACCACCCTTGCTACTGCTGCCCAATAGGCATCTTCCATTTTAGCTTTTACATCTTTATAATTGGCCTGAAGGTTTTGTGTTTTCTCAAACTCGTAATAGGCTTTTTTAGCTGCCTGGCGATTATTTTCTCTCAAATAGCTTAAGCCAGAGTTATATCTGGCTGCTGCAGCATTATATTTACTATCAGCAAGCTCATTGATGTATTTTGTCGGACCTGGAACAACTGTTAAGCAGGCCGGACAACTATTGATATCATCAGCCAATTGATTTATTTTTTGATAATCGTACATCACCGATTCCCATCTAAAAAGGTCGTTAGATGCTTTTGCCTCTTCAATTTTTCTTAAATGATCCTTTAGTGCTAAATCGTAAGCCGTTTTTAACACTTGCATGGCTTCGCTATTTTTCGGTGAGTTTTGTAGTCTGCTTACCGACTTTTCAACCGAAGCATCATAATCACCTTTTTGTAAGGCATTTTTTCCGGTGGTACATCCTCCAATAAATATTAAGGATAAATAAATAAAATACCGTAATCTTGAATTGTTTTTCATGGCAGTGGTAGTTGCGTTAATAAAACAAAGATAATTTGTAAAGCGATAATTACCTTATTTATTTAGAAGACGATTGATAATGAAGATTAGTTGCAGGCAATTTGAACTAGAATTAAAACATCCTTTTTCGATTTCGAAATTTACCCGTACCAGTACGCCCTTAATATTATTAAAGATAGCGCATGAAGGTGTGGTTGGTTATGGTGAGGCTTCTATGGTGCCTTATATGGGCGAGAGCTACGAAAGTGCAGCAGCTTTTCTGCAGCTTGTAGATTGGAACAAAATCCAATATCCATTCGATTTCAAAGAAATTATTAGTTATTTGGATAGGCTTGCTCCAGGTCAGCCAGCCATTAAAGCGGCGATAGATATTGCGCTTAACGATATTAAAGGGAAATTGTTAAATAAACCCTGTTATGAAATTTACGGCGCAGATCCTGCTAACATGCCGGTAACTTCTTATACCATTGGCATTGATACGCCTGAAGTAATCCGCGAAAAACTGAGAGATGCCGAAGCTTTTAAAGTGATTAAAGTTAAATTGGGGAGGGATAACGATCAGGAAATTATCGAAACCATTAGGAGCATGACCAATGTACCCTTATATGTAGATGCGAACCAGGGCTGGGCAGATAAGATAAAAGCAATTGATTTAATTTATTGGCTGCATAACCAGGGTGTGGTATTGATTGAGCAACCTATGGATAAAAACAACCTCGATGAAAATGCCTGGTTAACAGAGCGTAGTCCTATTCCATTACTTGCCGATGAAGCCGTACAGCGCTTAGCCGACATGGATAAACTGAAAGGGGCTTATCATGGTATTAACGTAAAACTGATGAAAAGCTGCGGCATGTACGAAGGGCATCAGATGATTTTGAAAGCCCGTTCTTTTGGGATGAAAGTGCTGATTGGTTGTATGAGCGAAACCAGTTGCGCTACTTTGGCTGCCGCTGCTTTGGCTCCTTTATGCAATTGGGCCGATTTAGATGGGCCATGGCTGACCAAAAATAACCCATTTACTGATCCAGATTTCGAAAACGGGAAGTATATCTTAAAAAATCTGCCAGGTTTAGGCTTAGCAGGTATTACTCCTGATCTTTTTCTTTAAGGTAGAGTAGAATAATTGAGGATTCTGAGTGAGATAAGATAGATGAATTTCGGATAGGCGTTATGCCTTAATATTCAATCATTCAAAACTTACTCATTCTATCATTAAATTGCTACTTCTGATCTTTTTCTTTAAAACTTTTTCTGATGTCTTTAGTAAGCTGGTATTTAAAGTAAAATAAACAGGCCGTTGTACCTACCAAAAAACCAGCTGGAAGATATTTAGCATTGTTGTAACACCACACCAATCCGAAAATAGAAAGGATAATGGCTAAGTTATAAAAGATATTTAAAGCAAATTTTTTACCCACGGTGGAAATGATTGAATGACAAAATTAAAGAATGATTGAATGAGAGAATGAATTTTGAATAAGTGTTATGTGTTAGCATTCACTCATTCAAAACTCATTCATTCTATCATTAATATACCGGCATGCTCGGATCAAAAGCTTCTTGCCAAGCTAAAATACCGCCTTTTAAGTTATAAAGATTATCAAATCCGTATTGTTGCTCCAACTGCATTATTGCTGCTGCGCTTCTTTTTCCGCTACGGCACTGAATAATTACCGGCTTATCTTTCGCAACCTTATCAGCCTCAATTAAAATCCCACCTAAAGGGATATTCTCACCTTCAAGATTGGAAACCTCGTATTCGAATGTTTCACGAACATCAATTAATTGAAAATCTTCTTTGTTATCGATTTTCTCTTTTAGTTCTTGTACCGATATTTCTTTCATTTTATAAAATGTATTTATGCAAATATAGGAAAATCAATTTTACGGTTCCTATCAAAAAAAAGCGATAAATTTTGTCTGAAACTGTAACAACTTTAACCCTTAGGCGTTTAATTATAAACAGTTACAAATGGACAAACTGAACCGTTTCTTTTGGTTCTGCTCTGGCGCTCATATCCCGACACTGGAAAAGTATCCTTCAGAACAAAATAAATATACTGGCATTGGTGCCACCATCTTTTTTACAGGCCTATTTGCTGCCCTTTCTGGAGGCTATGCCATGTATTTTGTGTTTAAAGGCGACGATCTGGCTGTGGTTTTCGCTATTGTTTTCGGCTTTTTATGGGGAGCAGCCATCTTTAATATGGATCGCTACATTGTATCGAGCATTAATAAAAGTGCCAGCACCAATAAACAGTTATTACAGGCTACACCGCGTATTCTGTTGGCCATTATGATTGGTATGGTTATTTCGAGACCCATAGAACTTAAAATTTTCGACAAAGAAATTAAAGAACGCCTAAAGGTGAGTTACCTGAATGGGCAACGTGCTAAAATCGACACCTTAAACAAAGCCTTCGAAAAAAAATATCAGGTAGAATTTGGTAGGTTAAATCAGCAGAAAGCCACCCGGGATTCACTTGAGAAAGGAATTAAAGCGGATAGGCAAAAGCTTAATTTCGAGATCTTCGGAAATAAAACCACCGAAACATCGGGTGTAATGGGCTATGGGCCATACGCCAAACGCAAGGAAGTGGAGATTGCACAACGCACGGCAGAATTAGATTCGCTGAAAGCCAACATCAATAAATCGGAAGGTTTTGTAGATAAACGCAAAGAATTTGATGGCCTGTTTACTGAAAAGTTATACACCAAAAAACAGTTAGACAGTTTGTCGGATATTGCCGGTTTTGCTGATCGCAACTGGGCATTGGGGCAACTTAAATTCAACGTAGATGGTACCCGGGATAACAATACGGCGATTGCGGTTACTTTTATCGGGCTGCTGTTTATCTTTTTTGAATGTTTACCTGTGTTTGTAAAACTGATGAGTGCCCGCGGACCATATGATTATGCGATAGCGGATGGAGACGAGGTATCTATTTATCATTCGAAAAGAGATAAGGATTTTCATTTTGAGGTGGCCGATAATATTCACGAAACGAGGGTTGATTCCGAATCGTCAAAGAAGAAAGAAATATTAAAAGGAAAAGCATACCGCGATCTTGAAAAATACGATTGGGACAGAGAATAGTATGGAAGATGGCTAATGGAAGAGGGATAATGGAGCATGTTGCTCATGGTTAGTTCATGGTCTTTCCTGCAAATAAGATTTGAAATAAATTCAGCATGACGGGACGACCTTGACTATAAGCCGATAAAAAGCAAATACTTGCTGCAAATATTAATCGAACTCAGGTTTTCAAGGTTGGAATGTTGCACTATAAAGCTGGATCATGCACCAAAGTATAGCCATCAACCATAAATTGTCAAAATATTAACCAATAAACTATCAACCGCAAAACCTCAGAATTATCAACCAAAAACCCTAAATTCACCCTATTTACAACTTATTATATGAAGAAAATATTCCTCCTTACCCTTGTCGGGATGGCAAGTTTGCAGCTTAAAGCGCAAAACATTGATAAAATTATCACCCGCGAATACACCGACCACCTGATTAAAACTTTAAGTGCAGATGATATGCAGGGGCGTGCAACCTTTACCCCAGGGATTGATAAAGCCGCCACTTTTATTGAATCTGAATTTAAAAAGATCGGATTGCAGCCTTTGGCTGGTGAAAAAACTTTCCGCCAAACTTTTAACAAATACCAGGTTGCTAACCAAAGTACCAGCGTTAAAATAGACGGACAGGAAATTGCACTAGAAAATATAATGGTTACCGGCGTTACTACAGGACGTGTTACGCTTGATAAATCTAACACTACTGTTGTTAAATTAGATCCTGAAAAACCTTTTGTTGCGCAGTTCAGAACCATGCTGAACACTGATAAAAACCAGATCGTTTTAGTTGACAATAAGTTTGCTGATCTTTTTAACCGTTACAAAGATCATTTCAGCAAACCAACTACTGTTGATGAAAAAGATGTAAAAGCAACTAATGGTGCTGTACAGGTTTTTGTTTTAGGTAAAGATGCCGTAACAGATTTTTCAGCAACAGTTAAAAGTAAGGTAGATAAAATGCCTTTATTTAATGTGGCGGGGGTAATTCCAGGTAAATCAAAAGCGAAGGAAATTGTAATTTTCTCTGGTCATTATGATCACCTGGGTTTCTTAAAACCGGTAGATGGCGATAGTATTGCCAATGGAGCCGATGATGATGCATCGGGTACAACAGCAATGATTGCCCTGGCGAAATATTATAAAGCACAAAAAAATAACGAACGTACCTTGATCTTTGTTGCTTTTACTGCAGAAGAAATTGGTGGTTTTGGCGCAAGATATTTCTCGGAAAAACTAAATCCTGATGATGTAGTAGCGATGTTTAACATTGAGATGATTGGTAAGGATTCGAAATTTGGCAAAAATACAGCGTTTATTACCGGTTACGAAAGATCTGATTTTGGGAAGATTTTACAGAAAAACTTAGCAGGAACTGAATTTACTTTCCATCCGGATCCATATCCGGATCAAAACTTATTTTATAGAAGCGATAATGCAACTTTAGCTGCTTTGGGCGTACCGGCACATACCATTAGTACCGATAAAATTGATATCGATAAATTGTACCACAGCGTGAAGGATGAATACGGTTCTCTAGATGTAGAGAATATCCTTTCTACTATTAAAGCAATTGCAAAGAGTGCAACCAGCATTGTAAATGGAACTGATACACCAACAAGGATACCGAAGTTGAAACAATAACCGAGGTTTAATAGAGATCGTCATTTCGACCGAAGTGGAGAAATCTTTTACACCAGTTAAAAGATCTCTCCATTTCGCTGCGCTTCAGTCGAGATGACGAAACAAAAATGGCCAGTGAAAAATCACTGGCCATTGATATTTTATAAACCTTCGTAAGCAAATTACTTACTCAAATACATTGATTTGTCTTTGTAAAGCTTACGGAAGTAAGGATCTTCTAAATCTTTGATGAAACGGATCGCCTCACCTGTAGATTTCATTTCAGGACCTAATTCTTTCGCTACCTCCGGGAATTTCTCGTAAGAGAAAACCGGTTCTTTGATCGCATAACCTTTAAGTTTACGAACGATAGTAAAATCTTTCAGTTTGGCTACGCCTAACATGATTTTAGCCGCAATGTTGATGTATGGAACATCGTAAGCTTTTGCGATGAAAGGAACCGTACGTGATGCCCTTGGGTTTGCCTCTATTACATATACTTTCTCGTCCTTAATAGCGAACTGAATGTTTAATAAGCCTCGTACATCTAATGCTTTAGCAATTTTGATCGAGTATTCTTCCATTGCTTTAGTTACCGTTTCTGATAAGCTGAATGTAGGTAATACTGCGAACGAATCTCCTGAGTGGATACCTGCAGGCTCGATGTGCTCCATCATACCCACAATGTGTACATCATCACCATCAGAAATTGAATCGGATTCTGCTTCTTCTGCCCTATCTAAAAAGTGGTCAATCAATACGCGGTTGCCCGGTAAATCGCCCAATAATTTTACTACTGCTTTTTCAAGGTCTTCATCGTTAATTACAATGCTCATACCCTGTCCACCCAATACATAACTCGGACGAACCAATACCGGATAACCTACCTCATTTGCAACAACAATTGCCTCTTCGGCATTTTCTGCAACACCATATTTTGGATAAGGGATGTTTAATTCTTTCAAAAGATCAGAGAAACGGCCGCGGTCTTCAGCAATGTCCATGTTCTCGAAAGATGTTCCGATAATTTTGATACCCTTTTCAGTTAATTTTTCTGCCATTTTCAGCGCGGTCTGGCCACCTAGCTGAACAATTACACCTTCAGGTTTTTCCAGCTCGATAATTTCGCGAACATGTTCCCAGAAAACAGGCTCGAAGTATAATTTATCGGCCATGTTAAAGTCGGTAGAAACCGTTTCAGGGTTACAGTTAACCATGATGGCTTCGAAACCCGATTCTTTTGCAGCCAATAAACCGTGTACACATGAATAATCGAATTCGATACCCTGGCCAATACGGTTAGGTCCTGAACCCAGAACAATTACCTTTTTCCTGTCAGAAGGTTTTGATTCATTCTCTTCTTCGAAAGTAGAATAGTAATATGGTGTTTTGGCCGGAAACTCAGCAGCGCAGGTATCAACCATTTTATACACTCTATTAATTCCTAAAGCTTTACGGCGGTCGTAAACTTCGTCTTCCGTAACATTGCCTAACAACCAGGCGATCTGGATATCAGAGAATCCTTTTTGTTTAAGTGTTACAAAGAAATCCTGAGGGATATTGTTTAGCGAATATCTTTTTAATTCAGTTTCAAGCAATACAAGTTCCTGAATCTGGTTTAAGAACCACTTATCAATTTTGGTTACCTTACGGATCGACTCCAAAGGTACACCCATTGTCATCGCGTCTTTTATTAAGAACAAACGGTTCCATGAAGCGTGCTCCAAACCGTCCATAATTTCTTCTATATTGCGTACTTGTCTGCCATCTGCACCTAAACCAGCGCGGTTGATCTCTAAACTCTGACAAGCTTTTTGTAATGCTTCGATAAAAGTACGGCCAATTGCCATTACCTCGCCTACTGATTTCATCTGTAAGCCAAGCTCTTTATTAGCGCCTTTAAATTTATCGAAGTTCCAGCGCGGTACTTTAACAATTACGTAATCTAAAGTAGGTTCGAAATATGCTGAAGTCGTTTTGGTAATTTGATTTTCAATTTCATCCAGGTTGTAACCGATAGCCAGTTTAGCTGCAATTTTTGCAATCGGATAACCGGTTGCCTTACTTGCCAAAGCTGATGAACGCGATACACGTGGGTTAATTTCGATAGCGATAATTTCATCGTTTGCCGGGTTAACCGAAAACTGAACATTACAGCCGCCGGCGAAGTTGCCGATTGCACGCATCATTTTAATCGCCTGGTTACGCATATCCTGGTAACAACGATCAGATAAAGTCATTGCCGGAGCAACAGTGATTGAATCTCCCGTGTGGATCCCCATCGGATCGAAGTTCTCGATTGAACAGATAATGATCACGTTATCATTGCTATCTCTTAACAACTCCAACTCGTATTCTTTCCAGCCTAAAACAGCTTTCTCTACCAATACTTCGTGTGTTGGCGAAGCTTCTAAACCACGTTTTAAAGCAGCATCAAATTCTTCTTTTTTGTGCACAAAACCACCACCAGAACCACCTAAAGTATATGAAGGGCGGATTACCAATGGATAACCGATTTCTTGTGCAGCTTCTTTGCCTTCTAAAAATGAGTTGGCAATTTTCGATTCAGCAACACCTACGCCGATATCAACCATTAACTGGCGGAAAGCTTCGCGGTTTTCTGTTTTTTCGATTGCTGCAACATCTACACCAACCACTTTTACACCGTATTTTTCCCAAACGCCACGTTCTTCCGCTTCTTTACAAAGGTTTAGTGCAGTTTGGCCTCCCATTGTAGGAAGTACAGCATCAATTCTAGGTAAATCTGCAGAGTCGATATGCTCTTGTAAAATAACCTCTATGGAATCAACGCTTAACGGACGCAGGTAAACATGGTCGCCGATAACTTTATCCGTCATGATGGTAGCCGGATTGGAGTTGATAATAGAAACGGTAATCCCTTCTTCTTTTAAAGAAAGCGCCGCTTGCGAACCTGAGTAATCAAATTCACAGGCTTGGCCAATAATAATTGGTCCAGATCCGATAATCAGTACTGAGCGTATGGAAGTGTCTTTAGGCATGATAAAGCTTAAACAATAATTAAAATTCTAAAGTGTTGAACCCGAAGGTGAAGAAGCAAGAAGGTATTATGCTTGTAAGAAGAAAAATCCCAACTGTTCTGTCGGGATGCAAAGATACATCATTAGATATGATTTTAAGGCGTTTTTTTTAAAATAAAAAAGAGCACTATTTAAGCGCTCTTTTTAGATTTTTCTTTCGAGAAATGAGTTACTGTTGTAATTTAATTTCGCCTAAATCTGTAGTAGCGCTATCTTTTACGGCAACCTTTTCTATTACTGCATCTTTATATGGCGCATTGGCTTTTACTACAACCGTATAAACACCTTCTTTAAGGTTTGTAAAAGTAAAAACACCTTGATTAATCTGTGCATTTAAGGTGTCTGTTGCTGCTACGAGTGAAACAGCAGAAGCTGCATCTCCCGGCGTAATTTTTCCGATTATTCCGCCTAATTTAATATGAGTAAAGGCAATTGAACCTAAAGCAAATACAATTAGAAGAGATAATACAACACACAATTTTTTCATGGAATAATGATTTTTTGCTTAATGTCTAAAATACATAACAGCGTTTAGTATATATAGTTTTAAATAATGAACACTTTTTTTCTGATTGTACTATAAATTATACATGGGTGTAAAGTGGAAATATTTAATTTTGCTACAAATGTTAATTAGTGTTAAAACAATTTCGCAAAAGTAGTGCTGTTGGTCAGAATTACGTCACGAAGTTGTGATGCTCGAAATATTGGCAATGATGTTGTAATAAGCAGAACATATATGCGTTTTGTATATACTTTAGACAATGATCTAAAGCTTCCTCCGCGGAGTAGTTAACCGCCATGAGGATTTCTTCATAAATAGTTTGTTTGGTTTATTATCCGGTTAGAGGAGCCCTCCTCAACCGGATTTTTTCTTTTAAGGCTTTTTCTTTTACATTTGATCGTATTCAGAAAACGTATCGTGAATAGAAACATAAAAAAGATTGCTATTGTTGGCCCGGAAAGTACGGGAAAATCTACTATATCTCAGCTGCTGGCTAAATACTACAAAGTTTCGTGGGTGCCTGAATATGCCCGCTACTATTGCGAAAACCTGGTTGCCGATTATACGCTACAAGATGAGGTGAATATGTACTACGGACAGGTAGCTTTAGAGGACGCAGTTTTAGTGATTACCGAAAGTGATTTTATTATTTGCGATACCACTTTTATTACGGTAAAGATATGGAGCGATGAAGTACTTGGTGAAACGCCCCAGGTTGTATTGGATGCATTACCGAAAAAGCCATACGATCTGTATCTGTTAATGGATATTGATTTGCCCTGGCAGGACGATCCTCTACGCGATTTTCCGGAGAAACGCGAATATTTTATGCAGGTTTGGCATAAGGAGCTGAAAGCATTGAATGCAAATTATAAAGTAGTTGGCGGTTTGGGTGATGAAAGGCTGGCGAATTCGATTAAAGCCATTGATGATTTTTTGAGCAGGTAGGAGATTTATCTTTTTTTGAAAATGATTGTCAGTAGCTTTTGGCCTCCGGAAGTCCCGCCATTCGCTATAGCCCTCATGAAAAATTCGGGGCTGCCGCTGCTGTCGGGTTTATTGAACAAGGGTTTGCCTAACACGAAACGTTCCTACGGAACGAAAAAATAAAACAATTTTTTTTTCTACCTGGGAGTCGTTCCTATGGAACGGGAAAGGTAAAATAATCACAGGCCGTTCCATGGGAACGCTTGGCGGGTGGACAATTTACAATTGGCGTTTTCGTTCCGTAGGAACGTTTGGTGATCATCCGTTAATATTGATGCCAGCCTGGCCACCTAAACCCGATTGGAACGGATGCCGATTTCCTTCAAATTGGCAGGAGGGAAAGGTACTGTCTTTAAAAGCAAATAAAAGTTGATAAAAATTTAGCTTTTGAGAAGCATTAATTTAAATGCCTTCCATTTGTAAAGCAGCACAATAACTTTACCTTTGTTTTAGTGAAAACTTCCTTCTGGAATTTTATCATGTGTAGCTCTGGGTTTTTCTGGAGCTATTATTTTTTCTAAATGATTGAATTGGGGATTGTATTTCTGCTCATTTTTCCAAAGATGGTACATCATTACCAATAGTTTCTTTTGCACGGCTACATAGCCCTTCATTTTAAATCCTGTCCGCTCAACAACTCTTTCATAAAGACTTTTAAATTGCGGCTGGTCGTCCCTTACCGCACAAAATGCTGGCATAAATAGAATTCTTCTGATCCGGGAATTTCCCTTTTTTGATATTTTTGTTTTTCCGATATGCTTGCCTGATTGGTTTTCTATTACATCGTAACCTGAGTATTTTACCAAGGATGCCGAATTTTTAAATAATGTAAAGCCATTGGTTTCAGCTACAACTACACAAAAAGATAGCAGGTTAATTCCTTTTATTGCCGTAATGTTTTCATAGTGAAGATTTAAAACCTTGTCTGTTTTAACAAGCTTTTCCATTGCTTTTTCCATTTCTAATACTTGTTGCTCAAGCAGTTTTATCGTTTTGTTCAGCTGCTTTATAACTTCCCTGCTTTGGAATTGACCATGGTTCAGTGCCTCAAGCTGGTTGCCGATAACATTGATGGTCTCTTTTAGGTTTTGATGCTGACGGGTATAGTGTCTGAGTTCATACAATTTCTCACTTCCCGGAGCCCAGGGCTCCAGGTTCTTTTCTGCACCAATTTTAGCAAGACCGCGGGCATCTATACTGTCATTTTTAGAGTTTGCTCCATCTGCCTGCAAGTACTTCTTAGCCTTATTTGGCAATAAAATACTTAACACTAAGCCTTTGGAATGCAGAAACCATGCAAGTTGTTCATGGTAGACGCCAGTGGCTTCCATTACGATGCGAAGGGGCAGGTCTTCTTTCTGGTGCTGTTTGATCCATGCCAAAAACTCTTTAAAACCGCCAGGACTGTTGGATAACTTACGGCTGGATTTTACAGTTACTTTCTGGCTGCTGTCTATGACCGACAAACAGCAATGAAAATCTTTTTTTGATACATCAATTCCTATAGAATACTTTAAGTTCATCATACCTTTTTTATTTAGATTGAAATAATCAATAATCTCTTAGTTTTTGCTCATGATATAGATGATCCAAATACAGCGAAATGGTCAATAGGTACTGTTCAAACTTTAAGAAATAAAAAAAGGGAGGGTGATCCTTTCACCACGGCATCGGTTAATTTTTGTGCCTTGCGGGACTACAAGTTTTTCTCCCTATTCTGATTATTTTTAGTATAAAGGTAAAGATATGAGCGGGACTGTAAATCCTATATGCGCAGGACCGCCCATTTTCTAAAATAAAAAACCAATAACTTTATAAGTAATGGAATAAACGGTAGATTTTAATCAATTGGAATTGAAATTTGCTAGAATCGTACGAATTCCCAAATATTTTCTACATTTGCAGCATCATTAGGGGTGCCTTGTTTATATAACACAAAAACAGGCTGAGATCATACCCATTTTGAGGTAAGAGGTAGAAGGTAAAAAGGTAGAGGGTAAACCCCATCAGCCTTAAAACCTTCCAGCCATCAGCCTCGAATGCACCTGATCCGGGTAATGCCGGCGTAGGGATTGGAGTTATGGAAGTTTAACTGAAATCGGGGAAGCCCCTTTTTCCGATGGGTTTAACTAAAAACAAAAACATTGAAAAATTTACTTTTTGCAGCCCTTGTTGCAATGTTGCCATTCTTTGCATCGGCACAAATTACTATTACCGGTAAAGTAACAGACCAAAACCAGCAGCCGCTTCCGGGTGCTACGGTTAAATTAAGAAATCAAAAAACGGCGGTTGTAAGTGATGCTAGTGGAAATTATGCCATCACAAACCTCGGTAATGGAAAATACACTATTGTGGTAAGTTATATTGGCTACAAGACAATTGAAAAAAGCGTTGAACTTAATCAAAATACCTCAGCTGATTTTAGCCTCTCACCTCAAAATTTCCTGGCTGATGAGGTAATTGTACGTGCAACCCGTGCCACAGATAAATCTGCAACTACTTATAAGAATATCAGCAAGGAAGAAATCCAGCAGAATAATTTCGGACAGGATCTGCCTTTTATCCTCCAGAATACTCCCGGCGTGGTGGTTAATTCTGATGCCGGTGCTGGTGTGGGTTATACCGGAATCCGTATTCGCGGAAGCGATAATAGCAGGATTAACGTTACCGTTAACGGCATTCCCATCAACGATAGCGAAAGCCAGGGAACTTTTTATGTTAATATGCCCGATTTTGCTTCATCAGTAGATAATGTGCAGATTCAGCGTGGCGTAGGTACCTCAACCAATGGTGCAGGCGCATTTGGGGCCAGTTTAAACATCCAAACTACTGCGAGCGAAACAGAACCCTATGCTGAACTGAATAATACTTACGGCAGTTTCAATACCTGGAAAAATACAGTAAAAGTTGGTACGGGTTTAATTAATAATCGTTTTAGTTTCGACGGACGTTTATCAAGAATCAGTTCTGATGGTTATGTGGACCGCGGATCATCTTTACTAAAATCGTATTTTCTATCCGGTGCTTATCATGGAGATAAGGATTTATTGCGTATAAATGTTTTCTCTGGAAATGAAAAAACCTACCAATCGTGGAATGGCATTCCGCAATCACGTTTAGAAAATGATGTAGCAGGAATGAATGCCTATATTGACAGAAATGGATTAGGTACTGAAGATGCGGCAAACCTTCTAAACTCGGGTAGACGATACAACAGTTTCCTTTATAACAACCAAACGGATAATTATACGCAGAATCACTATCAGCTAATTTATGCCAGACAGATTTCTGATCGGTTTTCTTTTAATGGCGCCTTACATTATACCAAAGGAGAAGGTTATTATGAAGAATACAGGGTACAGGATAGTCTGAAACATTATGGCCTGAACCCAGTTGCTGTTGCTGGTGGTACACCTATAGCCAAAACAGATTTAATTCGCCGCCGTTGGCTGGATAACGATTTCTATGGTGTTACTTATGCCTTTAACTACGTACCGCAAAAGAATTTAAACTTTACTTTGGGTGGTGCATACAACGAATATAAAGGCGCGCACTTTGGGCAGGTAATCTGGGCACAATATGCTTCGAACGGAAACATTGACAGGCATTATTATGATAATGATGGTTTTAAAACCGATTTTAACGTTTATGGCAAAGTAAATTATAGCCCTATTGAAGATTTGAGTTTATTTGCCGATCTGCAATACCGCCGTGTATATTATGATATTGCCGGAACAGAAAATAAGTTGAATACGCTGGCGATTAACCAAACCTTAAATTTCTTTAATCCTAAATTTGGCGCAACCTATTTTATTAATCCACAGAGCAATGTATATGCTTCGTTCAGTGTGGCTAATAAAGAACCAAACCGCGATGATTATGCGGATGCAACAGTTGGCATTACCCCTAAACCGGAGCGCTTGAACGATGTAGAATTGGGATACCGTTTTAAAGATGACAAATTTAATATAGGTGCCAATGCATATGGCATGTTCTATAAAAACCAATTGGTGGTAACAGGAAAAATAAACGATGTTGGCGGAAACTTCCGTCAGAATGTTGACAAGAGTTATCGTTTAGGGATAGAGCTTGATGGTTCTTATACCATTAGCAAACAGTTTATTGTAAATGCCAACGCTGCTTTTAGCCGCAACAAAATCAAAAACTTTACCGAGTATTATGATGATTATGATAACGGCGGACAGGTAGTAAATAATTATAACCTTACTGACATTTCGTTTTCGCCAAATTCGGTACTTTTTGGCGAAGTGGTATATAAACCTTTTGGTGGCTTTGCTATAGCTTTACAAAGCAAATATGTAAGCAAACAATATCTGGATAATACGCAGAACAACGACAGAACCATTAATGGGTACTGGGTAAATAATGCACGTTTAGGCTACGATTTTAAATTTGCCGGTGTTAAAAATATTAACCTTGGTTTGCTAGTCAATAACATATTGGATAAAAAATACGAAAGCAACGGTTATACTTATGGCTACCAATATGGAGGAAGCAGGATAACCGAAAACTTTTTTTACCCACAGGCCGGAACCAACTTTTTACTAAGTTTGAATGTGAAATTTTAATCTGTCATTCAGAGTTGACAACTTTTGGGCAAATCGCTTATTAAAGTTGTCAACTCGAATTATTAATCGTTGGCTCACTAAACAAGATCCCATTCAGATGGTTTTTGCGCCATATAGTAGGAAACTGAAAAAAAGGTTAGCGCTAAAATAGGATCGTCATTGTAGAATATACTCGCAATGGCGATTTTGTTTATATTGCCCTCCTGATCTTAAAATCAAATCATCTTAAAAATCCCGTCCACCCAGTATGAAATACATCGAAAAGCTCCACTACATCACGCACGATATCCCGCATTTAAGTCACCTTGAACAGGCGCAACAGGCCTGCGAGGCGGGTGCAAAATGGATTCAATACCGATGTTTGAGCAAAAGTGATGAAGAACTGTTACAAGATATTAATTCTATTGCAGAAATCTGTGATGATTGGGGCACCACTTTAATCGTTACCGATCATGTTCATTTAAATGGAAAGGCTGATATCCAGGGTTTTCATATCGAAGATATGGATGCCGATTTTATCAAACTGCGCAAACTGGTTGGCCATGATATTACACTAGGAGGATCGGCGAATACTGTAGACAATTTAATCAGGCTTGCAAAAGAAGGAGCCGATTATGCTGGTTATGGTCCATTTGCAGAAACTGAAACCAAACCCAACAATTATGAGCATTTAGGTATTGAGGGCTATCAGCATGTAGTAAAAGAATTGAAGACCCAGGCCATCAGCATTCCGGTGTTGGCTGTAGGCGGGATAAAAACATATGATGTAGAAGCTTTAATGCAAACCGGTATTTATGGTATAGCCGTTTCCGGAGCCATTAATTTTGCCGATGATTTTATTGAAACTTATCAGGATTTTTACACAGTTGTTAAAGAAAGCGCTGTTAATTAACATTTTATAATTTGAAGCCCGTGAGATAATATTTAGTTTTGGTTAAAACCGAATAAAATATGTCTGAAAATGCTCTTCAAAACAATACGCCCTGGAACAGTTATAAAAGAATCTCTTTCAGGTTCTTTTTCCTGCTCTTATCTCTTTTCATCATCTTGAATAACAATGGAGCCTTTACGTTCCTATCAAGTGTACTGCAGTTGCCAAATCTGGTATTGCACGATCTTATTCCCTGGTTCTCTAAACACATTATCCACTATAATTACGATTTTACAATTTACACCAATGGTAGCGGCGACACTTCTTATGATTGGGTATTGTTACTCTTTATATTTTTGGTATCGGTAATTGGTAGCATCATTTGGTCGGTTTTAGACCGCAAACGCAAAAGTTACAATACAGCTTACTACTGGCTTGTGGTACTGGTAAGATTTTATTTAGCCTTTACTTTGATATTGTACGGCGCTATAAAAGTAATCAAACTTCAATTTCCTGATCCTTCATTGATGAGGTTGCTTCAACCTTTCGGAAATGCATCGCCAATGGGGCTTGCGTGGACCTTTCTCGGTTTTTCTAAAGGTTACAATATCTTTATGGGCATCATAGAAGTTTCTGCCATCATGCTTTTGTTCCGTAGAACGGTTGTTGTAGGTGCCTTTCTATCCTTGGCTGCAACAGCGCATGTCATGTCGATGAATTACTTTTTCGATGTTCCTGTAAAACTACTCTCAACCGCACTTGTGGTGATGTGTGTATTTATTCTGGCGCCACATTTCTTAAAACTATATCGCTTCTTTATCAGGTATGAAAGCCAGCAGCTCGAAAAAATGTATCGTCCAAAGTTTAGGAAGCGATGGCTTTACTTTGCGGCTTATGGTGCAAAATACCTATACATTACTGCTTCTCTGGTATTCCTGATATCATCATTAATTGAACAGAGAAAAACTTATGGGAGTGCAGCGCCCAAACCATTTATGTATGGCATTTATAATGTTGAAAGCATGAAAGTGAAAGGTAAAACCTTAGCACCTTTAACTACGGATAGTATACGATGGAGACAGATGATTATTAATTATTCAGGGTATGCAAGGATAAAGAAGATGAACGATAGTTCCGCTAATTTTACTACTGTTTTTGACCAGAAGAAAAAAGAATTGGTACTTAAATCAACTGATAAAGACTCCACTAAATATGTTTTAAACTATAATATTATTGGAAAAGACAGACTGATGCTTTCGGGTCTGACAGGGAAAGATTCCATATCGGTAAGTTTTAAGCGAAAAGACCTTAAAGACTTTAAGCTCATTAACAGGGGTTTCCATTGGGTGAGTGAATATCCATACAATCGTTAATCATTTTACGTCCGGCTGATTCTTCCTATACCGTACTTAAAGCGAAATTTCTATATTCGCAGTATGTCTTCACACCATATTGTAAAAGAAAAACAAGAACCAGCTTTATATATTGATGAGCTTGGGAATTTTAACGAAGAGCTTTTAGGTCAACTGCTTGAATGGAGTCCTACTCTTTTGGTTAACGGAGAAAATTACGATAAGATTTTTTCTTTGGGTTTAAAGGTAGATGTTCTGGTAAACGGGAACGGGCAGGAAACGCAGGAAGATACCAAAGTTGTTCAGGGGCCAGTTGATGCTTTAATGGTTGCCGTTAATTATCTATACGAAGAGAAATATCCTGCGGTAAATGTAATTACGAATAAATTCGATCTTGAGAAATTTGCAGGATTTGAAGATAAAATTAATCTGGTGGTATTTACCGAAAGAGCAAAGCACTATCCTATAAAATCGGGATTCTCTGTTTGGAAACCTGCGGGAAGTGAGTTTCTGATTCATGGTAACCGATATATGGAAGTAACCAACCTCGCGCAGAATGAAGAAGAAATTTTTACCGTAGTTAAAGATGGCTTTGTAGAATTTACCTTTTCAGGACAACCAATATTTATTAGCGAACCATTATGATTACCCTCAGAAAAGCAAAAGAAGATGATATAGAAATCATCAGGGAGATTGCTGCGGCAACCTGGCCATCAGCCTATCTTGATATTATCGGGCAGGCGCAGATTGATTATATGTTGGATAAAATGTATAACAAAGGGGAGCTACTGAAACAATTTATGGAAGGGCATATTTTCCTTATTGCGGAAGAAGGCGAAAATCAGTTTGGCTTTGCAGGATATTCTATTATTGGGCATGATGCGCGTATTTACAAACTGCACAAGCTTTATGTGCTGCCATCTGCACATGGTAAAGGTGTTGGGAAAATCTTAATTAATGAGGTTTTTAACCACGTAAAAGATGCAGGAGGAAGCGCCCTGCAATTGAATGTGAACAAACATAATAAAGCCAAAGACTTTTATCTGAAAGGAGGTTTTACCATTAAAGAATCGGTAAAGCTTGATATAGGTGAGGGCTACTTTATGGACGATTATGTAATGGAGTATAAGTTTTAAAACTCACCAACCGTCATCCTGATTTATTTCAGGATCCTTACAGCAAGGTAGACCCTGAAATAAATTCAGGGTGACGCATAGTCGGATCGTCATTTCGACTGAAGCACAGCGAAATGGAGAAATCTTTTACGATAGTCCAAAGATTTTGCTTCGCAGAGCCTTCGGGTTCTCCACTACGGTCGAAATGACGGTAAAATCACCCCTAATTCTTCATCCTTCCCTGTTCTGCTTCAGTACCTGTTGAGCGGCGACGGGCTGGTTTGATTTCATTCTTACCAAAACGATAGGTAAAACTGATCTTGCCAATTTGAGTTTCATTTTTTTGATGTAATGAGTAGGTTAAACCAGGATAGGCACTTGATAAATTATTTTCAGACATATTAAATACATCTGATAGGGCCAGCTTCAAACTTGCCTTTTTGTTGAACATCGATTTGCTTAAACCCGCATCAACATAATAGCGGGCTTTTAAACTTAGTGTTCCGTAATCAAGCGGCGATTCGTAGCTGCCATTTATTTCTGCTGTAAAACCATCCATAATGGTAAAGGTATGCTGAGATTTAAATTGAAAAGAAGTTTTTCCGGTTTTTAATGCACTGCCGGCCAGATCTGGTGCTTCGAAACTCAGGTAAAAAACATTTAAGTTGTTATTGGTCTGCCACCATTTCGTAATTTGCACAGGTACATTCAAATTGGCGTTGTAGCTAATATTTGTGGCAATATTTGCATTGGTTTGATATAACGATTTATTTGCTGCATCTGGTAAAATTACCTCAGCAATTACATCATTAATCCTGCTATAGCCTATTGAGAGCATATATTTTTGTAACAGGGTATAACTGAACTCAAAATTATGTGTATACTGTGGGTTTAAAAATGGATTCCCTTTGCTGTAGGTAAATTCGTCTAAGTAATAAATAAATGGATTTAAGGCATCATAACTCGGGCGGTCTATCCTTCTGCTATAAGAAAACCCTAACTGATTGTTTTTAGAAAGCGTTTGCTGAACAAATAACGTTGGAAAGAAATCCCAGTAATTTCGTTCTACAACGGTATTTTTAGTAATCAAATTTCCTTTCGAATTGGTTTGCTCAACCCTTAGACCAATCTGTACGCTGGTATTTTTAAACTGTTTGTTGATATTGGTATAGGCCGCATTTACATTTTCATCATATATAAATTGATTGCTTCGTTTTACATCGTTCTGCCAGGCATTACTTACTAACACTTCTGCCTGTAAGTCATTATCGGTTTTAACCCAGCTGCTTTTAACCCCGGCTTCAAGTTTAACCGTTTTGTTTAGCGAAACATTATAATCGATTTTAAATGCTTTGATATCAATAATCGAAGGGGTGTTGTTCCTGGTATATATGATCGGACGGATGCTGTTTCCGTTTTGAAACCGATAATCGTTTTCATAATCAGAACCATCGTTTCCTTTGTATTTAGAATAATCTACATCTGCCGAGATTTCTGAACCTGCAGTATCCAGAACAGATTTATAATTTAAGTTATAAGAAACATTATTGTATTTGTTTGCCTGTAATGATTTGGTTATCAGACTCGAATCTGCCTTTTGAAAAGATGTACCAATTAAAGTATTGTTTGCAGATGCTTCGGTGCCATGGTTAAAATAACCATTTACCAATAGTCCAATGGTATTTTTCTTATCGATAAAATAATCTAATCCTGCTTTAAGGTTATTGTTATATTGTTTTCTTTTGCTCTCGCCTACCTGCATAAAGTAAATATCGGGTGTACCGTTCGAAATCCGGTCAATAGCGATCAGGTTATCGCGCTCAAACTTACCATAGTTGTAGTTACCAAAAAGATTAAGCTTCTGTGTGCGGTGGTTCAGGTTTAAACCTGCATTTCCCCTTAGGTTTTTGCCATATCCCAATGATCCGTTTAGGCTGCCATTTGTCCCGCCATTTTTATTTTTCTTCGTTTTGATGTTTATAATTCCTGAGTTTCCTGAAGCATCGTATTTGGAAGATGGATTGGTAATTAACTCAATACTTTCTATATCAGAACTCTGCATATTCCGTAGCAGGTTGGCCACATCGGCACTACTCATGTAAGTTTGTTTGCCATCCAATTGAATTAATACCCCCTGTTTTCCCATCATTGAAATCTTATCATTTTGATCTACCGATACGCCTGGTGCTTTTTGTAAAACTTCCAGTGCAGTAGAACCCGTCATAACCGCACTATTGGAAACGTTCATCACGATCTTATCCATTTTCCTTTCGATTAATGGCTTGGTTATCGCTACATTCACTTCTTTTAAGTTTTGAGTGCTTGCAACAAGCTGTGCTGTTCCGAAATCTACTTTTTGATTATCTTCTGTTAAAACAATGGTTTTACTTTTAAGCGTTTTATAACCCATATTACTGGCTTTATAATAATAACTCCCCTTGCCCGAAACACTAAAAGTAAATATCCCGCTTGGATCGGTAAATGCTGTTTTAACCACGCTGGAATCAGATGCTTTAAAGAGTACGACAGTAACGTAATCCGCAGGTTTTTTGGTCTCATCTAAAATTACTCCACTGATGTTCGGTTTAGGATTTGTTTGCGCAAAACCTATTGTAACAATAAAAAGAAGCGTAAGAGTACATGCTATTTTGTATAGTGTTTTCATGTTTAGGTATTTATTCTTTAAAAAAATGGGGCAAAAAATTCCTATAGCGCATCTGTATGCGCTTCAGTTTAATTGCCTGCTTATTTTAAAGTTTAGCTGGAAACGAAAGGTTCCAATTGTTTAGTTACAGATAAGACGACCGTTTTTTAAAAAGGTTACAAGGAAAGTGAAAAAGTTGGATTCGGGAGTCAAAAGTCAAAATTGAAATACCCTTACCAAAATGGGGTCGTCGCCCTGAGGGTGAATTAATTGTTTAAAATCAATATGAATGACAGAAGATTTTTAACGAATTGTAGGCTGCGAGGCATCGTCATTGCGAGAAGGCTTTTTCAGCCGACGAAGCAATCTTACAACAATCGCTACTAGCGTGCGCATTAAGATTGCTTCGTTCCTCGCAATGACGATCTTTCTACTGGAGTTTGTTAATCATAAAGGTATCTTCCAACTATTTTAAAGCCGCTATGCAATTAACCGATTACCATTCTAAACAATTAACTGGTCTCACAAATGAACCAATGACCAATGAACCAAAAAAAAGCCACAGATAAACAAGCTTGCGTCTGCATATCTATGGCCTTTAATTCCTCGTAAAAGAAATCTTTTATTTTACCCCAAGTACATCAACACCTTGCTCGAACACAACATCAACAGGGATATTCTTTTTAGTTAACCGTTCCAGATCTGTTTGAAGTTCTGCATGGATAACTGCTTTTTCTTTTTGTGCTTTCTCTACCGCAGCTTTATCGCCATTACCTTGAAGTGTAAGAATAAATGCGCTTAAATCATTCATGGCCGTTGCAAATTTTTCGAAGTTTACTTTGTAAGTGCCTTTAGCCGTACGCTCAAAAGCTCCTTTTTCCTGGAAATAATTAAAGCACTGCATGTTCGCTTTTCCATGTGCTTCGGAAACACCAAAGCGAACTGAGCGTAAAATACCAGCCATAAATGTGGTGTAATAATCTTTTATATCACCTGTTAACTCACCTTTTTTAAGTAAGCCGGTTACCATATATAAACCTAAAATATCAGCTTTGCCTTCTTCCAGCCAGCTATATTGTTCTTTTAATGCGGTACGTACAAAACCTTTTCCGGTAATGGTTTTTTTAATTCCTAAACCATGCGCTACTTCGTGAAACATTACATTTGCAAAAAAAGCATCAAACTTAATGTATTGTTGCTGGTCGGCTTCTATTAATTCTTTTGAAATCGGTACCAGAATTTTATCGAATTTCGCTTGCATTGCATTTTTCAGCTGCGAACGGCGCGTGCCTTTTTCCTGTTGAATTTTTTCGTCGTTTGGAAGATTAACAGCAATGGTTTTCGATCCGGCATTACAATCACCTGCATAATAAACTACGTCATAAGCATTTAACTCCGAGTCAGTTCCAGGTGTTTCTGTTTTATATTTTGCTGCTACAGGCAGGTTTTTCTGTAACTCCGGGAGCATTTTTACATACTTCGCCAGGCGTTTGCTCCACTCTTTATCTTTGATTAGAACATAAGCTTCGTAACTGGTACGGGCATTAAAGAGTTTATCCTCGTAATTTTCAATCGGGCCGATAATGATATCCAGGCCGTTGGTTTTCATATCTAACCAGGCATAATCACTTGCAGTAAAATTATCTGTTACCAAAGCATCAGCCCTTAAGTTTAAATACTTTTTTAAGCCGGCATCTTCAGCAATCAAAGCGGCCTGTTTTAACAATGAACTTGCTTTTTGTAATTCTGCGGCATATAATACATGGTAGGGTACGGTTGATAATTTGCCGGTGCTGTCTTTTTGAATGACAGAATATGCGCCGAACTTATCCGCAAGGTTCGATTTCTCTATGGCTTCTTTTGTAATTCCATATGGATAAAAGAATGCCCCTTCCGGTTTGGGGCCAACACCTACCACAAAAGGTTTATCGTTATTTAACCTATCCCATGGACCATAATTGATATTAACAAAATCACGTGTTTTTTCGTCTTTAATAGTGGCCAGCAAGCTATCTCTTTGTGGGTAGGCTTGTTTCCAATATAGCTGATCCATAATTTCTGCCGCCTGAATTAACAAAGGCAAAATTTTACGGTCGTTAACACTTAAATCATTAATATTAGTAGTTAATTTAACCCTTTCGTAAATGGGTAAGCGTTGAGCAACATAATTGGTAAGACTATCTTTTTGTACCACCACAGCCTTTTCATTATTAGATTTATTATTACCAGTACAAGCCGATAAGGCGCCAACTGAAATAGCTACTGCTGATAAAAACAGTGTTGATTTGTGTAAATTCTTCATATTAAAGTATATGGCTGCTAAATTAGTAAATTTTGAAAGCTTTGTATAAAGTTTGATGTATTGGGGGAAGTTTAACATAACTTTGTAACTTCGATTAGCTAACCGTTTAAGCCATGTTATTTTCCAAGTCATCAAAATCATTATCCATTTCCGCTTTTTCTCTGGTACTCATTTTATCTGCCTGCGGAAGCAGCAAATACGCTGCAACAGAAAAAATCTATAAGGAAAAGGCGAAAGATTTTTCGAAAATAATAAACACTACGCCGCCTGTTGGTCAACTTTACGATTCTTTAGAAGCATCAAATCAGGAATGGATTGGTTCTGTAAATTTTGGGATACGTAAGCCAAATTTTGTGGTGATTCACCATACCGCTCAGGATAGTTTGGCACAAACTGTTAAAACGTTTTTTTCCACTAAAGCAGGTGCCAGCGCACATTACGTAATTAGTCGTGATGGAAAAGTAGTGCATATGGTGAATGATTATTTACGTGCAAACCATGCTGGTGTGAGTAAATGGGGAAAAGATACCGACCTGAATTCTTCATCAATTGGTATTGAGCTGGATAATAATGGCCTAACAGATCCCTGGCCTGATGCTCAGATCAATAGCTTGTTAAAGTTATTGGCGACTTTAAAGAAAACATACGGCATCCCTACCGCAAATTTTATTGGTCATTCTGATATTGCACCTAAACGTAAAAACGATCCAAAAAACTTTCCCTGGAAAAAACTGGCCGATAAAGGTTTTGGTTATTGGTATGGTGATGTGCTGAAAAACCCACCAGTAGATTTTAATACCGAAATGGCGCTAAAATATATTGGTTATGATACGAGCAATCTGCCTGCTGCAATTACCGCTTTCAAAATCCATTTTATCCAGAGTGATATTACGCCGACCTTAACACCTGTAGATGTTTTGGTGCTTTATAATGTTTACACCAAGTATTAGGCTAGAGCAATAAATAAGTCCGAAAGTCTTTGGTCAGAGGTCCGAAGTTCATAGCGCAAAAAACAAGACTATATTTGCTACGCATTCTTCTATGCATGCATTTGCAGCCAAAATTCTAGCACAAAAAAACACGGATAAATCTGTGTTCATCCGTGTTTATCTGTGGTTTAAAAATACTTATTAATTCGGTTTCTTAAACGTATCCTTTAAGGTTACTGTTCTATTGAAAACCAATTTATCTGCAGTAGAATCTTTATCTAAACAGAAATAACCTTTACGGATAAACTGGTAACGGCCATCTAAATCGGCATCAGATAATGCTGGCTCGATATAAACATTAGGCAATACCGTTAAGCTTTCAGGGTTTAAATAATCTTTAAAATCTCCTTCTTCAGCATCTGGTGTTTCTGATGTAAATAAACGATCGTACAAACGGATTTCAGCAGTTTTGGCATGTGGAGCACTTACCCAATGGATGGTTCCTTTAACATTTACGCCGCTTGTATCGTTTCCGCTTTTCGATTCGGGAATGTAAGTACAATGGATTTCAGTAACGTTTCCATTTTCATCTTTCACAAAATCTTCGCATTTAACAATATAGGCGAATTTTAAGCGCACCATTGCGCCAGGAGCCAGGCGGAACCATTTTTTTGCCGGTACTTCCATAAAATCTTCGCGTTCTATCCAAAGTTCGTTGCTGAAAGGGATTACACGTGTGCCACCACCATCTTCAGCCTCCGGATTGTTTTCGCCGATTAAATCTTCAGTACCTTTTTCGTAATTCGTAATCACCAATTTAATCGGATCTAAAACCGCCATTACCCGGTTAGCCGTTTTATTTAAATCTTCACGGATACAAAATTCCAATAAACTTAACTCAATTAAGTTTTCGCGTTTGGCAATGCCAATACGTTCGCAAAACTCGCGGATGCTCTTTGGTGTAAAGCCTCTTCTACGCAAACCACTGATGGTAGGCATGCGCGGATCGTCCCATCCATTTACTAAGTTTTCGTTAACCAGTTGAAGAAGCTTGCGTTTACTCATTACCGTGCTGGTAAGATTTAAACGGGCAAATTCATATTGTTTTGAAGGGAAAATATCTAATTTTTCGATAAACCAATCGTACAGTTCACGGTGTGAAACATATTCTAATGTACAGATAGAGTGCGTGATGTTTTCGATGCTATCACTTTGTCCATGAGCAAAATCGTACATTGGGTAAATGCACCATTTGTTGCCTGTACGGTGATGTTCGGCATGTTTGATACGATAGATAATCGGATCACGCATTAACATATTTGGACTGGCCATATCGATTTTAGCCCGCAAAATATAAGCACCATCAGGAAATTCGCCATTTTTCATTTTCGTAAAAAGGCCTAAATTTTCTTCAATGCTGCGGTTACGGTATGGGCTATCCTGTCCCGGTTCAGTTGGCGTACCTTTTAAGGCTGCAATTTCATCTGCAGAACTCTCGTCAACATAAGCCAAACCTTTTTCGATCAGTTTAACGGCAAAACCATATAAGTCATCAAAATAATCTGAGGCGTATAATTCATTTTTCCAGTTAAAACCCAACCACCTGATATCTTCCTGCTGACTGTTTACATATTCTGTTTTTTCCGTAACCGGATTGGTATCATCAAAACGCAGATTGGTGTAGCCGCCGTATTTTTGTGTTAGTCCGAAATTTAAGCATATTGCTTTCGCGTGGCCGATGTGTAAATAACCATTAGGTTCAGGCGGAAAACGCGTAACCAAAGTTTCATACTTACCACTATTTAAGTCGTTCTCAACAATTTCTTCAATAAAGTTCAATGACTTTTCTTCACTCATAAAAACCTGTAAATTAGGAATGCAAATGTAAAAAGATTAGTCTAATTCTACTTGTTTTAGTTAATGATTAATTTGAGAGCCAAAATTGATACATTTACATCAACTTAATATGAATGATGAGCAAAGTATTAAATCGGCCTATCCGCGTTTTAGTAGCTAAAGTTGGATTAGATGGCCATGACAGAGGGGCTAAAGTAATCGCAACTTCCTTACGAGATGCCGGCATGGAAGTAATTTATACCGGCCTGCGCCAAACGCCGGAAATGGTGGTGAATACAGCGCTTCAGGAGGATGTTGATGCCATCGGGATTTCTATCCTATCGGGAGCACATATGACGGTTTTTCCAAAGATTATTCATTTTATGAAAGAAAAACAGTTAGATGATGTGTTGTTAACCGGCGGCGGTATTATCCCTGAAGCAGATCGGTTGAAACTGGCAGGTATGGGTGTTGGAGAGTTATTTCCTCCAGGTACAACAATGGCCAGTATTGTAGAATATATTCAGAATTGGGTTACAGAAAACAGAAATTTTTAAGCTATGGCATACCAGAATTTAATCTCAGAAATAAAAGAAAACATTTTATACATTACTATCAATCGCGAAAGGGCGTTAAATGCCTTAAATAAAGAAACTTTAGCTGAACTGGCAGATGTAATTGCTTACGCAGGTAAAACCGACCAGGTAAGAGGCGTTATTTTAACAGGAGCAGGTGATAAGGCTTTTGTTGCAGGAGCTGATATTAAAGAGTTTTCTGATTATAGTGGTAAGCAGGGAGAAGAGTTAGCAAAGCTTGGTCACGATCAGGTTTTTAATGCAATTGAAAATTCTCCAAAACCATTTATTGCAGCCATTAATGGATTTGCTTTAGGTGGAGGATTGGAGTTGGCAATGGCCTGCCACATGCGCATTGCATCAGATCATGCAAAATTAGGGCTTCCGGAAGTTACTTTAGGGTTGATTCCTGGTTATGGAGGTACCCAGCGCCTCACCCAATTGGTCGGAAAAGGTAAGGCAATAGAAATGATTACGACCGCAAATATGATTACTGCTTCAGTGGCAGAAAAAATAGGCCTTGTAAATTATGTTGTTTCACAGGCTGATCTCATTAGCAAGGCTGAAGAAATACTAAATGCGATTAAGCAACGCGCACCGCTGGCCGTTTCGGCTGCAATAAAGGCTGTTGTTGCAGCTGTAAATAACAACAATGGCTACGCTACGGAAATTGAAGAATTTGGTAAATGTTTCGAAACAGCTGATTTTAAGGAAGGTGTAACGGCATTTGTTGAAAAGAGAAAAGCAAATTTTTCCGGAAAGTAGTATCGGTGTAGTATTAATTTGATGTTTTGCATCACAAAAATGTTGCAAAAGCTTTTCAATGCAAATTTTTTTGAGTAAATTGTTATTTAATTATTAACCCTTGTGTATTTATCGCTGCATATGGGGTTTCACAATAATAACGCTGCTCATGAAAAAGATACTCATTGTTGACGATGAAATTAGCCTCGGCTTATTGCTTTCCAAATTTTTAACTAAAAAAAGATTTCGGGTTTCCAATGTAACAACAGGTAAAAAGGCTTTACAAGTCCTTGAAAAAGAGCATTTCGATTTGGTATTGTGCGATTATCGCTTGGATGATACAGATGGAAAAGAGATTTTAATCCACATTAAGGAGAACTATCCCAATACGGGCGTGATTATTATTACTGGTTACTCGGATACTAAACTTGCCGTAGAATTGATAAAACTAGGGGCTTATGATTATATTGTGAAGCCGCTCTACCCGGATGAAATTTTAAATACTATAAATAAAGCAATGGAAGCCCAGGGAATACTAAAATCACCTAAAGATTTTGAAGGTATTAGTGGCAATGTAATTTCCGATGCGCTAGATTGCCCGGAGTATATAAATGGGGAGAGCAACGCCTCAGCTTTCTTGCTAAAACAAATCCAGCTCATCGCAAAAACAGGGTATACTGTTATTTTAACAGGAAAAAGTGGGACGGGGAAAGAATGCGTTGCTAAAACCATTCACTTAAATAGTTCGCGTAGCGAAAAGCCTTTCATCGCTATGGATTGCGGTTCTTTAAGCAAAGATTTAGCTGCCAGTGAATTTTTTGGGCACGAGAAAGGAGCATTTACAGGAGCAGCTTTTACTAAGATCGGTCACTTTGAGCAGGCTAACGGTGGTACATTATTTCTTGATGAGATCGGTAATCTGTCTTATGAGATCCAGGCAACTTTACTCAGAGCAGTTCAAGAGCGGAAAATAAAGCGGATTGGAAGTACAAAGGAGATTGAGCTGGATGTGCGGCTTATTGTAGCTACAAATGAGAATTTAAAAGAAGCAATTTTAAAGGGTGCATTCAGGGAAGATTTATACCATCGCTTTAATGAATTTTCTATACACGTACCATCACTAAAACACCGGGATAATGATATCCTTATTTTTGCCGGGCACTTTCTGACCACAGTAAATAAAGAGCTGAACAAGAATATTAAAGGCTTTTCTGATGAGGTGAAGAAATGTTTACTAGCATACAATTGGCCAGGTAATGTACGCGAGCTGAAGAATGTAATTAGGCGCATTGCATTATTAACTGATGGTGATTGGATAGAAACTCAAGTTTTACCGCTGGAGCTTGGAAGGACTGATTGTGCTAAAACATGGTATGAAAAAAAAGCGCCTTTTTTGCCGTTAACATTAAATCATGATCAAGCCCTTAATTTGCGAAATGCTGCCAAAGAAGCAGAATATTTTGCTATTTTAGAGGTGCTGAAAGCGGTTAATTTTAATAAAACCAAAGCGGCAAAAATTTTAAATATCGACAGAAAAACATTATACAATAAAATCAGAATTATTGAGATTGGTGATGGACAATAAATTTTAAATTAGGAAAACAAAATCAGCCATTTCAGCATTTAAAGATTAATCTTATTGCCTAACAATGTCAGTATTCTCTTATAAACAACGCAATAACATCAACCTGGTTATTATTATTGCGCTTGGGGTGTTAATTGCATATTCCTTGCAAAGTATTTTTAGTGCCATTTTAAGTACTTTGGTGCTTTATACAATAATGCGGCCAGCTTATATCCATTTGGCCGAAAATAAAGGCTGGAACAGAAGAGTAACGGCTATTTTTCTCATCACCATCTCTATCATACTTATTGTAATGCCATTTTATGCATTAAGCAGCATGGTGATTAGCAAAATTTCGGAATTGAGGAACAATGAGGTTTTTTTTAAGAATCTCCTGGTTAAATTGCAACACCTTATTCCGGTTAAAATTAACCAGGATGTTATTCAAGATGGATTAAACCGTTTGGGGAATTGGGCTACTCAGCTTTTTCCGTCTTTAATATCGAGTGCAGTAAATATTATATTAAGCTTACTGGTGATGTACTTTTTACTCTACTTTATGTTAATAGAGCGAGAAAGATTTGAGTTTTCATTGATCAAATATGCGCCATTCAGAGAGCAGAATGCCCTTCGTTTTGGCGATGAAATGAGAAATACAACATATGCGAATGTTTTAGGGCAAGGTTTGATCTGCCTCGTTCAGGGTTCGCTTGTGAGCCTCTCTTTTTATGTTTTGGGTTATAAAGACCCGGTATTTTGGGGCGTAATTACAACATTTATTTCTTTTGTACCTGTTTTAGGCCCTCCTGTTGTCTTTGTTCCTGCTGCGATATTGCAGATTGCAAACGGGAATAATTTTGCTGGATGGGCCATGCTTATTTTTGGTTTTGTAGTCGTTATCAATATCGATAATGTGCTAAGGTTTATCATTGCAAAAAAAGTTGGAAATATTCACCCAATAATTACAGTAATTGGCGTAATTATTGGTATCCCTTTATTCGGAATATTGGGACTTGTATTTGGTCCGCTGCTGTTATCTTATTTTATATTGCTTGTTAAGATTTACGAAACCAGTACGCTTGCATCAGAAAGATTGGAAAGAATTAAAACAAATGATGAGCATAGTGAGTTATAATATAGCTTAACAATAAATAATGTAGTAGCTTTATATTGTACATAATTGTTAAACCCTTAAATAAATTGATTATGAATGATAACTCAAAAGTTGTAGTTGCGCTTTTAGCAGGATTAGCTGCCGGTGCAGCCCTAGGAATTTTATTCGCACCGGATAAAGGTGATGAAACCCGCGATAAACTAAGCCAATCTTTAAAAGATCTGGGAGATTCCATCAAAGACAAAGCTGCAGACGAGATTAATAATCTGGCCAGCCTGAAAGACAAAGTAGTAGACTCGATTAAAACCAAATTGAGAAGCGTAGAAGAAGAATATAGCGACGACGTAGAGCACGCTTAATAAATAAATATTGCATAGTCGGGTATTTTGTCCGGCTAAATCTCATCTGAATTATGCAGGAGAATAAAGATAAAAGTATTGAAGATCTTGTAGACGATGCCAAGGGCTTTTTAGAAGCCAGAGTAGAGTACACAAGGCTTTATATTGTAGAAAAAGCATCCAAAATTTTTGCCGACCTGGTAACCAGTACTGCTGTTATTGTTTGCTTTATTTTAGCCTTTTTATTTGGCTCTGTAACTTTGGCATTGTATTTATCAGATCTTTTAGGCAGTTATGCAGGAGGCTTTGGCTGTGTTTCCTTGTTTTATATTTTACTCGCTATAATTGTTTATTTAACCAAAGACAAATACATTGAAAAAGCAATTATCAATGTAGCAATTAGAAAGTACTTTGACAAACTTGCAGATAAGGAGGAAGATGAGAAGCTATAAAGAAATCCGAAACTTAGAAGACCTGCAGGCTAGAAAATTAGAACTTAAGGTTGAATATACGCTTAAGCAGAATATGCTTAAATCGGATACAAAAACTTTCTTTAAGCAGTTTACGCTTGGTGCATTGATTAAGCGCTATGCTACCCCTAATAACCTGTTCAAAGCAGACGAAAAATTAAATATTAGCGGTACGGCCATGTCGTTGCTTTTGCCGATGGTGATGAATAAAACCATTTTCAGAGGTGCTGGGTTTTTAACAAAAGCAGCTGTAGGATTAATTTCAGGTAAAGTAGGTAAATCATTAGATGCAGAACACTTGTCAGCCATTTTTAACTCGGTTAAAGGTTGGTTTGGCAAAAAGAAAGAAAAAAAGGACAAGAAGTTTATCGATTATGGCATCCCGCCAGATAGTGAAACGTATTAGATCAATGGTTCATAGCCATTGGTTCATTCATTAGCGAAGTGTAAAATGATATCATCAAAAAGCCTCAGGATTTGGAATTCTGAGGCTTTTTTTATGCGTTCGTCACCCTGAATTTATTTCAGGGTCTTCTTAAAAAGATGCTAAATAAATCCGATAGCTAGCTATCGGATCAGTATGATGGGCCTTTTTACAAATCAGTCTTAATCTTCAATTCTTTCAATTGTTTCTCATCAATAGTGCTTGGGCTATCAATCATCACATCTCTTCCGGAGTTGTTTTTAGGGAAAGCAATAACATCACGGATAGAATCCAAACCTGCAAAAATTGAAGTTAAACGATCGAAACCAAATGCAATACCACCATGTGGAGGTGCACCAAATTCGAAAGCATCCATTAAGAAACCAAATTGTTTTTGTGCTTCTTCTGCACTGAAGCCTAAATGTTTAAACATTAAAGCCTGCAATGCCCTATCATGAATACGGATCGATCCGCCGCCAACTTCAGTACCGTTAATTACCATGTCATAAGCATTTGCCCGTACGTTTTTAGGATCGGTATCTAATAAGGCAATATCTTCAGGTTTTGGTGAAGTGAACGGGTGGTGCATAGCATGGTAACGCTCTGTTTCTTCATCCCATTCTAAAAGTGGGAAATCCAATACCCAAAGGGCAGAGAATGTATTTTTATCACGTAAACCCAAACGGTTACCCATTTCTAAACGAAGCTCGTTTAACTGTTTACGCACTTTGTCGGTAGAGCCGGCTAAGATTAGTAATAAATCGCCTTTTTCTGTGCCAAAAGCCTCGCTCCATTGTTTAAGATCTTCTTCGTTAAAGAATTTATCTACTGATGATTTAATGGTTCCGTCATCATTATGGCGGGCATAAATTAAACCTGTAGCACCAATCTGCGGGCGTTTAATAAAATCGGTTAATTCATCTAATTGTTTACGGGTATAACCTGCAGCACCTTTTGCATTGATACCCACTACCAATTCTGCATTATCGAAAACAGGAAAGCCTTTGCCTTTTACCAAGTGATTAAGTTCTACAAACTGCATGGCAAAACGGGTATCAGGCTTGTCAGAACCATATAAACGCATTGCATCTGCATATTGCATACGTGGTACTTCTGGTAAGTCGTAATTGCGTACTTCTTTAAACAAAGTACGGATCAGACCTTCAAAAGTGTTTAAGATATCTTCCTGCTCAATGAAAGACATTTCACAATCGATCTGCGTAAACTCAGGCTGACGGTCGGCTCTTAAATCTTCGTCTCTAAAACATTTTACAATCTGGAAATAACGGTCGAAACCCGAAACCATCAACAATTGTTTAAAGGTTTGCGGCGATTGAGGCAAAGCATAAAACTCACCTTCGTTCATGCGGCTAGGCACCACGAAATCCCTGGCACCTTCTGGTGTAGATTTAATTAAAACAGGTGTTTCTACTTCAATAAAATCTAAAGCATCTAAATAACGGCGAACCGATTGTGCCATTTTATGACGTAAAACCAGGTTATTACGAACCGGGTTACGGCGTAAATCCAGATAGCGATATTTCATACGCAACTCATCGCCTCCATCGGTTTCATCATCGATCATAAACGGAGGTAATTTTGCTGCATTTAAAATCTCCAAAGCAGAAACTTTAATCTCTACATCACCGGTTGCCATTTTAGGGTTTTTGTTGCTTCTTTCTACAACAGTACCAACCGCTTTAATTACAAACTCACGGCCCAATGTACGTGCAGTTTCGCAAAGCGCTTTATTATCATCCATGTTAAAAACCAACTGGGTAATACCATAACGATCGCGGATGTCGATAAAAGTCATACCGCCCAAATCTCTTGATTTTTGTACCCAACCACATAACGTAACACTTTCGCCTAAGTTATTTAGGTTTAATGCACCACAAGTTACTGTTCTTAACATATATATAATCTAAATTGAGCGGCAAAAATACCGATTTTGTTTTAAAGTTTAGGATAGAAGATTTAAGGAAATTTTGTGCTAATGATTTTATTATTTTTTTGACCACAAAGACGCAAAGATCACAAAGAAACAGGTAAGTAAACAAACCTGCTAATGTTTAAAAACGACTATCCTTGAATAAACTATGCTTTTGACTTCAATCTACTCAACGTTTCCTGAGAAATATTTAAATAAGAGGCTACCATTTTGTTGGGCATACGCATCACCACGCCTGGGTTTTGCGCAAGTAACTGGCGGTAACGTTCAGTAGCATCCAGCGTAATAAACGACATTAAACGATTGGTGTTGGTTACATAGGCATACTCCAGGTAATGGCGGTAGAGTTTTTCCCATTCGGGGATGATTTTAAGCAAGTGGTAAAAATCGTTTTGCCAGATGTAATACAGTTCAGTATTTTCTATGGCCTGCACAAACTCTTTAGAACTTTGGCTGGTAATAAAACTGACCAAAGCCGTAGCAAACTGGTTTTCGAAAGCAAAATGCCTGGTGGCTTCGGTACCTCCTTCGGTTAGGAAAAAAATTCGCAAACAGCCTTTGCCCACAAAATAAATCCGTTGGCTTGTTTCACCAGGACTAATCAGGATTTCGTTTTTCTTTACCTGCATGGTTTTGAAAAAAGAGAATACAATCTCCAAATTTTCATCGCTGATCGTAATTTTGTCTCTGATATAAGCGGAAAGCTGTTTATGCATTTAATTTAGGCTTAATCAAATGTAACATGTTTAGCTTTTAGAAGCGATCTTTTCGGCCAGTTTCCGCGCATTGGGAATAATGATAAAGGCCGCAAAATAGGCTACAGGTAGCATAATACTCCATGCTTTTAAGAATTTGATAAACCAGTCTTCGCCAAAACCATAGTTGCGCATTAACCCTACAAATGCCATAATTAAGGTCATCGGAATCACCACGAAAAGCGTGTTGATGTATTTGAAATGTTCTTTTTTCATTTTGTAATTTTTTAATACACCAAAGTTGCGGGTATTAAAAAACTTAAACTTTGATGTAGGTCAAAAAATAAATGAACATTCAATTTTAGCAATATGACAAATTTTAATGTTATTATTTTTACGATTTCTTATGGGGTAAAGAATCTATAACTGTAATTTTTTTAAACAGCATAAATGAAAATAATTTATTATCACGCCCAGGGGCTCTATAGACACCTTTAGCCTTTAAAATATATGCTGAAATTGCAGCCATATCCCAGCCATCTACTATATTAGCAGACCATTCTGCATTGAAGAGATTTTTAAAACCTCTTTTAATACCATAAGATCTAACCAGTGAAATTTCTCTTTTTACATTTTCTTCGATGGAAGAATTGCCCCAAGCCCACAGCCATGTATTTGATGTTAAAGAAACGGATCCAACTTCCTCATAGTCAATAATAACTTTTTGCAACCCCTTACTGCTAAATATGAGTTTGCCAGTTGATTGGTCGTAATCCCATCTTTCATACTTTCCAATTTTATATTTTTCCTGGCAATAGGTTTGCTGTTTTTTGAGATATTCGCATGAAATTTTTGAGAGTTGTTCGAATGAAACCGTATCTAACAGATTGATTTTTTTTGAGGTAGATTGCGTATTACAACTCGCAAAAAACATTGTAAGTATTATGATATAAAAACCCAATTGCTTAAGCATACAAACGAAGAATTAATATTTCTCCTCCAGCACAATTTCAAGAGCGATTACCTTCCATTCGCCTTTAATGTTTTTCCAGTGGTATATTTCTTCTGTCTGGATGGTCTGCTTTTTAGAAAAAACAAGCATTTTAGGTTTTAAAAGAACCGATTTACGGGCAATTTTTTCGGTAAAAACTTCATCTTCCATAGATGATTTTATCCGGTAATAACTGGAATGGATTTCTTTAATTCCACTAAAATATTTTTTTAAATCGATGGTAAAATCGCGTTTATTTATGGTTGGTTTTTCAAAAGGAGTGAAGCTTAAACCATCATCAAACATCTCGGTATAAGCCGTAACATCTTTGCTTTCCAGAGCCTGATTTTCTTTTTGGTGTAGCTCGTTAATTGCTGAAAGGATTAATTCGGTTTCCATAAGATAATTTAGAACCTGTTTAAAAATGGATAAATAAGATCGTTGCTTGTTGAAAAGTTAATAAAATGGTTATCACTTATCGGCCAAATACATACTAATTGTAAATCACTATAAACTCAATTTAGTATAAAAACTTATCCGACAAATTTAAGCAATAATCCAGTGGCAATTTATAAAAAAAGACCTTACAATTAGATGAACGGAAGCAAAAACATAATTTACGGTTATTTGGAATGCTATTTATTGTCTGGTTAAAACAGGATTTAAACAACATACAAAGATAGATGGTCTAAACGATTTTTGCTTGGTTCGATAATGACAGAAGGTTATGTAAAAATTACGAATACTGCTTGAATCAAATCACTAAAAAAATAGTTGTTATTAAAAATTAATTATTGTTAATTTGAGGAACCATTCAAATTATGTAAATTATGCTTTCAAAAATTAAAACCTCAATGGTGGTTTTGGCTATCGCCTTAATCACTGTGCCCTCGGCTTGGGCTGCCTTCCCGGTAAACACAACAAAAACAGTAAAAACTCAATCTGCGGCTGTATCTCAAAAGTTGACTGACACTGAAACTGGCACTTCCAGTGAAGTTAAATCCAACGAAAAGAAATCAGCTAAAGTTGCAAAGAAAGAAATTAAACAAAGCTTTTGGAAAAAACTTCGTAATGGAGGTAAAAGCCAACTTATTGCTTTATTATTAGTAATTCTTGTTGGTGCGCTTGGTATCCACCGCTTTTACTTAGGCTACACATGGCAGGGTATTGTCCAATTACTAACCTTAGGTGGTTGCGGTATTTGGGCACTAATAGACCTTATCAGAATTGCCACAGGTAATTTAGAGCCAAAAGATGGGCCTTATGACGAAACTTTATAAGTTTTTCGATAGTTCATTATTTATAACAACCAAAGCAATTGCCTTGGTTGTTATTCCTTTAATTTTATTTTTATTACCTAGGAATTTTTTTGATAAAGGACAAAGCTTATGTTTATTTACACTACTAACCGGAGAGAATTGTTTTGGTTGTGGAATGACGCGAGCCTGTATGCATATTATACATCTAGATTTTATAGGTGCTGCAAATTTTAATAAAATTGCCTTTATAGTTTTTCCAATAATTTCCATTTTGTATTTACAGTATTTGTTTGAAACATTTAAGCAAACAAATATTTACAAAATCTTTTTTTACAAAAAAAATGCGTAGAATAATTTTTCTTGTCTTCTTAAGTTTCTATTGTAGTTTTTCATTTGCTCAAAATTTTAATAATGTCAAATATATAGGGGTAATTCGGGTTAATGATATTGGATCTTTTGCATACGAAATTAACATAACTGTAAATGATAATAAAATCACCGGAACAACCATTACCACCACGGGAAATAATAATGAAACAAAAGCAAATTTAAGTGGTGAAGTTTCAAAAAATGGAAGTCTTTTTAAGTTTTCTGAACACAAAATAATTGAAACTGATATAAAGAATAAAAAGACAACATTTTGTTTTGTTAACGCTGTTTTAAACAAAAAGACAAAAGGCAAAATAGATGTGTTGGATGGTAAATTTATTGGCAAAGATGAAAAAGGTGAGGTTTGTGCTACCGGTAAGATTTACTTAGTTCGCAAGAGTGCTATAATGGCTGATTCTGTAAATATGACCCAGTTCATAAAAAAGGTTAGTGATACTCTTGAAAACATAAAAAAGAGCCAAAATACAATAACAGAATTGTCTATAACTGAAGTAAATAAAATTATTTGCGTTGGTAAAAAAGTCCGTATCCGCTTTTACGATGGAAATATTGATGATAATGATGAAATTGATATCGTTTATCATGATAAAAGTATTGTAGAAAAATATGTGATTAACCGTACTGGCAGAACTTTCAATTTTACAATCGAAGATGGCAAGGAAAATTTAATTATAGTTAATACGCACAATACAGGTTATTCAGGACTTAATACTGTTAATATTGATGTAGAAATTAGTCCATATCAAATAAAGACGTACAGGTTTGAAGCATCAGCCAGAAAATCTATTAAAATTAAATTGGTTAATTAATTTCTTTATGCCATTCTGGTAAATTGCTAAATTCTCAGGTATAAATCATATCTGTCAATTTAATTGGATAAAGATTTATATTTCAAAGTATATACCAAATATTGATTCCAGTTACCGTGACTTTTTCTTGAAAAAGACCTTATTTTAATATTTCATTAGAATAAACAGCCTTACTTTTTTCAATTAATAGCTGTTTTTGCATTAGTCAGGAATACCCCACTTGATGGTTGCTTGGTTAATTTAGAAGTTATATAACTTTTTTTCTACCTTGATGCAACGTTTTAAAATCTCTTATGTCTTATAATCAGAATATTCGAAATTTTGGAAGCCGTATACATCGATAAAAATCTTGAACTCGTAAAAAAATGCATGCAGGGCAGCCGCGCAGCACAGTTTGAATTGTATAAACTGTATGCAAAGGCCATGTATAATGTGGCACTGCGCATTTTAAATTATGAGGAAGAGGCGGAAGATGTTTTACAGGAAGCATTTTTAGATGCGTTTACCAGAATTGTTGATTTTAGGCAGGAAACAACCTTCGGGCTTTGGCTAAAACAGATTGTGATCAACAAATCCATCAATTACCTGCGTAAGCGCAAGATGGAATTTGTAAGTACAGACGAAATATCGGAGGTACCGGATGAAGATAGTTTTGATGACAGTGAAATGCAGTTGCAGGCCGAGGAAATAAGAATAGCCATCACCCAATTGCCAGATGGTTACAGGGTTGTATTGAGTTTATATCTTTTAGAAGGTTATGACCATGAAGAGATTGCACACATTTTAAAAATAAGTGAAAATACCAGCCGTACACAGTACATGCGGGCTAAAAAGAAGTTAAAAAGTATTTTAGAAACGAAAGGGATGAGAGATGAATAATAGATTAGAAACCTTTGTAAAAGAAAACCGTAAAGCTTTCGATATCATGGAGCCATCGGCAGAACTTTGGGCAAAGATTGAACAAGGTTTAGACAATAAGAAGAAAAAAAAGCCGGTAAAGCTGTATTTATGGATAAGTACGGCAGCAGCAATAGTGATCGTTTTCGGTTTAGCCTGGTTGTACGTAGGAAAATCACAAAACAAAGATTTAGAAATAGCCGACGTTAGTAGCTCATATGCCAAAAAAGACGTTCATTTTGCTGGTTTAATTACCGAAAAAAGAGATAGCCTGGCTATTTTTGCCTCAGCAAATCCGGAGCTTTATAAAAAATTTACCGCTGATTTGAGAAAGCTTGATGAAGATTACGAAAGATTAAAAGCAGAGCTGCCAACCTCGCCCAACCAAACTTTTGTGGTAAAGGCTATGGTAAAAAACCGCGAAATACAATTGCAATTATTAAAACAACAATTATTGATTATTAACCAGGTTGACGATTACAAAAGAGTTAACCAGATTTAAGCAAAACGAGATAAAACAATAATAAGATTCATCTTGATACCTGATTCGACATACTTGATACCAATTAGGGAGCGCTCACTACATCGAAAGCTTATGGCCAGCCGGCAGGTTTTAAGCGCATAGGTGTTTAAACAATTAACAACATGAAAACAATAAGAATATTTTTAGCCATTATGGCTTTAATTGCCGTAAAAACAAATGCGCAAGAAGTGGTGATAAATAGCCCTTCAGAGAAGGTAGTTGTAGAAAATATAGAAAAATCATCGATGGTAGCGATGGTTAATACTTCAAGATATAAACAAACGGGGGGAGATGCCGAACGTTCAAAGTCTTTTAGCAAGAGTTTTAACGTAGACAATAACGATAAGATTAATTTAAACAATCAATACGGATCGATCACTATTAAAACCTGGGACAAAAAAGAAGTACGTGTTGATGTAGATATTAAAGCTTACAGCAGTTCGGATAATGATGCGCAAAAACTGATTGATGGAATAAGTATTGATGCAACTAAAAACGGTGATGCAGTTACTTTCAGAACGAATATGGGTGATAGAAACGGACGTTATGGCCGTGGGGTGAAAAATGGAGTAACCACCTGGCGGAGGGAAGTAAAGGTAAACTATGTGGTGTATATGCCTGCAGTAAATCCATTAACGGTTTCACAAGAATATGGTAATGTAGAATTGGGTAATTTTTCCGGTCCGACTTCTTTAAAGGTAGAATATGGCAATCTGGTAGCTGGCAATTTAAGCAACGTAAATAACTACATCAATGTTCAATATGGTAAATGCGATATCCAGGACCTGAATGCTGCAGTGGTAAAACATGAATATAATGGCCCGGTAACCATTGGCGCTGTAGGTACGTTACAACTTAACGCAGAGTATGTTGCTGTAAACATCAATACCATCAGAAGATCTGCAGATATTAAAGTGGAATATGGTAAAGGCTTAACCATCGGTACCATTGGTGGTAACTTACTTTTGAATGCCGAATACGCCAAGGTGAATATCAATACGGTTAAAGGCAATACAGTGGTTAAACAAGCTTATGGCGATTTAAATATTGCATCGGCAGGTAAAATTGCAGTTAATGCAGAATATTCGAATGTGACTTTAGGCGCGTTGAATGGCGATGCAAATATCAACATGGATTACAACCGTTTAAACGTGAGCGAGATTACCCCTGCCTGTAAAAACTTCACCTTCGGAGGCGAATATGTAAGTGTTGGATTGGGCTTTGCAGATCGTTATAATGGAAATTTTAATGTCTCTACCTCCTATGCCGGCTTTAAATATGGTTCAAACGTAACATCAAATTTGGTAAGTAAAGATGATGAAACTAAAAAATATTCGGGCAAGATTGGTAGCGGTGGGGCTGCAAATGTATCCATCAAAACAGAATACGGTTCCGTTACCTTTAAATAAGATTTTTAAACCAAACAAATGTTAAAGTCCTGCCGCATTGGTGGGGCTTTTTTATATTTAGCCCTGATGAAGATTTATCTTATTATTCTGCTCTCTGCTATTTCTTTTACAGCACTGGCGCAAGATGTACCAGTTAAATGGGCTACACAGGAAACTTTCTTCGAGGATTTAACGGGTAAAGACTTGCCCTCATTTAGCGGTTTAACCCTCAATAAAAAGCTGTTCTCCAATGCCGATTTAAAAAACCAGGTAGTGGTCATTAACTTTTGGTTCGAAACATGCCCGCCTTGCATAGCTGAAATGCCCGAATTGAATAATTTGGTGTCCAAATATGGCAAAAAGGGTGTAAGGTTTATCGGCATTACCCATGATGGTCTTGCCAGTGCCAGGCGATTTCAAAAACGGAACGGCTACAAATACGAAATTGTATCGCTGAGCAAAGACGAGATTAGAAAACTAAACATTAACCATGGTTTTCCGTCGAATGTATTGGTTGGAAAGGATGGAAAGATTATTTATGCCACAGCCAATATTTCCTTTTCTGACCCACAGTTCAAAGCAAAGTCGATGCTATTTGAGGAGAAATTAAAAACTGAATTAAACAATTAGTCGGAATTATGGAAACTCCCAAATCGCTTAAAGCACATATTCGTTATTTATAGGTTTAACAGGCTCAGGGATCTCATCTTCTTCAAGCATTTGCAAAAGATTGATCTCTATTGTTCTGGTAATTTGGTTAAGCGGAACACCTGCTGAATTGTTTTCGAAAGGATTAACCAGGCTCATTCCGTTGATCTGCGTGGATACAAATACAAAACCTATTAACCAGCCTAAAAATATCGCTGCAGGCCCTGCATCCTGACTGATTACGAGGGTAAATGTTACCACAAATAACCAGATAAATACTTTGGTAAGGTAGGAATAAGTAGTCGGGAATATGGTGTTTTTAATGCGTTCGCTCATGCCCATAGAATCGGAAAATCGTGTAAGCATCTCATTGATCTCGATAAAACGGAAACCATCAATAGCATTTGCTTTCGATAATTTTTGCAAATCTCTCGATTGAATATTTAAAATGGCATTATGTGTATTGTTGTGTTTACCAATTTCTTTTAAATCTGCCTCAGATAAATATTTGGTGTAAATTTCATCTACCGTTCCCCTTAAATTGGCCTTTAAAGCATATAAGAATGCAATGTGCCTGCAAACCATCCTTTTTATACTTTCATTATCTTCATCAACATAGTTAATCAAAGCCCTGGCAAAGGAGCGGGAATCATTTACCAATGCTCCCCATATTTTACGGGCCTCCCACCACCTATCGTAAGCCTGATTATTGTTAAATCCAATGAAAAAAGCGATAGCTGTACCTAAAACCGTTGGAATAATAGATGGAATGGAGAAATGATGCGCAATTAAATACTCGCGTACAAAGTAAGCTGCAGTACAAGAGGCAACCATGATCAGATCAATCTGCCACGTATTTCTTAAAATTCTACTTAATCTGATGTTTTGTATTAAAAGCATATAATCTGATGGAAAATAAATTAGTTACGGATGAAAATACAAAACTAAGGGCGAAATGTTTGGTAATGTAACAAATTAAATGACATACAGTGCAAGTTGCCGATTGTCATTCAAATGTTTATCTTGGGAAACCAAATATTCTAAATCACTTATGAGCGACACTTTACCCAGGAACAATATCTTTAAAGTTATCGGTGCATCATCTTTAGGTACACTGATTGAATGGTATGATTTTTACATTTTTGGTAGCCTTGCGGTTATCATTGGCCATCAGCTGTTTCCGGAAGATGCTGGTGCATCAGCTTTAATTAACACCCTGGCTATTTTCGCAGCTGGTTTTATTGTTCGCCCATTTGGTGCATTGGTTTTTGGCAGGCTTGGCGATTTAATTGGCCGGAAATATACTTTTTTGCTCACTTTGATACTCATGGGTGGCTCGACATTTTTTATCGGTTTAATTCCCTCTTATAAAAGTATTGGTTATGCAGCTCCTATTTTGGTTTTAATATTAAGGTTAATCCAGGGTTTGGCTTTAGGTGGTGAATATGGTGGTGCGGCAACTTATGTAGCAGAACATGCACCCAAAAACAAACGTGGCTTTTTCACCAGCTGGATTCAAACTACTGCAACATTGGGTTTGTTTCTTTCGTTAGGAATTATTGTCATCACGAAAAATATTTTAGGTGCAGAAACTTTTGGAGATTGGGGTTGGAGAATTCCTTTTCTATTATCAATTGTACTGGTGGTAGTTTCGATCTACATCCGTATGAAAATGCACGAATCGCCGATGTTTTCAAAATTGAAAGCCGAAGGAAATATCTCAAAAAATCCACTCAAAGAAAGCTTTAACAATAAAGCGAATTTTAAAATGGTACTCCTGGCACTGTTTGGCGCTACTATGGGGCAAGGAGTAATCTGGTATACGGGTCAATTTTATGCACAATCGTTTTTAGAGAATACCTGTAAGCTGGATTTTAACGATTCGAGGTATATTTTGCTTTGGGGAATCGCTTTTGCCACGCCATTTTTTGTGGTATTTGGCGCCTGGAGTGATAAGGTTGGCCGGAAATGGATCATGTTAAGTGGTATGCTTTTAGGCATTCTTTTTTATCGCCCCATCTATCAGATGTTTTTAGATGATACCGATTATACAAAAATTGAACAGGCTGATGTTTTATCTGCTACGCCGGCACCGGTAACTGCTGTTTTAATTGCGAACTCAACTGATAGTTTACGGACGGTTTCTACTAAAGTAATGCTTAAAAGTGGTGCTTCCTTTAACAGGGTGCAAACCGATACGGTTTCTTCAACCAAAGGGATTCTCTTAGGAAAAGAAGTAATAAAAGACAAAGTTTTACCTACGCCTGTATTCTGGAAATTTGTTGGCTTAATCTTTTTTCAGATTTTGCTGGTAACCATGGTTTATGGGCCAATTGCTGCTTTCCTGGTAGAGTTATTCCCGACTAAAATTCGATATACCTCTATGTCGCTGCCTTATCATATCGGTAACGGCGTTTTTGGTGGGCTAGTACCTTTTATTGCAACGCTAATTGCAAGCTTTTCTGGTGCTACACCATTATCAGGCCTTTGGTATCCAATAGGCATAGCCACATTGAGTTTGGTTATTGGCACTATTTATTTATCGAATAAAAGAGACGAAAATATTAACGACTAGATACGAAAAAGATGAATACGTTAAAGAAATTTTTAGGATTGGTTTGGATGGTTTTAGGGCCATTGGCAATGACTTTTTTGTTTTTACAGGCGATTGATAAAGTCGGTTTAACACACACCGATATCGAGCGTACTAATACCATTTTACAGTGGGCAATTATCCTGTTTATTTTCCTCCCGATTAGTTTAGGGTTAATGATATTCGGCTTTTATGCATGGAAAGGTGAGTATGATCGCTTACCGGAAAGTTCCGAGGAATAATAGTTTTTTATCTTGGTCGAAAGCATTAGAAAAGCTGACACTGTGCAATCGTTCCCGACATCGTTTGCAACGTTTAATCTGCTGAAAACTTCTTCCGCTTCGTTATTAATGTTTAAAATTGTTCATCATATATTTTAAAACACGGCTGCGTTATAAAGTTTATACTTTTACGTGGCCGATTTTAATTTTAGCCTAACCAAATTGATATGAGAGCAATCATCCTATTCTTACTGACAAGCATTTCATCAGCGGTTTATGCCTTAGATGTTAAACCCGATTTTGTGGTGGCAGCTGATGGAAGTGGAAATTTTAAAACTGTTCAGGAAGCGATTCATTCGGTGCCCGATTTCAGGAACAAAACAACCGTAATTTTTATTAAAAAAGGCATTTATAAAGAAAAACTGATTTTGGCGGCTTCTAAAAAAAATGTAAAGTTTATTGGGGAGAGCTTAAACGAAACCATTTTAACTTATGATGATTATGCACAGAAGAAAAATATTTTTGGCGAAGAAAAAGGTACTTCCGGATCTTCCAGCTTTTACATTTATGGCGAAGGCTTTTCTGCAGAGAACATCACTTTCGAAAATTCTTCAGGCCCGGTGGGGCAAGCCGTGGCCGTTTGGGCAGGTGGCGACAAGCTGATATTTACCAATTGCCGGTTTTTGGGTTTCCAGGATACGCTTTATACCTATGGGGGCAATAACCGCCAGTATTATAAAAATTGTTACATTGAAGGTACGGTCGATTTTATTTTCGGTGCTTCGACAGCCTGGTTTGAAAGTTGCACCATTTTCTGCAAAAAGGCTGGTTATATTACAGCCGCTTCAACTGCTGATACAACAAAATTTGGCTATATCCTTAACAAATGTAAAATCAAGGGAGATGCTCCTGCTAATAGTTTTTACCTGGGCCGCCCCTGGAGGCCTTATGCTAAAGTTGTTTTCCTCAATTGCGAACTGCCTGATTTTATCCATCCCGATGGCTGGAACAATTGGGGAAAAGAAAGTAATGAGAAAACGGCTTATTATGCTGAATATAAAAGCAAGGGGAAAGGCGCGGATCCGAAAAACAGGGTCAATTGGTCGCACCAATTAACTGATAATGAATATAAGGCCTACATTTTGGAAAACGTTTTCCGTGGATGGAATCCAGAGATGAAATAGGGAGTGTAAATTGTTGATATATAGGTTTTAAATTCGTTTTTGAAGGCTATTTTTTGCCTTGTTTTCCGGTAACGATTGCATAGATTTCTCTTCTGTTTTAAGTGCAAACAACGTACACTTGTTATTACGATAACCAAGTATAATTTAACAGCGCAAATAATGAAACATATTTCTGGTCGTTTATGCCATATAAAAGTAGCTCTCGCATGCTTAATTTTATCTTCTGCAACTGCTATGGCTCAACAAAAGCAAAGCTTACCCATTATTCAGCAGGTTAAATTTAAAAAAGATACCACGAGCATTGTTAGTTTCGGGGCAAAAGGTGATGGCATTACCTTAAATACCGAAAGCATTAATAAAACCATTGCCAGCGTTAGCCAAAAAGGTGGAGGTGTGGTATTAATCCCCTCAGGTTTGTGGTTAACCGGTCCTATTGAGTTAAAAAGTAATGTTAACCTGCACTTAAAACGTGATGCGATACTTCAGTTTACGGCTGATTTTAACCAGTATAAACTCGTTCAGGGAAACTGGGAAGGTCAGCCTGCATGGCGAAACCAGAGCCCGATTTCTGGTGTAAACCTCGAAAATATTGCCATTACCGGAAGCGGAATCATCGATGGCAACGGTGGTGCCTGGCGCATGGTTAAAAAGGATAAACTTACCGAAACACAGTGGAAAAACCTCGTTGCATCCGGAGGAATAGTTAAAGCAGATGGCAAAATGTGGTATCCATCAGAAAAAACACTTAAAGGTTCCAATACTAAAAATCCAGGAGTAATTGAAGCGGGCAAAACAGCAGCAGATTATGAAGATATCAAAGATTTTCTTCGTCCGAACTTATTGGTTTTAACGGGTTGTAAAAAAATTCTTTTAGAAGGTGTTACCTTTCAGAATTCGCCAGCTTGGAATTTACACCCTTTGCTGTGCGAGAATTTAACCTTAAGAAATTTACAGGTAAAAAATCCATGGTTTGCACAGAACGGCGATGGAGTTGATGTAGAATCGTGCAAAAATGTATTGATTGAAGGCAGCACTTTCGATGTGGGAGATGATGGCATCTGTATCAAATCTGGCCGTGATGAGGCTGGTCGCAAACGAGGCGTGCCTACAGAAAATGTAATTGTTCGGAATAATGTGGTTTACCATGCCCATGGCGGTTTTGTAATCGGAAGTGAAATGAGCGGTGGTGCAAAAAATATCTGGGTGTACGATTGTTCCTTTATCGGTACCGATATTGGCCTGCGTTTTAAAACCACCCGCGGTCGTGGTGGTGTGGTAGAAAATATCTACATCAATAACATCAACATGATCGATATTCCAGGTGAAGCGATTCTGTTCGACATGTATTATGCTGCGGTTGATCCGGTTCCACTGGCAGGTGAAAAACGTGAAGTCATTAAAACGGTTACGGTTCCGGTTACCGAAGCTACTCCACAGTTCAAAAACTTTTACATTAAAGATGTAGTGGCTAATGGTGCTGAAAAAGCCATATTTTTCAGGGGATTACCTGAAATGAATATCAAAGATATCCACCTGGAAAACGTTACCATAAAAGCCAAAAAAGGTATCGAAATTATTGAGGCAACAGGAATTTTCCTGAAAAACGTAAATGTAATTACTGATAATACCAGTCCGGTGGTGATGATTCAGAACGGTTCTGATATCAACATCAGCAACCTCAGCTATCCAATGAACAGCAAAGTTTTATTTGATATTTCAGGCGAAAAATCAAAGGGGGTAAAAATTAGCGGAACCGATGTTTCCAAAGCGAAAACGGCTTCTGTTTTAGGCACTGAAGTAGATAAAAAAGCACTGGAAATTTCAAAATAACAGCATCATGAAGCAATCAATCTTATATACAGCAGCTGCACTTATTGGTTTTTCCATTTTAACACAAAGTGGATTTGCCCAAAAGAAACTGTCGGAACAGTTAACCTTGACTGCAATGGAACAACTATGGCAGGATACTACTGTTTTAAAAGGACATAAGGGCCCTAGATGGTCGTACGATATGGGAGTGGTTTTGGAAGGTGCGGCTGCAGTTTGGCGCAATACTGGCGACGGAAAATATTTCAAATACATCCAAAGTTCGATGGATGCTTATCTGGATAAAGAGGGAAATATCACCACCTATAAACCAGACGATTTTAATATTGATAACATTAAAAATGGTCGCGCTTTATTGTTGTTGTATAAAGTTACCGGACAGCAGAAATACCTGTTAGCTGCAACTAAATTATACGATCAGTTGCAAAAACAGCCGCGTACTAAAGAAGGTGGCTTTTGGCATAAGAAAATTTATCCGAACCAAATGTGGCTTGATGGTTTGTACATGGGCGAACCTTTCTATGCAGAATACGCCAAACTGATGAAAAAGGATGCCGCTTTCGATGACATTGCCAAACAGTTTATCCTCATGGAAAAAAACTCCCGTGATGCAAAAACAGGTTTGCTTTACCATGGCTATGATGAAAGCAGAGCTGAACAGTGGGCGGATAAAACAACCGGACGATCACCAAACTTTTGGGCCAGGGCAATGGGCTGGTACATCATGGCTTTGGTAGATGTGTTAGATAATTTTCCGGCCGATCATCCCCAAAGGAAAGAATTACTGGCTATTTTAAACCGTACGGCAACTGCTACGGTGAAATACCAGGATCCGAAATCGGGTGTTTGGTTTGATATTTTGGATATGCCAGTCTGTAAAGGGAATTACCTGGAAAGTTCGGCATCGAGCATGTTTGTATATGGTTTAGCCAAAGGGGTACGTAAAGGTTGGTTGGCACCTTCGTTTATGGCAGCAGCTAATAAGGGTTATGCAGGTTTAAAGAAAGAATTTATAGAAAAAGCAGGCGATGAAAGGGTAAACCTCACTAAAACCGTTTCCGTATCCGGTTTAGGCGGGAAACCTAGATACCGCGATGGCAGCTTTGATTATTACATCAGTGAAAAAGTAATCACCAACGACCCTAAAGGGATGGGCGCATTTGTGTGTGCCGCTGCCGAAATGGAAGTCGATCTGCTGCCGAAACATGGAAAAGGTTTAACAGTTACGGTTGATAATTTCTTCAACAACGAATACATGACTGGTCCAACCGGAGATAAAATCCCTTTCCATTACCTATGGGAAGAAGATGATAACAACGGATTCTCTTTATTCGGTAAAGTATTTAACGATGCTGGTGTAAAAACCAGGACGCTTAAAACTGCGCCAACAACTTCAAATTTAAAAGGAACCAACATTTACATTATTGTAGATCCTGATACCGAAAAAGAAACGGCAAACCCGAATTTCATGAATGCCGCCCATGCCAAACAGGTTAGCGAATGGGTAAAAGCAGGTGGCGTTTTGGTACTGCTATTAAACGATGTGGGTAACTGCGAAATTTCGAAATTTAATGTGTTGCCTGAAACCTTTGGGATTCATTTTAATGAAGATAGCCGCAATAAAGTTCAGGGCGCAAATTTTGAACAGGGTACAATAAAAATCCCGGTAGGGAATTCTATTTTCAAGACAGCCAAAAAAGTGTACATCAAAGAAATTTCTACCATTGTGGCGAAAAATCCCGCTGTTTCTGCTTTAACCGATAAAGGAGATGTGATTGTTGCTAATGCAAAATATGGTAAAGGAACAGTTTTCGCAGTAGGCGATCCCTGGTTTTATAATGAATATATTGACGGGAGAAAATTACCTGCTGAATTTGAAAATTTTAAAGCTACGAATGATTTGGTGAGCTGGCTGATTAAGCAGGTGCCCGGGAAGAAGTAGGATTTAACCACAGATGAAAAGGATGAACACAGATAAATAATGATTCGTGGAGACACGAACCATGGCGAAGGAGATACGAACCATGGCGAATAAAAAAGAAAAGCCCTCCGTGTTAATCCGTGCCTCCGTGGCAAACAAAAACCATGACACATGTAAACAAAAAGAAAATTAGTGGTCTGGACCACGGAACAAACAAAAATGATGAAAATAAAAATATTGTTCACCCTAGCCTGCAGCACTTTATTACTATCGTGTTATGCCCAGCAGCCTACCGATTCTACGGCAGATAAAATGCTTGTTTATCAATTGGGCAATGGTGGCTGGCCAAAGCAATTGGACGATAAAAGTGTGGTTGACTACGGTGCAGTTTTAACCCCTGAGTTATTGGCCAAAATAAAAGCCACTAAAGATTTACATGCTACTTTCGATAATAAAGCCACCAGCAGAGAAGTGGTTTACCTGGTAAAAGCCTATAAAAAAACACAGAACAAGGGATATTTAACGGCTGCCGAAAAAGGATTGGATTATATTTTATCTGCTCAGTATGCCCATGGTGGCTGGCCACAATATTATCCTGATAAAGCTTCGTACCGTTCAGAAATTACTTACAACGATGATGCGATGATCAATGTTCTGAACATTTTACAGGATATTGCTACGCAAACGAACGATTTCGAAGTGGTAAATCCAGCTTATATTAAAAAGGCAGAAAAAGCAGTTACAAAAGGAATAGACTGTATTTTAAAAACACAGGTAAAACAGAATGGAACATTAAGCATTTGGGCTGCGCAATACGATAAAGATTCGATGTTGCCTGCAAAAGCCAGGGCATTTGAGCCGGCCTCATTAAGCACAAGTGAATCGGTGGGTATTGTTCGTTTCCTGATGAGGCTTAAAAACCCATCACCAGAAGTGAAAAATGCAATTTCAGCAGCAGTGAAATGGTTTGATACTTATAAAATAGTTGGCTACCGCTTCGATCGGAATAAAAATATTTCAGCTTTAGTTGCGGATCATACTGCCAACACCTGGGCGCGTTTTTACGGCCTTGATAAAAATACCCCGATTTTCGGCGACCGCGACAATACAATTAAAACAAAATTGGAAGAGTTAAGTCCCGAAAGGCGCAACGGTTATGCCTGGTACGGTAACTGGGGACAAAAATTAATTGAAAAAGAATATCCGAAGTGGTTAAGCACGAATGGGAAATAAATAAAAAAATAAAAATCGTCATTGCGAGGCACGAAGCAATCCTACTACTATGGGTGGGAACTCCTTCATTACTTGCAATGACGGAAACTGCAAGAATATGATTTTAAACAAAGAAAATTTAAAAAATATTAAGGGCGACAAAGTTACAAAACCTACAGCCGAAATTTTGGCCTTGCCCGAAAAAGTAATCCAGTTTGGAACGGGTGTTTTACTGCGCGGCCTGCCAGATTACTTTATCGATAAAGCCAATCAAAAAGGCATTTTTAATGGTAGGGTTTTGGTCGTTAAATCTACTTCAAGAGGTGGTGCTGACGAATTTGCGAAGCAAGACAATTTATATACCCTTTGTGTAAAAGGTATTGAAGATGGTGTTAATGTTGAAGAAAACTCAATCAACGCTTCAATAAGCCGTGTTTTGTCGGCTTCACAAGATTGGGCCGAAATTTTAAAAGCCGCCCATCAGCCAGAAATGCGGGTCGTAATTTCGAATACCACTGAAGTTGGGATCGTTAAAAGTGAAGATAAAATTACCGATAATCCACCACAATCTTACCCGGGCAAATTATTGGCCTTTCTGCACGAACGATATAAAGCTTTTAATGGTTCAGCAGAAAGCGGAATGGTGATCGTGCCAACGGAACTCATCAGCGATAACGCCGATAAATTGAAAGAAATTGTACTGGATCTTGCCATCCAGAATAAATTGGGCTGGGATTTCGAAAACTGGTTAAAAACCGCCAATCACTTCTGTAAAACTTTAGTTGATCGGATTGTGCCGGGAAAACTTCCGGAGGCTGAACAAAAAGCCATCGAAAACGAATTGGGTTACGAAGACGAACTCATGATCATGGCCGAACCTTTCAGGCTTTGGGCAATCGAATCATCAAGTGAAAAAGTAAAAGAGGTGTTATCCTTCTCAAAAGCAGATAAAGGCATTTTCATTGTTCCTTCCATCGATAAATTTAAAGAACTAAAACTTCGTTTGCTTAATGGCACACATACCATTAGCTGCGGTTTGGCTATTTTAGCAGGCTTCAGTACAGTAAAAGAAGCGATGGCCAATAAAGATTTCGCCAACAACGTATTAAAATTAATGAAGGAAGAAATTGCGCCTGTTGTGGTAAATGAAGATATTACTTACGATGAAGCCCTGGCTTTTGCCGAAAGTGTGGTCGACCGTTTCAGTAATCCTTTTTTAGAGCACCAATGGCAGGCCATTACCTTAAACTTCACTTCAAAAATGCAGATGCGCAATATGCCGCTCATCAGAAGGTATTATGCCTTAAAAAATGAAGTGCCACAACTTACCGCTTTGGGTGTTGCCGCTTATATTCTTTTTATGAATGTGAACAAAGCTGGGGATATTTATACGGCCAGCGCTAACGGGAAAACCTTTCCTATACAGGATGAATTTGCGGAAGTGTTATACGAATACTGGAAACATCCTGAAACCGTTGTAGATAATACCTTAGGCGACAGACGCCTTTGGGACAAAAACCTGAACAATTACCCCGGCTTTAACGCAGCCGTAAAATCATACGTTGAATTATTACAAAATAAGGGTGCAAAAGAAACTTTAAGTAACTTGCATTCAGAAAGAACAAATTAAATGGTTACTAGAATTTTAAAAATCCATCCTAACGACAACGTTCTTGTTGCCCTGCAAAATCTTGCAAAAGGCGAAACCGTTATCCACGATGGGCAGGAATATATTTTACAGGATGATATCCAGGCCAAGCATAAATTTTTTATGCAGGATATGAATGCCGGCGATCACATTATCATGTATGGTGTATTGGTAGGAAAGGCACAACATTTCATCCTAAAAGGTGGTTTAATGGATACCGAAAATACCAAACATGCTTCCGATCCTTACGAATTTCGTCCATACCACTACGAGTGGCATGCGCCCGATGTTTCCAAATTTGAAGGCAGAACCTTTAATGGTTATATCCGTAGCGATGGCCGTGTAGGAACTGCCAATTATTGGTTATTTATCCCTACTGTTTTCTGCGAAAACCGCAATTTAGATGTCATCCGTGAGGCTTTGCATAACGAATTGGGTTATGCCGTAACCGATAAATATAAATCGTATGCCCACCAGTTGGTAGAGGCTTATAAAAACGGCGAGATTTTAGAAGAAGCCGATCCAAATTCTATCGGAATGGCCAATCCATCGGCCAACCGTGTTTTTAAAAATGTTGATGGTATTAAGTTTTTAAACCATCAGGGTGGATGCGGCGGCACCCGTCAGGATGCTGCTGTGCTGAGCAAGTTATTGGCTGCTTATGCCGATCACCCGAATGTGGCTGGTGTAACCGTGTTGAGCCTGGGCTGCCAGAATTTACAGGTGAAAGATTTTATGGACGATTTAAAACAGCGTAGTCCAAATTTTGATAAACCGCTATTTATTTTTGAGCAGCAGCAATCGCAGAGCGAAGAACAGTTGGTTAAGGAAGCCATCCGTAAAACCTTTATCGGTTTAACCGAAATCAATAAAATAGAACGTCAGCCTGCGCCATTAAGTAAACTGGTTTTGGGTGTAAAATGTGGCGGTAGCGATGGTTTTAGCGGTATTAGTGCCAACCCTGCGGTAGGTTATACTTCCGATTTGTTGGTGGCTTTAGGCGGAACGGTGCTTTTAGCCGAATTCCCTGAGCTTTGCGGTGCCGAACAACAGCTAATCGATCGTACCAAAGACGAAACCGCTGCCCGCAAATTTATCCAGTTAATGACGGCTTACAACCAGGCTGCGGAAAATGTAGGTTCTGGATTTTTTATGAACCCATCGCCGGGAAATATCAAAGATGGTTTAATTACCGATGCGATTAAAAGTACCGGAGCAGCTAAAAAAGGCGGAACCTCACCAGTAGAAGATGTTTTAGATTATACCGAACCGGCAACTAAACCAGGGTTAAATTTGGTTTGTACACCTGGAAATGATGTAGAGGCCACCACTGGAAAAGCAGCATCAGGTGCAACTTTAATTTTGTTTACCACAGGTTTAGGCACGCCAACGGGAAACCCGGTTTGCCCGACCATCAAGGTGTCAACCAATAATGCACTGACCAAACGCATGGGCGATATCATCGATATCAACTGTGGTCCGGTAATAGAAGGGGAAAAAACCATTGAACAAATGGGAGAAGATATTTTGGAATATTGCATTAAAGCGGCCAGTGGCGAAGTAATCCCTAAGGCAGTGTTGCTTAACCAGGACGACTTTATTCCATGGAAAAGGGGGGTGAGTCTTTAGTCTTCAGTCATGAGTCCGAAGTCTTGAGTACAGGCCTGTATGAAGCCTTAAAATATTTCAAATCGCCGTGGTCTGTGTCCTCACAGACCACCAGTAGATAAATATAAATTCAATTCCGATCTGTGAGGACACAGACCGGGGCTAAATAAAAAATTAATAGATATTCGTTTTGATCAGCTTAAACGATTGTCTAATGTCTCAAATCACATAGCATGAAACCTTTTTTAGACGAAAATTTTCTTTTGCAAAGCAAAACAGCAGAAAAGCTTTACCACAATTTTGCAAAATCATTGCCGATTATCGATTACCATAATCACCTTATTCCGGAGCAGATTGCCAATAATACCAAGTTTACCAATATCAGTCAGGTTTGGCTTGCCGGCGACCATTACAAATGGAGGGCCATGCGTGCCAATGGTGTAGATGAAAAATACATCACAGGTGTTGGATCAGATTATGAGAAATTTGAGAAATGGGCTGAAACTGTTCCCTTTACTTTGCGTAATCCATTATACCACTGGACACACTTAGAACTTCAACGTTATTTCGGTGTAACCGATTTACTTTCGGGCAAAACGGCACAGAAAGTTTATGACGAATGTTCTGTAAAATTGCAAACGCCAGAGTACTCTGTACGTGGTTTATTGGCAAAAATGAATGTGGAAGCCGTTTGTACAACCGATGATCCGTTGGATAGTTTAAACTTCCACCAGCAATTGGCAAGAGAGGGTGCAAATTTGAAAATGTTACCTGCTTTCCGTCCGGATAAAGCAATGAACAGCGATGATATTGAAGGATTGAACGAATATATCAACAAGTTAGAAAGCGTTGCCGATAAAACCATCAGCAGTTTTCAGGATTATATTGATGCCTTAAAAAGCCGCCACGATTACTTTGCTGATAATGGTTGTTCAGTTTCTGATCATGGTTTAGAGCAGATTTATGCCGAGGATTATACTGAAGCCGAAATTTCATCCATTTTTAATAAAATTCGCGCTAAACAAAATATCTCTTACGAGGAAAACCTGAAATTTAAATCAGCCATGCTGGTTTATTTTGCAGAATGGGATCACGAGAAAGGCTGGGTGCAACAATATCATTTAGGTGCTTTGCGTAACAATAATGCCCGGATGTTAAGACAATTAGGTCCGGATACTGGTTGGGACTCAATCGGCGATTTTAGCCAGGCCCGTATGCTTTCTAAATTCCTGAACCGTTTGGATAATCAGGATAAACTGGCCAAAACCATTATTTATAACCTTAACCCTGCCGATAACGAATTAATTGCCACCATGATTGGTAATTTTAACGACGGTTCGGTTGCGGGTAAAGTTCAGTTTGGTTCAGCCTGGTGGTTTTTAGACCAGAAAGATGGTATGATCAAACAGTTAAACGCACTATCCAACATGGGGCTTTTAAGCCGTCTGGTAGGTATGCTTACCGATTCGCGCAGTTTCCTTTCTTTCCCTCGCCACGAATACTTCAGAAGGATTGTTTGTAACCTCTTTGGAGAAGATATTGAGAACGGCGAATTGCCTAACGATTTGGAATGGGTGGGCAAGATTGTTCAGGATATTTCGTACTTTAACGCAAAAAATTACTTTAAATTTTAACCAAAATCAGGCTTTAGGAGGGTGTTTCATTGGAATCAAATCATTTCAATCGTTTTCCTTCCATTTTCATGCGGTCGCAGAAAACAGCATGAAATATGCCGATAAATATAAAAATGAGCACCCAAATATTCGCTTCATCAGAAAAAGGAAAAAAAGTTTTAAGCTTTGGTGAAATCCTGCTACGCATCTGCCCCGATATGGATGGTGCCTGGTTAAAAGAAAACAAACTTCCGTTTTATGTGGGTGGTGCAGAGCTTAATGTAGCCACTGCACTTGCCCTTTGGAATGTTCCTTCGGCATATTTATCGGCTGTACCCGATAATTCGGTCACCCGCGAAATTGTAGGTTATCTTGATGCCCGTAATATTGATACAACGCCAATGGTTTACCATGGTGAACGTTTAGGTTTATATTATCTCCCGAAGGGAAAAGACCTTAAAAATGCAGGGGTAATTTACGATCGTGCAAATTCTGCTTATGCTAATTTAAAAGTTGGCCAGATCAACTGGGATGAAGTTTTTGAAGGTGTAAACTGGTTCCATTTCAGCGCGATATGCCCTGCAATCAACCAATCTATTGCCGATGTTTGTTTAGAAGCTTTAAAAGTGGCAAGTGCAAAAAATATTACCATTTCACTTGATTTAAACTATCGCGCCAAACTTTGGAAATACGATAAAGATCCCATTGATGTTTTACCAGAACTGGCTCAATATTGTACCCTGATTATGGGTAATGTTTGGGCGGCCAATAAAATGTTGGGTACTGCGCTTCACGAAGATTTAACTCAAACTGAGGGTTATGCAAAAGAAACGTTACTGCAACAGGCAACCGATACTTCTAAAGAAATATTAAGTTTGTTTCCGGCATGTAAAGCGGTGGCCAATACCTTTAGGTTCGATCATGGCAAAGGTATCAGGTATTATACTACCATTTATACCGATGGTGAACTAACGGTTTCTGAAGAATATGTTTCTGATGAAATTTTAGATAAAGTGGGTAGTGGTGACTGTTTTATGGCAGGTTTGATTTACGGTTTTTACAACCAGTTACCGGTCAAAGAAACCTTAAATTTTGCCACCGCAGCAGCTTACGATAAATTATACATTCCAAGTGATGCTACAACCAGTACCGTAGCGGATATAGAAAAAAGAATAATACGCAATGATTAGCAACAAGCACAAAATTTTAGATGCCATTTCAGAGCAAGGCATGTTACCGCTTTTTTATCAGGATAGCGAAGCAGGTAGCGTTGAAATATTACGCACGCTATATAGAGCGGGTGTACGTGTTTTCGAATATACCAACCGTGGTAAATCAGCCCTGTCGAACTTTAAAAAACTAAAGGAAGTACGCGATGCTGAAATGCCTGATCTTTATCTGGGTATCGGAACCATTAAAACCCCTGCCGATGCAAATGCATTTATCGAAGCGGGAACAGATTTTATTGTGGCACCAATCGTAAATCCGGCTGTTGCAGAAATTGCCAACAAAATCGGGATGCTGTGGATTCCGGGCTGTATGACGCCAACTGAAATCAGTGTAGCCCAGGAGCACAAAGCGATGCTAATCAAAATTTTTCCTGCCAATATTTTAGGTCCTGAGTTTATTTCATCAATTAAAGATCTTTTCGCAGGACAGCTGTTTATGCCAACGGGTGGGGTAGAAATTAATGCTGATAACTTGAAAACCTGGTTTAAATCTGGCGTTTGTGCGGTTGGTATGGGCAGTAAATTAATCAGTAAAGAGGTGATGAGTAAAGGGCTTTACGAGGAGTTATTCGACAATACCAAATTAGCGCTCGATCTAATTCAGCAGAGCAAATAAAATTTAACAAACCTAACCAAATGAACAAAACAAAAACAAGCAAATATAGATGGACCATCTGTTTGCTGTTATTCTTAGCCACTACGATAAATTATTTAGATAGACAGGTCCTTTCGTTAACCTGGACAGATTTTATTAAACCGGAATTTCATTGGGACAATAACGACTATGGAAATATAACGGCCCTGTTCTCTATTTTTTATGCCATATCGATGCTTTTTGCTGGGCGTTTAGTTGATAAACTGGATACTAAAAAAGGCTTTTTATGGGCCATCGGTGTTTGGTCGATCGGAGCCTGTTTACATGCTTTCTGTGGTATTGCAACTGCAGGTATTATCAATGGCAACTGGTTTGTAGGCTTTGAAGGTGCAAAAGAAATTATTGCCCGTATTAACGATACCGGTTTAGTAGTATCAGTAAGTGTTACCCTCTTTATTTTTGCCCGTTTTGTATTGGCGGTTGGTGAGGCAGGGAACTTTCCTGCAGCAATTAAAGCCACTGCAGAATATTTCCCTAAAAAAGACCGGGCATTTGCAACCAGTATTTTCAATGCTGGTGCTACGGTTGGTGCATTGGCTGCCCCCATTACTATTCCTTTTATTGCCAAAGCGTATGGTTGGGAAATGTCGTTCATCATTATCGGTGCACTGGGTTTTGTGTGGATGGGATTATGGGTTTTTGTGTACAATAAACCAGAGTTGCATAAGCGGGTTAGCGTTGAGGAACTGGCTTATATCCAGCAGGATGTAATCAACGACCGTAAATTGGCCGATTATGTTGAAGAAACCAAAGAAAAAGTTTCGTTTATCGATTGTTTTAAATACAAACAGACCTGGGCTTTCGCCTTTGGTAAATTTATGACCGACGGGGTTTGGTGGTTCTTTTTATTCTGGACGCCAGCCTACCTGAAATCGGTTTATGGAATGGATTCTACTCAAAGTGCGCTTCCATTATTTGTACTTTACATGATTACGCTGCTTTCGATTATCGGAGGATGGTTACCTACTTATTTCGTTGATAAAAAAGGCATGAATCCTTACGAAGGTAGAATGAGGGCTATGTTGATTTTTGCATTTTTCCCACTGTTGGCTTTGGCGGCGCAACCTTTGGGCCACATTACTTACTGGATTCCGGTAATCATTATCGGTATTGCAGGTGCAGCCCACCAGGCCTGGTCGGCAAATATATTTTCTACTGTGGGCGATATGTTTCCTAAAAAAGCCATTGCAACCATTACCGGTATTGGTGGTATGGCTGGTGGTTTAGGCTCTTTCATCATCAATAAAGGCTCTGGTTTATTGTTCGATTATACGGGCAAAAACAAGATCGTTTTCATGGGGTTTAAAGGTGAAGAGGCCGGTTATTTCATTATCTTTTCCATCTGTGCGGTATGTTATTTAATCGGCTGGACGGTAATGAAATCCCTGGTGCCAAAATATAAAGTAATCGAATTAAAATAAACCAGGGGCTGATGTTAAGGAAAGCTTTCTGAACCATCGGCCTTTTTATACAAACAAATCTATACTTAAACGATAGATTTAACATTAATTTAACCCTAACAACAAATAAAATTGAGTACAACGCTAAACCTCGAAAGTATTTTCGTTGAAGAGGGCCAGATTCCAGATGAATTTAGGCTCACGGAAGAAATCAATCAAAAGGAGTTTCTGTCAAATGGAGAAATGAAACCATGGAATGGACCATTTAATGAAGTTTTTTCTCCGGTATGCGTAAAAACCCTTGAAGGCTTAAAACGAAAGCGTATCGGTAGTTTCCCTGTTTGCACGGAGAAAGAGTCGACAGAAGCTTTAGACGCTGCGGTAGCCGCTTATGATAATGGTCGTGGACAATGGCCAACCATGAGCGTTGCTGATCGGATTAGCTGCGTGGAAAACTTTACGCATAAAATGATCGAGCAAAAGGAAATTGTTGCGAAACTGATTATGTGGGAGATAGGTAAATCTTATGCCGATTCGGTAAAAGAGTTCGACCGTACAGTTGAATATATCTATGCTACGATTGATGCATTAAAAGATATCGACAGACAGTCATCACGTTTTGAAATTGAGCAAGGTATTGTCGCCCAGGTGCGCCGTTCTCCTTTAGGAGTAGTACTTTGTATGGGGCCTTTCAATTATCCCTTAAACGAGACTTTTACTACGCTGATCCCGGCTTTGATTATGGGCAATACGCTTTTATTCAAACCACCTAAACACGGTACTTTATTACATTACCCTTTATTGGAGGCTTTTCGCTCCAGTTTTCCTAAGGGTGTGGTAAATACGATTTATGGTCGAGGCAATACAATCGTTCCGGGATTGATGAAATCGGGAAAAATCAATGTGCTTACCTTAATTGGCTCAAGTAAGGTTGCCAACGAACTTAAAAAACTGCACCCTAAAGTAAATCGGTTAAGGGCTATTTTAGGTTTAGATGCCAAAAATGCAGCGATCATCACCAAAGATGCTGACCTGGATTTAGCGGTTTCTGAAACTGTATTGGGTTCACTTTCTTTTAACGGACAACGTTGTACCGCGATTAAAATCGTTTATGTACACCGCAGTTTGGCACAGGAATTTTTAAAGCGGTTATCTGCAGAAGTAGAAAAACTGAAATTTGGCATGCCTTGGGAAAAAGGCGTAAACCTTACCCCGCTGCCTGAGCTGAACAAGCCCGAGTATTTAAAAGAATGTATCGATGATGCCGTTTCGCACGGGGCAAAAGTGGTGAACAAAAATGGTGGACAAACTTTAGAAACCTTTGTTTATCCTGCCATTGTTTATCCGGTAAACAGCAACATGAAACTGTACCGCGAAGAGCAGTTTGGTCCGATTGTTCCTGTTGTGCCTTTTGATGATCTGGAAGAACCTATCGAGTATTTAATCGGTTCGCCACACGGCCAGCAGGTGAGTATTTTTAGTAATAATGCTGCGGTAATTTCTTCGTTGATCGATCCTTTGGTTAACCAGGTGAGTCGTGTAAATATTAACTGCCAATGTCAGCGTGGACCAGATGTGTTCCCTTTCACTGGTCGTAAAGACAGTGCCGAAGGAACACTTTCTGTAGTGGATGCCTTGCGTTCATTCTCGATCCGCTCTTTAGTAGCCACTAAGTTTACAGAGGATAATAAAAAGTTACTGAACGAAATTGTGAGGGGAGATGATTCAAACTTTTTAAGTACGAAGTATATTTTTTAAAAGATCAGTTTATAAAAATAAGCCGCAAAAACATGGATGTTAATCTGTGGATTTGTGGCTTTTATATTTTACGCTCAGTTCGTCATTTCGAGCGGAGTGCAACGTAGTCGAGAAATCTATATCTGGCAGATCTCTCCGTTCCGCTGCGCTTCAGTCGAGATGACGACCTTTCTATTGGAGTTTAATAGTCCTCGTTTGTAACGAGGATTAGCGAGATCCGCATTTGTAATGCGGTATTATGCTATTGGCGATACAATCGCCATTCTCAGGCATCCTCGTTGTAAACGAGGACGATGATCATATTTATACGCCCAACTCTGTTTACTAGTGAATTTCTTAATGCACTCTGTGGTAAAAAAAGATCTTTCACTGGCGTTCAGGATGACAATTAATGAAATTATACGCCCAACTCTATGTAATTAGTGAATTTCTTAATGCACTCGGTGTTAGAAAAAAGATCCTTCACTGCGTTCAGGATGACAATTAATGTGATTATACGCCCAACTCTGTTTACTTAGTGAATTTTTCGGTGCACTCGGTGGTAAAAAAAAAGATCCTTCACTGGCGTTCAGGATGACAGACAATTCTAAGGTTGGTGGCTCACCAACCTATAAAAAAACATTATTTCAAACTCTTCGCTAAACTCAACTTCAACTCTTTTATCCCTTGCACTACCAAACCTGCTACCTTTTTGGCTCCCTCCGGGCTTAAATGTGTATTGTCTTTTTTGCCATTAGGATAGTTTACATTCCCTGAATCAACATAATTGAATAATTTAATGGATGGTTCCTCGCCCAAACGGTTTAACAAATTTTCTGTTTTCGCCAGCATATCAATTAAGGGTACATTTAATGAATCGGCTACCTGGCGGGTTATGCCCGGGTAATCACCATGCGAATCTACCAAAACTCCATCTTTAAAACTTTTGCGGGAGATTGGCGTCAGTAAAACCGGGAAAGCTTTTTTGCTCCGGGTTTCTTTTACATAATTCACCAGATTGATCTTAAAATCAGCCAATGAAACACCCACTGTTGGTTTATCAATTTTCTCATCGTTATGTCCAAATTCTATAAAAACATAATCTCCAGGGTTTAACTGTGCCAATATCGGATCCCAATGTTTTTCTGCTCTGAACGATTTAGTGCTCCTTCCATTTAAAGCCCGGTTATCAACCGTGACATCAGGCTTAAAATAAGCTTGTAAAGCCATTCCCCAACCCGTTTCTGGATAAGCTTTTTCTTCTTTATTGGCCGCGGTAGAATCGCCGATGATGTATAGCTTTGTTTTCTTTTGAACAAAAGTAAAAGAGAATAAAACGGCTAAGGCTGCTGACGCAAAAATCTTAAGGAAATTCGTTTTCATTTTAATTAATTTGTGATTGGATTCCATTGATCCGATCCGCTCAATATATTTTTTAAAGTATATTTTTTGGCCTCTTTATCAGTAAGCTGTTTCGTCCAGGCTAATCTTGTTTTGGGCGATGCTCCAGCACCTTTACTTTTATATTCAGCATAAAAAACGGTTAATTCCTTATTTGGGAACATCAGATCGCCTTTCCATGGATTCCAGCCTTCGCGTAAAATATGTCTTCCCAGCTCGCAGGTAATAAACACCGTTTTTGCATAAGGCCGCCATGGTCTGCCTAAATAAGCTTTCGTTACAGCAGTATCTGCAATGAGCTTACAATTTATGAAAACAAATCCGAATTTCTGTTGCGCGGAGGTCGAAGCTGCGGTAACATAAGAATCGCTTAAACTTTTGATGGTACAATTTTGAAAAACTACTTTGGCCTTGCCGAAAATAAAATCGGTTGTGCCTTCGATATAACAGTTTTGATAATATTGACGACTATTTTCAGTAGCAGCATAAAGCGTATCCTGATTGCCCAGAAATCTGCAGTTTTTTGCGATAAATCGATCACCTTCTACATGCAGCGCAACAGCTTGGCCAACGCGGCCAGCAGAATTGATAATGGTTAAATTTTCGAGATGGATATCATTGCCCTGGACCAATACAGTGAATGAGGTATAGGTGCTCAATTTAGCATTGCCAAAAGCATCCTTACCTGATGAATTGGCCTTCCCTGAATAATCGTCAAAGGTAATTATGGTTTTATCGACATCTTCTCCAATAATCGAAATCCTGATTTTCCATGAAGGAATAATCAGTTTCTCTTTATATGTGCCATTTTTAACCTGAATTTTAACTTCTTTTTCGCCCAAATCCCTCACCGAATTTACCGCTTCCTGAATGGTCTTGTAATTTCCGCTACCATCCTGCGCAACGGTTATTTCTGAAGGATATTTAGGATCTTGGGCCTGGAGATAAAGAAAAGGAGCGATCACCAAAATAAGTATTGGAATAAATTTCAGGTAGGATTTTCTTTTCATTCTCTTCGATTAATCTAAAGCATAAAGTTCATTAAAAAAGGGCAGATTAAAACCTGCCCTTATTAATTATAAAATTAGTTTCTCCACCTGGGATCGCCTATGCCGTTCGCTTTTAAGGTACTTTCACTTATAGTGAAGTTACCCGTTGCGGCAGCAGTAAAGCCCGGGTTTAATGTAGTAAATGTTCCGGTATCGTTTTTGGCGGCTGTAGTGGTACTGGCAGTAAAGTTTGGTGCGTTATAGTAGTTATTACCAGAAACCAAAGTAAGTGTTGTAGCAGCTTGGTTAGTGTAATAGTTTAAACTTTCTGCAATTATATTCTTGGTGAAATTAATTTGGTTCGAAGCCAAACGGATGTATAAATATCTGCTTGCAGCCCTGTTCATTGCATTATAAAATGTATTTGTTCTAATGGTTATTACACTGGTTGTTCCGGCAAAATTTGTTGTTCCGTCCATACGGAACAAATCTCTGCTACCATCTTCAGTAATATTATAAACGGTATTGTTCTCGAAAAGGAATGTTTTGGCAAACCCGGTTCTGGTATCAATAAAACCTGCGCCAGTACATGAAACATCATGCATAATGTTCCCACTATACGTAATAGATTCTACTAGTGCTTTAACGTTGATGTACAGGATACCTTTTGTATAATTTTTAATTTCAGAATCCTTTACAGATAAGGCCGCATATGTATTATTTAAAGCTTCGTCGTAAACTATTGTTTGTGCGGCAACTGAACCTGTTCCATCAAGGATTAAATCTTTAAGGTATAATCCTGCAGCTCCTCTTAATTTGAAAGCTGCGCCAATTATTTTTGGCCTGTCAGTTGGTTTTGTTCCCCTTATGGTAATTGATTTTGAGGCGATAATATCTGCATTAACGGTATAAGTGCCGGGAGCAAGACCGAAAACGGTACCTGGAGCAGCATTAGCAATCAGAGTTGCCAGGTTATCGGACGGACTTACTAATGTTGCGCCTGTAAAATTATAAAGTGTGGTAAAAGCTGCTGTTCCCCTAACTTTTGTTCCGGCAAGCAGTTGGGCCGTATAAGTTGTTTCGCTGCCTAATCCGGTTACTGTAGCTTCTCCTGCTGTAATTTCTGCTGCAGTAACGGTGTGGGTTATATTTCCGGGGTTAAGCGTAATCATTGTTGCTGTTTCGCCAGGTGTCCAGTTTAATACAACAGAAGTAGCTGTTATTTTGGTCTGGTTTACCGCTTGAAAAATCTGTTCGGGTTCTGTTTTTGCAGAAATGCTAACCCATTTGGAATCTGCAACACCCTGTGCAATACCTTTTACCCTAATTGAATATTGCGTATCACCTATTAATCCGGTTACGGTATAGGGTAATTGAGCCACAGTAACACTGGCAATTGATTTTACAGGGGTGCCGGTAAAATCGGCATTATCGTATACTTCAATGGTATAAGAAGTAGCATTTGGTACGGCGTTCCATGTTAATTTAACCCCGGTTTTATTTACTATAGTTGCCGTTAAACCTGGGCTCGAAAAAACCCGGTCAACCTGTAGTTTAGTTACTTCTTCAAGCTCATTATCTTTACATCCTGAGAGCCCAATTAAGGTCATCAGAAAGAAAATGATGGTATATATATTATTTCTTTTCATTACCAATAAGTTTATAAGCCCAAATTTTTATTGTTTAACATTCCGTTAGATGAATCTAAAAATACCTGCCATATAGGCCAATATTGCTGCATGTTAGGGTCTTTGGTGTAAAGTGCATTCCAGTAAGAAACAGTTTCACCGGTTGTAACCATTGTCCAGGCTTTATTTGAAGTGTAGCCTAAAGCAAGACCCTGCGCATCGGTATCACCGAATTTTAAACCATAAATTTCTACAGTTTCGCCATTGGCCGCTGTTCTGTAATAAATTTTAGCAGGTAAAGCGGCGTACTTACCCTGCCTGTTTTCCAGTTGCTGTAATTTAGTTTTGGCTTCAGCCAGTTTCGTGCCCAGTAAATTCCAGCGGATCAGGTCACTTTTCCTAAGCATTTCTCCTGTAAATTCCAGTGCTCTTTCGTTTACAACAGCATCGAAAAATGCAGTTTTGGACGCTGTAGCTGTAGCCATAAAAGCAGTAACCTTTGCAGGTGCTGTAGGGAAAGCCCTATCGCGGATCATTTTTAAATATGGGGCTGCAGCAGCTGGACCGTCGATATCATTAACAGCCTCGGCTGCCATTAAAACGACATCGGCATAACGCATATACATCCAGTTTAATCCATCATCGTTGGTAGAAGTTACCCTTCTTTTCATCCACTCGTAACGGTATTTGCCAAAGTATAAACGGCCAAGTGCCGATGGTACCTGTGCTGCACCTTTAGTGCCATCGCCGCCATCCCACTCATAAGGTACAACTGTTACATCCCTGCGTACATCTTCATTTTCATATTCGTACAGCATAATCGGGTTTGGTCCATCTGTTCCGCCCTTGTTCTGACCGGTGTACTGGTCTGTTTTGATGTGCTTTACGCCAAGATCAAAAATTACGCGGCCGCGGCCATCACTAAAGGGAATTTCCCACATTGATTCTAAACCGGCTGTACCAGTTTCCTCGTTCAGTTTTCTGAAAACTTCTTCAAATCCAAGCAATCTTAATTTACCACTTGAAATAATTTCCAGGCATTCTTTTTTGGCAATGGCATACATTTTATCGTGCGATAATTCCGGATCGGAACTTAATTTTATTGTTCCATCCAGGCGTTGTGCATAACCACCTGCGGCCAGTGCCAAACGTGCTCTTAAGCCTTTTGCAAAAGCTTTGTTTACGCGCTCTACTTTAGCTGTTGTGGTATTTTCTCCAGGCCATGGCAGGTAACCTGCTGCTTCATTTAAATCGGCTAACAATTGTTTATAAATTACATCTCTATCGTTTCTTGGCAAATACGATGTGGCGGTAGAAATGGGCTCAAAACGAGCAGGCACATCGCCCCAGCCTTTTATAAGGTCGTTGTAAATAACAGCCCTTAATGTTAAAATTTCACCAAGGATCTGCGCCATTGCAGGGTTACTTTCTATATTGCCATAAGTTCTAATTCCCCTTATGGCCAGGTTAGCCCTTTCAATAGCTTCGTAAAATTTAGCCCATGCATTATCTGTGGTGTTCATTTGACTATTGTTCACATTACAGTTGTAGTTAGACAGTTTTGCTTTGTCATCATCAACCGCTTTTAAGGTGTTGTATACTTCTGTATCGTTGTTAAGCCCATAGTAGACTAAAAAACGTCCTCTGTACGAATTGGTTTCTCCAAATGATTGTAATATACCCGCTATTGAACCTTCTGCTAAGCTAGGGGTAGAAAAGATAACAGACTCATCCAGCGAAGATTTTGATGGTGCATCTAACGTTTTTTTACAGCTATTTACAAGTGTTATCCCTGTAATAATGAATAGCGCATATATAATTTTTTTCATTTTCTTAAAATTGAATGGTCTTCTAGAAATTAACGTTTAATCCGAATACGAAAGATTTACTTCTTGGGTATGCAGAGTAATCAACTCCAGGTGTAAGTGGTGTATTCCGTCTGGTAGAAACCTCTGGGTCGAAACCACTGTAATTGGTCCATAACCATACGTTATAAGCAGAAGCATAAAACCTTAATTTTTTCATTTTCAGTTTACTTGATATTTTTTCAGGTAAGGTATATCCAAGGGTAAGGGTCGATAACCTTAAAAACGATCCATCTTCTACAGCCCAGTCACTTAGTACAAAGGTTTTGGTATATGGCGACCATAAAGTGGTGTTTGCATTCATGGCTGTTAATTCTGCGGGGTCGTTACTAATTGTTCCATCTGCCTTTAAATTTGTCCAGCGTTGTCCACTCTCCATAACCGAAATCAGATTTCTGGAAGCATATTTACTGGTAGAGGTATACTCAATCTTATTTGCATTGTAAACATCGTTTCCATAACTCCAGTTAAAATATGCACCAAGGTCAAAATTGTAAATTCTCGAATTAAGAGAGAAACCACCAGTGTTTAACGGGTTGGTGTTGCCGATAATAGACCGGTCGGATAAATCAATTTTTCCATCTCCGGAAATATCTTCTATTTTCATTGTACCCGGGCGTACTGTGCCCACAAATGAAGTCGCATCAACTATACCTGGCTTTAATGTCCATTTCCCGCTTGTAGCGTCGTAACCTGTAAAATCAGAAATTTCGTATCTGCCAGCGCTTTTATATCCGTAAATACGGCCAATTGATGCGCCTTCTTCCACCAGGTAATCTACACCAACTTCTGTTGATGCCCATCCCGAAGTACCATTAATGTTTTTAACCGAACCTAAAGAGATTACCTTGTTGCGGTTAAAGCTGATGTTTGCATTGACCGTTAGGTCGAAATTCTTTTCTTTTATTGCATTCCAGTTTACAGAAAATTCTAAACCTTTGTTCTGCGTTTGACCAAGGTTACGGTACTGTGCATCATAGCCTGTACCCCCAACCGGGAATAAGATCAGGAGGTCTTTTGTTTTATTTAAGTAGGCATCAATTGTACCCGTAACTTTTGAATTAAATAAAGAAAAATCCAGTCCGATGTTCCGTGTTACCGTTGTTTCCCATTTTAAATCAGGATTTGCCATGATCTTAGATGCCGCCCAGTAGTTATTGAAACCATTTATCCAGGTGGTGTTAAAATTCATGAACGATTGTGTAATCTGGCCGGCAGGGATATTGTTGTTACCTGCAGCACCATAACTTCCCCTTAATTTTAAATCGGTTAACCAGGATTTTGTATCCTTCATGAAATCTTCCTGAGAGATTCTCCAGCCGGCAGAAACTGATGGAAAATAACCCCAGTGGTTTACGGCAGAAAATTTAGAAGAACCATCGGCCCTGAATGTCGCGCTCAACAAATATTTGCCTTTGTAGTCGTAATTAGCCCTTCCGAAAAAAGAGAACAATTTATCATCTGGCTGGAAATTGTTATCTATTATAGCGGCTTTACCCTGAGTGGTTAATACCCTTGTCTGTTCAAATCCAAATGTTTTTGGAAAACCATGAACTTCAGTCGTTAAGGTGTTCTGCTCCGTTTTGATAAATTCCTGACCCAATAAAACATTAAGGTTGTGGTTTTGGCCGAGGATTTTATTAAAGCTGTAATTAAGTGTATTCGTATTCCTAAAACTATTTCTAGTGCTGTTCATCGAATTAAGCGTGGGCAGGTTGGGATAATCGGCAAGGTTTTTTACATAGTAAGTGGTAGTGCCATAAAAGCGATCCTGATCATTCCTGAGCCCGTCGTAACCTACTTCAGACCGAAGTTTTAAGTTATCGATGATTTCGTAAGTTGCTGCTCCGTTAATATTATAGGCTTTACGGTGCGCATACTGGTCGTTATCCGAAATGGCTACCAGTGGGTTATATAAGTTAAATTCATCATTGGTCTCTGTTGATGCTGTTAAGCCTGGTACCGGAAAGGGTGGGTATAGGATCGCATATTTTAAGCGCGAATCGGCTGATGATTTTTCATTCTGCTCGTTAGTACCACCACCATTGGTCTTGGTATCGGCATAGCGGAAACCAAAATCTAAAGCCAGCGAACTGTATAACTTATGGGTTAATTTAAAGTTGATGTTCTGTCTTTTAAAATCAGACATCTGCATAATAGCCTTGTCGCTTACGAAACTGTGGCTCAGGCTGTATTTGGTTTTGTCGCTTCCGCCAGTAATGCTTAAATTCTGGTTAAAGGTTGTTCCTGTACGACCAAAAGAAAGATCTTGCCAGTCATTTTCCGCAATATTATTGTACAGATCTATATCCTGATAATTTCCAAAATACTGAGTATAATCTGTTATTGAGCCATCTAAAAGCGCACGCTCATATTGCCAGTGTACGTAATCAGATGCCGATAACACATCCAGTTTCTTCGCTACTTTTCTGGTGCCACCAAAAACATTATAGGTGATATTCGTTTTTCCATCTTTACTGTTTTTAGTTGTAACAAGTATTACCCCGTTAGCACCCCTTGCCCCGTAAATGGCAGTTGATGAGGCATCTTTTAATACATCTATTGATTCGATATCCTGCGGAGCAATATCGGCAATGGAGGTTACCGGGAATCCGTCTACAATATACAGTGGAGAGTTATCGCCGGTAATAGAGCCGCCGCCTCTAACCCTTACGTTAATCTGTGCATCCGGCGAGCCTTCTGACGATGAAATATTAATCCCGGCAACCCGGCCTTGAATGGCTTCTAGCGCGGAAGATACAGGAGCTGCAGCAATTACATCAGCTCCTACAGAACCAACAGCGCCGGTTAAATCTTTTTTACGTACTGTGCCATAGCCAACGTTAACAGTTACCTCTTCAAGATTGTTGGCATCCTCATCTAAAGTAACTGATAGTTTTGTTTCGTTTGTTACTGTAACATTTTTGGTTTTATAACCAATGTAGGTAAAAGTTAAAACCGCACCATTTGCCGGGATACTGATCTTGAATGTGCCATTAGCATCGGTACTGGTTCCATTTTTCGTACCAGCAAGGGCAACACTCACACCAATCAGCGTCTGGCCGTCTTTTTTATCTTTTACCGCTCCGGTAAGCTGCCGGTTTTGTGCCTGAGCCAATGATAATCCGATAAAAGAGAGAAATGTAAATAAGAGTAAAACTCTGCTCATAATTATTAATTTAGTAGATAAGATTCGGTTTTTTAAGATAGTGCAATCGCTTGCACATAGAATATAATTCTATTTCGGAGCGTTATGATTTGTTTATATTTGGTTGTTTTTTACTTAACAATTTTACAAACTAAAAAGCAATTGAAACCAGATTTAACTAAAAAAGTGTGCAAACGTTCCCAAAAACGTTATCTTAACGTTTATTAATATCCTGAGTAAATCAACCATGAGATATTTTTTGTAACTTGTACGCAATACATGAGATTTGAAACATCTACCATAAAAGATATTGCTAAAGCATTAGGGCTGTCTACATCTACGGTCTCCAGGGCTTTAAGAGACCGTTACGAAATTAGTGAGGAAACTAAAAAGCTGGTTTTAGCCTATGCCGAAAAGGTAAATTATCGTGCCAATCCGATTGCCAGAAGTTTAAAGGAACGCCGTAGCTATTCGATCGGCATTATTGTAAGTGAAATTGCCAACAACTTTTTTTCTCAGGTGATAAATGGTATTGAATCAATCGCCTACGATAAAGATTACCATGTAATTATTTCTCAAAGCCACGAATCGTATAAGCAGGAAAAACTAAACGTTGAACACCTGGCATCGCGTTCTATTGATGGTTTATTAATTGCGCTTTCTTCGGAAACACAGGATCTTGATTATTTAAGGCATTTATATGCAAAGGGTTTACCAATTGTATTTTTTGATCGCGTGCCCGAAGATTTTGAAACCCATAAAGTAATTGCCAATAACTTTAAGGGCGCTTTTGATGCCACAGAACACCTAATTTTATCAGGAAAAAGAACCATTGCCCATTTAACGAATTCAGAAAACCTTTCAATAACCAAAGAAAGGTTAGCAGGTTATAAAGCGGCTTTGATTAAGTATCATATTGAATTTAGGCCCGAACTGGTGAAATATTGCCAACATGGCGGTATGCACAGCGCGGAATTGGAAGAAGCAGTAAAAGAACTTTTGCCACTTAAGCCAGATGGGATTTTTATCTCGAGCGATCGTTTAACCACAGGTTGCATTATGGCCCTGAAGAAAACCAATCCTGAAGTGGCACATAAAATTGCGATTGCAGGTTTTACCAATTCCAATCTCGTTGAATTGTTTTCGCCATCCTTAACTTCAGTTAAACAGCCTGCATTCGAAATGGGTCAGGTGGCCACCGAATTATTGATTTCGATGATCGAAGCTAAAAGACCAGTTACCGAGTTCGAAACTAAGGTTTTAGATACGGAACTGGTGAAGAAGCGCTGAGCGCCAGGCGGTTTGCGTGTGGCGCAAGGTGTTGATTTTACAAGCGCTAAGCGTGTGGCGGTCAGCGTTTAATGCTACGTTCAAATAAGCACTCCGATTTAACAGACGTTCTGATATGCGCTTCGTATGAAACGCTTATCACTAAGCGCCGAACGCTAGTCTCCAAACTAATTATTACCTTTGCGCTATGGTAGAAATTACATTAAAAAAGAGCAAAGAAAAAGCGGCATTACAAAGACATCCATGGGTATTTTCCGGCGCATTAGAAAAAGTTAAGGGAAAGCCTGAAGATGGTGATGTAGTTAAAGTTTTTGCTTTCGATAATGAATTTCTGGCCTATGGATATTTCAATAGCAATTCGCGTGTTGCTGTTCGCTTGTTAGAATGGGATGAAACACAAACGATTGATCACAATTGGTACCAGAACCGGTTAAAACAAGCCATTGCTTCGCGTCAATTTATTTTAAGCGAACAAACCAATACCTGTCGTTTAATTTTTAGTGAAGCCGATTTTCTGCCGGGCTTAATTGTTGATCAATATGCTGATTTTCTTTCCCTTCAGATTTTAAGTTCCGGGATTGAAAAGGTTAAAACAGAGATTGTAGAAATACTAAAAGCAGAATTAAATCCAAAAGGAATCTTTGATAAAAGTGACGCTACCGCTCGTACCCACGAAGGTTTACCTATTGAAAATGGATTACTTTGGGGCGAAAATCCGCCAGAATTTTTGGAGGTAAAGGAAAATGGCATTATTTATCATATCAATATTGCTGAAGGCCAGAAATCAGGCTTTTATTGCGATCAGCGCGATAACAGAGGTATTTTAGCCAGTTATACAAAAGGTAAAAAAGTTTTGGATTGCTTTAGCTATAGTGGAGGTTTTAGTTTAAATAGTTTGGCTAATAACGCGGCAAGTGTTACCAGTGTTGATAGTTCTGGTTTGGCCGTAGAGACGTTAAAGCAAAATGTGGCTTTAAACAAATTTGATGTAAATAAAGTTACGACCATCCAATCAGATGTGAACAAACAATTGCGTGCATTTAAAGATTCAGGAGAATTGTTTGATGTGATTGTACTTGATCCACCTAAATACGCGCCATCGCGTTCTGCATTAGACCGTGCTGCCAGAGCCTACAAAGATTTAAACCGTTTAGGGATGCTATTGCTTGAAAAAGGGGGCTTATTGGCTACTTTCTCTTGCTCAGGGGCAGTTGATATTGAAACGTTTAAGCAGATTATTGCCTGGGCAGCGCTTGATGCAGGCAAGGAAGTACAGATTATTAAACAATTCTGCCAACCCGAAGACCATCCGGTTCGAATTTCTTTTCCTGAAGGAGAATACTTAAAAGGACTATTGTTAAGGGTGCTGTAAATTTGCCCCTTTAGTATTCAACTTTAAACACAAAGACACAAATTATATCGTGTCTTTGTGATAAGCTGAAAGTGGAATCTAATTATCCAACCATTACTTTAGCGGTAATGGCCAGTCTGTTCCAGGCATTAATGGTAACTATAGCCATAATTAGCTGTGCTAATTCCTGCTCGTTAAAAAAGCTTGCCGCTTTTTGATAAGTTGCATCAGAAACATGGTGGCTAATTAAGGTTACTTCTTCGGTTAAAGCCAAAACGGCTTCTTCTTGTGCCGTAAATAAGGTTGTTTCTCTCCAGGCATTTAATAAATACAAACGTTGTTCGGTTTCCCCTATTTTACGGGCATCTGTTGAGTGCATATTTAAACAAAATGCACAGCCATTAATTTGCGATGCACGCATTTTAATCAGTTCTAAAAGAATTGGATCAAGTTTGCTGGTTGATAAATATTTCTCTAAACCGTACATGGCCTGGTAAGCTGCGGGTTCTACTTTTGGGATATCAATTCTACTTTCCATTTTATTTGTTTTTTGATTACGATGTAAAGTTCAACGTCCCGATCCCGAAAAAACTTAATGTAGTTTAAGAAATGCAGTTTCTAACTGCAAAGGCACAAAGACTTTCATAAAGTTAGAGTCTGTTTAAAATTAAATTCATTTCGTATGTCAGTCTGAGTGTAGTCGAAGACTATTTCAACGCATTAAAAAAAGCACTTTTACTACGCTACCATTGACAGATCGCCGTCATTTCGACTGAAGCGCAGCGAAATGGAGAAATCTTTGAACTATGTTAAAAGATTTCTCCACTGCGGTCGAAATGACGCCACTTGTATATCTGTCATCAACACTCCGATGTATTTGAAAAATTCTAAACTCTATCATTGACAAAATCCATTAGCACGGCCGTCATTCCCACGCAGGCGGGAATCTTAAAGCGCTCGCTAATAGCGATAGTTGTAAGATTGCTTTGTCGGCTGAAAAGCCTCCTCGCAATGACGATTCCTTGCCAGCACATAGCATTAAAATCATCTGCGTTAATCTGTGCCTCTGTGACAGAATACAACCACTATTTCTTCGCCCTGATCTTACTCAAAAATTCTGGAGTAAAACCCAGATAAGAAGCCAGCATATATTGCGGAACACGCTGTACAAATTCAGGGAATAAACTGTTAAAATGGCGGTATCTTTCTTCAGCTGTCTGACTATAAAGAAATTTTATCCTTCGTTGTGATGCCTGGTGGTTTTTTTGCAGGATTAATCTGAAGTATCTTTCAAGCTTAGGTAGTTTATGGAACATCTCGTCATAATGATGATGTTCGATAGCGATAACTTCAGTAGCTTCAGCCGCCTGGATATAAAATTCAGATTGTTCCTGGAAAAGAAAGCTCGTTAGATCGGTAATCCACCAGTTTTCTATGGCAAATTGAGTGGTCTGTTCAGCACCCTTTATATCAATGAAATAAAGCCTTAAGCAGCCTTTTACCACGAAATAGTTTGCCCTGCAGGTTTGCCCTTGTTCTAATAAAAAAGCCTTCTTTTTAACGGGAAAAGATTTGAGAAACGGTGAAAGAATTTCCTGTTCATCGCTGCTCAGATCAATAAATTTATTAATGTGTTTATAAAGTGCGCTAACCATTTTCGTACTATTGATCAGCTAAAATAGGTATAATTATAAAAATGAAATCAATGGCTTAAAGCGAAAAAGCCTTATATATTGGATGTGCATATTCTCCCCAGTTTTTCATTGCGCCAAGTAATATTGCTTTTAAACCTTTGTTATCAGTTGGCTTTCCTTTTGTAGGCGGCGCTAAATCTTTCTCCGGCACGGCAACTTCTGTAACCTTAGTTGCAAACCAGGTTACATTTTCGTGTGGTAAAGCCAAACCTAAAATCATTCCAGGTAATCCGGTAAAAGATTCAGGACCACCGGAAACGGCAATCTGATTACTGTAATAAGCAACCACGTAAACCGAATCCATAATAATGGCATTTGCCCTACGACATTCATAACCTGCAATTTCTCTTGTTTCGTCGGTAATTTTCCAGTTGATTTTACGTATACTGTCTTTAACCAGGTAAGTATCTTCATATACGCTTTTTTGTGTGGTACTGCTTTGCTGATCAAAATTTGTGGCAATGGTATTTTTCAGGTCGGCCAGCACATCAGATGCCAACCAGTTATTGTTTGCCGTTTCTTCTACCGTTGGCCATTTGTATAAACTTTTATCTTTAGTAAAATATAAAGTGCTTTTGGCAGCCTTAAATTGGGGATTGTTCTTTTTATATTGCTCAAAAGCTTCATTCATATAACTTTCATTGTCTTTGTTGATCTTCTTTTGGATCAAAGCATACATATTTGATCTCTTTTCAAAATCAATTATGCCATTTTGTACGAAGTGTATATTCTGTGCAAAAAGATCGCTGCTAATAAAAATCACAGCAAAAAGGATGATATATTTTAGTGTAGTTTTCATAATTATTTCTGTGTTTTAATGTCGCCGCCCATTTTGTTGAAGTCCCATGATACCGAGAACATTAAATACCGTTGGATGGTGGTGTTACGTGTTTCGCTGATGCTGGTATTGGTTGCCATGCGGTTGAATCCTACATTTTGGTTTAAAATATCGTTCACCGTTAAAGAGAATTTTAAGCTTTCTGATTTAAAGAATTTTTTACCCAGCGATGCATTCCAGATAAAACGTTCGAAACTTTTGTTAAGCACTTGTGTTTTACCGTTATACTGATAATCTCCGTCCGAAGATATTTCGAATTTGGCTGGCAACTGTAGATTTCCGTAGAAATATCCAGTATATCCTATCCCATCGCTGTTGGAGCCTACACTTACCCTCGAAATATTATATGTAGGACCAAAACGGACATAAAAATTATACTTTTTCTCTTTGTATTTCGAAACGTTTAAACCTCCACCAAAAGTATAGTTTTTGGTGTTATTTAATACCCTGTTCTGGTTAGTAGTGATGTAGTTGTAGTTAGAATTTCCATTTGCATCCACATTTAAACCAACATTCATATCCAAAAACTTAATTTTCCGACCAATCTGTCCGTACAGGTAAAAGTTTGTCTGCATTTTATCCGAAAAATTGATATAAGTGTAAGTACTTTTACCAGCACCATCGGTATTTACATCACTAATGATCGGGTTTGAGGTAAAACTATAAGAACCACTTAACCAAATGGATTGATTGGTTAATACTTTATAAGAGTTGTAATTTGTATTAATACTGCTTCTGAATGATGGCCTTAAATCCTGATTTCCTTTAACTACATTAAAAGGGTCATTGTTTACCCTAACCGGCTGTAGCTGATCGAGTGAAGGCTGGTTGGTATTCCCGTCATAATTGATCCGGAGCGATTTCTGTTGAGAAAAACGATACTGATATGATGCCTGAGGCATATAATTAACAAAATTTCTGATGTATGTTCTGTTGTGGTAAACATCATCCTGTTTAAAGTTTACTCCGCTAAATTTCGAACCAAAATTGATTACCGTTTTACCCTTTTTATAATTGAAAATGGCACCACCCTGATTAATGGTTTGGTTCAGTTCAAAATTGTTACTGTATAGTGTATCCAGCATATCATACCTGCCACTTCCGGATTGATTAAACGATCTTCGGTCTGATTTTCCATTCATCAACGTTAAACCATAGTTCACAATTACCGTTAAGGTTTTAGAGAGCGGTTCGGTATAAGCTGCATTTAATTTAAACGAATTGTTTGTGATATCGTTTACCTTCAACTGATTGGTAAGACTATCCAATATTGTCCCTGTTTCTATATTACGTGTTTTATTTTCAGAGTTTAAATAGCCTTCAGAACTGTTTTTATTAATTGATTGGTTAAGGTTTAAAGATAATGTACGCCCTTTTTTCTTCAGTTTTTTGGTTAACAACAAATTCATGTTGAAATTCTGGTCGTCCGCCTCGTTGGTGATCTTTCTATCTGATGAATTTAAGAAATAGTCATTTTCTCCATTTGTAGTCGTTTTATAGTGGTTTGAAGTATTGCTTTTTTTCAAAGCGCCATCTACACTCACTTTCATGGTTAAGGTGGTATCGATTTTTATTTCGTAGGTCGCATCTAGTTTTTGCCTGAACATGTCGTTATCAAAATCTTCATCTGAAGTGCTAAACTGCGAACCTGATGCTAAATTATTCTGGCTGATCGAATTCCGGCTACCTTTTACCCTGATCGATCCAATTTTATAATTCGTATTTAATGATTCTTTATCCTTATTCCATTTGTTATCGAAATGCAAACCACCTGTCCTGGCCATTGGCAAACCCTGACCATTGTACCTGCCATCATACGAATCGAAATCATCGCCCCCGCTATAGTTGAAATACATTCCGCCATCATCACTCACCGTTAAGCCACTCGAGCCGCTATATTTATCCCTATCATCCCAGCCTAAACCTACCGTTCCGTTATTGCCTAAAATGCCGTAGGCCGAAAATTTCTTTTTGCCCCAAAATTTATTGAACATGGCCTGTCCCTGGTAAAAATCTTTGGTTCCATAACCTCCCTGCACCTTACCGAAATAACCGTTCTTTTTATCTTCTTTGAGTTTAATGTTTAGCGTTTTAGTTTTTTCGCCATCATCAATGCCTGTAAAACTAGCCTGATCGCTCGCCTTATCATAAAGCTGAACAGATTCTACCATATCAGCCCGAAGATTTTTCGTGACCAATGTTGGGTCGTCGCCAAAAAATTCTTCACCATCTACCAATACCTTCGGAACCGTTTTGCCCTGAGCTGTAATTTTTCCATCCTTATCTACCTGAAAGCCCGGAAACTGTTTAATCAGATCCTCTACCTTTGAGTTCGGTTCAATATTATATGCTTTTGGATCGAACTCTGTAGTATCACCTTTAATTTTTATAGCTGTTCTGTTTCCTTTAATAATTACATCAGCTAGAATTTTGGCCATCCCGGTAAGGTTAATTTTTCCGTAATCTTTAACCTGAGTGGTAGAATCGAGTGTAAAATGATCTACAAAATCTGCATACTTAGGATAAGAAACTAATAAGATAAATTTTCCGTTTTTAATTCCGGTAAGCTCGAATGAGCCATTTTCTGCTGTCCGGGTAAATTTTACCAGAGTAGAATCTTTTGCATTTAAAACGGCAATAGAAGTTCCCGATAACAGGGTTGTCGATGCAGTATCAATCGTTCGGCCCTTAATGGTATGGAGGCCCTGTGCTTTTGAATAAGTACTTGTAAAAATAAAAAAGAACAATGAGAGTAACAGCGGTTTCATAGATAGGATTTGGTTTTGTTTACCGAATTTAACTAATATATTAGTTGTTTGTAATAGTTTAACCTTTTTTAACAATTAAAAACTGAGCTGTAGCCATTAAGCATAAAAGATGATATCTTTAATCAAAAAAATCGGATGAAATTACCTTCTCTCCAACAGCTTTACTATGGTTTTAGAAACGTAATAAAGCGCTTCCCCTTACAATTTATTTTTGCCGTTGCTGCAACTATTTGCTGGTGCTATTACATCCACATTTCAGATTACCATTCGGAACCAAATGAAAAACTCGAAGGCCATCTGATAAAAGCGATAGCTATTTTAAATCTGGCGCTTACGCTTTTATTGGCTCTCGATTTAATTTCTGAACGGAACCAATATCTACCAATAAAAAAATGGATGCTGCGCCTGGGAGGCATCCTGATATGTGCAGTGCTATATTTCAGTCTCGATCCTGCAAACTATTCGGCAGATCTTTACCGCATTTTCCTATTCGCCTTTGCCTTTCATTTGCTTGTGGCATTTGCTCCATTTATCGGTCATGAAAAAATGAATGGTTTTTGGCAGTTTAATAAAGCACTTTTTTTAAGGTTTCTAACTTCTGCGCTTTACTCTGCCGTGCTATATGCAGGTTTAGCTATTGCCTTGGTCGCCATTAACGGATTGTTTAATGCAGATATCAGATGGCAAACTTACATGACTTTATTTGCCATTATCGGCGCTGGATTTAGCACGACATTTTTTTTGGCAGGAATCCCTACCGATTATAAATTGCTCGATGAAGATCAAAGTTACCCAAGAGGCCTGAAAATATTTGCACAGTTTGTGCTTATCCCACTTGTAACCATTTACCTGGCAATCTTACTGATTTATGAACTTAAAATCGCTGTACAATGGCAATTGCCTAAAGGACTGGTATCGAGCCTGATTTTAGGCTATTCAGTATTTGGCATTTTATCGTTGCTGTTGGTTTATCCGGTTAAAGAAACAGCAGGAAATAATTGGATTAAATTATTTTCGAGATTCTTTTATGTCATGTTGATCCCCTTAGTGGTGCTTTTATTATTAGCTGTGTGGAAAAGGGTTGGCCATTATGGTATTACCGAAAGCAGGTATATTTTAACTGCACTGGCACTGTGGCTTGCAGGTATAACCATTTATTTTCTCTTCAGTAAAAAACAGAATATTAAAGTTATTCCAATAAGCTTGTGCGTCATTTCGCTTTTGGCTACTTATGGTCCGCAGAGTGCCTTTTCAGTTTCTAAGTTTTCGCAGTTGAGCCGTTTAAAAATGATAATGAGCAGTACGAAAAAAGAGGATATAAAAGAACGGCCTGCGGTAATCAGGTACCTGGTCTATACTCACGGGTTAGAAACTTTACAGCCTTTTACCAAAAGAGACCTGAGCAAAATAGAGCAGAAAATCGATACCTCTGATACTTACCGTTATAGTATGAAAGAAAAAAAAGTAGATACTGCTTTAGCTATTTTTAAAGTTAGGGATGAAAGAAAATACGATGAGGGTGTAAACATTAAACTTCAGAACGACGAAAACCAGGTTTTGAATGTTAAGGGCTATGATTACCTCATCCCAATTGATAAATACCCCAACGAAAATGCGATACGCCTTAATGGTGCAGATCTTAAAATAGAGAGAAGCAACCTAAAAGTCTCACTATCAATTAACAATCAGCCGTCATTACATCTCGATTTTAAAGTGCTGTTCGATCAGGCAGTAAAAGCCTACCAAAAAGGAGAATTAAAGGCGATTGATAAAAAACAGGCGTACCTCTATCCGGCAAAGCTAATGACTGTGTCCAAAAATATTAACGGGTACCAATACACCATTGTACTTACCACATTAGAAAGTACTTATTACGAAGATAATCGTGACGATTATTTTTGGAACGAGACTACTACTTATCTGCTTATTAAAAAACTTTAAGCTAAATTTTATTCCAGAGGCCGGGTTTTAATTAATCCGGCCTTTTTTTGTTTGTCGATGTTTCCAAAATATGCAGGATTTCGTATAGGTTAATTCGGCGTTCGTCTATAAATAAAAGTGCATGGTATAATAGCCCATAAATGGCTGAAACGTTTTTGCCATACTGCAGTCTTAATTACAAAACCACCTAATAATTAGGGATTTAAAATAAAGATTTATAAACATAAAAATATTAACGTCATGAAAACTTCTATCAAAAATTTATTCGCAATAGCATTGGTAATGGTTACTTTAAGCAGCGCAACAGTTGTAGCACACGCAACAGAAAATAATGCCAGCTACACTGCATTAACAAATGTTAGAAACATCAGTAAAATTGTAGTTTCCGGAAACGTAAAACTGGTCCTTGTTCAGGATGCCAAAGAAAGTGTTGAGGTCTATGATCAATATTATACCAAAAATGCCCTGGTACAACAGCATGGAGAAGAACTTAGAATTAGCTCTTTTGATAAAAACATACTAACAGTAATCGTCCGCGTAAATAACTTAACTGCTATCGAAGCTTCAAATACTGCAAGTGTAAGTACTGCCGGAAATTTCAACCTGTTAAATCTAAACATTGTTTTAAATGATGAGGCATCGGCAGATATTAAAGCAAACACCGTTTATTTATCGACAAATATTAAAGATGGTACATCCTTAAAATTAGAAGGGGCTACCGATTTACACCAAGCTGTAATGGGTGTAGCATCCAGAATAAACATGGCTGGTTTTACTGCGCTGGAAAGTAGTATCAGACTAACAGGAAAATCTCTTTTGGCCAACAACAAGTCTCGTTACGACGACATACAGGTTTCTTTATTAGAGAAACTATTCTAACTCCATCATATATTTTACCACAAAGGCGCTGAATTTTTAGTTCAGCGCCTTTTTTGTTAACGAAGGTTTCGAACACCCCTGGTTATAAATCCTAACCAATATAGATTGCTTCGTCGTTCCTCCTCGCAATGACGAATTTTCTTTACAAATCAAATTTTATTCCCTGTGCTAAAGGCAATGTATTCGAATAATTAATGGTATTGGTTTGCCTGCGCATATAAGCTCTCCAGGCATCTGATCCGCTTTCCCTGCCACCACCTGTTTCTTTCTCGCCACCAAAAGCACCACCAATTTCTGCACCTGAAGTGCCAATATTTACATTTGCGATACCACAGTCAGATCCTTTGGCCGATAAGAACTGCTCTGCCTCTCTTAAATTTAAGGTCATAATGGCCGATGATAATCCCTGCGGAACAGCGTTTTGTAAGGCAATGGCCTCCTCTAATGTTTTGTACTTAATCAGGTATAAAATTGGTGCAAACGTTTCGTGTTGAACAATTTTGAAATCATTCTGAACCTCCGCAATGCATGGCTTTACATAACACCCGCTTGTGTAGGCATCGCCGGATAAAACGCCCCCCTCTACCACAAAATTGCCGCCTTCAGCTTTACACTTTGCTATAGAATCTAAGTAGGCTGCAACGGCATCGGTATCAATTAGTGGGCCTACATGGTTATTTTGATCTAAAGGATCACCAATACGCAACTGTCCGTAAGCTTTAACCAGTTTCCCGGTAAAAGCATCATATACACTTTCGTGGATAATTAACCTTCTGGTAGAAGTGCAACGCTGGCCTGCAGTACCAACCGCACCAAATACAGCACCAATTAAACTCATGTCTAAATCGGCATGTTCTGAAATAATAATGGCATTATTACCGCCAAGCTCCAACAAGCTTTTTCCTAAGCGCGCACCAACAGCAGCTCCAACTGCCTTGCCCATGCGTGTCGATCCGGTGGCAGAAATTAAAGGAATACGGCCATCATTTGTCATGAGTTCGCCAACTTCCCTATCCCCTAAAACGAGATTACAAACCCCTTCGGCGATATCGTTATCTTTAAAAACCTTTGCAATAATATGTTGACAGGCAATCGCGGTTAATGGTGTTTTTTCTGAAGGTTTCCAGATGCAAACATTACCGCAAACCAAAGCCAAAGCAGTGTTCCAGCTCCAAACAGCTACAGGGAAATTAAAGGCAGAAATAATTCCTACAATTCCCAATGGATGCCATTGTTCGTACATGCGGTGGTTCGGGCGTTCGCTATGCATCGTTAAGCCATAAAGCTGCCTCGATAAACCCACTGCAAAATCGCAGATATCGATCATTTCCTGCACTTCACCAAATCCTTCCTGTAAACTTTTTCCCATTTCGTAAGAAACCAAAGTACCCAAGGCGTCTTTATGTTCACGTAAAGCATCGCCAAACTGGCGGATAATTTCGCCTCTTTTTGGAGCAGGAACCGTACGCCAATCCGCAAAAGCTGCTTGTGCCTTTACAATAACAGTATCATAGTCTGCTTTGCCTGCAACTTTTGCCGAAGCAATCAGTTTACCATCCACAGGAGAAAAACTTTCTAATGTATCGGTATTCGATTCGCCTCCCCAATGGCTACCTGTACTATAGGCTGAATTGACCGCTTTTACGCCCAACTTATTTAAAATGGATTGAATATCTGTAGTCATATATCTAACGATTTACACAAAAAAACAAAAAAATAAAGGAAAGCAGGTATGTTTAGCGCTAATCTTATCAATTTTGCCAAAACCTTTACTTAATGGAAATATTAAATTATTTGTGATTCTTTTTTATACATCACATTGGGTTTAGGTTTAAGTGCAAAACAAAATATTAATTGGATTTTGTAGAGATCTGTCCAAGAACTTTATTAAATAGCGCTCCCTCTTCATAGCCTGACCATTTGGAGACGATTTTTCCATCTGGATTGATGAGTACAAAAGTAGGGTAACCTGATATACCATATTTGATGATTGTTTCACCATAAAATCCTTTCCCGTCCCAGAGGCTTAGCCATTTTGTTTGGTCTCTATTTAAGCCTTTCAGCCAGGTTTCTTTCCCGGCATCGCATGAAAAGGAGACTACTGATAAATTATCACGGAGCTTTTGAGCGATCTCCTTTAGCTCTGGAATTGAAGCAATACAAGGGCCACAGAATGTAGATGAAAAATCTAGTAATATATATTTGCCCGATACTTCAGATAAAGAATGCTTCTTCCCATCTTTATCGAAAGCATTAAAATTGTAAAAACTATCTCCTTTATCGATAACGTCTCCAACCTTTAAATACGTATCAATTCTTTTTGCATATAACGTATTCTTAAAATCTGAATGAAGTGAATTATAAAATTTACGTATTGTATCTCTTGGAAAATCATTTTTAAGATAGAAAAGAGCATCGAGCGCTTCAAAACTATTTAAATTCTGCCTTACAAAATTCATTCTTGTAACCTTGTCTGTACTATCTATCTTCCCAATAACCTTCCATATTGCTTTAGCCTTTAATTTAGCACTATCATCAGTCAGGGCAAAATATTCTGCTACTAATTTATTCCTTTGCTTATTTCCTGCTTTAGTCAAGTCTATCATTTTATTATGCATATCCTGCGTTTTTGATCCCGTTATCTTCAGATCAAAAGGAAAATCCTTAATGTCTCCTTTCACATTAATTTTTTCATTTCCCATCAGTAAGGTAAAGTAATAAAACTCATTTGCTACAGTTGTTTTTACCCATAGCGATTGAGGCGTTTTTGTAAGGGTGCTTTTGAAATTTAGAACGTTATTTTCGATAATGGCACTATCAATGTCGGTATCAAGCTCCGGATCGTTTAAGTAAAACTTAGTTCCACTTTCAAAACCAGTGATTTGTGCATTAATAACATATTGCTGCGCAGAAACCAGAGTAGTGATGCAGATTGTAATGAGGAATAAAAGCGCCTTTTTCATATTTGACTAAAATAAGGATTTGTATTTGCGAAAACAATATTTTACTAGCGAGCATTTTTCTCCTGGCCTACAGTAGCTTAACTTTAGCATAATTCTAATATCTTACCCTAATTTTACTCAACGCTACTATTCAATGAAAAACTTTAAATTATTATTCATCGCCCTTTTAGGGTTCGGACTCAGCCTTAACGCACAAACTAAAAAGGCTACTAACACCCTGCTGTGGGAAATTTCCGGTAACGGATTAAAAAAGCCTTCCTATTTGTTTGGCACCTATCATTTAATCAGTACAAAATTTGCCGATACCATGAAGGTTTTGCAAGAGAAATTGGAATCGGCTGACGCAGTAGTTGGCGAAATTGTAATGGATAGTAGTACGCAATCTAAAATGGCTCCGTTTTTAATAATGAAAGATAATACGCTGGATCATTTATTAACAAAGGCAGAATTTAAAGAGGTTGAAGATTATTTCAAAACCAAACAACCAGGTTTTGAATTAAAACAGATGAATAAGTTTAAACCTGCAATGATCTCGATAATGATGGTACTTTTTGAAAGTCCCGATATGTTAAATGGTATAAGCGAAGGGATAGATGACAGTTTTCAGAAATATGCCAGGAAAAACGGAAAGTCATTATATGGTTTGGAAACTGCCGAATATCAGGCTGCACTTTTATTTGACAGTGATTTGCAAAAACAAAAAAAAGCATTGCTAAAATCAATTAGGGAAGCAGATAGAAGCAAACAACAAATGGAGGAACTGAAAACTAATTATATTGCCCAGGATATCGATAAATTAACCAATTTTTTCAAAATACAGGATGAGGAAACCAAAGAATTTATGACAGAACTGTTGAAAAACCGGAATAAAAGATGGTTAGATCAATTACCTGCCTTAATGCAAAACCAGTCGCTGTTTATAGCTGTTGGAGCAGGTCATTTAGTAGGTGTCGAAGGTTTAATAAAAGGGCTACAGCTTCAAGGTTACATTTTGCAGCCGGTGGCAACCAATTAAATTTTTTAATGTTTGTAAAAACAAAAGAAAGGGAACTACATTTGCGTTTTAGCTTTGGCACGAATAGCTTGTTTAAAGTGCACTAACCGTAACAACATAAAAATGAATAAAAAAATTATTGCCTGTGGTATGATGCTGGCTTCGGCCTTGATGGCTAATCCAATTTTTGCTCAGGAACAGCCTGCACAAAAATCGAATAACTTAAATATTTACCGTGTAACTGCAACCAAAGTTAACGATCTGGTACATACCAAACTCGATGTATCTTTTGATTATGCTAAGCGATACCTGAATGGTAAAGAATGGGTTACTTTAAAGCCTCATTTTTATGCTACAGACTCTTTAACCCTTGATGCACAGGGAATGGATATTAAAACCGTTGCATTGGTTGGCGCAAAAGGAAATACTCCGCTTAAATATGTTTATAAAGATAATAAACTGTATATCAACTTAAATAAAAAGTACACCAATACCGAAAAGTACACGGTGTATATCGCCTACACCGCTAAACCAGATGAATTAAAAGTAAAAGGAAGTGCGGCCATAACCGATGCAAAAGGTTTGTATTTTATCAATCCGGATGGTGCCGATAAAAATAAGCCAACACAGATCTGGACACAGGGTGAAACGGAATCATCTTCAGCATGGTTTCCCACTATTGATAAGCCTGATCAGAAAACTACCGAAGAGATTTCGATAACGGTAAAATCGAAGTATACCACGCTTTCTAACGGAAAATTGGTGAGCCAGAAAGCAAATGCAGATGGAACCCGAACCGATACCTGGAAAATGGATCTGCCCCACGCTCCATATTTGTTTATGATGGCTGTGGGCGAATTCAAAATCACAAAAGATACTTATAAAGGCAAGGAAGTAAATTATTACCTGGAACCAAAATACGCGCCTTACGCCAAACAAATTTTTGGTAAAACACCTGAGATGATCCGGTTTTACAGCAATTTGTTAGGTGTGGATTATCCATGGAACAAATATGCACAGGTGGTGGCGAGAGATTATGTTTCAGGTGCGATGGAAAATACTACCGCTACTTTGCACGGCGAACAGGTACAAAAAACCGATCGGGAGTTATTGGATGAAAATGAAGAAGGAACCATTGCGCACGAACTTTTTCACCAGTGGTTTGGCGATTACGTAACGGCCGAATCTTGGTCTAACTTAACCATGAACGAATCTTTTGCAACGTTTGGCGAGGTAATCTGGCATGGGCATGATGCAGGCCAGGATGCGGAAGATAAATCGTGTTACGAAAAACTGCAATCTTACCTCGGTTCGACTAAAAAAGGCGAAAGTCCGGTTTTAGCGCGCTTCTATTATAATGATAAGGAAGATATGTTCGATAATATCAGCTATGCCAAAGGATCTATTATTTTGTATGCCTTAAAAAACCAGATGGGTGATGAGGCTTTCTACAAATCGCTTAACCGTTACCTCACTACCAATGCCTTTAAAAACGGAGAAACACATCAATTGCGTTTAGCGATGGAAGATGTTACCGGAAAAGATTGGAGCCCTTATTTTAATCAATGGTATTACAATGGTGGTCACCCGGTTTTAAGTATCGATTATGGTTACGAAAACGGCAAGGCAACAATTAAAGTTAAACAAACACAGGATTCGAGCGTGCAGACCTTTACGTTGCCTATAAAAATTGATATTTACACAGGAGGTAAAAAAATCAGGAAAGAAATTCTGATTAATAGCCGTGAGCAGAATTTTAGCTTTGAAGTGAGTGCCAAACCCGATTTAATCGATTTTGATGTGGATAAAATTTTGGTTGGCGAAACCAACGACAATAAAACCGCAGAAAACTATTATTTCCAGTACAAAAATGCCCCAAGTTATGCCAATAGAATTGAAGCTTTACAATTCATTATGCAAAGCAAAGCCAACCGCGGTCAGCAGGTGTTGTTAGAAGGTTTAAAGGATAAATCTGCAGATTTACGCGCTTTAAGTATAGATGGCATTAACTTAGAAGATGCTCAGATTAAAGCAGCAGCTTTGCCGGTTTTACTGCAGATCGCCAAAACAGATAAAAATACCGAAGCAAGATCAGCTGCAATTGTGAAACTAGCTGCAACCGGCGATCAGGCTTATAAAACTTTATTGCTGGAAAGTTTAAAAGATAGATCGTACAAGGTAATTGCTGCCGGTATTGATGGCCTGGCCAAACTGGCACCGCAGGAAACCATTTCAGCTATAGCCTCGTTAGACGAGGATACGAGAGCGCATATTGCGCCTTCAATCGCATCCTTATACATCAACGAACCAAAGGATGAATATCAGGCATTTTACGACAACATTATGCTTACAGGCGATAGGAATAAAGTTTTTGGCGTAGTTGGTCAGTATTTTCAGTATCTGAGAGCCAACACTAACCCTGCGGTTACTGAGCAAGGTATAACGAACATTAGTAAGGCCATTGAAAGATTAAAATTACAAGCCTATTTAAACAAACAATTGGCCGGTGCTTATGCTGCAACTGCACAGGGTAAAGCCAAACAGGCAGCTGCTGCAAGCGGAGAAGCAAAAGCAAAACTAGACAAACAGTCCGAATTATTTAAAAAAGGTGCAACAGATTTAGAGAAAGAAAAATAATATTAACAATTCGTCATTGCGAGAAGGCTTTTTCAGCTGACGAAGCAATCTTACAACGATCGCTATAACCCATAGTAGTAAGATTGCTTCGTCGTACCTCCTCGCAATGACGAATTCTATGATAGCCTGACCTGCAATAAAATCTTTGAGTCCTAAACAACCATTAGTTGCACCCCTCTTTTCTCCTTGTATCAATAATATAAACAATCTGCCAATCTTTGTGCAAATGTGTTTGTAGTAAAATAAAGTAAAAACAGTGAAAAATGACTAATCCTTTGATGACTTCTTAATTACGTATATGCCATAAATTTATAGTATTTTTGTAAAAGAAGGGAAAAGGAACCGCGATGTTGCAAAAAAATCTATCGATTATCCACACATCTTAATCACAGTTAATACGCTTTATAATCAGTTGTTTACGCTGCTTCAACAGGTTTATGTTAATAATTATTTTAAAAACGGATAATTAAAATTGGTAAACTTATCATGTGTTTTTCTGCTAATTGGCACGGTTCTTTAATAGTATAATATATGGAAGAAGAATTCTTTTTTGAATCCAACGAAGATGCACAACGCTCGGTTGAACGTTACGAAGAGATGCTCCGGAACCAGGATCAGTATTTCTTCGATGCAGGGGCTTTCGAATACATTGTAGATTTCTACATTGAGAAAAATGATCCGGTCAAAGCTTTGCAGGTAGTTGATTTTGCAATCAGTCAACACCCCTATGCAACAGTATTTTTAATTAAACAGGCTCATCTTTACATCCTAACCAATAACAACGAAAATGCTTTTATTGCCTTGCAAAAGGCTGAGCTTTTAGAACCGTCTGAACCAGATATTTATTTGCTTCGCGGTAATATTTTCCAAAATACCGAACGTTTTGACGAGGCTTTGGAAAATTATGAAAAGGCTTTAGGCCTTGCTGAAAGTACCGACGAAATTTTATTACAGATGGCTTATGTTTACCAGAGCATGAGCGATTATGAAAGCGCCATTACCTATATTAAGCTTAGTTTAGAGCAGAATATGGAGAATCAGGATGGTTTATATGAGTTGGCTTTCTGTTATGATGTATTAGATAAACAAGAAGAAAGTATTAAGTTTTACCAGCAATATATCGATACTGATCCGTATTCTTATGCCGCCTGGTACAATTTGGGCAATAGTTTCCACAAGTTGAACCTTTTTGAAAAAGCGATTGACGCCTATGATTATGCAATATTAATCAAAGAAGATTTCAGTTCAGCTTATTTTAATAAAGGAAATGCGCTTGTACAGCTGGATAAATATGATGAGGCGATAGAGGTTTATAAACAGACTTTCGAATATGAACCGCCTAATGCCGATACTTATTGTGCTATTGGCGAATGTTGCGAGAAACTGGAAAAAATGGACGAAGCCCGTTCTTACTATAAAAAATCGGTAAAAATGGATCCTAAAATGGCAGATGCCTGGTTTGGGATTGGTGTTACACTCAATTTTGAAGAACGTTATTTCGAATCGTTGCACTTTTATAAAAAAGCGATCGATTTAGAGGCTGAGAATCCTGATTTCTGGTTTGCCATGGCTGATGCTTATTATAAATTAGGCCAGATTGATGAATCGATCGAAGCGTACGAAAAGGTATTGGAGTATAATCCTTTGGATATTGAAGCCTGGTTAGATTTTAGTACCGTGCTTTACGAGCAGGGAAAATTACTGGAAGCATCGGAAACAATGGCCGAGGCGATTAAGAATAATCCGGAAGCAGCAGAACTGTATTACCGGATGGTAGCCTATCTTTTTGCCCAGGGGAATTATAGCGATGCACTGGGGTATTTGGAAACGGCTTTAACAACCGACCCGGAAAAACACTATATTCTATTTGAATATTTACCGCAATTGCAGGATAATAGTGCCATTTTGAACGTTATAAACAGATATATAAGGTAACGACCTTGTGGGAAAAATTTAACAAATAAATCTCAAAATTTTTTTCACTTTTGTACGCATATGAATTATCCATTATTAAACGTTCCCGAACGTCCAGCTAAACCACGCCAAAAAGGCTTAACAATGGTTATGGATAAGGGATTGAGCCTGCGCCAGGTTGAAGATTTTATTGAAGTTGCCGGCGTACATACAGATATCGTAAAATTAGGTTGGGCAACATCACACGTAACACCGAAGCTTAAAGAAAAATTAGCTTTATATAAAAGTGCAGGCATTCCTACCTATTTCGGTGGAACATTATTTGAAGCCTTTATTATCCGTAACCAGTTTTCAGATTATCAACGTGTTTTAGATCAATATGGGATGGAATACGCAGAAGTTTCTGATGGTTCTATCGAAATTGAGCACGATAAAAAATGTGAGTTTATCCGCGAACTGTCTAAACAGGTAACTGTGATATCTGAAGTTGGCAGTAAAGATGCTGCTAAGATATTTGCGCCATATAAGTGGATTAAATTAATGAACGCTGAAATTGAGGCAGGTTCCTGGAAAGTAATTGCCGAAGCCCGCGAAGGTGGTAATGTAGGTATTTACCGTGGAAGCGGCGAAGTTAGGGAAGGATTAGTTGATGAAATTTTAACCCAGATTCCTGAAGAAACCATTATTTGGGAAGCCCCTCAAAAAGAACAACAGGTTTGGTTTATTAAATTAATTGGTAGCAACGTAAACCTTGGTAATATTGCCCCGGCGGAAGTAATTCCTTTAGAAACCATTCGTTTAGGATTACGTGGAGACACTTTCGACTTTTTCCTGAACCAGGTAAAATAAAAGTTAAAATTCGTCATTGCGAGGCACATAGTTAAATAAACCTTACAGGTTTCAAAAACCTGTAAGGTTTACTTGTTATATCAATATGAAAACATACGGCTTAATCGGATATCCATTATCTCATTCTTTCTCGAAAAAATATTTTACAGAAAAATTTCAAAATGAGGGCATAGCCGATCATCAATACGAACTTTTTCCCATCGCCGATATTAAATCACTGCCCGATCTGCTGAGTGAAAACCCATCACTTTGTGGACTTAACGTTACGATACCGCATAAAGTTAATGTACTTTGTTATTTAAACGAGGTAGATGAAGCTGCAGAAAAAATTGGTGCCGTAAATTGTATTTCAATCAAAACCTTTGAAGGTGCAACCTATTTAAAAGGTTATAATACCGATGCGTATGGCTTTGAAGAATCGCTAAAACCATTGTTAAAGTCGCAACATACAAAAGCACTTGTTTTTGGTGATGGCGGCGCCGCGAAGGCGGTAAAGTACGTTTTAGAAAAGTTAAATATCCAATATCAGGTGGTTGTCCGAACAGCTGTTCCTGGTGCTATTCTATATTCAGAAATTACACCAGAGATTTTAGCTTCACACCAGTTATTGATCAATACCACCCCACTCGGAATGTCGCCAAATGTAGATACCTTTCCCGAAATTGATTACAGTTTGCTTGGGTCTGAGTATTTAGCTTACGATTTAGTGTATAATCCGCTGGAGACCGCATTTTTGGCTAAAGCTGCCGAACGTGGTGCAGCAATTAAAAATGGTTTGGAAATGCTGTACAAACAAGCAGAAAAAGCCTGGGCAATCTGGAATAAATAATTTAACTTACCGTTTTTGCAGCAGGAACGACAGCCTGCCCAACTTTTCGGGGAAACAATCTTCGATAAAATGCTATGAAACTTAAACAACTGATCTGTGTTCCCTTTGTACTGCTTTTGTTCATAACAGCTTGTCAGAACCATGATTATAGTCCGAAGCCAAAAGCTTATTTCAGAATTATATTTCCTAAAAAGGAATACATCACATTTACCAAACCTGTTCCCTTTACGTTCAAATACCCTACTTATGCTGCGGTAGAGCAGGATCAGAGCCGTGATGCCCAAAAAAACTGGTACAATTTGCACTTTAAACAGTTTAATGGTTTTTTGCATTTAACCTATTATGATGTTTCAGGTAAAGTCGAATATGACGAAATGGTAGAAGATGCACGAAAACTTGCCTTTAAACATACCATTAAAGCCAGTGCGATTGATCAAAAAATTATCAATTACCCTGATCGGAAGGTTTTTGGCATTTATTATGCCATTGAAGGGAATACGGCTTCTTCAGTCCAGTTTTTTTTAACCGATAGTGCCAGGCATTATTTTAGAGGAGCTTTATATTTTAATGAACGCCCACAATACGATTCCATTGAGCCCGTTGTTAAATTTATTAAAAAGGATATCGATACCCTGATTTCTACCTTTAGGTGGAAAAATTAATTTATTATTTGTTACCTGCCTTTGAAAGCAGGTTTTTTCTAAAATTTATGATTACAATAAAAACCTTCACCTTTAACGCTTATAGTGAAAATACCTATGTGCTTTACGATGAAACCAAAGAATGTGTCATTATCGATCCGGGCATGTACGAAGGTTTTGAGCAAAATGAATTGGCTGCTTTCATTAAAAACGAAGACTTAAAACCTGTTTTATTGCTCAATACACATTGTCATCTTGATCATGTTTTCGGCAATAAATTTGTGTTCGATACCTATGGCTTAAAACCACAGTTTCATCAGGGCGAATTGCCAATTTTAAATGCCGTTCCCGGTTATGCGCCATCAATGGGTTTTACCCGTTACGAGGTTTCTCCGCAACCTGATACTTTTTTACCCGAAACTAGTACCATATCATTTGGCAACAGTACTTTAAGCTTAATTTTTGCACCAGGCCACTCGCCCGCACATTTATGCTTTTACAGTGCTGCCGATCATATTTTGATGGGTGGCGATGTACTTTTTTATGGCAGCATAGGTCGTACCGATCTTCCGGGAGGCAACCATCAGCAATTAATCCAAAACATTTCCGATAAACTTTTTGTCTTACCTGATGAAACCAAAGTTTATCCTGGCCATGGACCAGCTACAAGCATTGGTTTTGAAAAACAAAATAATCCGTTTTTTTGATATTAATTATTGTTTTTAAGGTTTTTTAAGCGTAGAGGCTTACAACCCTATACCTTCTACCTTTAAACCCTCAACCTTTTACCTATCTTTGCCAGCGTGAATACGTCGTTTTATATTGCCAAAAGGTATCTTTTTGCCAAAAAATCAACCAATGCCATTAACCTGATATCGGGCATATCGATGGTAGGTGTAATGGTTGGTAGCGCTGCTTTGATTATTATCCTATCGGTATTTAACGGTTTAGAAACAGTGGTATTGAATATGTTCGATACCATTACCCCACAAATTGCCATTACACCGGCTAAGGGAAAAACTTTTGATCCAAATACAAGCTATTTTAATCAGCTTAAAAAAAATAAAGATGTTGCTGCTTTTACTGAGGTGCTGCAAGAAAATGCTCTACTAAAATACAACAACAAACAGGCTGTTGGAATGGTTAAGGGCGTAAGTTCAGACTATTTGAAGAATACAAAATTAGATAGTACCATTAAAGAAGGTCATTTCATATTACATAATAGGAATGGCTATAACGCAGTAATTGGTTCTGCTTTACAAAGTTATCTGGCTGTGAATACTGTTGACCCATTTACAGAGTTAGAAATTTATTCACCAAAGAAAGATATCGCAGCAAATACGATAAATCCGGCCGACGATTTTGTGGTAAAGAACATCCGGGTAAGTGGCGTTTTTGAGGTGCAGCAAGATTTCGACAATGGTATTATCGTTCCACTCGATTTTGCCCGCGAACTGCTCGGAGAAGACCAAAATGTGTCTGCTATTGAGATCAATCTCCAGCCAGGCATCGACGTGGACGATTTTAAAAAGGAAATAATCGAAAAGGCTGGTAAAGATTATGAGGTCAGAAATCAGGCTGAACAAAATAAATCACTCTACCACATTTTAAATACCGAAAAATGGGCAGTATATATTATTCTTACTTTTATCCTGATTATTGCTATATTTAATATCATAGGGTCGTTAACCATGTTAGTAATCGATAAGGTAAAGGATGTTGCTATTCTGAGCAGTTTAGGCGCAGGAAAGAATTTAATTAAACGTATATTTTTATTTGAAGGCATGATGATCACCATGTCTGGCTGCGTATTGGGTTTAATTATAGGTGTAATTTTTTACTATTTTCAGCATACCTATGGTTTAATTAAAATGGGCGATGAAGTAAACAAAACACTCGTAAGTTCTTACCCGATTGCGCTAAAATGGAAAGATTTTGTTTTAGTTTTTGTTACGGTAGGTATCTTCTCATTTTTGGCATCTGCTTTGTCATCCAATTTAAGTGTTAAAAAGATAGATCAAATTAATCAAACTATATAAAATGAAGTTATTTAAGCAAGCAATTGTACTCGTTGTGCTCCTTGGCGTAGCCGTTACAGCTTGTAGGAACGATAAAGCCGAAGGAGAAAAAAGTAATCTGAAAACTGTTAAAGGTTTGTATAGTTTTGGCCCTGAAGTTAAATCCTTTACTTTATGTGAAGACGGGCGCGAATATTGGGTTAAAGACAGTGTGAAAAATTTAGAGCTTTCTTATAGCAACTTAGGCTTCGAAAAACCATACGAGCCGGTATACGTAGAGTTGGAAGGTTATTTTGCTAAATCTGATACCGGCATAGTTTCCAGTGATTTTGACTCTACTTTGGTGGTAATGAAAGTACTTAAAATTAGTAAAGAAATTCCTGATGGGCCTTGCGCGCAGTAATTCATTTCTTTCCCTGGTTCCCAAGGACTAATTTACTGCTCTAATTCTAATCATTTCCTGAAGCTGAATTTTATCTGTCGGTTGGTTTGTTCTAACTGGTTCGAATAAGTATTGTTAAGCTATCGGTGAGAGTTATCCTTGTGAGGACAACAAGCAAGTAGACGAACAAAAAAAGGCTCGCAACTTTCATTGCGAGCCTTTTGCATATTCTTGATTTAATTTTACCAGAAAGTCGAGTAAAGTGCAATTAAAATTCCGAACACAAGTATCGATCCAACGGCAAACGAAGGATGAACTTTGAACATGCTCGAATCTACTTCTAAACCATTAGATTTATCGCCTTTGCTGTTTTCGAACATACTGATGGCAAACATCACTACAATACAGACTACAAATACAATACCCATTCTATCTAAGAAAGGTATCTCGTAAATTCCATCTGCATTGGCTACCGAGAATCCAAAATCGTGAAGGAAAGACAAATCCATCATTCCCGGTAAGAATTTTAACAATACCGATAAACCAAAGCCACCTATAGTAGCAAATAAGGCTGCATTTGAAGTGGTTTTTTTCCAGAAGAAACCCAAAATAAACATGGCAAAAATACCAGGACTTACAAAACCTGTATACTCCTGAATAAATTCGAAACCACCTTTTTTATCGATACCTAAGAAAGGAGAAATAGCGATTGCAATAGCCATTGCAATAATTACAACTACGCGTCCGGTACTTACCAGTTTTTTCTCACTGGCTTCCTTATTAATGTGTTTCTTAAAAATATCTAAAGTAAAAATAGTAGAGATACTATTAATTTTACCAGCTAATGAGGCAACAATTGCTGCAGTTAAAGCGGCAAAAGATAAACCTTTTAACCCTGTTGGTAAAATACTCAATAAAGTAGGGTAAGCTCTATCTGGGCGAAGTTCTCCGCCAGGCATCATTGAATTTACATCAATACCTGTTTTTTCCTGGTATAACATATATACTGCAATACCTGGCAACACCACAATTAGTGGCATTAGCAGCTTTAAAAACGCCGCAAATAAAATACCTGCTCTGGCTGTTTTCAGATCAGCACCCAAAGCACGCTGGGTGATGTACTGGTTACAACCCCAATAGTTTAAGTTTACAATCCACATTCCACCAAGCAATACCGTCATGCCAGGTAGTGAAGCATAATTCGCACTGTCTTTCTTAAATATCATGTGGAAGTGGTCTGGTGCTTTTTCTCGTAAGAACGCTAAACCATCTAATACGCCGTGGCCACCAAAATGATCACTTACTAAATTAAGTGCTAAATAAGTAGTTGCTAAACCGCCGAAAATTAAAAATGCTACCTGGATTACATCCGTGTAACCAATTACTTTCATACCACCTAATGCTATAATTACCGAGAAAATGGCTAATCCCATCATACAATACCAAAAGCCAATACCCGAAATACTGCTTACAGCTAAAGCACCCAGATACAAGATTGAGGTTAAGTTTACCACAACATACAATAACAACCAGAACACAGCCATAATCATGGCTACGGTGCCATTGTAACGCTGACTTAGAAATTGGGGCATGGTGTAGATCTTATTTTTAAGATATACGGGGATAAAAAATGTAGCAACAATTACCAATGTTGCTGCAGCCATCCATTCGTAAGTAGAAATGGCTAATCCCATTTTAAATCCATCGCCGCTCATGGCTACAAATTGCTCGGCACTAATGTTCGAGGCAATTAAAGATGTGCCAATTGCCCACCAGGTAAGTGAACCTTCTGCAAGAAAATAATCCTTGCTGCTCATCTGCTTTTGCTTTTTACGATGGTAAATCCAGAAACCATAAATTGCTACAATGGCAAAGTAGGCTAGAAAAATAATGTAATCTGTGACTTTCATTTAAGTTATTTGGTTTAGAAATCTAAATGTAGTAAAATCATAAATTAATCTTCGCTTTTTTTGAATTAAAAAATGTTAAAATGACGTTTATTAATTTGACCTTCCTAAAATTCAGGTTTGTTGAGCTCAGGTGAGCTATGTATATCGTCATTTCAATTTGCAGTGCAATAGAATGCCTGCCTATAAAGGCGTTGAGAAATTTTAATTTTGTAAATAATATATGTATTCTCCATGATCTGTGAAGACCACGGAGAATACATATATAAAGATGAGTTTAAATATACCTGTTAATTAGGTTTTCAAGATATTCCTGCTTTCCGCTGCGTACTTCTGGTTCGCCATTTTCTGCAGCATAATTCCTTAAATCTTCTAAACTTAGTTTGCCTTGTTCAAATTCAGCACCCTTTCCACTATCAAATGAAGCATAACGGTCGGCCCTTACTTTTTTGTAATCAGATTTTTGAAGAATGGCATCTGCAGTAACTAATGCTCTTGCGAAGATATCCATTCCACCTACATGCGCGTAGAATAAGTCTTTCTGATCAGTAGAGTTACGGCGGATTTTCGCGTCGAAGTTTACACCTCCACCCTGTAAGCCACCGCCTTCTAAAATGATTAACATGGTTTCGGTTAGTTCGTTAATATCGTTCGGGAACTGATCGGTATCCCAGCCGTTTTGATAATCGCCACGGTTTGCATCGATAGAACCTAATAGGCCATTATCTACCGCAACCTGTAATTCATGCTGGAAAGTATGACCTGCCAGTGTTGCATGGTTTACTTCTAAGTTTAATTTAAAGTCAGCCAACAGATCATATTGTTGTAGAAAGCCTTTTACTGTTGCCGCGTCGTAATCATATTGGTGTTTAGAAGGCTCGCATGGTTTCGGTTCAATAAAGAATGTTCCTTTGAAGCCCTGTTTGCGGGCATAGTCTTTAGCCGCGTGTAAAAATTTAGCCAGGTGCTCCTGCTCACGTTTCATGTTAGTATTCAATAAGCTCATATAGCCTTCTCTTCCTCCCCAGAAAACATAATTTTCGCCACCAAGAGCAATAGTTGCATCTAAAGCTGCTTTAACCTGGGCAGCTCCGTGTGCCAGCACATGAAAATCAGGATTGGTAGATGCACCATTCATGTAACGTTTATGGCTAAATAAATTGGCTGTTCCCCACAATAGTTTCACCCCGCTATCTGCTTGTTTTTGCTTTGCATATTCAACAAGGGCCTGTAATCTGCGTTCATTTTCTGCAATATCGTCGCCATAATCTACCACATCTACATCATGGAAGCAATAATAAGGGATCTGCATTTTGGTGATAAATTCAAAGGCCGCATCCATTTTATCTTTTGCCCTTTCTACAACATCTTTCTTTTCATCCCAAGGGAAAATATGTGTTGCTCCTCCAAACGGATCTGCACCATTACCATTGAATGAATGCCAGTAAGCACAAGCAAACTTAAAATGCTCGTTCATGGTTTTGCCTGCTACTACTTTGTTGGCGTCGTACCATCTAAATGCTAGTGGATTATCGCTTTCCAGACCTTCAAACTGGATCTGGTTAATACCTTTGAAAAATTCAGTTGCTCCTGTTACTACTTTTGTCATGTTTTTTGTTTTTTGATTGGTGGTTGTTGATTCATAGTTGATAGCTGTGAACCATTAACCAATTGCTAATTGTTTTTCTAATATTTTTTTCCAATCCTGATAGATTGCTTCGTATTCTGCTGAATGTTGTGGGGTTAAAGTATTAATTACTTCATGTTTGCTAAAAGCTTCCTCTGCATTTTTAAAAATTCCGGCGCCTATACCTGCACCTAAGGCTGCGCCTACACTTCCGTCGTTTTCGTAAAGTTCTACCGGAATGCCCGTAACATCTACAAAAGTTTGTGCAAATACATCACTTAAAAACAGGTTTGCCCTTCCGGCCCGGATAACTTTAGGTTGCATGCCATTTTCCCGCATGATATCCAATCCGTAACGGAAAGAGAAGGCAATCCCTTCCTGTATCGCCCTGAAGATATCTGATTGATTGTGGAGGTTTAAATCTATTCCCAATAACTGTGCACCTGTATATTGGTTGTTTAACATCCGTTCTGCACCATTTCCGAAAGGAAGTACTTTTAAACCGTTACTACCAATCGGCGCTTTCGACGCCAGGACATTCAGGTCTGCATATGTAGACTGTGGTGCGAAGTTATGTTTTGCCCAGCGATACATGCTGCCGGTACCATTAATGCAAAGTAAAACTCCTGTGTGCTTTTTTTCTTTTGAATAGGTTACGTGCGCAAAAGTATTCACTCTTGATTGTTGATCGTAAGTAAGTTCGTCGCTTACGCCGTAAATTACTCCAGATGTTCCGGCTGTGGCCGCAACCTCCCCAGGTTTTAATACATTTAGGGAAAGTGCATTGTTCGGCTGATCGCCAGATTTATAGGCAACGGGAATGCCTGTTGGTAAATTCAACGAATCGGCAATATCGGCTTTTAAATAACCATGTTCGGAGAATAAGGGTTTTACGGTTGGAATGAGGTTGCCCGAAAAGCCATAATACTCCATTACATCTTTAGAAATTTCGTGGTTTTCAAAATCCCAGAAAATGCCTTCAGATAGTGCCGAAATACTTGTTGTAATTTCTCCCGTTAATTTCATGGCGATAAAATCGCCAGGGAGCATTATCTTATCAATGCGGTTATAGATGTCTTGCTCATTTGCTTTAACCCAGGCCAGTTTTGATGCAGTAAAGTTTCCTGGAGAGTTTAATAAATGTTTCAAGGATTTGTCGTGCCCAATAGCCTCAAAAGCACTATTGCCCAGTTCAACTGCTCTGCTGTCGCACCAAATAATGCTATCGCGAAGCACCTGCTGGTTTTTATCTACAACAACCAATCCGTGCATTTGGTAAGCAATACCAATGGATTTAATTTCTTTTGGATCAAAAAGACCTGACGAATTTAATTTCAGTATAGCCTGTTGAACATTTTGCCACCAATCATCAGGTGATTGTTCTGCCCAGCCAGACTGTAAAGATTTGATGGCTGTTTCCTCCTCCGGATATTGAGCGGTAGCTATGTTTCTTTGTGTAGTTGCGTCAACAATGGCAACTTTTATGGATGAGGTACCTAAATCAATTCCTAATAAATACATGCTTTCATCTAATTTTAATATTTGGTTATGCAAACGGTTGCATAAAGATAGTTGGAAAAATATAAAACGCAAATTTTTTATAAAATCGTTTGAATTAAATGCAATCTTTTGAATCGAATTAAGCTTTATTTTGGAGCTAATGGAGAATTATTTAATAATTTATATTTTTGACATTAATACATTGATTGTTTATGGAACAGATTACATGGGGCGATTTCGAAAAAGTAGAATTAAGGGTAGGAACCATTTTAGAGGCTTTCGAATTTCCTGAAGCCCGAAGACCAGCATATAAAGTAAAAGTAGATTTTGGCGAATTTGGCATTAAAATGAGTAGTGCACAGATTACCAAACATTATACATTGGAAGAATTACCTGGAAAACAAATTGTTGCGGTGGTTAACTTTCCGAAAAAACAAATCGGCAAATTCATGTCAGAATTTTTAGTTACCGGTTTTGCCGATGAAAATGGCGATATCGTATTAACTACGGTGCAAAGCAAAGTGCCTAACGGTAGCAAACTTATTTAATGCTTTGAGACCTCCGAAGTTTTGCTGGCCCTTTGCCCCTGGAACTTCAGAAGTTTCGTGGGGACATTTCCCGCAGATTTAAAAGGATAAGAAACCGCAGATCCTTTTAGTAATATAAATCTTTTAAATCTGTGACGTTTATCTGCGGCGATCTGTGGGAGAATAGAGTATCTATTTATACCGCGAAGTTTTATTATTAAGCACAGGCCTTACCAAATAGCCCTTATTGAAGTAGCTTATATGCATTGACCCTGTGCTCCAAACCCAATCAGACTTCCGAAGTTGCCAGCGCCCTTGCCCCTGAAAACTTCGGAAGTCTTACCCTATATTTGCACCATGAGTTTTTACAATTTCGAAAATACTGATCCTGAAGAAGAAGACATCCATTATATGAAATTAGCCTTGGAAGAAGCAAAAAAAGCTTTAGCTGAAGATGAAATTCCGATAGGTGCTATAGTGGTAAGTAAAAACAGGATTATTGGCAGGGGCTATAATTTAACCGAACGTTTTAACGATGTAACGGCACATGCAGAAATGCAGGCCTTTACCTCAGCGGCACAAACTATAGGAGGGAAATATTTAAGGGATTGTACCTTATATGTAACCATCGAACCTTGTGTAATGTGCGCTGGTGCAAGTTACTGGACACAGATTGGGCGCATTGTGTATGGTGCCAGAGAAGAAAAAAGAGGATTCATCTCCAAAAACGCAAATCTGCTCCATCCTAAAACCGTGTTAAAAGGCGGCGTAATGGCAGAGGAGTGCGGAGCGTTAATTAAGGGATTTTTTGCGAAGAAGAGGTAGATTGAGTTGATGTTCCGTAGTACTGTAGTTCATAGCCAAATAGCAGGCTATCTCATAAATGTAGAATTGTCATCCTGAGGGTTAATTTATTGCATAAAAATCAATATGAATGGAAAGATGGATAAAGAAGGTGATTAGTCTCGAAAATATCGCCATTTCGATCGCAGTGGAGAAATCTTTTAAGTTGATTTGAATAATTAGTACAAAGATCTCTCCATTTTCGCTGCGCTACAGTCGAGATGACGGCCATTCTATTGGAGTCTGTCGATGGTAGCTTGTAGAAGGATCTGTTTAAATGTCTTGCAAGGCGTTTCGACAGGCTCAACGTGACAAATTCAATTGAACTCCAGTTTTATGAGACAGCCTCTCAGTAAGATCTGCATTTGTAATGCGTTTAAGATATAAATGGCGATACAATCCGCCTTATCATGCATCCTGATCGCAAAGCGGGATGATGGTAGTTTTTTCTAAAAACCTTCCAATATTTAAAACGTTCAACATTACAACATTAACCGGAAAACGATTTGATGATAATAACATGAACAAATCTTAACGTTCTAATGTTATATTTGCTACAATAAACATTTTTAAATCTTAAAACATAAACATTATGGCTTTTGAATTACCTGCGTTACATTACGCAACCGATGCATTAGAACCGCATATTGATAAAACTACCATGGAAATCCACCATGATAAACACCATCAAGCTTACGTTACCAACTTAAACAAAGCGTTAGAAGGTAAACCTGAAGCAAACTCTAGCATCGAGGAAATTGTAAAAAACATTTCAAAATTCCCTGCTGCTGTTAGAAACAATGGTGGTGGTCATTATAATCACTCTTTATTCTGGAATATCTTAGGTCCAAATAAAGGTGGTGAGCCAACTGGCGATTTAGCTAAAGCAATTAACGAAACTTTTGGTTCTTTTGCTGATCTTAAGACTAAATTACAAGAAGCTGGTGCTACCCGTTTCGGTTCTGGTTGGGCCTGGTTATCGGTAGGTGCTGATAAAAAACTTCAGGTTTCTTCTACTCCAAACCAAGACAATCCTTTAATGGATGTTGCTGAGGTAAAAGGTACACCAATTTTAGGTATTGATGTTTGGGAACATGCATATTACTTAAAATACCAAAACAAACGCCCTGATTATTTAGCGGCAATTTGGAATGTAGTGAACTGGGATGCAGTTGCTGAACTTTACAAAAAAGCTTTGTAAGCTAAATCTTCCATAAAATTTAAAAGAAGTCCCGGTGCAAATCGGGACTTCCTTGTTTTAAGATAATTAAGTAACTTCGCAGATATAAAATATTCGAAATGAAAAGGCTTGTAATTTTATTCTTAATTGTGATTGGTGTAAATGGATTGGTAAGTGCGCAACAAAATAAAGTGCCTACTCCTTCAGAAATTGCACAAAAGAATGTAGAGGATCTTGACAAAAGGTTAAAACTAAATGGCACGCAAAAAAGCGTTATCTACAGTTTTACTTTTAACCAGGCAAAAGAACAGGCAGATTTAATTAAAAGACAACAGGCAGGCAACTCGCGCGAAGAGGATGTGGATAAATTCTATAAACTACAGAACGAAACCTCGAAAAATATCCGCAATGTTTTAAGGCCAGAGCAACAGGCGGAGTATGATAAAGTGATTGAAGAACGTTTAAGTGGCAAAGGCTTAAAAGCTAAAAACAAGAAAAAGAAAAAAGGTGAGGAAGAAGAAGTGGAGAGTGATATTAAAGGATTGTTATCTGCTCCTCCGGTAGAAAAACAAAATCAGTAGTGTTTTTTTCAAACTAGCTTTGGTAATCGATTAAATCAATAACAAATGCCAGAGATCATCTTAGGCACTATTGTACTCGGAATACTATTGTCGCCACAGTTGCTCGCAGGTTTTTTGGCAAAACGAACAGGGCGCAATTTTTGGTTCTGGTTTTTTATTTCCTTTTTAATCCCCATTATTTCATTAATTATTTTAATCTTTTTAGAAGATAAAAATCCTGCTGTAGCAGGTTATAAGTTGGCAGAGCATGTAGATAAGGATAGGGAATTAGGTTAGGAGGTTGCGAAATCAATCACAGAATCAATCCTGTAAAGAGTCGTCATTGCGAGGCACGAAGCAATCTTAATGCTCACGCTACTGGCGATCGTTGTAAGATTGCTTCGTCGGCTGAAAAGCCTTCTCGCAATGACGATCGTATTAAAAACTTGCGAAGTTTTCCCTCGCTTAGGCTTCTGAAACTTCGCAAGAAAGTCTAAATCCCAACAACATCCTTTTTCTTTTTTTGCTTCATTGCTTTTGGAATAATTTCTAAAATTTCATCTTTTAAAGCATTAAGCATCCGTTTTTTAATGAAGTTTTTATGTGTAACCAAACTAATCTCGCGCACAGGTGCAGGCGATTTAAAATGACGAACCTTGTTGATCTGCTTTGCATTTAATTCTGTTATAGCAAGCTCGGGCAATAGTGTTGCACCTCCATTTAAATCAACCATACGCACGAGGGTTTCTACACTGCCTGTATTATACTCTAACCCTTGTAGCCTATTATTTTTTGTGGAGCGGCAAATATTTAATACCTGATTACGCATACAATGACCTTCGTTTAGGAGCCAGATGTTTTCTTCGTTCAGATCTTCAGCGTCAACGGCCTTCTTTCTATAGAGTTTGCTGTTTTTGCTGATGTAGCTTACAAAGTTTTCGTAATATAATGGGGTTTCCGTAATGTTAGGGTCGGTAAGTGGGGTGGCTAAAATACCGCAATCGAGTACTCCAGTTTTTAGGTGATGAATAATGTCTTCGGTGGTATATTCCCAGATTAAAAGTTTTAATTCAGGATACTTATCCAGCATGGCCGAAATTACTTCGGGAAGCAGGTATGGTGCAACAGTTGGGATTACGCCTATTCTTAATTCTCCTATAACATCCTGCTGCTGACTGCTGATCAGTTCTTTTATTTTTCCGCTTTCCTGTAAAATAATCCTGGCTTGAGCAATAATCTGGGCACCGATTTCGGTCGGACTTACGGGTTGTTTGCTCCTGTCGAAAATTTTAACACTAATTAATTCTTCCAGTTTTTGCACCTGCATACTTAAAGTAGGTTGCGTTACAAAACATTTATCAGCAGCGGTAACAAAACTTCTGTAAGTATCTACAGCAACGATATATTCTAGTTGAACTAAAGTCATATAGTTAAAATTTATTTATCCTATCAAAGATATAAATTCTAACTATATAAAATTAATGAATGAGGGTATTAGTGATTAATTGAATGGGGTGAATTAAAACATTCTATCATTCAACCCTTCTCTTATTCAATCATTTCTTAATATCTGCTTTCGAAATCCTGATAAGCCAGGGCAATACCTTCTTTAAGCTCAATTTTATGTTTCCAGCCCAAATTATGAAGTTTACTTACGTCCATCAACTTGCGCGGTGTTCCATCCGGCTTAGTGGCATCGAATACCAATTCGCCTTCAAAGCCCAATACATCTTTAATTAATAAAGCGAGGTCTTTAATGGTTAAATCTTGTCCGGTACCCACGTTAATCAAGTGCGGTTCGTTATAGTTTTGCATCAGGAAATAACAGGCATCTGCCAGGTCGTCTGCAAACAAAAATTCGCGCATAGGCGATCCGGACCCCCAAACAACAATTTCCTTTTCGTTGTTCGCTTTTGCCTCGTGTACCTTACGGATCAGAGCTGGTAAAACATGCGAATTTTGAGGATGATAGTTATCATTAAAGCCATATAAATTTGTGGGCATCACTGAGATGAAATTGCATCCATACTGATCGCGGTAGGCATCGCACATTTTGATCCCTGCAATTTTTGCAATGGCATAAGGTTCGTTGGTGTGTTCTAAAGTTCCGGTTAAAAGATAATCTTCTTTTAAAGGTTGTGGAGCCATTTTAGGGTAAATGCAGCTCGACCCCAGGAACATTAGTTTCTTAACGCCGGTTACATAAGCATTATGGATCACATTATTTTGTATGGCTAAATTTTCGTAGAGAAAATCGGCCCTGTATGTATTATTGGCTACAATGCCGCCAACTTTTGCTGCAGCAAGAAACACATAATCTGGCTTTTCATTTGCAAAGAAATCAGTAACTGCCTGCTGGTTGCGCAGATCAAGTTCGGCTGAAGTTTTGGTGATGATATTTTCGTAACCTTCTTTTTGCAGTTTACGGTAAATGGCCGAACCTACCATACCACGATGACCTGCAACATATATTTTAGCGTTTTTTTCCACTGTAATTTTTATAAGCTGCAAAAATACGATTCCTAAACAAGATTGCCATTAATCTTTCTGGCAAAAGAAACTTCGATTATTGATTTAATTGTATTTTTGCAGAAAAAAACTTTTGGGTAAAGATAAACTTAGGCGTTTTGCAGAAATCGAAACATTTGCAAACGTATATCAATTAGAACAAGGAAAAGCTTTGAAGGGAAACTGGGCTTCAGCACATTTTAAAAATTCGAATCCCATTGTGCTCGAATTGGCATGTGGAAAAGGAGAGTATTCGGTAAATCTGGCAAGGTTGTTTCCGGATAAGAATTTCATCGGCATTGATTATAAAGGTAACCGCATTTGGCGTGGGGCCAAAACAGCTATTGAAGACGGGATCGATAATGTGGCTTTTTTAAGGATACAGATTGAAAATTTGTTGGATTACTTTAACGACGGAGAAATTGATGAGATCTGGATTACCTTTCCTGATCCGCAACCACAGGATAGCCGTGAGAAAAAACGTTTAACTTTTCCCGCATTCTTAAACCGGTATAAACTTGTTTTAAAACCAGGTGGTCATGTTAATTTGAAAACAGATAACGACCAACTGTATGCTTACACCTGCGAAAAGGTTGCAGAATTAAGTTTGCCTGTACAAAAAAATACAGATCATTTATATACTTCAGATCTGGTTGATGAAGTATTGTCGATCAAAACCTATTACGAGAAAAAATACTTGCTACACGATAAGAATATTAATTATATTCAATTTTCTTTTGAATAATGGATCCCAACTTTTACGAACAGGTTTATGAGATTGCCCGCTTAATTCCGAAGGGAAGGGTTACTTCTTATGGAGCTATCGCGAAAAGTTTGGGTGCAGCAAAATCATCAAGAATGGTCGGGCATGCCATGCTTTATGCCGGAACAGCCCACCCTCAGGTACCTGCGCACAGGGTGGTAAATAGTAGTGGCCTGCTTACCGGAAAGTTTCATTTCAAACCTCCTGAATTAATGGAGGAACTATTAAGAAAAGAAGGCATTGAAGTGAAGGATGATAAGGTGTTAAACTTTAAAAACGTCTTCTGGAATCCGCTCGAAGAAATTACAATATAACGGGCAAACTTCGTTTATAATCAGTAAGGGTAAAAATAATCAGAATCAATAAGCCTGAGCAGGCGCAAAAAATTTCGTCGGCTAAATTTCCTTTAAAAAGCGTAAATGCTAGAATAACAAGAACAATACTGATGGAAAATTCAATAAGACCATGGAGTTTTAGGTCAATGATTTTAAAAATACCACCACTGAAATTGGTACATACCGTTAGTAAAAAATGAATAATACCTATTGCATATGCCAATGTCGATGCCGTTTTGGAAAGGCCGAAAATATCGGGTGAGGCCAATAAAAACATAATTAACAGGTAGTCTAAAACAGCATGGAATTTGGGAGATATTATTTTCATGACCAGATGTTTTTATCTATAAAACAAATAACAGTTAAAAAAGATTTTAAAATATGGGAAAGCTTGTAGAAGAATTTAATGGCTATCGTGAAAAAATGAACGATAGGATTATGGAAACTGCCAATACAAATATTAAACGTTTTTTTGCGCTCGATACAACCTCTTATGCCGATGGAGCTTTAGATGTTAAAACGAAAGAGATGTTGGGCCTGGTAGCCTCAATGGTTTTACGTTGTGATGACTGCATTAAATACCATTTAGGCAAATGTTTCGACGCGGGTGTAAACATCGACGAAATGAACGAGATTTTTATGATTGCCAATCTTGTGGGTGGAAGTATTGTAATACCGCATTATAGGAGAGCGGTAGAGTATTGGGATGAGTTAAGTTCTAGTCCAGAGTCTTAAGTCCTAAGTCTATAGTCTCTTTCTCTCCCAAATTATTATATTAGTTTAAAAAATATGGGAAAGTTTAGAGAATTAATCGCTTATAAAAAAGGATTTGCTCTTTTGATGGATATCTTTATGTTAACAAAAGAATTTCCTAAATCTGAACAATATAGTTTGGTAGACCAAATTCGCAGATCTTCTCGGTCTGTTTGTAGCAGTATCGGTGAAGCGTATAAAAAAAGAAGGTATCCAAATCATTTTATCAGCAAACTATCAGACGCAGATATGGAAAATGGTGAAACGCAAGTTTGGTTAGATATAGCACTTGCGTGTAACTACATTTCTGAAGAAAAATTTAATCAGCTGGATAGTCAATGTGAAGAAATAAGCAAATTATTGAACTTTATGATTAACAATCCTGCAAAATTCGCATAGTATGACTCATGACTCTGGACTCACGACTAAGGACTCAAAAACCCGCTGCACCTGGGCTGGCACCGATCCACTTTACATCAAATACCACGATGAAGAATGGGGAAAACCCGTCTACGATGATAAAATCCTATTCGAGTTTTTAATCCTCGAAGGTGCGCAGGCCGGATTAAGCTGGATCACTATCCTTAGAAGACGGGAAAACTACCGTAAAGCCTTCGCTAATTTTGAGGTTAACAAAGTAGCTGCCTTTACTGAAAAAGATGTAGAAAGGTTAATGAACGACGAAGGCATTATCCGTAACCGTTTAAAAGTTAACGGGGCCATTACAAACGCTAAATTATTTATCGGGATTCAGAAAGAGTTTGGCAGTTTCTCTAAATACATGTGGAGTTTTGTTCCTGGTGGAAAACCAATCCAAAATCAAATCGAAAAAATGAGTGATGTTCCTCCACGAACGGAACTTTCTGATCAGATCAGCAAAGACATGAAAAAACGTGGTTTCAAATTTTTTGGTACCACCATCTGTTATGCGCATATACAGGCAACTGGTATGGTGAACGACCACTTATTAAACTGCTGCGCAAGGTAATTCTTATCCAAAACGATCCTGCAATCTTAAAATCTATTAAATCCTGGCTTTATTTCTTTGTCGCGTTATATTCCTTTACCCATTCAATTACCTCTCTGCTATTAAAATCGGTTCCGGCTTCTACCTTGGCTTTTAAGACAGGTTGGTCTCCCATTTTCTGCAATAGAAGATTCTTCACCTCAATCTTTTTGGTGTCCTCGGTTATGGCTTTCATGGGTACTTCCTGTAAAGGTCCGGCGCCAGGTTTTTCAATAAAGTAGCGCACAACAGGTGCGCCTGCAGGTCTTTCAGGTGCTGCATTACGTCCGCCGCCGATGCTGATGCCTCCACCCATACCCATGCCGCCATAACCACCGGTGCCTGTTCCAATGCCAATTGATGGCCTGAATTTTACCTTTTTCTCTTTCACCTGAGGAACCAGGGTGCCTCCGCCAAAGGAATAAAGGTTAACGGTTCCCATTTCGATTACTTTAACAAAACGATATTCGAAATTACGCCCATTTGCAAATCCCTTGCTCACAAAGCTATCGCCATTCCAGAAGAAATTTTTCACATCCTTTGCAGGCAAAATCACATCAGCTTCATCATTGACACTGATAAACACCGAAAAATAATCGGTACCCTTAATCGTTCCGCGGATTACATCGTCGTTATTTTTAACAATAAAATCCTGTGCATAAGTGGTGAACGTTATTGAAAAAAATAAAATAAAAAGGTTGAAAATCTTCATAAGTTAGCAATATCAGGATACAACGTAAATTATTTAAAAATAATATCCAAAACAGTAATGATTGAAACGCTCTCTGCATTTTGGGATTTCTTAAAAAAGCCAAAACTTCTAAAATTCAGTAAAGATAATAAATCTCTTTGGAGAGATCTCTTATGGCTGCTCATACTCGACATCTTATTTGCTACACTTATTTTAAGCACCTATTGCATCCTGGTATATTTTAAAATGATTAAAGAATATGTTCAGGTATTTGATATCATGAAAAAGTTTGGGTTAGCAATAACCATAGTTTTGGCCTGTATTTTTGCTCCGATTATAGAAGAATTTTTATTCAGATGGCACTTGAAGAAAAAATATCTTCCCATATATTTTGTATGTTTTACTTTTGGATTGATATTCAATTATTTCATAAAAAGTCCTTTTCTTACCTGGCCTGTTTATATCTTTTTTCTTTTTGTGGCACTAATTGTTCAAGGATATTTTAAAAGAATAGACATGCGCAAGAGGCTGGTTTTTCAACGAAGATCGTTTGGTTATCTCTTTTATTATTCTGCTATCATATTTGGTTTAACACACCTTGGCAATATTAAAGGCTTAACACTGAGCGACGCCGCTTTTCCGCTATTCGTGAGCTCACAAATATTTACAGGTCTGTCGCTTGGTTTCATCCGCATCAAATACGGTTTAGGTTATTCGATGTTATTACATGGATGCTTTAATTTTATCCTGGTATTATTGACGTTCTTTTTCTCTTAAATTGGAGTTTTATCTTTCCTAAACCTTTAACTTTGGTTACTTTTATCATCCGATAAATCTATTTGTCGGTGTAATCATTAAATCAGTGTAATCAAATGAATAAAAAACTCTTTCTCTTAGATGGTATGGCGCTGATGTACAGGGCGCATTTTGCATTAAGTAAAAATCCTCGTTTTACCTCAACGGGTATCAATACATCGGCAGTAATGGGCTTTACCAACACTTTGTTAGATGTTTTAAAGAAAGAAAAGCCAACACACATTGCAGTTGTTTTCGATACCGAGGCGCCAACTGAAAGACATACCTCTTTCGAAGCTTATAAGGCACATCGCCAGGCTATGCCTGAGGATCTCGCTGCTGCAATGCCTTATGTAATTAAATTGATTACCGGTTTCAATATCCCCGTAATTACTTCTGATGGTTACGAGGCAGATGATATTATTGGTACACTTGCCAAAAAAGCCGAACAAAAAGGCTATCAGGTTTACTGTATGACCCCTGATAAGGATTTTGCCCAGTTGGTTTCTGAAAATATTTTTATTTACAAACCTGCCCGTATGGGTAATGATATGGAAATATTGGGTGTAAAAGAAGTATTGGCTAAATGGGAGATCGAAAATGTATTACAGGTGATCGATATCCTGGGCTTATGGGGCGATGCCGTAGATAATATTCCAGGTATTCCGGGAATCGGCGAAAAAACGGCAAAAGCCTTAATTAAACAATATGGATCCATGGAGAACATTATTGCGAACTCCCACGAGCTAAAAGGAAAACAACGCGAAAACGTTGAAAATTTTGCAGAGCAAGGTTTAATATCCAAAAAACTGGCGACAATTCTACTGGATGTTCCTGTTGAATTGGATGAAGCCAGTTTAGAGCTCTGCGATCCGAGCCGCGATTTATTAGAACCTTTATTTACCGAATTAGAATTCAGAACTTTAGGCCGCAGGGTATTTGGTGATGAATTTTCGGTAACCACAGCGCGTTTTCAGGAAGGTACGCAAACAGATTTATTCGGCAATCAATCGGGCGAAACCATTCAATATACCAACACACTGGAAGAAGAACCGGCAGAAAAACTTCCAGCCAAAACCATTGAAAATACTGAACATGATTACCAGTTGGTTGACTCGGCAGAGCAGCGTGCTGATCTGATCAAATTGTTACTTGCCGAAAAGCGAATTTCCTTTGATACCGAAACTACTGGCACTGATGCAAACATGGCCGATTTAGTAGGTTTGTCATTCTCCATTAAGCCAGGAACAGGTTATTATATCCCAGTGCCTGCAGAAAGAGAAGAAGCGCAATTAATTGTTGATGAATTTAGGGTGATATTGGAAAATGAAGCCATTGAGAAAATCGGTCAGAATACCAAATACGATATCCTGGTTTTAAAATGGTATGGCGTAGAGGTAAAAGGAAAACTTTTCGATACCATGCTTGCACATTATTTAATCGATCCCGATACCCGCCATGGGATGGATGTATTATCAGAGAATTACCTTGGTTACTCTCCGATCTCGATTACCAAACTAATTGGGGCTAAAGGCAAAAACCAGGGCACCATGCGTGATGTTCCTGTGGTAGATGTTGTAGATTATGCAGCTGAAGATGCCGATGTAACTCTGCAGTTAGCACACATCTTTGAACCAAAATTAAAAGAGTTAAATGCCGCCAAACTTGCCGAAGAAATTGAAAATCCTTTGGTTTATGTACTGGCAGATATAGAAAAGGAAGGTGTTCGAATTGATATCGAAACTTTACAAGCTTATTCTAAAGAGCTTGAAACAGAAATTATCAAGTTCGAACAGAATGTGTACGACAAAGCTGGAATTAAATTCAACCTGGCTTCGCCGAAACAGCTGGGAGAGGTTTTATTTGATAAACTTCAGCTCGACCCGAAAGCTAAAAAAACTAAAACCGGTCAGTACCAAACCGGAGAAGATGTTTTAATGGCGCTAGCGAGTAAAAGTGATATCGTGAAGGATATTTTAGATTTCCGCCAGTTACAGAAACTTAAATCAACCTATGTTGATGCATTGCCACTAATGGTTAACCCTAAAACTGGCAGGGTACATACATCCTACAATCAGGCCGTTGCAGCAACCGGAAGATTAAGCTCCAATAACCCGAATTTACAGAATATTCCGATCCGTACCGAACGTGGAAGAGAAGTGCGTAAAGCCTTTATCGCAAGGGATGAAAACCACATTTTGTTATCAGCCGATTATTCGCAGATTGAACTGCGCATTATTGCCGAAATCAGCAAGGAAGAAAATATGCTCGATGCTTTCAACAAAGGGATCGATATCCACACGGCAACTGCTGCTAAAGTGTATGGTGTAAGCATTGAAGAAGTAGATGGAACGCAGCGTAGAAATGCAAAAGCAGTTAACTTTGGTATTATTTACGGTCAATCGGCTTTTGGTTTATCGCAGAATTTAGGTATTCCGCGTAAGGAAGCAGCTGAGATTATTGAACAATACTTTGCGCAATATCCTGGTATTAAACGTTACATGAGCGATACGATGAATTTTGCCCGCGAAAATGGATTTGTAGAAACCATAATGGGTAGAAGACGCTATTTGAGAGACATTAACTCGGCCAATCAAACAGTAAGGGGTTTTGCTGAACGAAATGCCATTAACGCACCTATACAGGGTTCTGCTGCCGATATGATCAAGATTGCTATGATCAATATCCACAAAGAGATGAAAGCACAAAATTTGCAATCAACCATGACTATGCAAGTGCATGATGAGTTGGTGTTTGATGTATTGAGATCTGAAAAAGAAGTAATGAAAGCAATTATTCAGGATAAAATGGCAAATGCCATTAAATTAACTGTACCAATTGTTGTAGAAATTGGTGAAGGTGAAAACTGGCTGGCTGCGCATTAAAAAATAAAAATAGTTATTATCTTCATTAAAACTTCATATCGATTTATGAATTTTATATCAACAAAATAAACGAGTAAAAAAATCGAAAGTTATGAAACCTCTGAGTGAAACGAAGAAATTTCATAACAACTAAAAAACAAATCAAAGAATTATGAAAAAGTTATTAAGTTTAATCGCAATCGCAGCATTTGGTTTAACAACAGCATTTGCTCAAACACCAGCTACAGCTACTAAAGCTAAAACTGTTGCCAAAAAAGAAGTAAAAACAACAACTGCACCTGTTAAAGCAGGCGAAAAACAAGAGGCTAAAAAAGTAGAGACTAAAACCACTACTACAGCTACTAAAGTAAAAGCAGATGGTACGCCAGATAAACGTTTTAAAGAAAATAAAGCAAAAGCGGTAACTAAAGTTGCTGGTCCAACTAAAAAAGATGGTACAGCAGATATGCGTTACAAAGCAAACAAAGCTGCAGCTGCTAAAAAGAATTAGGTTCAGGTTTATAATTTGAAGGGTCTCCAATGAAAATCGGAGGCCCTTTTTTGTTTTAATGGCATTTTATTAGTGGCGTCACCCTGAATTCATTTCAGGGTCTTTGGAAAGATGCTGAACTAAATTCAGCATGACGATTCTCCGAAACGAATTACGGTTCTCTCGATGGTCGTGATTTGCAATCACGACCGTTCGAACGGCGGATTTTTAATCCGCACGAGGCTATAAACTTATTGTCTCACCAATTTCTGGCAATAACAAGGTTTTGTTTTCGCGCTTAAATTTATCCAAAGCAGCTTTGGTATCAATTTCGATTACCGGAAAAGTATTGTAGTGTACGCCGATCACCTTATCGCAGTCGAAATATTTCGTTGCCACCAAAGCATCATCAACATCCATCGTGTAATTTCCACCAATAGGTAAAATAGCATAATCCAGGTTGCAAATATCAGCCAGAACTTTCATTTCAATTGTTAGGCCTGTATCACCAGCAAAGTAAATTTGTTTGCTATCAACTTCAAGTACAAAACCTGCAGGGTTACCACCGTAACTCCCGTCTGGTAAACCCGATGAGTGCGTGGCTGGCACCATGCGTACAGTTCCCCAATCGAAAGTAAATTTACCAAAATTCATTCCGTGCACTTTTTCTACACCCTGTTTCGAAATCCAATCAATAATTTCTGGCATCGCTATAACGGTTGCCTGAGTTTGTTTCGCGAGACTTACCAGATCAGCTACATGATCGCTATGACCATGACTTACCAGGATATAATCAGCCTCAATGGCTTTAATATCTATATTTTTAGCTAGTGGATTGTGGGATATAAATGGGTCGAATAATAATTTTTTGCCAGCTGCTTCAAGCAAGAAACATGATTGGCCATAATAAGTATATTTCATAATAATAGTATCAAGATTTGAGTCTCAAGTAGCAAAATCGATTCTTCTTAGGATAAACAGCTAACTTAACTAATGGTTTTATTGCCCAAACATACCGCCTAAGCCTCCTAGCATATCTTGCGCTGATGCCTGCATTTCGGCAGCACTAACCTGTTCGGCGCTTGCCATCGCTTTGTTAATAGCAGTTAACAAAAGTTCTTCCAATTCTTCCTTATCGGCATTTTTCAAAAACTCTTCATCAATGGAAATTCCGGTAATGGATTTGTTGGCTGTAGCGGTGATTTTTATTGCACCATTTTCAACTTCGCCAAACACCGAGATTGTATCCAGACGCTTTTTAACTTCTTCGGCTTTTTGTTGAGCCGCAAATAATTTATCGAACATAATCGTTTTGTTTTATAGTGAAACTAAATCCGGCCTAAAATCGTATTGGCCTCATCAAGGAAGCGCTCAATCTTTTTAGTACCTATAAAGCTTTTAAGGTTTAAGATGGTTGTTTTATTTTTGGCAGGCAAAAAAATCTCTGCCCTGACTTCAGTGCCGGAATAAATAAGATTGGTTGTTTTACGGATCACCTGAAAACGGATTAGATCATCAAATGGGTATTCTTTTTTAAACCGGCCGGCAAAAGTAGAACGGATAATTTTCTTTTGGCTTTTATCAAAGCGGATGTTGGATGTTGCTGCAAAAAGAAGTGCTAAGCCTATCGCCGCCGGGAAATAGGTAAGGAGTATTTTTTGAATAGATCCTTCGTTTGATAAAAAATCGGGGCTAAACAATATGGCAACAGTAGCACCGATAAAAATCAAACCAAAAATAAAACTTCCTATTTTATTATCCCGCAAGAGGTAAACACCTCCTTCTTCTTTGAAAAACTTAAAATCGTAAATGGTCTGCTTGGGAATTACCGGTGCATTGGCGAACACAAGCTCATCAATCTTTGGTAAAACCTCCTGCTGAAAAGCAATCAGGTTGGCATTGGTGGCTTTACTATATCCGGAAGAAACCAGTAATCCACGGCCGTGCCTGTTACTTTTTCTGAACAGTTTATAATTAAAACCGCTCCCTAATACTTCGTATGGTTCTACCGAAGCGATATCGTCAAAAGGGATTGATCCTGTTGGTAAAAACGCAATTTTTTTATATAAAACCCTGCTGTTCCCATCAAAAATTACTTTTGTTTCGGCCATAAAAATCAGCAGTAATGGAATTAATAACAGGAAGCCATAATACCCAAAAGTGAGGCCTGCAGAATAACCCTGTACCGATTTTGATAAAAAGAAAATAAAGGCCGCAATCAGTACAAAAAATATAAGCCCAACTATCCTTAAATTTCTTTTAGGATAGATGGTTAATGTACCCGGTTCGATAATCCATTTTGTTTTTGCCATAAGTTTAATCTTCGTCTGAGCCTGGCAAACTGCCGTTGCCATGATATGCCCCCTTACGGATAATCGGCATGTCGAAGTGTTTATACAGATCATCGAGATGCATTAAACTTCCGTTGGTCAGGTTGCCTAAAAACACAATAACAATATTTTTGTTTAGATCTCTTACATAAATATGGCGGAAACCATGCCACCAACCCGTATGGTATACCACTTTGTCCATTTTTTCGCCATCAAACATTCTCCAGCCATAACCATAGTTAAAGTGGCCATTAATAGGCTTATTGTGTCCGGTATAGGCAGAATCGAGGCTCTTTTTACTTAATAATCTTCCATTTTTCAAATATTTATCAAACAGCACCAAATCGTGTACCGTACTATAAATGCCTTTATCTCCAACTGGTCCATCCAGAAAGTTCTGTGCAACAGAGTATCTAAAACTATTGCGGTCGTGGCCAACTACGTCAACCGGAATTTTTTCATACTCGGTTGTGCTATATACGTGTGTATGTTTTAATCCTGCCGGTTTAAACACATGTTCCATCATGTACTGCGAATAGCGCTGTCCGGTTACCTTTTCTATAATGGCACCCAACACCATAAAGTTTGAGTTATTATAGTGAAAACGGTTATCCGGTTTGGTGTATGGATTAGGTTTTCGCTCGGCGATAACATTCATTACTTCCTGATTGGTAACCCCTTTTTTCATATTGCGTTTTTCCTTGCGCCATATATCATCGATAAAGTAAACGTAGTTCATCATGCCGCTTCGGTGAGAAAGTAATAGTTTTACAGTAATGCCTTCGTATGGAAAATTAGGATAGAACTTTTTTACGTTATCGTTTAATGAAAGTTTTCCGGCCTCTACCAATTGCATAATCGCCGTGCCGGTAAATGTTTTGGTAATGGATGCCAATTCGAATTCTGAATTGATCGTCAAACTATCGCGATGAAGGTAATCGGCCCAACCAACCGCTTTTTCGTAAAGGATTTTTCCGTCTTTTGCCACCAGCATATTTCCGTTAAAACCATATTTTTTATGCAGATTATCTACAAAATCGGCAATCCATTTGTCGCCTTTTTGTGGGTTATAAACCAATAAAAGGCTATCCGCTTTATCGTCATCTTTGGTGCGGATTTTTTTTTCAGCAGCCTTTTTCTCTTCAGATTTTTTGCTTGAACAAGCAGTTAATAAAGTTACAGAGAGGGCTAATGCTGAACATATATATCGAAAATTCATTTATAATAAGGGTAGTATATTTAAAACCCGAAAATTAAAGAATTTTAGACGGTTAAAACGAAAGAGTTTTACACATTTTCGCAATTTTGATTGTACCAGCATTCAAATAAGTGACCTTTACTTCCATAAACAGGATCGCTGTCTGGATTTTTCACGTTGGCAATGGTTTCATCTGCTTCAGGTCGCTCTTCAGCTTTCCCATATTTCATATCGTAATCTGAACCATTTGGATATGCGCCAACAACAGTGAAGTCGTCGCTTGAGTTCAGTTTTTTATGTGCTACACCTGCAGGGATGATAATAACGTCACCTTTATCCAGTTCTATACAAACGCCATGGTCACCTCCAAACTGTACATCGGCCTTACCGCAAAATACGCCCATTACTTCGTGTGTATTGCTATGGTAATGGTGATAGTCGAAAATGCCATCTACCCAGGCATTAGTGTACCCATTCTGCGCGAAAACTTTTTTAATCACTTCTTCAGTATCATCAGGATGTAACCTGAACGTACCTTTGTAAATCATTAACGGTAATTTGGGATTGTTAGGGAAATTGCCGTTCTCCTCTATTTTATGTGCAACTAAGTAAGCTTCTTGTATCAGTTTTTCTTTGTCCATGATTTTGGGTGTTTAATAATTAACAAAGGAATTGGAAAAGGGTTTAGAGATTTGATGAATTGGGATGATAGTGATTCGTGCGGACACGAACCACGGCATAAAGATTTATATAAATCGTCGTCATTGCGAGAAGGCTTTTTCAGCCGACGAAGCAATCTTAATGCGATCGCTAGTAGCGATAAGTGTAAGATTGCTTCGTCGTTCCTCTTCGCAATGACGGGCTATTCTACTTCTGGCTTTCTGCCCAGGTATCCATCTTCGCTTCAAAAACAGATAAAGGAAACGACCCATCTTTTAAAACTGCAGTATGAAAAGCTGCTAATTTAAACTTCGGACCTAATTCCGTCTCATATTTGGTTCTCAATTCCCTTATTTTCATTGCGCCGGTTTTGTAGCCTAAAGCTTGTGCAGGAATGCCCATATAACGTTCAATTTCTGCTGTTGCACCTTCAGTACTAATAGCTTCATTATCTGTCATGTATTTTATAGCTTCCTCCCTGCTCATGTTTTTGGTGTGAATGGCTACATCAACAACTAAACGGATGGCCCGGTGCATCTCATCGCCCAAAGCACCCATATGCTGATAAGGATCCTGATATAGGCCCAGTTCTTTCCCTAACGATTCGCAGTATAATGCCCAACCTTCTACATAAGCATTATGTCCACCAAAACGGCGGAAATTAGGAAGTGATTTATTTTCCTGCGTTAAAGAAATCTGGTAATGGTGGCCTGGAATTGCCTCATGTAAAAACAGCGATTCCATACCCGAAGTGGTGTTGAATTTTTTCGCATCTAAAATGGGTACATAAAAGATCCCTGGTCGTGATCCGTCTGCAGAACCTTGATTATATTCAGCACTGGCTGATGCAGCCCTGAAAGCTTCTGTTTGCCGGATTTCAAAAGGTGTTTTAGGCTCAACGTCAAACATTCTTTTTAAGTTGGGTTTCATACGCTGATGGATATTCTCAAAGGCGGCCAAAACTTCTTTCGACGTTTTATAAGGCATGAATTTTTTATCTGTTTTCATGTATTCGAAAAAAGCTTTCAAATCGCCTTTAAAACCTACTAAATTTTTGATGCTGTCCATTTGGCTTTTAATCCTGGCGACTTCTTTTAAACCCGTTTGATAGATTTCTTCCGGTGTTTTGTTAGTGGTGGTTTGTTGTTTTACCAGATAAGTGTACCAGGCCAAACCGCCGGGCATAGCCGAATAGCCAGAGGTAGTTCGCGTTTTTGGCAGATATTCGTTCTGTAGATATTCGGCCAATTTTTTATAGGTAGGGATAATTACATTGGTAATCGATGTACGGTACGCTGCTGTCAACTTTTGTTTATCTGCGGCAGAAAAACTTGCTGGCATTAACTTGATCGGCCCGTAAAATAAACTTTCTTCGGGTGTGGCTGCCACCATGCTTTGCATTTGAGGAATCATTTTTATCACCAATGCTTTTGGCAATACAATGCCTGCTGCCGCACCTTTTTTAAAATTTCCGATGGCTGTATCTGCCCAGACCGAAAATGCATCAACCCGTTTTAACCAATCTTCATAATTTTTTACAGTTTTAAAAGGTTGTGCCCCTGTGCCCGAGCCTAATTGTCCGATGGTTAAGGGGAGCGCAAACATTTGGTTAAATGGGAGATATTCAGAATGGTATTTTAATCCTTCCAGATTAATTTCCAATTGATCTTTCAGGTAGTCATAAGATAATTTATCGTTTGCGTCAAGGCTTTCGCGTTTATATTTACCCAGGCTATCCAGATAACGCTGATTGTAGCTTTTAAACTCTTTTAAATAGGCTTGCGACCCATCATTTGCCAAAATATCGTTATAACGTTCATCTCCGATGTAAGTAGCGCTTAAAGGATTTATCTTTAATCCATCCTGATAATATTGTTCGCAAAGCGCCGCAAAGGTTTTGTTTTCTGCGCCATTATCAGAACTGTTTTTTTGCTTACAGGCAAGCATTGCAGTAATGCAGGCAGCAAAAAGAAATATCTTTTTCATTTATTTTGAGTTAAGGTTCTAATCAAAAATAGCAAATTAAGTCGCCATTTACGAAAAGCCTTAAACGCAAAAAAAGCCATCCTAAAAGGATGGCTTTAAATATGTAGTCAGTGTGAACTGAAAACTGTGAATTGCTAACCTGATTATGCTAATAACCTGATTGGCTCTTCTAATAGAGCTTTTAAGGTTTGTAAGAATTGTGCTCCTGTTGCACCATCAACCACACGGTGATCGCAACCTAAAGTCAATTTCATTACGTTACCAGGAACAACAGCACCGTTTTTAACAACAGGAACTTGTTGAATAGCGCCTACTGATAAAATTGCACCATCAGGAGAGTTGATAATTGAAGTAAACTCATCAATACCAAACATACCTAAATTAGAAACAGTGAAAGTAGAACCTTCCCAATCTGCAGGTTGTAATTTTTTAGCTTTTGCTTTACCACCAAAATCTTTTACTTCTGCAGAGATGTGTGATAAAGATTTGCCATCAGCGAAACGCACTACCGGTACCAATAAACCATCTTCAACAGCCATAGCTACACCAATGTTAGTATGTTCGTTAAATCTGATTTTATCGCCACCCCATGATGAGTTAACAGCCGGGTGTTTTTTCAGGGCAACGGCAACCGCTTTAATTACGATATCGTTGAAAGAAACTTTAACAGGAGCAACCGCGTTGATTGCCGTACGTGCAGCCATTGCATTGTCCATATCAATACTTACTGTCAGGTAAAAATGTGGAGCAGTAAATAAACTTTCAGCTAAACGTTTTGCAATTACTTTACGCATTTGCGAAACAGGTTGCTCTGTGTACTTAACCTCACCAACAAATGTAGGGATAACTGGTGCAGCAGTTGTAGCTTTCTCAGCAGCCGGAGCTGATGCAGATTCTGTTTTAGCCGGAGCAGCTGATGGCTTGAAGTTTTCGATATCTTTTTTAATGATACGACCACCTTCTGCACTACCTGCAACCTGTGCTAAATCAATCCCTTTATCTTTAGCAATTTTCTTAGCTAAAGGAGATGCTTTAACGCGGCTATCTGATGAACTTTCTGCAACTGGAGCAGATGCGCTTGCATCAGTAGTTGTAGCTTGTTTTTCTTCTTTAGGTGCTTCAGCAGTTTCAGCTTTAGGAGCCGGAGCTGAGCCGCCTGCTAAAATTCCGCTTACATCAGTTCCCTCAGGACCAACGATAGCGATAATTCCGTTTACTTTTGCAGCAGCACCTTTCTCTACACCAATGTGTAATAAAGTTCCGGTTGCATAGCCCATTACTTCCATAGTAGCCTTATCGGTTTCTACATCAGCAAGAACATCATCATCTTTTACTTTATCGCCAACTTTTTTATGCCATTCAGCAATTACGCCTTCAGTCATGGTATCGCTTAACAAAGGCATGCGGATAACCGTAACACCTTTTGCTGCTAATTCTTCTTCACTTAAGCCACCACCCTGAGCAGGTGCCGCCTCTTCTTTTTTATCTTCAGCTTTAGGAGCTTCATCTTTGCTTTCAGACTTCGGGCTTGCCGACTCCTGACTTCCAGATTGTTCTGCTTCTAATGCTGCTTTATAATCTTCGCCTTCTTTACCAATAACGGCCATGATCGCATCAACAGGAACAGCTGTTCCTTCTTCTATACCAACGTATAAAAGGACACCATCCCAATAAGATTCCATATCCATTGTTGCTTTGTCAGTTTCTACTTCTGCCAAAACATCGCCGCTTTTCACTTTATCGCCCACCTTTTTATGCCACTTTGCCAAAACCCCTTCGGTCATGGTGTCGCTCATTTTGGGCATTTTAATTACATCAGCCATTATATCTAATTAATTGAAATCTTATTAATATTAGTCCATTACGTAAGGGTAGTCCTGTTGCATATATACATCTTTGTATAGTTCAGATGCATCAGGCCAAGGAGATTCTTCAGCAAATTTTACTGCCTGATCTACAATTGCTTTTACTTTAGCTTCTACTTCTTCAATCCAGGCCTGATCTGCATACTTTTCTTTAAGGATCGTTTCTCTTGCATGCTCAACCGGATCTTTTGCTTTATAATCTTCTAATTCTTCTTTGGTACGGTATTTTGCCGGATCTGACATGGAGTGACCACGGTAACGGTAAGTTCTCATTTCTAAGAAAGTTGGTCCTTCACCTTTACGCGCACGTTGAATTGCTTCGTCCATCGCATTGTGTACAGCAACCGGATCCATACCGTCAACTGGTGCACATGGCATATCGAAACCTAAACCTATTTTATAAATATCGGTCATGTTGGTAGTACGTTGTACTGAAGTACCCATTGCATAACCATTGTTTTCGCAAACAAAAATAACAGGCAATTTCCAAAGCATGGCCATGTTAAAAGTTTCGTTTAATGCACCCTGGCGCACAGCACCATCGCCCATATAACAAATATTTACGTTATCAGTTCCTTTGTATTTTTCTGCAAAAGCAACGCCGGCACCTAATGGGATCTGACCGCCAACAATTGCATGACCACCGTAGAAGTTATGCTCTTTACTGAACATGTGCATTGATCCACCTTTACCTTTAGAACAACCTGTAGCCTTACCGTACATTTCTGCCATAATACTATCAGCACTAACTCCTAAAGCTAAGGCATGAGCATGATCACGGTAGGTTGTAATCATTGAATCACCTTTTTGCATTGCAGATATTGCACCTGCAACTACAGCTTCTTGTCCAATGTATAAATGACAAAAGCCACGTATTTTTTGTTGTCCGTATAACTGGCCGGTTTTTTCTTCGAATTTGCGCATCAGCAACATCGACTCAAACCACTTTAACCAGGTATCTTTATTTATTTCTACTGCACTCATTTTAGGATATTTGTTTTTTGCGACAGCAAATCTAATTTTTTTATTGTAATTTTTGGCACTTTTAAGTGTAAAAACATCGTAGTTATAGGGCTAAAATCAGAATTAACACTTGTTTTACAATTAAATACAAACCATAAACACTTCTGCTGATTTCATATAAGTAAATCAATGCCCTTTATCATAATAAGTATTCAATTTATTCTAAAATTTAATTCTGTATAAGCGCATATTTCCATAATTTAAAAATAAAGCGCGTTTAACCAAAATAGGAATATCTGAAAGGAAAAAACATTTTAAAAAGATGGGTATTGGAGCCGAAATTTTACTCAAAAGCAGTGGATAAAAAATAAAAATGTTAATAACTTTCACTTTTTATAACATTACATTTGGATAACATTTGTATAATCAATACTTTTGACAACCAACAATAAGCCCATGTGGTGTACGTTAATGTGTAAGTGAATACCCAAACATAACTGTATAACATGATTAAAAAAATTTTGTTTTCTACCCTAATCGCTATCTGCACGCTCTCCAACGCATTTGCGCAAACAAAAACAAAAGAATCTGGTAAAGACTTAAATGATCCCGATAACCTTGCATCACAATATTTTTCGCAGGTAATGGGTGTTGCGGTAGATGCGACCTCGAATTTAAAACTGTATAAGTTTATATACGAATGGATCGGAACTCCTTATAGTTATGGTGGAAACACAAAAAGAGGGATCGATTGTTCTGCTTTTACCAAAGCAATTTACGATAAAGTTTTCAACACCACCATCAGAAGAAATTCACGCGATATTTTCAGCATGGTAGATCCATTGTCAAAAGAAGATTTAAAAGAAGGCGATCTGGTTTTCTTTAAAATTAAAAGCAGAAGCATTTCACATGTTGGTATTTACCTTGGCGATAACAGATTTGCACATGCATCAAGTTCTCGTGGTGTGGTTATCAGCAACCTTAACGAACCTTATTACAGCCGTTATTTTTACAAAGGTGGCCGCGTTTTAGAATCGTTTAAGAAAGAATTTACAGTAGAATAGTTCAATTAACAGTTGACGATTTTCAGTTAACAGTTAATAAAAAGATATAGAATCCTCCTAAAGAAATTTTGGAGGATTTTTTGTTTAATTGCCATTCTATTTTAGGAGATTCGTCATCCTGAATTTATTTCAGGATCTCTCTCTATTTTATTTAAGACAGCAAACAACATTTAAAATTACTAATGAAACTCATCAATACAATATTCCTTCCCTTTGTTCTTATTATCACAATCAGCTGCACCAGCAATAATGCACAAATTTCAACACCTGTAGCCAAACAAGATACTGTGATCAGGAAAATAAAGGATACGATATCCCTTACCGCTGTAGGCGATATTATGCTTGGCTCTGCATTTCCATCCAAAACCAATCTCCCTCCTGATGATGCCGTAAATAGTTTCCAGGCGGTTGATAGTTTATTAAGAGGCGATATTGTATTTGGAAACCTGGAAGGCTGTTTCCTTAACTCGGGCAATTCGAACAAATGTAATGGCATTAATCCGAACAATTGTTACGCTTTTAGAATGCCGGAGCGCTACGCCGGGATATATAAGGATGCAGGATTTAATGTTCTAAGCATCGCCAATAACCATGTTGGTGATTTTGATGCTAAGGGAAGGAAAAATACAGCAAGGATTTTAGATTCACTGAAGATCCATTATGCAGGACAGTTAAATAAACCTTTTGAAGTTTTTGAAAAAGATAGTGTAAAGTATGCGTTCTGCGCTTTTGCCCCGAATGAGAATACGGTATCGATTAATAAAATTGATAGCGCGAAAGCTTTGGTGGCCCGTTTAAAATTAATGGCTGATATTGTGATTGTTTCTTTTCATGGCGGTGGCGAGGGTGCAAGATTTGAGCATGTTCCGCGTAAAAACGAGATTTTTTATAAAGAGAACAGGGGAAATGTTTATGCCTTTGCACATGCAGTTATTGATGCAGGTGCCGATGTGGTGCTGGGACATGGTCCGCATGTAAGCCGAGCAGTCGAAGTTTATAAAAATAAATTCATTGCATACAGTTTGGGGAATTTTTGTACCTATGGAATGTTCAGCTTAAAGGGCAATAATGGTATTGCTCCCTTGCTTCAGCTAAAAATAAATGCAAAGGGAGATTTTCTCTATGCCAATATTGTATCAGTTAAACAGGACAAGATTAACCGGTTAACCCTGGATGATAACCATGGTGCCTTTAAAAGGATTAAAGAGCTGACAGATATTGATTTCGTTGGTCACCAGTTGAAGTTCGCTGACAACAGAATCAGTTTAAAAGATTAACTTTCTACGACATCTATCTCAATTTATTTCAGAATATTTGTGGCCTGAAACCGTCATATTTTAAGTCATGTAATGACTGAATAAGGGCCCAAACCTGTTAAAACAACTTTAAGGATGAAAAAAGGATTAATACTTCATTATATTATAGGTATTGCTGCTGCAATTTTAGTATTGATAGCGGCCTACTATATCAACCAAAATCCTAAAAACCTGTTATCTGCTGGAATTATTATCCTGGCGGGCTGCCTGGTTGCTTTTAGCCAGTACCAGATCATCAAACAGAAAAAGAAGCAATAATAAGACAGCCATTTCCTCTGGTCTAGGAATGAAATGTAATAGTGATATTCTATCTTGAACCTGCCATTGGCGTTGTGTGCGCAGTTTTCCTGCTATTCAAAAAAGAGGACGAAAGCTTAGTTTAGCTTTCGTCCTTTGTATTTTTTACCAAGCCAATGCCTGATACAAAAAATATTAGTCCGATGATGCCATAAACCATCAATCCCCTTGTATTTTGACTGTGGTTTACAAAGCCATAGCCTGCGTATATTAAACCAATTATACCGAGTATGGTTAAAATGGTTCCAAAAGTGCGTTTTACATTCATGTGGTTATCTTTTAATATGATTAAGACAAAATATTACCGCTTTTGTTTTAAACCAAAAAAGAAGCCCATATCACAACAGAAATGGGCTTCTTTATTAAAATTTGAATAATTATGATTTACCAAACACCTAACCTGCTTGCAGGCGCAACATACATTTTCGCAGTTGCAGGAATGTTAAATGCTTTATAAAATGCTTCCATATTGTACACAGGTCCATTTACACGGAACATTTCCGGACTATGCGGATCTGTTTTTAATCTTACACGCATACTTTCATCGCGGGTTTTGATTCTCCAAACCTGTGCAAAACTTAGGAAAAAACGTTGATCGGGTGTAAAACCATCAATCTTTTTATCGCCTTTTCCTTGTTCGGTTAATTTAAAAGCATCGTATGCAATGTTTAATCCACCAATATCGGCCAGGTTTTCACCTAAGGTTAAAGAACCATTTACATGCTGATTGTCCAACAGTGAAAAGTTATTATAAAATGTCTCTACTTTACTAGTTTTAGCTTTAAATTTATCAGCATCGGCTTTTGTCCACCATTCTTTTAAGTTACCTACTGCATCGTACTGGCGACCTTGATCGTCAAAACCATGCGTCATTTCGTGACCTATTACGGCACCTATTGCACCATAGTTAATGGCATCATCTGCTGCAAAATCAAAGAATGGGAACTGTAAAATTCCGGCTGGGAAAACAATTTCGTTGAAAGACGGATTGTAATAAGCATTAACTGTCGGCGGAGTCATTCCCCATTCTGTTTTATCGACATTTTTGCCCAATTTATCCATCATTTCTTTGTAGCCATGTTTATTAGCAGATTGAAGATTGGCGTAATAAGTATTTTTAGACACCTCTACATCATCATATTTTTTCCACTTATCAGGATAACCGATTTTTTTGATAAATGCATTAAGTTTTTCTAAAGCTTTCTTTTTTGTATCTGGTGTCATCCAATCTACCTTCTGGATTCTTTCAGCATATACTTTCTGCAAATTATTTACCAGGGTTAACATGCGCTCTTTCGCCTCTGGTTTAAAATACTTTTCAGCATATAATTGACCTAAAAGTTCTCCCAAATGATCATCGGTAGCATTTACAATAGCTTTCCATCTTTCAGTTGGTGCCTGTTGACCATAAAGTGTTTTAGCGAAAAAGTCGAATTTGGCATCCCTGAATTTTTTAGTAAAAGCATTGGCTGATCTATTTAAAGCATCAAACTTTAATTTTTCTTTCCAGATTTCGATAGGCTGACTTTTTACCAGCGCTGATAAGGTTTGATAATATTTTGGCTGCCTAACAATAAGGGTATCGGTGTTTGCACCTAGTTTGTTCAGAACAGATTTCCACTCAATATTTGGGGTCTGTTTTTGAAAATCAGCCACCGTCATCTTGTTATAATTTTTCTGTGGATCACGAAGTTGAACAGGCGTTGAATGGGACTGTGCAATTGCTGTTTCCAGTTTTAAAATATTGTCGGCATATTTAGCTGCATTCGCAGAATCGCCAGAAAGGTTAAAAATCTTTGTGATGTATTTGATATACTCTACTCTGATTTTTTTTGCTTTATCATCTTGTTCTAAATAGTAACTGCGATCTGGCAGGGTAAGACCGGCCTGAGAAAATGATAAAGCATTTTTACTGCTTAATTTATCATCTGGTTCTACGCCAAATCCTAATAAATCTCCTTCACCATTTTTATAGCCTTCAGCAGCAAAATTGATTAAATCCTTCTCGTTTTTAATCCCGTCTATTTTATTTAAGAGCGGTTTTATAGGTTCGATACCCAGCTTTTCGATGGTAAGGGTATCCATTCCACTGGTATAGAAATCACCAACTTTCTGTTCACTACTTCCTTTAGCCGCATTAGCTTTAGCCGCATTTTCAAGAATGCTGTTCAGGTTTTTTAGGTTATCGTTATATAAAGTATAAAAAGAACCCCAGCCAGTTTCGGTTTTAGGAATTTGGGTGTTTTTCATCCATTTTCCATTGGCATACAGGAAAAAGTTATCACCAGGTTTTACAGTGGTATCCATGCCGGCCTTATCGAAAAATTCAGTACGCGCATTTACGGTATCAGTTTCCTGATGGCTCTTATTCTGGCATGCCGCAAATAGCAAAACACTTGCTGCGGGAAGAAATAATTTAATTTTCATTATGCATAAGTTAGTTAGAAAGCTTAAAGCTACAAAATGCCTGATGTAGTTTGTATGAATTTTTATAACTTCATAAAAAAATCTATTTATGCAATACACCATTTACATTATAGCTGTCGTAGGATTTATTATCTTACTCAGCTCTTTCGTTACTGTTAAACAGGGAACCATTGCGGTGGTAACGGTTTTCGGTAAGTACCGCCGTCAATTAAGGCCAGGTTTAAATTTTAAAATCCCATTAATAGAGCAAATCTATTCTCGTATTTCCATTCAAAACCGCTCCGTGGAGCTATCGTTTCAAGCAGTAACTCAAGATCAGGCCAATGTGTATTTCAAGGCCATGCTTTTATATTCTGTTGTGAACCAGGACGAGGAAACAATAAAAAACGTAGCCTTTAAATTTGTAGATGCGACCAATTTAATGCAGGCATTAATCAGAACCATTGAAGGTTCAATCAGGGCTTATGTGGCTACGCAAAAGCAGGCAAATGTATTGGCGCAACGTAATGAAATTGTACTTCACGTTAAGGAACAGATCGATCAGGTTTTAGACGGCTGGGGTTACCATCTTCAGGACCTTCAATTGAATGATATTACTTTTGATGAAGAAATTATGCGTTCAATGAGTCGTGTAGTAGCTTCGAACAATTTGAAAGCCGCGGCTGAAAACGAAGGGCAGGCATTATTAATTACTAAAACCAAAGCTGCTGAAGCTGATGGTAATGCGATCAAAATTGCTGCTACGGCGGAACGTGAGGCTGCACAACTTCGCGGACAAGGTATTGCGTTGTTTAGGGAAGAGGTTGCAAAAGGTATGACCAATGCTGCCCATGAAATGCAACAAGCTAACCTGGATACATCGGTAATTCTTTTCACCATGTGGACAGAAGCCATTAAACAATTTGCAGAATACGGCGAAGGTAATATCATTTTCTTAGATGGTAGTACCGAAGGAATGAATAAAACCATGAAAGAAATGATGGCCATGCAATTGAGTCAGAATCCTCCTAAGAAGAACTAAAAGTATTTTTCATGCAGAAAAGACTGTTGCGGATAGCAGCAGTCTTTTTTTTGCTTTAATTAGTCGTTTTGGCTAAATGATGAATTGATTAGCCTAAATTGTTTCTATAAAATTGATTGAATTTTGAGTGATCATTAGATGCGATTCATATCGTAGTAAATGTGTAATTATTGCACACTATTTAAAACTTAAAATCAATTAATATGAAAGTTTTTGTAACAGGCGCAACCGGATTTGTCGGTTCTGCGGTAGTCAAAGAATTAATTAATGCGGGCCACGAAGTTTTGGGTTTGGCGCGGAATGAAACGGCTGAAAAAGCACTTGTACTTGCCGGAGCTGAAGTACATAAAGGCGATCTGGAAGACTTAGCGAGTCTGCAGCAGGGCGCCAGATTAGCTGATGGCATTATCCATACTGGCTTTATCCATGATTTTTCTCGATTTGCAGCGGTTTGCGAAATCGATAGACTTGCAATAGAAACCATTGGAAACTCAATTGCAGGGACTGATAAACCCTTTATTGTAACATCCGGGACTTTTATCGTTAATCCGGGCATCTTGGCCACAGAAAATATGCTTCCCAATTATAATGGTGCCAACCCAAGGCTTGCTTCAGAAAAGGCAGTAGATGCACTCGCTTCCCGGAATATTCGCGTATCAGTGGTTCGTTTATCGCCATCTGTACACGGGGAAGGCGATGATCATGGTTTTATACCCATGTTGATCGATATCGCCCGCAAAACAGGTTCATCGGCTTATATTGGAGGTGGAGAAAACCGATGGACAGGTGTTCATAGGCTGGATGCCGCGAAACTTTACAGATTGGCTTTGGAACAAGCTACGTCGGGAGCACGTTTTCACGGGGTGGCTGAAGAATCAATAACCCTTAAAGCAATAGCAGAGGCCATTGGCGATCAACTTGGTTTACCTGTCGTTTCTATATCTAAAAATGAAGCAGCCGCACACTTTGGCTGGTTTGAACATTTCGTAAGTATAGATGGACCGGCTTCCGGGCGTTTAACAAGGGAACGTTTAAATTGGGAGCCTGAATATTCCAGTTTGCTTCAAGATTTGGAGCAAGGCATTTATTTTAAGTAAATTGTATTATGGAAACTTCGAACCGCTATCGTTTTAAAACCATATCAGAATATCATAAACTTGCAGGATTGCCGAAACCAGCTCATCCCTTAGTGAGTGTTGTTAATATGGAGGATGTTAATATGCCAGTTAATGGCCGGTCAAAAACAATAATTTTTGATTTTTACTCCATTGCACTCAAGCGTGTGCCTGATGCGAGAATTAAATATGGGCAACAAATGAGTGATTTTGATGATGGTGTGTTGTTTTTCATGGCTCCAGGACAGGTTTTCACCGTTGAAATTAATCAGGATAAAACCCATCGGCCAACTGGCTGGATGATACTTTTCCACTCCGACTTACTTTGGCAGACACATTTAGCCAAAACAATTAAAGATTATGACTTCTTTAGTTACGCGCTGTTTGAGGCTTTACATGTTTCTGAAACTGAAGAAGCCATGCTTAATTCGATCGCCACATTGGTAAAAAATGAAACCAAGAGCAATATTGATCATTTTACTCAAAATGTGGTAATCGCGCAAATAGAATTACTGCTTAACTATGCACAACGTTTTTACGGCCGCCAATTTATCACACGTAAAGCAATCAATCATCAGCTGCTTGATCGATTAGAGCATATTGTTAAAGACTATTTTGAACACGATGACCTTGGCAACAGGGGCTTACCAACAGTAACTTACATCGCCGAGAGGCTTAACGTTTCACCAGGATATCTATCTGGACTGTTGAAAACACTTATTGGACAAAACACTCAACAATATTTACATCAAAAACTGATTGATTTAGCAAAAGAAAGGCTTTCAACAACAAATCTTTCTGTTAGTGAAATCGCTTATGCACTTGGCTTCGAACATTTACAATCCTTTACTAAGTTGTTCAAATCCAAAACAAAGCTTACGCCTTCAGCATTTAGACAATCGTTTAATTGAAAAATGATTTAAAAAAAAGCGAGCTACCTAAATAAGATAGCTCGCTATTGTAGATTTCTTTTATTAAAGTTTAGGTGAAGCTACGCCAAGATTCATCACATAGTTGCCAGATTGTTGCATAAAATCGCCCATTACTTTCAACGATTCATCTTCAATAAAATCGAAAGCGTCTTGCTTGGTAATTTTATCTCCTTTTTTAATGGCTGGCAATCCTCTTAATGCTCTTAATTCATTCTGTCTGGCAAGTGTTTTAGCTTCTTGCGCATCGCGCTCAGCTTTAAGTTTTGCCTCGTTTAAAGTTATAGAAACTTCACTATCGCGTTTTCTAAGGTCTGCAATATCTTGTTTCAGGTATTTAAAATCTAATGAATTTGCGATGCGCTGCTCGCTGTTTTTAACCAATTGCGCTTTAACCGGAGTTAGATTGGCAACTGCTTTAAAGTTGGAACTTGGAATTACGTCCCATGGTAAGGCAGATGATTCAGTATCTTCTCCAATTTTATCCATCGGATAAAGTGAAGGGAAAACGACATCAGGGGTTACCCCTTTATGTTGAGTACTGCTTCCTGCTACACGGTAAAATTTAGCCATGGTTAAATTAATCTGACCTAAGTTAATGTCAGCCGCGCTTGTTCCGCTTGGCGAGGTGCCAACGGTTTTATCTTTAGAAATTAATCCTGCTATCTTTTGCAACATGCTTGGGTTTACCAGTTTATTTAAATCGATGGAAGATTGAACGGTACCTTTACCATAAGTTTGGCTACCCATAATAATACCACGGCCATAATCTTGTATTGCACCGGCGAAAATTTCTGATGCAGATGCACTTAAGCGGTCTACAATTACACCAAAAGGACCATCCCAGGTTACACCGCTATTTTCATCCTCGTCCACTTCAATTTTACCGCGTAAATCTTTCACCTGAACTACAGGACCTCTATCGATAAATAAACCAGTTAATGAAATGGCTTCAACTAATGATCCTCCGCCGTTTCCACGTAAATCCATTACGATTGCATTTACCTTATCGTAAGTTTTTAACGAGTCGATTAATTTTCTAACATCTCTGGTAGTGCTTTTGTAGTTTTTATCACCTGCATTTGCTGCTTTAAAATCAGCATAGAATGCTGGCAGGGTAATAATCCCGATTTTATATTCTTTGCCATTACTGTTAATGGTTTTAACTTTTTTCTTCGCAGATGTTTCTTCTAAAACAATTTTATCACGAACCAATTCGATAATTACTGGTTTAGATGACATTTCTTTTCCAACAGGGATAACTTTTAAACGCACCTTAGTTCCTTTCGGACCTTTAATTTTCGATACGGTATTATCCAATCTCCAGCCTATCACATCAACAAATTCTCCATCACCCTGGGCTACAGCAATAATGCGATCGCCAGCACTCAGTTGTTTGCCTTTAAATGCAGGTCCACCAGCAATAATTTCCGTGATTTTAACGACCTCGTTTTCTAATTGTAAACGGGCACCAATACCTTCGAAAGAACGAGACATATCTTCGTTAAATGCTGCTGCGTTGCTTGGATTAAAATAATTGGTATGCGGATCAATAGATTCGGTAAAAGCATCCATCAAAATCTGGAAAACATCCTGATTATTGGTTTTTGAAGTTTGCGATTGTAGGTTTTGGTAACGTTTAGTTAATGTTTCTACATTCTTTGCTTCAGCTGTTCCAGCTAAATTTAAGTTGATTAATTCGTATTTAACACGTTTTTTCCAGGTATCATTTAATGCTGTTGAAGAAGTTGCCCAGGGCTGCTTCTCTCTATCATATAGATAGCTGTCGGTTTGATTAAAATCAAATTTTGTTTTGATCTGAGCCAGAGAATAAGTAAAATATTCGTTTAACCTTTTGGCATAAACGTTATAAATGAAAAACGGGCCACTCAGGTCGCCATTTTTGAAGTCATCGTCCAAAGTATATCTGTATTTCTCAAATTCCTTGATATCTGATGCCAAGAAGTAATTTTTGCCCTGATCAAGGGATTTGATGTATTTATCTAAAATGATCGAAGATATAGAATCGTTGATTTGAATTTTTTTATAATTGTAACTCTCAATTAAATTTACAACCTCTTTTATCACAAGTTGTTGCTGCTCATCAGGTTTCACATTGGTAACCCCCTCAACAATCGGCTGAGTTTTAGGTGCAGCATGACAAGCAAGTACTGCTGCAGTAAAAATTACAAAAAATATTCTCTTTAACATCTCTTTAAATGATTTAAAATCCATTTCCAATTCTATATAGCCAATATGATACCATTTTAGCAAAAAAACAAAAAAGAGACAGCATTATTACCGTCTCTTGTTAAAACTTTATCAAATCTAACTAAAAGCTTTTTATTTAACAATTTCTTACGTAGAACGTTGAGTGTTATTTTTTGTTTTAATGAAAAGACAAAATTTGACCAATTACAGACCTTTGAGGGGGCTATAATATACTTTAGATAGGAATGTTTAGCAGAATTAGAGCGTTTGCCTAGCTCGGGTTTACTTTTTTACTGGTGGTTTTGCTGGCAATTGTTTCCCTTGCATCTTTAATCTGCGTTTTATACTGAGTGGTTTTGATGGAGTTGGCCAGCCATTCTGCTGATTTCAGATCTCTCAGCGCAAGTGTAAAGTCTTTCTTTTTAATTTTAACCTGGGCAATGCCTAAAATAGATTCGATATAAGCATTGTTGCTTTTTAATTGTTTTGCCAGGATACCTTGCTGGGTGTAGAACCACATTGATTGTGTGTACTTGGTATTGGCCAGATAAACTTTTCCTAAAAGGTTATAGGTGTTCATTACTCCTGCTCTGTTTCCGGTTTTAGAATAATTTTTTAAAGCTACGTTTAAGAGAATCTGCTCTGCATCAGTAAAACGGCCAAGTTGATAATGCATACTGCTCATCTTGATAACCGCCTGTCCGTACCTGTTGAAGTTTTTTACGGCATTGTATTCAAAAGCTGCTTTGCCAAATAAGGTGAGCGCCTCATTATAATCACCTTTTCGCTCCAAATCTTCTGCTTCCTCAAAAAAAGAATTCCCATCCTCCAGTTCAAATTTAGATACTGCTATATTTATCGCACTACCATTAGGTTCCTGAATCTCAGATTTATCTATATTTTGAGCATGTAGTTGTAATGATGCAAAAAGGCCAATTAAAGCCAACACAATTTTGGTCATGCAACAAAAATAATACTTTAAATCTAATTTTAGCTAAATACCTGTAAATTAACATCAAAAGATGCCCAAACCATATAAGGATGAGAGTCGCAATGGTATACTTCGCCTGCCGCAGAAATGCCTACAATGCCCGCAAAGCCATCAAAAGCTTTAAGTTCAGCAAAAGATTTATCAGAGGCTTCCTTTAAAGAAAACCCATCTGTAACGCGGGTTACAATTTTTGCAGCCAGGGCACCGCTTACAATATCTTCGCCTACTCCGGTACAAGAAATACCCGCATATTGATTGGCATAATTGCCTGCCACGGTTGCAGAATCGCTCACCCGGCAAGGGATTTCGAATCCTTTTCCACCTGTAGAAGTTGCTGCGGCTAAATTTCCATCTGCATCGAGTGCTACACAGCCTACCGTTCCTTTATTATTCTTTTGATTTAATTTGGCTTCGTATTCTGACTGGCGCTGTGGTGTAATCGGATTGAAATATTCAAATCCGTTTGTTCTTGCAAATTGCCGGGCGCCATCACCACTAAGTACCCTGTCATCATATGTGAGTAGGTTCTGCGCAATCTGTATAGGATTTTTAACATCTTCAACATTAATTACGCCACTAAATTTTTCGGTTTTACCATCCATTAGTGCTGCGCTTAGTCTTACTTTTCCATCGCTTTGGATCTGTGAACCGATACCAGCATTAAACAGTTCGTTATCTTCTAACAGCGCAACTGTATAAACAACGGTTTCTAAAGCAGTATGCGTTTTTAGATACTGATGTCCGAGCGTAACAATCGAAGCCAAAGCATCTTGTTTCGCTTTTTTCGTTTCCTGGTTGGTCGACGATTCGCTGAAGAAGCCGCCATGTATGATTAATTTCATTTTTTGAGTATTGTAGTATTAAGTAGCAAGTATCAAGATTGGGTAAATCCTAGCTGAAAATCGGCCACTGTTAACTGCTACTGAATTAGGCTATCGGAACAACCTTTGGGTGGTGGATTACTAAGCTATGGTCTGTTAAGTCATAAACGTCGCCATCGCACATTACGTGTACCACCATGTTTTTAATGGAAACAGGTTGCCCCATTTCTACATCAGTTAAATTGGTATCGGCCATAGTGCGGCCATCGACTAAAATTACCATGCCAGAGCCAATAGCCTCCATTATATGGCCATCAGAGATAAAAAGTCCGGTATCTTCACCAAGACCGATCCCTAAAATACCAGGATTACTGGCCGCGGCATATAATAAACGACCAATTCTTCCGCGCTGAACAAAATGCGTATCTACAATAACATCATCAATAAAGCCTAATCCACCTGTAATTTTAACTTCACCTTTAAGTAAAGCATCTTTACTGCTGCCCTGGTAAATCATATTTTTAGAACTTGCAGCGGCCCCGGCAGAAGTACCGGCAATAACAACAGGTTCATTTCTATATTTTTCTAAAAGGATTTGATGGATTTTTGTTCCGCCAAAGATTGAAGAAAGACGAAGCTGATCTCCACCGGTAAAAATAATTACCTCTGCGGCTTTGATACGCTCATAATTTTCATCAGAATTGGCTTCTTCACGGTTGGAAATATTAAGAACACCAACATTATGCACGTCTAATTGTGCATAAGCCTTAATATATTCTTCACCCACTTTCTCGGGCATTAATGATGCTGTGGTGATGATCTCGAAACGAGATTGCGTATCTCTTAATGATTCTGTAGTAATCCGTTTTAAAATTCCACGCTCAAAAAAATTCATGTTCTCAGGTAGTCCGAATTGCGTTTCTGCGAAGCTACCTGTGTTTATTGCGCCACCAATGATGATGAGTTTACCTTTCGGAACCATTTTTTGTGTATTATAATTGTATCAAAAAACCCAAATATATAGGCTTAAGATAAAAAACACGACTTTTTTTGTAAAGAATATTCAATTTATTAACAAAAGTTAAAATATTATAACTTAAAATTAACAGGATTGTACTTGAAAATAAAACAAATACACCTTAAAATTGATTTAGCTAAATGGAACGTCTATTTTCAAAATAAATGTATAATTTACAGTCATCAATTTCATTCTAAAAATTGAGAATAAAGAGCGATTCATAAATCCTTCTGCAACTTAAAAAACGAACAAAACATTACATGAAGATATTAAATATACAAGTATTAAGAGGACCAAACATATGGTCTATTAGCCGGAAGAAATTGATTCAGATGCGACTGGATTTAGAAGATTTAGAGCAAAAACCAACAAACGTAATAGATGGATTTAGTGAAAGGATTGAGAAACTTTTGCCAAGCATGTTTACCCACCGTTGCTCGAAAGGTGTTGAAGGTGGTTTTTTTACGCGAGTGAAAGAAGGCACCTGGATGGGGCACGTGATTGAACACATTGCACTGGAAATTCAAACACTCGCCGGTATGGAAACTGGTTTTGGCAGAACGCGCATGACCAAAACCGAAGGCATTTATAATGTGGTTTTCAGTTATCTGGAGGAGAAAGTAGGTGTTTACTCGGCGGAAGCTGCGGTGAGAATTGCGGAGGCTTTGATCAATAATGAAGAGTACGATTTAGAACACGATATCCGCAGGATGAAGGAAATACGTGAACTGGAAGCCCTCGGCCCAAGTACAGGTTCTATTGTGGAAGAAGCGGTAAAAAGAAGCATTCCATGGATAAGATTGAATAAAAGTTCATTGGTACAATTGGGTTATGGCAAAAATCAGGTGCGTTTTAGGGCCACCATGACAGAAAAAACCAGTAGCATTGCTGTAGATCTTGCCAGCAACAAGGAAGAAACGAAACGTTTGCTCACCGAAGCTGCTATTCCGGTAGCTTCAGGGGTTACCATTTCAAATCCTGACGATCTTGAAGCATCTGTTAAAAAGGTTGGATTTCCTTTAGTTTTTAAACCACTTGATGGCAACCACGGTAAAGGTGCAACCATTAATGTGAAAACAATGGAAGATGCTGTGGCGGCTTTTGAATATGCCAAAACGTATTCGAGAAGGGTAATTATAGAAAAATTTATTACCGGATTTGACTTCCGGGTTCTGGTAATCGACCATAAGGTAGTTGCCGCGGCACAACGTGATCCGGCTCATGTAAAAGGAAATGGTATCCATACCATCCAGGAATTAATTGATAAGGAGAATGAAGATCCACGTCGCGGTTATGGCCATGAGAATGTGTTAACAGAAATAGCTGTCGATCGTGATACTCTGGATTTATTAGCCAAAAAAGAATATACTTTAGAGACTATTCCGGAAAAAGGAGAAGTGGTTTATTTAAAATCGACCGCCAATTTAAGTACAGGAGGAACATCAATTGATGTAACAGATATTGTTCACCCACAGAACATTTTTATTTGTGAAAGAATTTCAAGGGTAATTGGATTGGACATCTGCGGTATCGATATCATGGCGCAGAACCTTACTCAACCCTTAACCGAAAATGGTGGCGTGGTATTAGAAGTTAATGCCGCTCCTGGTTTTAGGATGCACCTGGCGCCGAGCGAGGGTTTGCCACGCAATGTGGCGGCACCAGTAATTGATATGTTATATCCACAGGGGAAATTATCACAGATCCCGATTATCGCCGTAACCGGAACCAACGGAAAAACTACCACAACCCGTTTAATTGCGCACATTATCCGCAGCAACGGTAAACGCGTTGGTTTTACAACGAGTGATGGTGTATATGTGCATAACACCATGCTGATGAAGGGTGATACAACAGGACCGGTAAGTGCAGAGTTTATTTTAAAAGACCCGACAGTAGAATTTGCCGTATTGGAAACTGCCCGTGGCGGAATTTTAAGGGCAGGGTTGGGATTTAATGCCTGCGATATTGGCGTGGTGACCAACATCCAGGAAGATCATCTGGGCCTTTCTGATATCCATAATCTTGATGATTTAACCCGGGTTAAAGCCGTTGTAATTGGTGCGGTGCGCCGCAAAGGTTGGGCTGTATTGAACGCCGATAACGGTTATTGCGTTCGGATAGCTAAAGATGCCCGTTGTAATGTTGCTTACTTTAGCATGGATGAAAACAATCCTGTAGTTAAAGAACATTGTAGAAAAGGCGGTATCGCGGCCATTTATGAAAACGGGTACATCACCATTAAAACCGGCGACTGGAAATTAAGGGTAGATAAAGCCACCCATATTCCTTTAACCTTTGGTGGTTCTGTAAACTTTATGATTCAGAATGTACTTGCAGCAACGTTAGCAGCCTATTTATGGGGCTACAAACCTGAAGATATCCGTTTATCGTTAGAAACCTTTATTCCTTCAGCAGCACACACGCCAGGCAGGATGAATATTTTCAGGTTCAAAGATTTTAAAGTGCTGGTCGATTTTGCGCATAATCCTGATGGATTTAATGGTGTAAAAGGCTTCTTGCAGGGTGTTGAGGCTACAGAACAAGTAGGTATTATTTCAGCAACCGGCGATAGAAGGGATGAGGATATTATTGAAACGGCCCGCATTTCTGCACAGATGTTTGATAAGATCTATATTTGTCAGGAGAAATATCTCCGTGGCAGACAACAGCAGGAACTGGTCGATTTACTGATAAAAGGGATTAGAGAGGTTGATCCTAATAAAGAGATTATTGTAAACAATAAGAGTACGGAATGTTTACAAATCGCTATTGAAACCGCTAAAAAGGGTTCTTACCTCACTATTTTAAGTAATACTATTGATAATACGATTCAGCGCGTTACAGAACATTTAGACCGGGAATTAGAATCGTAAGTAACTAACTTATTCTGCGATCGATGGTAATTTCGGGCGGAATGCAATGAAGTGGAGAAATCCTTCTCGATAGATCTCTCCATTACGCGTTGCTCCAGTCGAGATGACGAAGCAATTATAAAAAAAAACCTCCTCCGAATTAATCATTCGGAGGAGGTTTTTATTTTATGTTTTAATTTATTTATGCCTGAGCATCACGTAATCTTTTAATTTCATCATGTGATACTCTTAAAGACGCCTTTTGTTCTGAAATTAAGTCTCTGATATTTGAAGGGATATTTTCTTCCTCTAAGGCCATTTTATATGCATTTTGAGCGGCATCTTCGCCAAATTCACAATTGTTTAAAACAGTTTTACGGTCATGACCGGTAAAAAGCGCTTTAACATCCATCCAGGCCCTGTAGATTTTACCAGAATTGGTTGTCCCTGTTTCAATATCTTCACCTAAAGCCGAAACTTCTGTTGCCAATGCCATTTTATATTTTTGGCTTTCGCCTATCATATTTAGAAATAACGTCTTTAAATCGGCATCTTCATCTTTTAATTCCTGGCGGGCTTTTTCGTAACCTTCAATACGATCGTTATTAATTTGAATTAAATCGTTTAATACCTCTGCTGTTTCTGTTGTCGTTTTCATGTTTTTTATTTTTATAGTTTCGATGTATAAAAGCAACATGATCAATTAAAAAAGGTTTGTCATTTTTTTAATTGCCTACAACGCTGCGCTATATCAGCTAGTGATTAGCAGACTGCCGATCATTATTTTTTGGAAAAATACTGGGTCAGCTTTTCTTTTACAAAACGCCTGACCCGTGTTACCATATTGCCTTTTCGCTTAATCAAAAAGCTCTTGATGGCTTTGTATGCAATGGGGTCTTCGGCTATTACAGTAGGGAATTCTACAATTGGTTTTGGGTTTATAATTACGTTATAGATGTCGTTTATTCCTGAGTGTACGCCCGTACCATCATGACCAATATTGTTAACGAGTGATTGTGACGGATTAAGTGTGATCCCTCCTTTTAAAAAGATTGCCGCATACCATCTTATAGCCCAGCTATTGTTTTTACCTTTTTTAAATTCCTGCATCTGTTTCCAGAAATTCATTTTATTGTCGATTGAAAATGCAGTCCTTTTCTTTTTATCAAACTGTTTGATAAGAATGTTAATATCTGGTTCAAAATTTTTCCATGCTCTTCCCCACGTTGCCCAACCCCAGCTTGTGGCTGCCCTGTAGAAAAAAGATGGTGAAAGGTTATCTGATTTTAAAGGATACATATAGGCTCCGATGTGCATTACTTTTTCCTCTTCGCGGTAATGGTTTAAAGCGTTGTTGAAATAGGATAAGGTATGCGGAGAGGTAATGAGGTCATCTTCAAACACAATTACCTGATCGTATTCTGCTATTAACTGGGTTACTCCTGCAATTACCGCATTGGCTAGGCCTGCATTAACCTTACTTTCGATTACTTTAACCGACTTAAAACCATCTGCTTTTTTGATGATTTTTCTTACGGCAGTAACTTTTTCTCTATCCAGGTCGGTTTTAGCACCATCAGAAAAAATATACAAGTGGCTTTGTGCTGCCAACTCATTTTGTTTCAGAAATTGTAATGTACGCTCCGTGTGCTGCGGACGGTTGTATACGAAAAGTGCTATTGGGGCAAGGCTTTGCATTTTGTTTTTTATCAATTAAGCTTATCAATAAGCGGGCTAGGCATTTTTTACCATATAAGAAATTTAAGTTTCATATAAGCTATGACAAAAGTATATCAATAAATTGATTCATACATTTCGTTTACATAAGTTTTTTGTCCTTCTGAAAAGATATGCAAACAATTAAAATTTATCATTAGTCCTAGAGGCAATTTTAGTAGTTTCATATAAGTTAACAGTTGTGCTACATGGATTGGGGCAACGTTTTCAACAGCTTTAAATTCAACGACTAGGGAGTCTTCAATTAATAAATCACACCCTAGTTCTGAATCAATTATTAACCCTTTATAATTTATTGGGATGGTTAACTCAGATTTGAAATTAATATTTCTGATTTCCAGCTCGTGAATCATGCATTTATGATAAGTGCATTCTAAAAGCCCTGGGCCAAATGTTCTGTGGACCTCAATGGCTGCTCCGTTTACCTTGTAAACTAAGTCCTTTAAGTAATTTCTAGTTAATAACATCCTTTATTTTTTATTAAATAATTAACTGGGGATGTATTTTTAACAGAATTTAATTTCTATTGCAATATATTAAATTAATTTTGGCAGTAGGAGCAATTAGACTTATATTTTCTTCTATTCCTTATATGGTTAAATGGCCATGATAAAATTCCAATTATTAAGATAACAGTATATCCAGTTACGTTTTTCACCATATGAGAAGTTTAAGACCCATATAAGTTTGGATATATCTTGCCCTCTGTATTCACATTTAATAACTAAAATATCTGCAGGTTATGATCTGATTTTTTGGTTAACACAGTATAGGCATTGGCAAACTGCTCCTGCTTTTTCCTCCCAAACAAATTACCTAAGGTTTTTTTTACCCGGTATTCCAGCTCTATTTTTAAGTTTTTAGCAAATGTTTTTGGCGCTTTCCTATTGATAAACTCGTTAAACTTTACCGTTTCCGGCGCAGTCATCGATACCTTATCTTCTAAAATTTGTAAACCCTCACTCTGTAATAAAAACCTTAAAGAAGTTGGCGTATACATGTTAATGTGTCCATAATCTAAAAAATGTTTCATTCTTTCGTCTACACCAAAGCGATAATCTTTAGGTACCTCTACTACAATATATTTTGCAACTCTTTTCAATTCACGGATCAGGATCCGCTCATGTTCCACATGTTCTAAAACGTGCGCAAGAATAACCAGATCAAAAGTGTCATCTTCATAAGGGATTTTATATCCATCGAAAGTTTGTGCTTCTTTTAAACTGGAGAGGTTACGATCCACTATAATATCTACACCACTTTGTGCAATTTCTAAAGCATAAAGTTCCGGCGCGAAATGCCATTCATTTAAAAAATGTAAAATACTGCCATCTCCGGCACCAACCTCAAGTACTTTTTTAGGTTTTAGTCCTTTGCACACATCAACAATGTTCTGGGCTTTATATTTTGCACCGAGCATTCTCCAGGCTACATCGCTATTGGTGTAAAAATTATCGTAGGCCGTTTTTACTTCTTCGCTTAACATGATCCTGACTGATTAAATACCTAAACAATTACCTTGCTTATAAAAAACCGAAGTTGCTTTTTCGTAAAAGAGTCCGGGAGAAATTCCACTGAAACTGATTTCTTTAAAACCCTGGGCTTTTAACAGCACGCGTGCAGGCTGATATACCTCACGTTCGCTATCGTCCAAAACCAATACACCATTCGCTGATAAAGCATCAACGCTGTATTTACAACAGTTTACCCGGTCCCGTCCGTCAACAATAATAATATCGAACTTTTTATCGAGCAAAGTTGCTTTTTTAGCATATTCGCCGTCTTTTTCTAATTGGCAGAAGATCATTTCAGCATTGCCCGGACTGGTGTTTTTTACTTTATCAAACCAGCCTTTATCGTGCTCAACAGAAGTTACCGAGCCAGCTCTTTCTGCATAAAAAATAGTAGAACTGCCAGAGCCATATTCGAAAATGTGCTGTGTTTTGTTTATTCGCTCTTTAATAAAATCGATAAAGGAATAGGTTACCCACGGTAAAGCCTTCCCTTGACCGTCTATTGCCTGTTTTTTATCAAAGGCCGTAAACCAGCCAATGCTGTTCAGGTAGCCCTTATGTCCGTATGATAATAATGCTTTAAGCCTGCTAGGCTTTGCAATTAGTGTGCTTAATGCTTTAAGAGTACTCAACGTTTAAATATTTTTTGAAATGCTGTGACCAAAAATAATGATTTTAACATCATTATACCTTGTTGACGTGTTTTAGGAATTAATAAAAGATAAAATGTTGAAACAAAACAGGCAATAAGCGTTGCAAAAGACGCTCCTACGCCGCCATATTTTGGGATAAGCCAAAGATTTAGGAGTATATTAACCATTGCGCCAGCGGCCGTTCTATAAAATGAAATTTTAGTAAATCCCTCTGCTACTAAATACTGAGAACTAGCCGTACCCAGAAAAACAAAAATACCAGACCATATATGGATGGAAAGCATTGGACCTGCCCCATCGTATTTTCCCCTGTAAATCAAATGGATAATATCAGCCGCAAAAAAGCTGATGAATAAAGCAACTGGCAGGCTTATAAAAACAAGCAGATCGTAAAGATTTTTAAGGCGTTTTTGATAACGGTCTATATCCGTTTTCCTTGCATTTAAAAGCGCAGGAAATACTGAGGTAACAATAGCCACAGGGATAAAATACCAGGCTTCGCTTAAATTCTGAGCAGAACTGTAAATACCGATCGCCTTACTACCTATGCTCTTAAGCATCACTACATCGATTTTCATATAAATGGAGACCATCACAGCTGAAAGGATCAATGGAGAGGATTTTCTTAACAAAGATTTTGCCCGCTGTTTATCAAAGGTCCAGTCAAAAATACTGAAGCCTTTTTTCTGATAAATGAGAACCAGGCCTACTGCCAGGATCAAGCCATCTAAAACATAAGCAAAAACGATATAAATTAAAGGCAGGCCCAACACAATGATGGCAACTTTGATAATGGAAATGGTAATGAGACATACATTCTGAACCTGCACAACATATTTAGACTGTACCTGCGATTGAAAATAAGCGTCAATAACGTTAAACGATTTGAAAAAAGAGGCGAAAGCAAGTAAGCCAACCAATAATGTTAAAGGCTGCCCAGGATTGGATGAAAGATTATGGCTGACCAGGTAAATCCCAATCGCTATTGGGATAAGAAGGGCATTTGTTATTATTCTAAGCCAAAGCGATGTCCCTAAAATCTCATCACGCTTGGCAGGTTCCTGAATAATTTCGCGGATAATAAAGGTATCAAGTCCCAAAGCGCCAACGGCAGCAAGAATAGCCACCAATGAAAGCCCAAAACTTAAATCGCCGAATAAAATTGGACCGAGATAACTCGTAATTAAAACATTTACGATCAAACTCAGGCCTTTGCCAAAAATCACCCACCCCGTATTCTTTAAATACTTGTTAAATGCTTCTTCGTCAAAACCTTTTATGGCGGGTAATTTCATTACCGCAAAGATGTAAAAAAATGTGCGTTAAGTGTGGTACCCTAAATTCAAATATTTTTATTGGCTATGTGGCGGTTAGCCCTCACTTTTTGTTTCCAGCACTTTTGTATCGATAGTTTTAGCATCAGGCGTTGGAATTGGTGCTGGGTTTGCAGCCGGGGCAGGTTTACTGTTCAATGGCGCACCAACAGCAAGATCGCACCTATGGTTTGGCTGACCATGAGGTGGGTTTAAACCTTTTCCTACTTTTACACCCGATACCTGCGTAACGGCGGGTTGGGTAGTGGTAACCACTTGCGTTGGCTTACTATCCAAAGGGGCGCCAACAGCGATATCACATCTATGACCAGGCTCTCCGTGCTTAGGATTTAGCTTTTTTCCTGAAGTATTTACAACAGCAGTCGCAGAGGCAGCTTCTGGTTTTGGATTTGTATTTCGTTGAGGCTGCACGCTTGCCGTAGGGTTTAACGGCGCACCAACGGCCAGTGCACAGGTATGTCCGGCTTCGCCATGCGGCGGATTAAAAATCAGATTATTTTTAGTATTCTGCGCTACCGGCTGCGCAACATTGCTTTTTTGCAATCCCTGGAGCCCTGTAGGTGTTGGAATAACAGCCTGAGCGCTTTCTTTCTTTTCGCTGCTATTACAGGCACAAAGTATCGCAAGCATGGAGAGGTAAAAAATATATTTCATGAGCACATATTTAGGATTTAACCAAATATGGCGAATTATATTTAAGCCTAAAAACTCTTTTCTATTCTTTCTAACTGTTTTAGGTGGTGCTTTAAATGTATTTCTATAAACCTAAGCCACTGTTTAGCATTTAAATAACCTAATCTTGGGTGTTTCGTTTTGCTGTTGGCTTTTGCATGTGCAAGTAATGGATAGTTATCGTCCAGAGTTTTTTCAAATTCTAAAATAAAATCAAGGGCTTCTGTTTTGCTGATCTTTTTTACACGCTCTGCCAGCCGTTTGGGCACTTTATACTTTTTTGCAGGAGGTAAAGCGCCTAGTAATAAAATCAGCTTTACCATAAAATGAGTCGGCTTGTTTTCGCCCTTGCCATTTGCAGCGTGTGCAAAGGCAATTATTGAAAGTAGGCTCGAATCAAAAATATGTGAATATACCTCGCTGTAACTCCAGCCAGAAATTGGAGGGGTAGTTTGGAAAATATCTTCAGGGTAACGCAATAATTTCGATTTGTAGGCATCGACCACCTGATGTATCGATGCCTTCACTTTTGCAGCCGTCATTTAATAAAGATAGGCTGAATTACGGCTTCTCCAAATATTTTAAAAATTCATCTTTATAGTAAGGGAATTCAAATGTCTCAGCAATTGTAAAATAATTTTGTGGATCTACAACGGTTTGATAGAGGTTTTTGGCAATTTTCAAACGTTCTTGATCAAATGTGAATGTTTTAAGGATAAGTTTGCTCTGACTGCTGGAAAACGAAGCATTTTTACTTACTGCATTGATCAATCTTACTCTTTCGCTATCAAAATCGGATTTTTTATAACTGGTATAAAATTCCTGAAAAGCCTCTGGCGATAATAAACGGTAATTCGGATCTGGCTGCGGCAGCATTGGCGGAACAATACCTGTATTATAATCTCCCGTGTACCCATCAAAATCGTCCAGGGCATATTGCCTGTTCTGAAAGATATTCAGCTGTTTCAGCGTGATTAATTCCTTACCTTCCAGGCTTAAAACAAGCCTTTGTTCCGGAATAACCCTCACCCGTTGTTTTAAGATTTCCGTATTGCCCTGAATAATAGATAGTACTGGTGTAGAATTATAGACATCGTAAAAGCGAAATCTACCAGTGGCTGACGAAACAAGTTCTTCGTCTAAATACACGTTGTATTTACCAGGATTAACGATTTCTAAGAAAACTTCGGCAGATCTGCGGTTGTTTTGAGCGAAACTTAGGGTAGCAAATAACATTGCCAGTCCTAAAAAGATGGTTTTTTTCATTTTAATTAAGGTTTCATTTGTGTGTGTTTTGAATTAATGCCAAACAAATGCCAAAACCAAACAAAAAAGGAGTAGGATTAAAAAAGTTTTAACAATTCTTCCAAGTGAAAGATTTCCTGTTTTACATCTCCAGGTTTTTCTTTTTGCAAAGGATTAAAAAAGATGGCCTCCATACCAAAACCTAAAGCACCATAAATATCAGCTTCTAAACTGTCGCCAATCATAATGCTTTCTGTCTTTAAAGCCTTTGCTTTATCCAATGCATACTCAAAAATGACAGGATTTGGTTTATTTACCCCCACATCTTCAGAAATGATTACATTTTCGAAATATGGATTAAGATTCGAAAGATTCATTTTGGTTAAGGTGGTTTCCTTAAACCCATTAGAAATAATATGCAGACTATACTTTTGCTTTAGATAGCCCAAAACGTTTTCTGCTCCTTCGAACAAATTTGTTTTAGTTGGTGAAATATTTACATAGTCGTCTTCAAACTGGTGAGGAACAACATCAGGATGAATTCCCAATTGAATAAACGTTTTGCTAAAGCGCTCCGATCTTAAAAAATCTTTTGTGATTTTGCCCAGGTGGTAATCGGCCCACAATTGATGGTTATTTTCGGTGTAAGTGGAGATAAAATCGGCGCAGGATTTAAGGCCGAGTTCATCCAGTTTATAAGTATGATAAAGCTCGTTTAATGTTTCTTCGGCATTGCGGTCAAAATCCCAGATGGTATGGTCAAGGTCGAAGAAGATATGTTTTTTCATTTGTGATGTTTTCACAAAGGTAACTTAATGATCTTTGATTTATAAATAATCAGCCACCTTTGCGTTTAGCTCCTCAATAAGCTCCTCATCCATGTACTGATAATCATCCGGGATATCAAGCGTAATAATTTCCTTTTCGAACATTTCTTCAGGAAAACGTTCGAAAATCCTTTGTTTATGTTTTTTTCTCCATCACAAAGATGAGATCTGCCCAGATAATCAGTTTTGCACTGATTTTAATCCTTGCCGATGGCTCCGTTCCGGCTGAGCGTACCTGGTGTTCGGGATGGTTCTTATAAATGGTCTCGGCAGTAGCACTACGCCATTTATTTCTACTGCAAACAAAGAGGATATTCATTTTATATTGAGCGTTACAAGAACCGGGACTAAAGACTTCAGACTAATAACTAACTTAAACCTTCTCTCCATAAGCTAAATCCCCGGCATCGCCAAGACCTGGTACGATGTAAGATTTACTGGTCATTTCCTCATCTATTGCCCCAAGCCAAAGTTTTGCTTTAGGAAGGTTGGCACGTACGTGGGCAACACCTTCTGCACTCGCTATTGCAGCAACGATATGAAGCTCGGCAATTTTGTAGCGGTTAATCAGCTCTTTACAGCACATCACCATGCTTTGCCCGGTGGCCAGCATTGGATCGGCCATAATTAAAACTTTTCCTTCTAAATCAGGAGTAGAAATGTAATCCATTTGAATTACAAAATCGCCGCCCTTATTTACTTTGCGATAAGCAGAAATAAAGCAGCATTCGGCTTTATCGAAGATATTGAGCAGCCCCTGTTGAAGTGGTAACCCCGCCCGGAGTATGGTAGCTAAAACAGGCTGTTGGCTTAAAACTTCACAAGATGATACCCCTAAAGGCGTTACGATTTCCTGGTGAGTGTATGTCAATGATCTGCTGATCTCGTAGGCGAAAAACTCACCAAGCCTTTCCATGTTTTTGCGGAAACGCATCGAATCTTTCTGGATATGCTCGTCACGAAGTTCGGCAATAAAAGTATTGGCGATAGATTTTGTCTTGCTTACATCAAAAATCATCATGTGGTTTTTTGAAATATTAGGGATTTGCGACAATTATGGGATTTAATAATTAAAATTAGCAATTCTGAGCCAAATAATGTAAACTAAAATCAATTCCCTGCATAATTAAGCATTTCTCTAAAAAGTGATTTTAACTTCTTGTATTTAGGATGGTCTGATAAACTTTTCAAGCTCCAGCTGCTATAAAAGGTGCCGTTTACCATTTTTACTGCATCTATATATTGATGTATTTTTTCTGTTGCTGCTTCATGGGTTAAAAACTGAAGGATATGATCGGTCAGGCAATAGGAATGAACGACCAAAGGTGTTACTTTCTCGAGCTGGAGATCATACCAGTTAAATGGCGTGCACGTTCCTGCCCTAAATCCTGGTACATTGCCATAACCCATAGAATAATCGGAAGTAATGCCCGAATTAAGAATATTTAAATAACAGATCGGGAATTTTAATGCTTCTAACTGTTGGCTGGTTGATGTAGCGAGGTTTGGCTGGATTTTTTTAAGCTTAACCAAACCTTCTTTAATTTCAGACATCTTTTGCTTGTCGCTGGCGCAGGGCCTTAACAATCCAACTGATTGATTATTCAAGATTTTAGCAATGTTGTCTATTCTGATGTAATCCATCGGAACATCAGGGAAATCGACAAAATAAAGGGGATTGCTTTTTTTTGAAACAAAGATTTCCTTTACTTGCTCAAGCACTTGTTCGTTATTAATCCCAACTCCTGTTAACCTGTCAAATTTTGAACCCAGGTAATTATTCTCTTTTTTAAATACAGCATTGAAAATAAATTTGGTTCTGTTTAAGAAACCATCAGGCAAATGGGGCAACATACTAAAATGGATGGTAGGGTGGTGCTTAAATTTCTTTTCCTGAAACTTAAAGGTTGGATACTTTTTCCTGATGATACTTTTAATGATTAATGCCCACTCATCAATAATCGGCTTATCCAGAATCCTCCATTTGTGCTGATAACTCTTCGAGGGCTTAAACTCTTCTTCCGTATTTCGCTGATGAAAGTATTCTTCGTATCTGCTGAGTATAAAAAAGGACGCAGCAAAAACATCGAATGGTAAGACAGACTGCTCTACCGGAAAAGGAGCCTGATATTCTCCAAATGAAACGGTTTTAGGTTTAATTTCTTCTAATTTATTAGAGAAAATCAATGGTGTACTTTTAAAGAAAAGTTCTTCGCCTAAGGGTTCATCGCCATAACTGATTTTGATGTGTTCGCTCTGCAGAAAATATGCGCTGTTGCCGGTAAATTCTAATTCTGCTTTAAGCATATCTTTAAAAATGAAATTGAAGATATATTTAATCCGTGGCGTTAATATGTTGGAGAAGATGATTAGATGCATAACTTATTTTTAACAACGCTGTATTTAAAAAAAGATTACAAGAAATATTTCTCAGCCTATATTAACCTGAACTAATATTGACCATTAAAATTAACGGTAATTTAACACTAAATCATATCTTAATACAAAAATTACAATCAAAAGTTTGCTATGAATTTCTTTTCAGGATAAAGGATTTTGGTGCTTTTACGATTGGTACCTTTAACCACGTGGACGATACTCATCTGATCATCGAACATATCGTATAAAATGCTATCGTTAACCTCAACAGATTTTATAGCTGTAACTTTTTCAACTTCCAGGTAAATATTAGTGGCCTCATGGTCGATCTCAAATCCGATGTAGTTCATGGCAACAGCTTTGCCGTTGGCTTTTAGCTGTAAATGAGAAAGCAGGTATTTTTTTACCAGTTCATCCATTGCAGTTTTCATATTTGCATTGCTTAAATCGGTTTTCTGTTTGTATAATTTAGCTAAAATTGCCTCAAAATCGTCTGAAAAAATTTTACAGCTTATTTCTAAAGTTTTATCCTTTGCATTAAAGTTTACTTCAGTTGTGCTTATATGCAGCGGATGTTTTATACCAGCTTTAACAGAAAAAAAGGCACAGCACAAAAACAGCAGGGTATATTTTAATTTACGCATTATTTTTTGTTAAGAGAAAACAAAGTTAAGATTTAAAGCTAAAACCAAATAATTGGCCTAAAAACAGTAACAAATTTAGGATTTATGCTTTTGTTTAAGGAATATCTAGGGTTTTTGCAATTAAAAATATAATTTTAACTATTGTAAACTATTTTAGCCCAATTTTAGCTTATTATTTCATGCCGTTACAAGATTTTATCTTTTACTTTAAATTGGGTTGGGAGCATATTATCAGTGCCGACGCTTTAGATCACCAGTTGTTTGTTTTAGTCCTGGTGGCTATTTACAGTTATGTCAATTTAAAGCAGGTACTTATATTGGTTACGGCTTTTACAATAGGCCACTCATTTACCTTACTTTTAAGCGTATTGGATATCATCAGGTTTGATAGTAAGTGGGTAGAGTTTTTGATTCCCTGTACCATTGTGATTACGGCGATCAGCAATTTGTTCAGAAAGAATTTCTCCTTAAAATCCATTAAGATCAATTACTTTTTGGCATTGGGTTTTGGATTGATCCATGGTATGGGTTTCGCTAATTCCATCAGGATTATGTTGGCAAAAGATCAGAACATTGGCTGGGGATTATTCGGCTTTAATGTAGGGCTTGAGGCAGGACAGATTTTTATGGTAATTATCATTCTTTTAATTACTTTTCTAATTTTCAATTATACCCACATAAAACGTATGAGTTGGGTTTTATTTATATCAGCAGCCGTATTTAGCCTGGCTTTAAAAATGGCTTTAGAACGAATTCCTTTTTAATAAACATATAATGAATAAACTATTTACTTTAACCGGCCTGTTATTCCTTTCTGGAAGTTTAGTTATGGCTCAAAATATTCAGAATAACCCTGGGAGCAATCACGGGAATAAGTTTGAGCAGTTGGGCACTATTTTGCCAACACCAAACGAACAACGCACAGCCAGTGGCGCGCCGGGCGTTAAATACTGGCAGCAACGTGCCGATTATAACATTAAATGTGAGCTGGATGAAAAAAACCTATTGCTTACGGGATCTGAAACCGTAACCTATACCAACAATTCTCCTGATCCTCTAACTTATATCTGGCTGCAACTTGATGAAAACGAGCATAGCACCGATAAGAACGCAAACTATCAGGATGCTACCAAAATGCCTCTTACGGGCACAACCAAAAGTTTGGACCAGTTAAGTGCAACTGCTAACAATGGCGATGGGATCAACATTACCAAATTAACGGATGCAACAGGTAAAAGTCTAAAATACACGGTTAATAAAACCATGATGAGGATTGATTTACCGGTAGCTTTAAGAACCGGACAGAAATTGATTTTCAATATCGACTGGAACTATAAAATTACCGACAGAATGAGTGTTGGTGGTCGTGGTGGTTACGAGTTTTTCCCGGCTGATGGTAATTACCTGTTTACCATGACACAATGGTACCCACGCTTGTGTGTGTACAGCGATTTTCAAGGCTGGCAGAACCATCAGTTTACAGGAAGAGGCGAGTTTGCTTTAACTTTTGGTGATTTTAAAGTCCAGATGACCGTTCCTGCTGACCACCTTGTTGGCTCAACTGGCGAATGTATCAACTATAGCGCAGTTTTAAATCCTACGCAGTTAAGCAGGTACAATGCTGCAAAAACGGCGGCTGCACCTGTAGAGATTCAAACTTTGGCTGAAGCTAAAATAGCGGAAACCAAAAAATCAACCGCTAAAAAAACCTGGGTTTTCAATGCCAGTAATGTTCGCGATTTTGCATGGACTTCTTCCCGTAAATTTATCTGGGATGCCATGCCACAAAAAATCCAGGCCAACAACAATACCGTAATGTGTATGAGTTTTTATGGGAAAGAAGCTTACAGCCTGTACAGTAAATTTTCTACTCGTGCAGTAGCACATACTATTAAAACCTATTCAGACTTTACCATTCCTTACCCTTACCCGGTTGCGCAAAGTATCGAAGCAGCTAATGGAATGGAATATCCGATGATTTGTTTTAACTATGGCCGTACCGATGCAGACGGAACTTATAGCGAAAGCACCAAAAACGGAATGCTTGGTGTAATTATCCATGAGGTTGGACACAACTTTTTCCCGATGATTGTAAATAGCGACGAACGTCAATGGACCTGGATGGATGAGGGTTTGAACTCGTTTGTTGAATATTTAACCGAAGAGCTTTGGGATAACAAATTCCCAAGTAAAAAAGGGCCTGCCTACACCATTGTCGATTATATGAAACTGCCTAAAGATGAGTTGGAACCCATTATGACCAACTCTGAAAACATTGCACGTTTTGGCCCAAATGCTTATTCAAAACCGGCTACAGGCCTGAATATACTTCGCGAAACCATTATGGGCAGAGAACTATTCGATTATGCATTTAAAGAATATGCAAAAAGATGGGCATTTAAACATCCACAACCGGCAGATCTTTTCCGTACCATGGAAGATGCCAGTGGCGAAGATTTAGATTGGTTTTGGCGAGGTTGGTTTTATGGAACCGATCCATGCGACATTTCGTTAGACAGTGTGAAATTTGCTAAAGCAGACTTCCCTAAAGAGCTTCCGGCGGCAAGATCAAGAATGATAAAAATTGATAAACCGATGGTTAATGCTTTTGAGGATATTTCAAAAATCAGAAACCGAGAGGACAAGAAAATTAGCTTTTATGTAGATAAAAATGCTGCTGCACAGGATTTTTATTATAAATACGATAGAGGAATGGTGAACGTAGATACTACAGTGGCTACTAAAACAACTCTTCCATTTTCTGCGGATGTTGTTCCGGAAGCAGAAAAAAGCAAGTACGATAATAAGTTCTTATACGAATTAAGTTTTAGCAATAAGGGAGGTTTAGTGATGCCGATTATTGTAGAGTTTACCTATAAAGATGGTACAAAAGAACTTGACCGTATTCCGGCACAAATATGGAGACATAATGAATTGAAAACCTCTAAATTTTATGTAAAAGATAAAGAAGTGGCTTCTATTTTAATAGATCCTTTACTCGAAACTGCTGATATTGATACCTCAAATAATACATGGGGAGGCAAAGGAAAAGAGAGCAAATTCAAAGTTTACAAAATGAAAGCCGGCGGTGCTGTAAGAGGCCAGTCGGTTGGTAAAAACCCTATGCAGGCCGCTTCAGGGAAATAATAGTTAATCATTATTTCGAGCGGACCCGATAGCTTCGGGTGCAACGCAGTCGAAAAATCTATCACAGATCTCTCCATTTCGCTGCGCTTCAGTCGAGATGACGACACTCATAAAAATCCCCGTTGAAGAAAATTCAACGGGGATTTTTTATTATCAACCTAGTAAATCAAAAGTTTAACTTTCGATTTACTAGGTTGATATCTATTTAAACGTTCTAAACGGAACATTTAATTTTCATCATAAATCATATGTATAATCTTAAAACTTTTATTAACCGGTCAATCTCCAACTTTCCTGACTTTCGCCTGTTTTACTGTTTAGTCCCTAAATCGTATATTTGGTATACTCATGAAATTTAAAATCACCTCAGAATATCAACCTACCGGAGATCAGCCAAATGCCATTAAACAACTGGTTGATGGAGTAAACGCTAACGAACATTATCAAACTTTATTGGGCGTTACAGGATCTGGAAAAACCTTCACCGTGGCCAATGTAATAGAGCAGACTCAAAAGCCTACTTTGATTTTAAGTCACAATAAAACCCTGGCGGCACAGCTTTATGGAGAGTTCAAAAATTTCTTTCCCGAAAATTCGGTAAATTACTTTGTTTCTTATTACGATTATTATCAACCAGAGGCCTTTATCGCTTCCAGTAATACTTATATCGAAAAGGATTTAAGTATTAACGAGGAAATTGAGAAACTGCGTTTGCGTACCACGTCATCACTAATGAGCGGTAGGCGCGACATTATCGTGGTGTCATCCATATCATGCATTTATGGTATGGGTAATCCGGAAGATTTTTCCCGGATGGTTTTCCGCTTTGGTGTAGGGCTTCGGATTTCGAGAAATGCATTTTTGCATAGTTTGGTGGAGATTTTATACTCGCGTACCACAACCGAATTTAAAAGGGGAACTTTCAGGGTAAAGGGCGATACCGTAGATATTTATCCTGCCTATCTGGATCATGCCTACCGCATTTCTTTTTTCGGCGATGATATTGAAGAACTTTCGGCAATTGACCCTGTTTCAGGCAAAACCCTCGAAAAACTGGAAGATATGGCTATTTATCCTGCCAACCTTTTTGTTACGCCAAAAGATAGATTCAATTCTTCGATTTGGGGAATACAGGAAGAGCTGGAAATCCGTAAGAACCAGTTAATTGCAAATCGGCATTTATTGGAAGCAAAACGTTTGGAAGAACGTACCAATTTTGATATTGAAATGATGAAAGAACTGGGCTATTGTTCAGGGATTGAAAACTATTCGCGTTTCTTTGATGGAAGGCAACCCGGTATGCGTCCTTTCTGTCTGCTGGATTATTTTCCGGAAGATTATTTAATGGTGATAGATGAAAGTCATGTTACCGTTCCGCAGATCAGGGCCATGTATGGTGGCGATAGATCAAGGAAATTATCTTTAGTTGAATATGGCTTCCGCTTGCCGGCTGCTCTTGACAACAGGCCTTTAAATTTCAACGAATTCGAAGCCCTTGCCCCGCAAACCATTTATGTAAGTGCTACACCGGCTGAATATGAATTGGAAAAATCAGAAGGTGTGGTAGTAGAGCAGGTAATCAGGCCAACCGGATTGTTGGATCCTGTTATAGAGATCAGACCTGCCATTAACCAGGTAGATGATCTTTTGGATGAAATAGACATTACCATAAAAGATGGCGGACGTATTCTGGTTACTACGCTAACGAAGCGCATGGCTGAAGAATTGACAAAATATCTTGATCGCCTAAACATTAAAACCAGGTACATCCACTCCGAAATTAAAACTTTAGAGCGGGTAGAAATTCTACGCGGCTTACGTTTAGGCGAATTTGACGTTTTAGTAGGTATTAACCTGCTACGTGAAGGTTTGGATTTACCTGAGGTTACTTTGGTAGCTATTTTAGATGCAGATAAAGAAGGTTTCTTGCGGTCTGAAAAATCGCTGATCCAAACTATCGGCCGTGCCGCCCGTAATGATAAAGGACGTGTAATTATGTATGCTGATGGCATTACAGATAGTATGGAAAAAACCATCTCTGAAACGAACAGACGTAGAGATATACAAATTGCATACAACCTTGAACATGGCATTACACCAAAAACTGTCGGGAAATCAAGAGAAGCAATTTTAGAGCAAACATCGGTACTCGATTTCTCTCAAAAGGCAAGCGACAATAAAGCCAGGGCTTATGTAGAAAATGCAGAAATCAGTATTGCTGCTGATCCGATTGTACAGTATATGGGTAAGGCCGAACTGCAAAGGGCAATTGATACTACCCGTAAGGATATGCAGAAAGCAGCAAAAGATATGGACTTTTTACAAGCTGCAAAGCTGCGCGACGAAATGTTTGCGCTGGAGAAAATGTTTAACGAAAAGTTCGGCAAGTAACGATTTGTGTTTAAAAATTGGTTTTTAGATCATTTAAGTTAGAATTATTGGGTAAGAAACTGGGAATAGATTTTAGTAAATTACCTTAACATTCAAAATAATTATAGATTTTTGATGTTTTATCATCAAACAATACAGCACAATGGACGGGCAAAACAGAAAGGACATTTATCCGGGATTAGAAGTCGGGATTATATTGAAGAAAGATCAGCGGTCGGGAAACATCACTTATGGTGTGGTGAAAGATTTGCTTACTTCATCCGCCTTTCATTCCAGAGGGATAAAAGTGAGGCTTGAAGATGGGCAGGTTGGCCGCGTAGTAGAAATAGTTGAAGATTAATCTCGATATTAAAACCTTTATGGCCTTATTTGCGTATTATATTTGTAATCAGATTGCAATTAAAGGCTAAAAAAGTAACAAAATAAATGTTACGACGTCTATATTTGTAACAACAGTAATTTAAAGAATGGCATTAGTAAAATTCATTTTCATCACAATATTGGTACTTTGGCTGATCAGAATGTTGATTAAGTTAATTCTGCCAATGCTGTTTAATAACCTGGCCAGCAAAATGCAGAGCCAGGCAACAGGGCAGCAGCAACAACAAAGACGGTCAAAACCTGAAGGTTCTATTTCAATAGATTATATGCCTCCGAAGCCTGATCAAAGTAAAACAGATAAACTCGGCGACTTCGTAGACTACGAAGAAGTGAAATAAAACTAAACCCTGAACTTGTTTCAGGGTTTTTTGTTAAAATTCAACGTGCCATTTCAGCCTGAAATTTGATTACCTTATTTCTTTTCTCAATGAGTTTCAACATATAATTTTTGAGAAATATTTTGTCTGCTAACCAGCCTAATAAGCCAAACGGTGCCTGAAACTCAAAAATATCAGTCATCTCTGTTTGAGTATCTATAAATTTAAACTGATGCTGGTGATGGAGTTTTTTTTAAGGTCCCTTAATCATCTTGTCAATGAAGAAAGTTGGATATTCCATCGCGATAATCTTATTGGTCATTTCGAACGGAATACCAAAATGCCTGGCGCTCCAGGTAACTGATTCATCCAGGTCGATCAGACCACTATTTTTTCCGGCTATTGCTTTTTCCTCAGACGATAGCATCGACTGTAAATGAAGATCAATACTTCTGGATAAGTCAAAACAGCACCCAATCGGTGCATTAATCAATGTTTTTAAGATAATTGTGGGAATATAGATCCGTTTTTGTTACAATTACTTTATCGTTTTCCGCTCAATGCTGCCATTGCCTCATCAATCTTTCCGTATTTAAAATCGAATCCACTATTTAGCAGCACTGCTGGCTTAACCCACCTGCTTTTTAAAATCAGTTCCGTTTCCGTTCCAATAATTTTTGCACCAATAGCCAATAGCCAGGCTGGAGCAGGCAAGCCGAAATTGCGACCAAAGGCCTTTCTGATGCTGCGCATAAAAACATGGTTTTTAATCACTTCTGGTGCTGTGCAGTTTACAATTCCTTCAATTTCAGGGTGATCAAGGAGCCATGCTATACTACTTGCAGCATCCTCTTCGTGGACCCAGCTCATATACTGTTCGCCATTGCCCTGTTTACCGCCCATACCCAATTTCACCAGGTTAAGTAAGCGGGGGAACGCCCCGTCTTTCAGGCCTAAAACAATGCCCATTCTAAGGGCTATTTTTCGGGTATTGGGTGTGTCTGTTTCAAAAAAGCTATTTTCCCAGGCTTTGCAAACCTCAATAGAGAAACCTTCACCGATTTCGCCTGTTAACTCATCTTGTGCATGGTCTTCGGCATGGCGGTAAATGGTTGCAGAAGTAATATTGATCCAAAGTTTTGGCGGATTTTCCATTTCTCCGATCGCTCTGCCCAATAAACGGGTGGGAATTAATCTTGAATCAAAAATTTCTTTTTTGTTTTTTTTAGTATACCTGCAGTTTACATTTTTGCCGCAAAGGTTAACCAGGAGGTCGGCCCCTTCTAAGCTGTACGCCCACTCACCCATATTTTTGCCATCCCATACCAATGTTTTAATATTGCCTCTTTCGGCTTGTTCTTTTCTGGCCAGAACGATCACTTCATCAGCAAGGCTGCTAAAATATTTCGCCAATACACTACCCAAATAACCATTTCCGCCGGCCAGTACAATTTTTCTGTATTTCATGATGTGATTATAAAATTAAGATTAAACCCAAAACAATTAAGCGGTAAAGCGCCCAGGTGATGCTCATTAACCAACCTAGCTTCAATAATTTACTTCTACGGAGATGTTCTAAAAACATCAATCCCGCAACCATTAAAAAGTATAGCAGAAAAAATAAGGGCAGAAAGCTGATGTATTTTGCCAGAATTATAATGGGCAAGAGCAAAAGTGAACCTGCGAAAGAAATGGTCATCATATTTCCTAAGTAATACCAAAGCTTTTCTTTTCTATAAAAGCTAATGATTGCACCCTGGAAAAATAGCTGGCCTCCACAGATTAAGTATTCGCGGTATTTACTACCGATAAGCACAAAACCGGTAAGCAGATGCGCATAGTCTGTTAGTATATAAGCGGTAATAAACCAGGTTAAAAGCAAGAAGGCGATGCGGTAATGGAGTTTAAAAGTTGGCTGTAAGGTGTTTTCTTTTACTGCAGCTGGTATAATTACTTTACGGTTGTAAGAAATAAATACATAAAATTTACCCATCAGATAAACAAATGGACTAAACAAAAACAATGGCTTAAAAAAGGGCATAGCATGTGCAATAATTTTGAATAAACTCTGGATGCCGTAAGTAACTTCGCCGGTTTCTGTATTAACCAGTGCAATTTCATTGGCAGCCCTTTGCCGGTCTACCAGTGGGCAAATGTTTTGTGGCATTTCCTGGTAAGCCTCACGACCATCTTGAGCCAACATTCCTGTTTTTACAAAGACCTTAGTATAGGTATAACACATGGGGCATTCATTGTCAAATAAAATTACATGGTTTTTAAGTGTTTTCATTTTATTTAAATTTTAATACTTTCAGTAAAATATGAAACTTTTGATTAAAAAATAAAGCCGAACAATAGGAAGGCTTTTTTAAGGTCTAGGGTTTAAGGTGTAAGGCTTAGGGTAAATCTGTCTTGATACTTGCTACTTCTATCTTGCTACTCTTGTATCCCCTCTCCAATCTATTTAAACACCTTCAACACCGAACCCCAGAACCAGCTTTCTTCTGCTTTAAGCATGGTTTCTAAAGTCTTATCCACGTTTCCGGCCAGTTTGTTAATATCGTTTACTGATTTTTTGAAGGTTTTAAATTCCGGGTCTTTTTCATCGCCCACTACCGTTGATAGTTCATTTAAAACTTTTAAAACGGGTTCCAGTTCTCTTTTTTTACGCTCTTTAGCTACCTGACGGGCAATATTCCAAACATCTTTATCCGCAAAAAAGTATTCTTTACGCTCACCCGCCTTATGTTGCTTTTCAATCAATCCCCAACCAATCAGGTCGCGGAGGGTCATGTTCGCATTGCCCCTTGAAATACTGAGCTGCTCCATAATTTCTTCGGTGGTTAACGCTTCAGGCGAAATTAATAACAGCGCATGTACCTGGGCCATGGTGCGGTTAATTCCCCATTCGGAGCCTAATTTGCCCCAAGCTTCAATAAATTTTAATTTTGCTGCTGCTAATTCCATATACAAATATAAAGTTATTTTTAAACTTTCAAAAATTATTGAAAGTTTATTTGTTTGGTGAGTATTTGCTATCGCGTTGAATCTCATCCAGCACCATCTGCCAGTTAGCCTCATTGTTATTTACTTTTTTTAACAGATCAGCCTGTGTCCTATCGAAATAGACAGATAGTTTTAATACGGGTAAAGCCAAATCTGGTTTAAACATTGTCCCTGGAGCAAATCCAGGCTCATTGTTTCTGGCCCGGTCACGGTCGAACTTAACGGTTGTGTTTACGTATTCTTCGTGTTTTTTTTCACCATTGAGGTATGGGATTAACCATTCTACAGATTTTTTGATCGAAGATCCTTTAGGCGACTCATAAGTATAAAAATTGGTCCCATTTGCCCTATCGATCATAATGGCCAGCTTTAGCATAGGTTCGAGGTCGTAAATGTGGTAATGCATGGCATCACGCTCTTTAAAATCCAAACTGGTTCCGTCGGGATATAAATTGATATTGATGTGGCTTTTTAAATTGTCGATGGCCCATCTGATCAAATCCTGATTGTTTAAAGTGTAACCGATTTCGCCTACTTCTTTTAGGCGGTGCGCATTCCAGTTGTTAATGGCAGTGGCCCTGCCCGCTTTCATCCGTTTGCTGTTAATTTCTGCCCAAGCCGTTCCGGTAAGCCATTGTTCAATCTGTTTTTTATCAATTGTAGGGATATCTTTTTTAATCAGGTCGTAAGCTTCAATGGCTTTATCCAGGTTGGTATCATCAATAGGATCGCCATTTGGTTTATTGATTTTGGCCCATGCACCAAGAAATTCTACACATTTGTTTAAATATTTTTGATCATCGGTAATCCGGTATTGTAAGGCCAGTGCAAACATTTTGTTCATGTCTGCCAGGGCTAACCTGGTTTTCTCTTTTTTCGGATTTCCCTTTAATAATCCTTCAGTTCGGATGGTATCAATTGGGTTGGGTTGCGCAGTTAAATAATTTAATGCCGATTTTTCAAAGCCCAGGTATAGTTTTTTGGTTTCCTCATTATTTTTGATCTGCGTTTTTAGCTTTTTGATTTCATCATTATTTAAACTGACCAGCTGCGAAAACGAAGAAAAAGATAGTGTAGCAAGAGCAATTGTAACGACAAACTTTCTCATAATAAATAGGTTGAATTTTTATTCTTTATCACAAATCTAATTTTTTATTCAGCATGCATTTAATTTATTGCTTTTTTATACCGCCCAATTTTTTATTTTTGACGTTCGTTTAAACTTAAACAAACCTTAATGAATAACTGGTTTAATAAAAATGGCATTCACTTAGCCATTATTGCATTTTTTGTAGTCATCACATTTGCCTACTTCAGTCCTGTTTTGCAGGGTAAAGCACCACAACAGGGTGATGTCTTGCAGGCGAAGGCCATGCAAAAAGAAATTATGGATATTAAGGCGAAAGATGGTAAAGGCCCACTTTGGACTAACCAGATGTTCGGTGGTATGCCAGCTTATCAAATTTGGGTACAGTATCCTCTTAACATTACAACGTACGGTATCGATGTAATTAAAGGTATTTTCCCGGATCCTGTTGGAACAGTTTTGTTATACCTTTTAGGCGCATACTTATTATTTTGTGTATTAAAAATAAACCCTTGGCTTGCTGCGGCGGGGGCAATCGCTTTTGCGTTTACATCCTATAATTTTATCATTATTGCAGCCGGGCATAGTAATAAGGCATTAGCGATTGGCTTTTTTGCGCCTATTTTAGCCGCCATTATTCTCACGTTAAGAGGCCGTTATTTGGTTGGCGGGAGTTTACTGGCACTTTTTATGGCTTTAGAGATCCGCTCTAACCACATCCAAATGACCTACTATTTATTTATAGCGTTGTTTATTCTAGGCTGTATTGAGCTTTATCACGCCTTTAAAGCGAAACAACTTCCCGTATTTGGTAAATCTGTTGCTTACATTATTGCAGGTATTTTCTTATCAGTTCTGGTAAATGCAGGTACCCTGTGGACAACCTACGAGTATGGCAAAGAAACCATTCGTGGGAAATCTAATTTAACTACCGATAAAGCCGAACCTGCAAATGGTTTGGATAAAGAATATGCTTATCAATGGAGTCAGGGTGTTGGAGAGAGTTTTACTTTCCTGATTCCAAATTTATATGGTGGTGCCAGTGGCGGACAGCTAGATCCAAACGGCAAGTTTGTTAAGATTTTGCAGGATGGAACCGTATCAAATGTACTGGCGCCAATTTATGGACAGGAAACGGAGAAGGCCTTAAATGCGATTGCACAAAATGCAGGCTCTAATTATTGGGGAGATAAACCTGGTACTGCTGGTCCATACTATTTTGGCGCTATCATCTGTTTCTTATTCGTTTTTGGTTTATTTATTGTTAAGCACCGCTGGAAGTGGTGGATATTGGGAAGTAGTATTTTGCTATTGTTTCTTTCATTTGGGCAGAATTTCCCGTTAATCTCTGATATTTTCTTTGATTATCTGCCAATGTACAATAAGTTTAGAGCGGTAGAATCTATTCTTGCAGTAGTTGGTTTATTAGTTCCGTTATTGGCAATTTTAGCTGTTAAAGAGGCACAAGAAGGCAAATTTGATCAAAAGTACCTGGTTCAGCGACTTACCTGGTCGGCTGGGATTACCGGAGGTTTTGCTCTTTTAATTGCCATTGCCCCAACAGCATTTTTTAGCTTTACAAATGCTGCGCAAACGCAGTTAACAGGGTGGTTAAATCAGATCACACAAAATAATACCGCGTTAACAACTCAAATTCTGGAAGCAGTTAAAGCTGACAGAGTTAGCTTAGCACGTACTGATGCGCTACGTTCGTTGTTGTTTATAGCTATAGGTTTTGGTATTACCTGGGCTTTTATCACCAAAAAGATGAACATGCAATTGGCTTTCGGTTTGTTGGCTTTGTTTGTCCTGATCGATTTATGGCAGGTTGACCGTCGTTATTTGAACAACCAAAATTTTGTAAGCAAATCTGATTTAGATAACCACTACCAGCCAAGGGATGTAGATAATTTTATCTCAGCCGATAAAGATCCAAACTTTAGGGTTTTCGATATGTCATTAGGTGATCCTTTTAAAAGTGCTGAAACTTCTTATTTCCACAAAACCGTTGGTGGTTTCCACTCGGCGAGGCTAAAACGTTTTCAGGAACTGGTAGATAATCAGATGACGAAAAGTATCAACCAGGACGTTCTTGATATGTTAAATACCAAGTACATTATTACACAGGATCCGCAAAACGGATCGTATAAAATGCAGCGCAATGCAACGGCTGCAGGTAATGCATGGTTTGTCCAAAGTGTTCAGTTTGCTAAAAATGCTGACGAAGAAATGAAAGCAATCAGCAGTTTTGATGCGAAGAAAGAGGCTATTGTTGATGAAAGCTTTAAAAATTCGATTGATACCAAACGTTTAGGAACTGGCCAGGAAGGTTTTATTAAATTAACGAACTACAACCCTGATCATTTAACTTACGAATATTCAACCGCCAAAGACGTGATAGCAGTATTTTCAGAAATCTATTATGATAAAGGATGGAAAATGTATATCGACGGTGTTGAGAAGCCATACTTCAGGGCCGATTATGTTTTACGTGCAGCGCAGTTAGAGGCAGGTAACCATAAACTTGAGTTTATTTTCCACCCAACATCGTATTATACCGGAGAGAAGATCTCTTTGGCAGGATCGATCTTGTTATTGGCTGGATTGGGCTTTGGATTTTATTCAGAAGAAAAGAAGAAAAAGAAAGCAGTTAAAGCTTAATATTTCTTTAAATAAATTTCCGCCCCGCAGGATTCAATCTTGCGGGGCTTTTTGTTGCCAGAATTTTTTGCAGCGGTTTCTTGCCGCGGAAACACAGAAACACGGAATATCTCCCTCGGTTTGTCATCGTTAGAGTTTCTTATATTGTATAAGAATCAATATGAATGACATTAATTAATCTTCGTGTAAAAATTCCCTTGTGTTACCGTCATTTCGAGCGGAGTGCAACGCAGTCGAGAAATCTAACTAAATAGATCTCTCCACTTTGCGTTGCTCCGGTCGAGATGACGACCATTCTATTGGGGTTGTCAATGGTAGCGTAGTCGAAGTGCTTTATTAATGCGTTGTAAATAAGTCTTCGACAACCCGCTCTGTCCGTAGAGTTAAGCATAGCGTCTCTAATGGATACAAAGAATAAAATTGAGTTTATAAACTCAATTAAAACGAGTCACAGACTCTTTTCTATTATTAATCCTTATAACCCTTCTGAACGCTACAGACAGACACGAACAGATTGCATTTCTGCTGCCCTTGCCAAAAATTACGAAGCTCTTTTTTGCCCGCTTCACCATAATTTTTTATATTAGATTAATCAAAAGCGATGATAACCCAAATCAATCCGTCTGATTAAAGATCCCCCCAAAAAAATATTCCAAGTCCACCTTTACGCCACCTTTACCCCACGTTTATGCCACCTTTCGGCCAGGCTTGCTTAACACCTGCTTGCACACTACTTAACCCTTGCTTTGGTTGAGTGATGCCCCTGCTGGAGATCAGGTAGATCAAACATTTGACTCGCTTTAGATCGGCAGGCTAACAATAGCTAAATAAAAGGTAAAGGGAAAGTTATCTTAAGGTATTGTTGGTGTATCACTGTGTCGGAGCAGCCTGGTTAAAGAAACAATAAACGGCTGTTCGGAGTTTTTTTATACTGTTGCTAATAAGTGTACCATTAATATTCCTTCATTGCTGGCTTACATGTGCTGCTGGCGTGGGAATATATATTCAATGAATTTCAGGTATTAAATAAAACGACCTTTTTTGCGAATCTGTCAATGGTAGCGTAGTCGAAGGATCCTTTGGCAAGGAAAACTGTTGGATAATTCAGAATCTACCTCAACATTGACGACGGTGGATAATGACCAATGCACTCTTGAACCAAACAACCCCTTCGGATGTCATTTTAACAATCTTTATCAAATAGAATAATAATTTAACAATGTCGTAACATTTGTTTGATATACAGCGTCTTATCTTTGTAATGAAAAATCAGGTGATATGTTAGAGTCATTCTTTGCCGTATGTTTATTAATTGTTGTACTTTATTTCTTTAGCCCTTTTGAGGTAAAACTCGATGAGGAAGAAGAGTGGTAATACAACTAATTTATCTCTGAACTGCTTTAACCGGGCGGTAACATTACCCTTCCCCCTAAAATTTCCCTTTTATGGATAAAAGAAATATCGATGTAGTCGTAATCTCCGATGTACATTTAGGTACTTATGGCTGTCATGCAAAAGAACTTTTAAAGTATCTGAAAAGCATTAAACCCAAAACATTGATCCTAAACGGCGATATCATCGATATCTGGCAGTTTAGTAAAAGTTACTGGCCCGAATCGCACATGAAGGTGATTCGTAAACTGATGAAGTTCGTTTCAGAGGGTGTGCAGGTGCATTACCTGACCGGTAACCATGATGAGATGCTCCGCAAATTCGATGGCATGCAGATGGGAACTTTTCACCTTCAGAATAAGTTAATCTTAGAACTGGATGGTAAAAAAGCCTGGTTTTTTCATGGAGATGTTTTTGATGTAACCATGCAGCATTCTAAATGGCTGGCTAAATTGGGCGCGGTTGGTTACGATACGCTGATTCTTATTAATAGTTTCGTAAACTGGGTACTTACCGCATTTCGAAGGGAGAAAATGAGCTTTTCGAAAAAAATCAAAGCTAAGTTTAAAGATGCCGTAAAGTTTATAAACAGTTTTGAACAAACAGCAGCAGAACTGGCTATCGAAAAAGGTTACCAGTATGTAGTTTGTGGCCACATTCATCAGGCCGAGCAACGCGAAATTGTCACCGAAGAAGGAAAAGTGACTTACCTGAACAGTGGCGATTGGGTAGAAAGTTTAACGGCTTTAGAATATCAGGATAAAAACTGGACAATATTTAAGTATGAGCATCAAGACTTTACAAAAGATCAGTTGGATGAGGGGATTCTTTCTGATGCTGAAGATTTAAAAAGCAAACTCGACATAAATATTCTTTTACAGAATATAAAATATGAAATTGCCCAATAATTTTAGATATTCGGGCACAAATGAAGATACTTTACGCAATACAGGGAACAGGTAACGGTCATATCAGCAGAGCCAGGGAAATTATTCCTTTGCTTCAAAAATATGGCGAATTGGATATTTTAGTGAGTGGTACCCAGGCCGATGTGAAACTCAGTCAGCCCGTAAAATACCAATTACATGGTTTCAGTTTTATCTTTGGAAAAAAAGGTGGTGTAGACCATTTTAAGACCTGGATGAGCATGAATCTTTTCCGTTTTAGGAAAGATATGAAGCAGCTGCCACTTAAAGATTACAATCTAATCGTTAATGATTTTGAGCCAGTGAGTGCCTGGGCCTGTAAGTTGCAAGGAATTGAATGTGTTTCATTGAGCCATCAGGCAGCATTTAAATCTAAAAAAGTACCGCGTCCAAGAACTTTGGATTGGGGTAAGCTTATTTTGAGCCGCTATGCACCTACTAAATACCACATTGGTTTTCATTTCGATCGCTATGATAGTTTTATTCATACTCCGGTAATCAGGGCAGAGATCCGAAATCTGAAAAGTGAAAATTTAGGGCATTATACGGTCTATCTTCCAGCTATTGACGATAAACGCCTAGTAAAGCTTTTTTCACAACTGCCTGAAGTTACCTGGCAGGTTTTCTCTAAACACAGCAAAGTTGCCTACCAGGAAGGGAATGTTTTTGTAGAACCTGTTAATAACGAAAAATTTAATAAAAGCCTGGCCACCTGCGAAGGGCTATTTACAGGCGGCGGTTTTGAAGGCCCGGCAGAAGCACTTTATTTGAAGAAAAAATTATTGGTAGCTCCTATGCGTTTCCAGTTTGAGCAGCAATGCAATGCTTATGCTTTAAAACAGTTTGGCTTACCAGTAATCTGGGGCAGTACCAGAAACTGGTTGCCTATTATCAAAAACTGGGTTGAAAATCCTCAACAGCATGAATTTAATTTTCCGGATGAAACTGCGCAGATTATAGATGATATGGTGAAGAAATACGCGAGGGTTTAGTCATGAGTCTTCAGTCGGCAGTCCAGAGTCGACTTTCTCGTTTATCATCCTAAGCGTAGTCAAAGGATCTAGGCGTTTAGTCTGGAGTTGATTACTCGAATATCCAAATTAAACCGTCATTTCAAGCGGAGCGCAACCCGGTTGAGAATCACATAGTGTTCAGAGAAAATATCATTCATTCTGACTAATTTAAGCCCATGAAACTAGCGCGATCGTCATGCTGAATTTATTTCAGCATCTTTCCTGCTAAATAGACCCTGAAATAAATTCAGGGTGACGCTATGAACGAAAAACGTCAGTAGTATACCTTTAAAGATATTAATAATCGAACTGAGGTTTCTAATCTTTCCTGTTATTTGTTTATTGCACCGAACATTGTTATCTAAACCTGACAGGAGCGGGCACCGAACGCTTGAGGTAAAGCGGATGGCGGGGCTACCGGAACCGAAACGAACAGGAACCTGCTTTTCAAAAAATAACAGAAGCCACTTTTGTTTGTCAAACAGTCTTCGACTACGCTCAGACAGACAAAGTTTTGAGTATCTTTAATGAGATGATGTTTTAATCTTTCCGCTTATTTTTAATCTGTGGCACAGTTCTGCGTAATCTAAACCTGACAGGAGCGGGCACCGAACGTTTGAGGTAAAGCGGATGGCAGGGCTACCGGAACCGAAACGAACAGGAATATGCTTTTCAAAAAAAATAACAGATCGCTCCTCATACTTTTTTACCTGCCGCATGGTCTTCGAGTCCGCTCAGACTGACAATTCTATAAATCCTCGCTTTAAGCTTTAGCCTTTCCGCTCTTCATCTTTCTTCCTTACTCTTAAATTATTTTCTTTACTTTGCCTACTCTTTAAAAAGGCATGATTAATCAGTTTAGAAAGCTAAATCCAATTAACCTCGTATTCTTGCTGGCATATACGTTCTTTCTGCGTATTGCCATTTTTCAGGAAACGCATGATAAGCTGAATTTTGATTTTTTGGAACCTTTTGCCCGATTGCTGATCAATGTAGATTTAGATAATGCCTTTACTCCCTATACCAATATTTTTATTGCGGCACTTTTGGTTTATGTGCAGGCATTAATTTTCAACCGGATTGTAAATAACCATAATTTATTAGCCAAACCCAGTTTCCTGCCAGGACTGATGTTTATCACAGGAACGAGCTTGTTTATGCCTTTTATGATCCTAAGTCCGGCATTGTTATGCAACTTCCTGTTGATCTGGATTATAGATAAGTTTTTAAAACTGGGTAAGAGTGCGAATTCCATTACCACAGTTTTCGATATCGGGATGATTATAGGGGTTGGAACATTGATCTACTTTCCGTTTATGGCCATGTTGCTGATGATCTTTTTAGCGTTGTTGCTTTTCAGATCATTTAATTGGCGCGAATGGGTAGCAGGCTTAATTGGTTTTATCACCGTATTCTTTTTTTTGGCTGTATTTTATTATTGGAAAGATAATTTAAGCTCGTTTTACCAGATCTGGAAACCATTGGGTAATAAGTTTCCATCGGTATTTAAAATTAACTATAACGATTATTTGGTACTCATCCCGGTTACGGTAATTATTATATTGGCATCATTACAGTTGCGCGAAAATTTCTTCAGGAGTTTTATTAGCACAAGAAAAAGTTTTCAGCTGTTATTTTTCATGTTTATTGTTTCTGCAGCTAGTTTTTACCTGAAACCAGATTTCAGGACCTGGCATTTTTTGCTTTGTGTACCACCAGGATCGGTGCTGTTGGCATACTATTTTAGCAATGCTAAAAAACGTTGGTTTTACGAAACATTGTTCGTTTTATTTGTGCTTTCAATACAGTATTTTCTGTTTGTTTAACCTTTTTTAACAAATAACTAGAACGAAACTTAACAAAGATTAATAGCTTTGTGATGATTTTAGAATTAAAGCTTTTTAGTTTTAATCAAGATGAATAAAAAATGGAGTCATTGGAATTTCTAAAAACATATTATTTGCAGTGGGAGATTTAAATGCGTAGGCTAAGTATTGATATTGGAAATTCTGCGGTTAAGGTTGGTGTTTTTGCAAATAAAGAAATTGTTCACCATCAGCGTTTCAATAAAATTGGGATACTTGATCTGGCTCAATTGATTGAGAAGTTTTCGCCGGCGAAGTCTATCATCAGTAGTGTTAACCAGGAAATTGGACCATTAGAAGTTTTTTTAAAAAAACACACCAGGTATATTCGTTTTTCAACCATGTTGACAAATGGAGTGCATAACAGATATAAAACGCCGGCTACTTTAGGCCTGGATAGGTGGGCAGCTATTTTGGCTGCAAATGGCTTATATCCGGCAAATGCGAGTTTGGTGGTTGATGCGGGAACCTGTATTACTTATGATGTTTTAACCAGCTCGAAGGAATATTTTGGTGGAAGCATAAGTCCGGGTATTAAAATGCGGTTTAAGGCAGTGCACGAATTTACTGGCCGTTTGCCTTTGGTGGAGTGGGATGCAAATGAAGATATTGTGGAAGGTGTTGATACACAATCGGCGATCAAAAACGGCATTTTGCAGGGAATAATAAATGAAATTGAAGGCTTTATTGCCTTAAATAATAAAAAAGAAAGTGCTCTGAAGGTAATTATAACAGGTGGAGATGCTAATTTTTTGTATAAACAATTACAAAACAGCATCTTTGCGCCTCAAATTATAAAAGATCCTTACTTAGTATTAAAAGGATTAAATGAAGCTATTGCAGATTAAAATGTACAAAAGAATAAATTATATTGCAGCCATACTCGTTCTAGTTTGTGGTTTAAGTGCTCAGGCGCAGGTTACCACTTCATCACCATATTCAAGATATGGGCTTGGAAATATAAAAGGATCTTTATTGCCTCAGTTTAGGGCAATGGGTGGAATTTCTACCGCTGTAAGTAAAGTTACCGGATTTAATAACATCAATATGCAGAATCCGGCATCGTATGCTGGTATTTCGTTAACCACGATCGATATCGGCATGAGTGCAAGTGTAACCAACTTAACACGCAATAACTTAAGCGAATCAAGTTTCAATTCTACTTTTAGTCACCTGGCATTTGCAGCCCCGGTTACCAGAAGATCGGCATTGAGTTTTGGTATTTTACCATATTCAGATCTGGGATATAATTACAGGAACACCGTGGAAGTTGATACCACAACCCTGAATCAACTTTATGAAGGAGAAGGTGGTTTATCAAAAGCTTATTTGGGCTATGGTTACCGTTTTGGCGACCATTTAAGGATTGGTGGTAACCTGGAATATATTTTCGGAAACCTTCAAACCAGCCGTGCTACTGAATTTAATAGCGCAAGTTCTTATAATGCAAAACTTCAGACCAAAAATAGTGTTGCCGGGTTAAGCTATTCTTACGGTATCCAATACGATTTTACATTGGGTAAAAAAACGATTGTTACCTTAGGTTACTCTGGAAGCACTTCCGGAAAAGTAAACTCAACATTAACTTCTTATGCTACGCTGTATACAAGAGATCAGGATGGGAATGAAAGTACTGCAGCCGATACATTAAATACAGTAAATAACGGTAAATCTAATCTTACTTTACCCTTAACCCACAATTTTGGGATCGCTATCCAACAGAATGACAAGTGGTTAATTGGTGCTGATTTTAGAATGAGTAAATGGTCTGCAACAAGCATTAATAATGTTAACCAGGGCTTACAAGATAGCTGGGGTGCTTCATTGGGAGGTCAATGGACACCAGATGCATTTTCTTACAACAGTTACATGAAACGTGTAGATTACCGCATCGGTGTTAATTATGATAAAACTTATATTAAGATCGGTAATCAGGATATCAAACAAATGGGAGCATCATTAGGTTTTGGTTTCCCGCTACCTACTGCTAACGGCGGTACTGCATTTTATAAAATCAATTTTACAACAGAACTCGGACAACGAGGAACAATAAACAATAACCTGGTTAAAGAGCAATATATTAATTTCCATTTAGGTTTTACTTTGAACGATACCTGGTTCCGTAAGTACCGTGTTGATTAATGAAACTGAAAGCATTTTTATATGGTCTGTTTCTGGTGTTGCCTTTTTTTCTGGCTTCCTGTGGAGATGACGATCTAAAAAAAGCAAACTCAGTTTCGATAAATAAGACCATCCTTTCCCGCGACCGCACTATAGGTGTGGATATTATCTACAGCGATTCTGCGAGGATCAAAGCTAAAGGTGTGGCCCCAATACTGGATAAGGTTACGCCCGCTAATGGGAGTACTTATCAGGAGATGATTAAAGGGGTAAACATCGATTTCTATAATCCTAACGGAACCATTGATGGAAATCTGGTATGCGATTATGCCATCAGAAGAGATAATGAGCTCAAAACCGAATTCAGGAAGAATGTAGTGGTGAAAAGCAGTAAGGGTGATACCTTCTCCTCTCAGGAACTCATCTGGGATGAATCGAAGAAAATTTTCTATTCCAATCAGCGTGTGTATGTTAAGGGAGTAGACGGAAGTGTAGGAGAAGGGATAAATTTTAAGGCGCCACAGGATTTTAGTACCTATGAAATGGATAGCGGAAACGGTGAATTGAATATGAAAGAAGGCGTAGCGCCTTAATCGATGTAAAATGTGGGATGGATGAGGGATTAAGCATCTATTGAATTCGCATTAGCTTTGAAGTCAATTTTAGTGATAAATATTACCTCTTCCATTTGCCATTTTACCTCTTCCATCCCCTTAATAATTAAGCGCTTGATAAATAAAATTTTGTGTTTTCTTTTTTAAGGCAAATTTGTATCTTGCGCCCTCTTAAAAAAGAACTAAATAAATTTATAATTACAATATGGGATTAATGACATTTTTGCGCAACCGTGCAGGCTATATTCTGGTCTTTGCAATCGGTTTTGCAATTGTTGCGTTTTTAGTAGGTGATGCAATTAACGTGGGTAAACCTTTTTGGTCGGCAAATCAAAAAGTTGTAGGGTCTATAGATGGTAACGACATCAATATTGATGAGTTCGGACCAAAGGTTGATCAGGGTGTAAACCAGATGAAACAACAATATGGTGGTAGTGCTAATGCACAGATGACCGCTATGGCTGTTGATCAGGCATGGAATGCAGAGTTGGCAAAAGTTTTGTTGACTAAAGAATATGATCGTTTAGGTTTAACCGTATCAGAAGATGAGTTGGTAGATTTATTACAAGGTCAGAATCCAAGCCCGTTGATTAAACAGTATTTTTCTAATCCTCAAACCGGACAGTTAGACCGTGCTACCCTGATGAATTTTTTAAAATCGAAAGAACCTCAGGCTTTGCAACAATCTACCATGTTACAGGAGGAGATTAAAAACCAGGCATTACAAACTAAATATTCTAACTTAATCCGTAACTCGGTTTATGTAACTTCATTAGAAGCTACAGATGAATATAACAACCGTAATAAACTGGCTAACTTTAAATATGTAAGCTTAGATTATGCTTCAATTCCTGATAAATCAGTTAAGTTAACTGATGCTGATTATTCGGAATATTATGATCAGAACAAAGCGCGTTTCAACAATCCTCAGGAAACACGTGCTTTTGAGTATGTAACATTCAGCATCAGCCCAAATAAAGCCGATTCATTGGCTATCAAAGCTCAGGTAGATAAAATTGCCGCTGATTTTCAGGTAGCTAAAAACGATTCTCTTTTCGCAGCGATTAATTCAGACGTTAAAGTTCCATTCACTTATATTACAAAAGGTAAATTAGATCCGGCTGTTGATTCAGCAGTATTCGCTTTGCCTGCAGGCAGTTTCTACGGTCCGAAATTAAGTGGTAACTCATACAAAATTGTAAAAGTGGTTGCTACCCGTATCTCTCCTGATTCGGTAAAAGCAAGCCACATCTTAATTGATCCGGCTAAAGTTGGCGGCGAAGATAAAGCGATCAAACTTGCTGACTCATTAAAAGGATTAATTTTAAAAGGTGGTAATTTTGCTGAACTGGCTAAAAACTACAGTGTAGATGGTTCTAAAGATAAAGGTGGTGAGTTGGGTACTTTTGCACGTGGTGCAATGGTTCCTGAATTTGAAAATGCTGCTTTTGATGGTAAAACAGGAGATATTAAAGTTGTAAAATCTCAGTTTGGTTATCATATTCTTAAAATCGAAAAACAGATCGGTTCTTCTAAGGTAGCTAAATTGGCTTATGTAGAAAAAGCATTGGCAGCAAGTAGCAAAACCCAGGCAGCTGCTTATAAAGCTGCAAGTAATTTCTTAACAGATGTAAAAGGTAACGATTTCAGTAAATTTGCAGCCCAAAAAGGATTGAAAGTAGCTGTAGCTGATAAAGTAGCCGCAACACAAGGATTTGCTGCGGGTTTAGATAACCCACGTAAACTAATCCAGGATGCTTACGCAGCAGATAAAGGTGATGTTTTACCTGAAATTTATACCATGAGCAATGCTTATGTGGTAGCACGCTTAACCAACATCAGCCCGAAAGGTATTTTGTCATTAGCTGATGTGAAGAAAGAAATTGAACCGATGGTAATCAATGCGGTTAAAGCAAAACAATTGAAAGAAAAATTAGCCAATGCAGGTAAGGGAAGTATTGATCAGATTGCGGCTAAAGTTGCCCGTCCGGTTAATCCAGTACAGAATGTAGTATTTGCTAACCCTGTAATTCCAGGTGTTGCACAAGAAAATGCATTGGTAGGTAGTGTATTCGGTTCACAGCCAGGTAAATTATCTGCTCCTGTTCAAGGTGAGCGTGGTGTATATGTATTTACTGTTGATGGATTTACAAACCCGGCTCCAATTGCAAATATGTTTAAACAAAAAGAAAGCATGATGTTAAGTTTAGGTCAGCGTTCATTGGGATCAGCTTTCCAGGCTTTACAGGAAAATGCCAAGATAAAAGACAATCGTGTGAAATTCTATTAATTAGAAAATACGTAATTTTGTAACCGTTCCGATGATCAGTCGGAACGGTTTTTTTATTTAAGGCCATGGAAATTCAGGAAAACATCATAAATAAAGTTGCCAATAGCGGTTTAATTACTTTAAACCTCGAAGATTTTTATCATAAAGGCGAAAGGGTAGTTTACGATATCGTAGATAATTTGTTTCACGGTTTAATGCTGAGAGAAAAAGATTTCCGGGCATTTATAAAAGAGCACGATTGGACACAGTATCAGGACAAGAATGTGGCCATCACCTGTTCTGCAGATGCCATTGTACCTACCTGGGCATATATGTTGCTGGCCAATAAGCTAAAACCTTATGCTAATGAAGTAGTATTCGGGGACTTAAACACATTGGAAGCAGTTTTATTTACCAAGGCATTAGCTAAAATTAATCCGAAGGATTATGCAAACGAACGTGTAGTGGTAAAAGGATGTGGCGAAATTGATGTGCCGGTTGCTGCTTATGTAGAAGTTACCAATCTGCTTACCCCGGTAGTTAAAAGCATTATGTTTGGCGAGCCCTGCTCTACTGTCCCTGTATATAAAAGAAAAGATTAAATTTTGGATTGCTTTTTGTATATCTTCATGGGGGAAAGAACTTATCCTGGTTTTTAGGAAATGGTTTACCCTGCAACACACACACAAATGAGTACAAAAGCAATGAAAAAAATATTTTTAACTCTTACGGCCGGCTTATGCAGTCTCTTAACAATGGCTCAGGAGCTTCCCCTGAAGAAAGAAGCTGTATTTCAGGAAGGTGAAGTTTTGCAATATAAACTACGGTATGGGTTTATCACAGCGGCAGAAGCCACAATTAAGGTGGCGAATTCTGATTTAAAGTTTGATAACAAACCTACCTACAAACTTACCGTTGATGCACAGACTTCCGGAACTTTTGATGTTTTTTATAAGATAAGAGATCACTACGATTCGTATATCGATAAAACAGACCTTTTACCTTATTTCTACCAGGAGAATATCCGTGAGGCCAGTTATAAACGTCAGGATAAGGCGCGTTTTAATCAGGATGGAAAGAAAGTAGTTTCGAACAGGGGGACGTTTACCACGCCAACCAATCAGACTTTCGACCTCGTTTCGGCTTACTATTTTGCCAGGAGCCTGGATATGAGCAAAATCAAAGTCGGGAATAAGTTTAAACTGAACTATTTTTTGGGCGATGAAATTTCGGCACTTGAAGTAGAGTACATAGGCAAAGAAACGGTTAAGAGTAAATTGGGCAATATTCGCTGTTTGAAATTTAGCCCATCTATTAAGCCTGGGCGTATTTTTAAAAAGGATAGCCGATTATACCTTTGGGTAACCGATGATGGAAATCGGGTGCCTGTGAAGGCGCAGGTTGAAATATTAGTGGGAGCAGTTACAATGGAATTAAAATCGGCCAGTGGGCTGAAATATGCTTTAGCAAAAGAATAATGATGATAGAAGTTGAACAGGTGCTGGTGCACGAAGATGTATTGAAAGAAAACTTTGTTTGTAATTTAAGCAAATGTAAAGGAATCTGCTGTGTGGAAGGTGATTCTGGTGCACCCTTGGATCATGATGAAAAGGCTGTTTTGGAAGAGATTTATCCAAAAATAAAACACCTGCTCAACGAAAAGGGTATTAAAGCGATTGAAGAACAAGGCGTTTATGTAGTTGATGAAGATGGCGATTTAACCACTCCTTGTGTTGATAAAAATAAAGAATGCGCTTATGTGCTTTTTGAAGGTGGCATTACCAAATGTGCTATCGAAAAAGCATACGAGCAAGGTATAGTAGACTGGCAGAAACCAATTTCCTGTCATCTTTATCCCATCAGGATAACCAAATATCCAGAATTTGAGGTGCTCAATTACGATCGCTGGCATATCTGCCATGATGCCTGCACTTTTGGTCGCGAACTTAAGGTTCCGGTATACAGCTTTTTAAAAGGACCGCTTATCCGTAAATATGGGGAAGAGTGGTATAAAGAACTGGAAAGTTCAGTAGCTGCGATGTAGGTTTTCTTCCTTTGTCAGTATGAGTGGAGTGATCGTAAATTATTGATTAGGCTTACGATGCTTAATCAGACTTGGGCTTAGCATCATTTAAACATATATTCATTTGATTTATTACTATATCCTTCTTTTTCAGCTGTATTCTCCTATTAAACTTACGTAATAAGAATCTCTAAACTAATTTTCAATTGATAGGTTTATAGTTTAACTTTGCATTTCTAACTGAATATTTATGAGCAATATCTCTGATCCTAAACCGGTGAAAAAGGGTAAAAGGATGGGCAATGAACATAATAAATTTGAAGCATCTTACACTCCTTTTTCAAAACACAAATTCGAAGGATGGCCTATTTTGTGGATTTTAATTGCCATATTTTTTATTTCTGCAATTTTATGGTATACAGGAACTGCGCCCCACCTAATTAAGTGGATAGACAATAAATAAAGATGTATTTCAAAAATAATAGAGGCTAAATGCAGCAATAAATGTTCATTTTATCCTTTGCTCATTCTGGAGCGCAGAATAATTAAACAATTAAGATGCATATCATCTGTTAAATATAAAAAATCAATAAGTGCGTTGCTATTTATTTTTTATATTAGAGAGGAGATTAGATGTTATGAATGCCAAAATTAGTTGTATTTCAGTTAAATCTAACTTACTTTAGCGGATTGAAAAACATATAATAACTGTGAAAAAAATCTTAATCACTGGTGGTGCGGGCTTTATAGGCTCTCATGTGGTCCGTCGTTTTGTAAATAACTACCCTCAATATGAAATTGTCAATTTAGACAAACTTACCTATGCTGGTAATCTGGCTAATTTAACTGATATCGAAAATAAGCCGAATTATAGATTTGTAAAACAAGATATTACGGATGCTAACGCGATGTTCGATCTGTTTAAAACAGAAGATTTTGATGCCGTGATCCACCTTGCAGCAGAAAGTCATGTAGATCGCTCAATCAGCGATCCAACAGCTTTCGTAATTACCAATGTAATAGGCACAGTAAATTTATTAAATGCTGCCCGAGAATACTGGAAAGGTAATTATGACAAAAAACGTTTTTACCATGTAAGTACCGATGAGGTATATGGTGCTTTAGGTGAAGAAGGCATGTTTACTGAAAGTACTGCTTATGATCCACATAGCCCCTATTCAGCATCGAAAGCCAGCTCAGATCATTTTGTAAGGGCATATCACGATACTTATGGTATGGATTGTGTGATTTCCAATTGCTCAAACAATTATGGTTCTCATCATTTTCCAGAGAAGCTGATTCCATTGGCGATCAATAACATTAAAAATAATAAAGCTGTACCTGTTTATGGTAAAGGTGAAAATGTGCGCGATTGGTTATGGGTGGAAGACCACGCCAGGGCAATCGACGTAATTTTCCACAATTCGAAAACCGGGGATACTTACAATATCGGTGGCCATAACGAATGGAAGAATATCGATCTGATCAATTTGCTTTGTACAATAATGGATCAAAAACTAGGGCGTGAGGCGGGTGAATCGGCCAAACTGATTACTTATGTAACTGACCGTGCAGGACATGATTTGCGCTACGCAATCGATTCCAGTAAGCTGCAAAATCAATTAGATTGGGTGCCGAGCTTACAGTTTGAAGAGGGGCTGGCTAAAACAGTAGACTGGTATCTTCAAAACGAAGACTGGTTAAATAATGTTACTTCTGGTAATTATCAATCCTACTACGAACAACAGTACAGCAACAAATAATGGAAATTGAACAAACAGGATTAAAGGACTGCCTGATTATTAAACCCAGGGTATTTGAAGATCCAAGAGGTTATTTTTTCGAAAGTTTTAATCAATATACCTTTGAAGAGAAAACAGGTTTATCTGGCAGGTTTGTTCAGGATAACCAATCTTATTCTTCCTATGGTGTAATCCGTGGCTTACATGCTCAAACAGGAGAGTTTGCACAGGCAAAACTGGTGCGTGTAACCAAAGGTGAAGTACTGGATGTTGCCGTTGATGTACGCCCGGGTTCACCGACTTATGGCAAATATATTGCCGTACGTTTAAGTGCTGAAAATAAATTACAATTATATATTCCCAGAGGATTTGTACATGGTTTTTCTGTTTTAAGTGAAACCGCAGAGTTTTTATATAAATGCGATAATTTTTTCAATAAAGCATCAGAAACGGGAGTGATTTATAATGACAAGGATTTGAATATCGATTGGTTAATCCCGGAAAAGGATCAGGCAATTTCGGATAAAGATCTACTTTTAAAACCATTTGCCGAACTCCAGCATATATGAGTAAGATATTAGTAATTGGCGCTGGCGGACAGCTAGGTCAGTGTTTAAAGGTTGTAGCTGAACGAAGAGGAATTAAGGAAATTGTTTTTCCTGCGGAACAGGATGCCAACATTCTGAATGAAAGTGCTTTGAACGATCTTTTGGAGAAAGAGCAACCGGGTTTTGTAATCAATTGTGCCGCATATACTGCTGTTGATAAAGCAGAAGATGAGGTTGAACTTGCTAAAGCCATTAATGAAACTGGCGCTGCTTACCTGGCTTCGGCCTGTTTGGCAAACGGTGCTACTTTAATCCATGTTTCTACAGATTTCGTTTTCGAAGGAAATGAAGTAAAATTGCTAAAAGAAAATGACGAGGCTAAACCGATCAATGTTTACGGCTTAACGAAACTTGATGGAGAAAAAGCTGTTAGTTCAATATTACCGTCCCATTTTATTATCCGCACCAGCTGGTTATATTCTGAATATGCCAATAACTTTGTGAGAACCATGCTTAAACTTGGAACTGAACGTGATGAACTAAATATCATCGCCGATCAGGTAGGCACACCAACTTATGCCATTGATCTCGCAAACACCATTTTTGAAGTGATTGCTTCTTCATCAACTGCTTATGGCGTGTATCATTTCAGCAATGAGGGAGTAACTTCATGGTTCGATTTTGCGAAGGCCGTATTTGATATTAGCGAAACAGTGGTTAAAGTTAATCCAATACCAGGCTCTGCCTATCCAACAAAGGCAACACGTCCGGCATTTTCGGTAATGGATAAAACTAAAATTAAAGAAACTTTTAATCTGGAAATCCCTTATTGGAGAGATAGTTTGGTGGACTGTATAAAACAAATTAATAAATAAAAGTAATATAGGTGTTTAGATAGAGTTAATAATCTCCAATCTAGTGTCTAAAATCTCAAATCTAATATGAAAGGTATAATCTTAGCCGGCGGAAGCGGAACGCGCTTACACCCTTTAACTTTAGCTTGCAGCAAACAAATGATGCCGGTTTACGATAAGCCGATGATCTATTACCCTTTATCTACCTTAATGTTGGCTGGGATAAAAGAAATCCTCATTATTTCTACCCCACACGATCTGCCAAATTTCGAGAAATTATTAGGTGATGGAGCTTCTTTAGGTTGCAAATTCAGTTATGCAGTCCAGGCAGAACCAAATGGTTTAGCCCAGGCTTTTGTAATCGGTGAAGAATTTATCGGTAAAGATAAAGTTGCTTTAGTTTTAGGTGATAATATTTTTCATGGTGATGGCATGGCGAAATTATTACAAGCCAGTTCCGATCCGGATGGTGGTGTGGTATTTGCCTACCAGGTATCAGATCCTGAGCGTTATGGCGTGGTAGAATTTGATGCAGATAAGAAGGCTATTTCTATTGAAGAAAAGCCCGTGCAGCCAAAATCTGACTATGCCGTGCCAGGTTTGTATTTCTATGATAACGAAGTGGTAGAAATTGCAAAGAACATTAAGCCCTCTCCTCGGGGTGAATATGAAATTACTGATATTAACCGCATTTATTTAGAACGGGGTAAGCTTAAAGTAGGTGTATTAAGCCGTGGTACAGCCTGGTTAGATACGGGTACATTTACTTCATTAATGCAGGCCGGGCAGTTTGTGCAGATTATTGAAGAAAGACAAGGCTTAAAAATTGGGTGTATTGAAGAAATTGCATATAGAATGGGCTTTATCAATGCAGAGCAACTTACCGCAATTGCTACACCTTTGGTTAAAAGTGGTTATGGAAGCTACTTATTGAAGCAGATAAAATAACCATACTCCCACATTTTATTTTTTGTAATGAGGTTAAAAGGCTTGTATTATGCAGGCCTTTTAACCTATAAACATTCGTTTCATTATAACCTGAGTTCGATTAATATTTGGATCATAGTGAGTTTTTACAGCCGCTTTACCTCACGCGATCGTCATGCTGAATTTATTTCAGCATCTTTCATGCTATTAAGACCCTGAAATGAATTCAGGGTGACGACACTAATACTAAAATATCTAAAGAATAGCTCTAAAAGCCATATTATTAATCGAACTCAAGTAATCAGTTTTTCTTTAAAGAAAAAGTCAGCGACTGCCTGTTGGTTACGAAGATGAAGTTCTGCTGATGTTTTGATTAGCAGGTTCTATAACTTAAGCTTACAGTAAATAGCCGACCAATCATACCCCCAATGTCATTAAGTTAAGGGTTTTTAACCACAGATGAGCACAGATAAACACGGATTTTCAAATCTGTGTGCATCCTTCCTATCTGTGGTTAAATTATTATCTTGTGCCGCATGGCTAAACTTAATGACATTGACCATCCTCCTGCCGACAATGTAAATTTTAGCACTTTTTTCCAATGTTATTATTTTTAATGCGCGCCAAATACAATAGATTTCTAATACAGGCAGAATATGCTAATTAAAAATAGTTTTACATTCTCATCCACTCACTTGGTTATAGAATTTCAATATTGAAGGTCTAATAACGATTTTGTATATCTTTGCCACATCATTAGAAAGATATGGATCAAGATAAGCAGATTGCAGTTATTGGACTGGGTTATGTAGGATTACCTCTTGCAATAGCATTTGCTAAGAAATATGCTGTAAAAGGTTTCGATATTAACGAAAGCCGTGTGGCAGCATTATTACAACTTGAAGATGGCACCCACGAAGCAAACCTGACAGATTTAAATGCTGTTTTAAAGGGGAAAGTAAATTCAGGATTGTATTTAACTTCAAACCTTGCCGATATCAGCACTTGCAACATTTATATTGTAACTGTTCCTACCCCTATTGATCACCTTAAACAACCTGATCTTAAACCGCTTCTAGAAGCGAGTAAAATGATCGGAATTGTACTAAAAAAAGGAGATGTTGTTATTTACGAATCTACCGTTTATCCTGGTTGTACAGAAGAAGACTGTGTGCCGGTATTAGAAAAAATATCCGGATTAAAATATAATGTTGATTTCTTTTGCGGTTATTCTCCCGAGCGGATCAATCCAGGCGATAAAGTAAATACCTTAACCAAAATAAAGAAGGTTACTTCTGGTTCTACACCTGAAATAGCGATTAAAATAGATCAACTTTACAACTCCATCATCACTGCTGGTACACACCTGGCGCCCAGTATTAAAGTTGCAGAGGCTTCAAAAGCGATCGAAAATGCACAACGTGATGTGAATATATCATTTGTAAACGAACTAGCCCTTATTTTCGATCGGATGGCAATTGATACAACTGATGTATTGGCCGCCGCTTCTACAAAATGGAATTTTCTTAATTATAAACCAGGTCTGGTAGGCGGACATTGCATAGGAGTAGATCCTTATTACCTGGCGCATAAATCAGAGGCATTGGGTTATAAACCAGAAGTTATTCTGTCTGGTCGCCGCGTAAACGACAATATGGGCATGTTTGTAGCAAATAAGGTAATTAAGATGCTGATTGCCAAAGACAAAATGATTAACGGCGCTAAAGTATTGATTTTAGGTTTTGCCTTTAAAGAAAACTGTCCGGATACCCGCAATACCAGGGTAATTGATATTTACAAAGAACTTAAATCCTTTAGCTTAGCTGTTGATGTCTATGACCCCTGGGCAAATGCTGCTGAGGTTAAGGCTGATTATGGTTTTGAACTCATAAAGTTAAACAAATCTGAAATTTACGATGCCATAATCCTTGCCGTAGCACACCAGGAGTTTCTGGATTTGGATTATCTTCAATATAAAAATAATGGCACAGTAATTTTCGATACCAAATCTTTTATCAATCGCGATTTGGTTAATGCCAGACTATAATCTGAAAGATTAGGTTGCCTATCTAGATAATTAAACTGTGACTAATTCTTATTGCTCAGGCTAAACTGAATGCCAGCCGATACAGGATTTAATAACGACTCTAGTTTTTTGTAATTAGTTACATCTCTCGATACTCCGTTCAGTTGCGTATTGTCTTGTTTTTCATAAGAAAAGAAGAAATCAAGACTACTTTCTGCAAAAATGGACAGTTGTGGCAAAACATTTAGCTTAAAGCCAATTACCGGACTAACCACTAAGCCACTTTTACTGGCATCGGTCGTTTTTCCGGTGTTATTTGCCACTATATTTTTTGATGCTAAGTTGCCGGTAAACCGATTGTAGCGGTAACCTAAGTCGAAAGCAAAATATGGCTGTATTTTAGTATAGTTAAAGTTTTTCTCAAATCCGATCTTAAAGGAATAATCGGTAACCTTTCCACTAGCGATTTCACACGTAGCACATCTATTATCAAATGTCAGATCATCGCGGTAATAGGTTCCGGCCAGGCGATAGCTGATCTGGTTGTCATTGAACTTAAACATTGCCCCATGCCCGAATACTTTAGCATAGTTCTGGGAATTTGTCTGATCCAATACTTTTGGCATCTGCATAAGGGTAAATGCCCTGATGCCGATGGTGTAATTATAATCTGCACTGGTTTGGGCAAATGCAGTTAGCTGTAAAAATAAGATACTAAGGATAAATAAGGATTTTTTCATGCAAACTTTGGGATGATATATTTAAATGAAACTTTATAGCAAGAAATGCGCCTAATTTTGGAAATATTTAAAATATAACTTTAAATTAATCGTTTTAGTTTGAGTAAATAAAATAGAGCCTCTGAAAAATGTGATTTAGCCTGACCTTGTGAAGATAGTGGTTTTTTTAAAAATAATTAGAGTATAACTTAACTGTGTTTTTAGTAGTTCCTGCATCAGCAAACGTAAAAGTTGCCTATATTTAAAACTATGAATAATTTTGAATAGTTTTGCATTCTCAATACGGCTATATTAAAGTTGATAAAAGCCTGCCAGTTGCACCCATGAAAAAAAGAATATATTTATTTTTAAGTTTTTTAACCCTTATTTTCCTTTGCCATTTATCGGCTTCCGCACAAAACTATGCTAACGTTAAAGTAGATGATCTTTCTGATGTACAGATTAGACAGATGATCCAGCGTGCCGAATCTGTTGGTTATAGCGATGCACAATTAGAGCAAGCTGCTGCTGCGCAAGGGATGAAAGCCGAGGAAATTCAGAAATTACGCACCCGGGTAGAAAAAATCCGTAAAGAATCTGCTACCGCTGATAACGGTCAAAGCAATACAGATATAAATAGCGATGGGGCAGTTCGGAAATACAATAATCCCGACAAAGATAAAAGTGATTCTCTTGTTAAGAAAAATACACCGAAAATTGATGTCCTGGAATCTTTAAAGCCGAAAATTTTCGGTGCCGACCTGTTTAAAAACAGCAATATTACCTTCGAGCCTAATTTAAGGCTGGCCACGCCCCGCAGTTATATCATTGGCCCTGATGATGAATTGCTGATTGATATTAATGGCGATAACGAAGCTAATTATAAACTTAAAGTTAGTCCCGATGGTACCATCCGTTTACAATACGTAGGTATAGTTTCGGTGGGGGGATTGAGCATTGAACAGGCTTCTTCAAAAATTAGATCTGCATTATCTACCACCTATCCGGCGCTACGATCGGGCAGATCTACAGTGGCCATTAATTTAGGGAATATCAGGAGTATTAAAGTAGTAATGACTGGTGAGGTTGTTAAGGCCGGCACCTATACTTTATCTTCTTTATCAACAGTTTATAACGCACTTAGTGCATCTGGAGGGCCAAATGATAACGGTTCGTATCGTAAAATTCAAGTAATCAGGAATAATAAAATTATTAGTACCATTGATGTGTACGACTTTGTAACAGGTGGTATCCAACGCGGAAATATACGTTTACAAGATCAGGATGTGATCAATATCCCGGTTTATGAAAATAGGGTAGAGATGGTTGGGGAGATTAAGCGGCCCGCTTTGTTCGAAACCATTAAAGGCGAAAGTTTGCAAAATGTAATCAATTTTGCTGGTGGCTTTAATAATCAGGCTTATACTGCTAAAATTAAGGTTTTTCAAAATACAGATAAAGAACGGAAATTAACGGATATTTCTGCTTCGGAATTTAGTACCTATCAACCCAAAAATGGAGATCGGTTTGTAGTTGAAGCCATTTTGGATCGCTTCGAAAATCGGGTAACTATAGAGGGGGCTGTCTTCAGGCCAGGGCAATACGAACTGGATAAAGGATTAACCCTGAAAGGTTTGATCAATAAGTCTGATGGTCTAACTGAAGATGCTTTTTTAAATCGCGGATATATCAACCGCTTAAATTTGGATAATACACCCGCATTGATTTCTTTTGATGTGGCTAAAATTATTGCTGGTACTGAGGCAGATATTCCATTGCAGCGTGAAGATAAAGTTACTATCTCATCGATATTCGATTTAAGAGATGAATATAAAATAAGTGTTCAAGGCGAAGTAAGAGCTGCGGGTACATTCGAATACGCAGAGGGGATGACACTTGAGTCGGTAATACAGATGGCCGGAGGATTTAAAGAAGGTGCAACACCAAACCGGATTGAAATTGCCAGACGTGTAAAAAATAGTGATGCTACATCTGTATCTGCCCGTGCTGCAGAGGTTTTTATTGTGAATGTAAATCAGGATTTAAAATTATTGGGCGATCCTTTTATTTTAAAACCATTTGATATTGTTTCGGTAAGAAACTCTGAAGGATATACGGTACAAAAACAAGTGAAAATAGAAGGCGAAGTATTGTATCCCGGTACTTATACATTAACCAGAAAAGATGAGCGCATTTCGGAAGTGATTAAAAGAGCTGGAGGGTTAACCCCATCGGCCTATCCTGATGGGGCATCGCTGAAAAGACAAGGAGCAGAAAAAGTAAATCCTCAGGATAAAAATGCAATTGACAATAAAGAAGAAGAAGACAGGAAATTCCTGAATTTAAAAAGAGCCCAGGAAGCAGGTGTAAAAGATACCTTAAACTCAAATGTTGAACAAAAATTAATTCAAAGCGATTTAGTTGGTATCAATTTGGTTAAAATTTTAAAAGATAGCCTTTCAAGATATAATCTTATCGTAGAAGATGGTGATGTAATCCGTGTTCCCAGAACCTTGCAAACTGTTAAAGTAACCGGCGAAATCTTAAATCCAAATAGCATTGTTTATTTGCCCGGTAAAAGTTTAAGGCAATATATCAATGGTGCTGGGGGCTTTACAGCTAATGCCAGAAAGGGCGGAGTGTATGTTAAATATGCCAATGGTTCTGCCGCTGCTGTAAGTAAATTCCTGTTTTTTAATAACGATCCCAAAATTAAACCCGGAGCAGAGATTCTGGTTCCGAAGCGTGCAGATAGAGAGCGTTTAACTGCGCAAAGCTGGATCGGTATTGGAACGGCTGTTGCTTCATTGGGAGCAATTATTGTGAGTTTGTTGAGGTAATATAATTATTAATCACCAGTTTGGCGAGGGTGGCATTATAAAAAACTAAAAATGACAGCAGAAAGTCAGCGAAATTATAATAATAAAGAAGGTGATGAGATTTCCTTGAAAGAACTCCTTCTTAAAATACAAGCATGGTGGCATTACCTTTTAATCAAGTGGAAAACAATTTTGTTTTTCGGGTTAATTGGAGGAGTGTTTGGATTTACCTATGCTTATTTTAAGAAGCCAATTTATAAGGCTACTACATCTTTTGTATTAGAAGATGAAAAAGGTACAAGTGGAGGCTTAGGCTCTTTAGTAGGTTTAGCATCTATGGCAGGGGTAGATTTAGGGGGATCCGGGGGCGGAATTTTTCAAGGTGATAATATTTTGGGATTGTATAAATCGAGGAATATTTTAGAGAAAACTCTGTTAACTCAAGGTGATTTCCGAGGAAAAAAGCAATTGTTGGTTGATCGGTATATAGATTTCAATAATTTAAAAGAAAAATGGAAAAAGATAGAAGAGCTTAAGACCATAAGCTTTACGAATTATGATCCAATAAATGACTCAGGAGTTAGGAAACAAAATCGTTTATTAGATAGTGTTTTAAAAATCATTGTAAAGGACATAAATACTAATTATTTAACAGTATCTAAGCCAGATAAGAAATTAAGCGCAATACAAGTTGATGTTAAATCTGTTGATGAAAGCTTTGCCAAAGTCTTTAATGATGAACTAGTCAAGAACGTTAATGAGTTTTACATCAAGACTAAGATAAAAAAAACTGTTCAAAACATTAAGATTCTACAAAACAAAACTGACTCTGTAAGGGCTGTTATGAACGGTGCAATTTATACTTCTGTTTCAATCGTTGATGCAACACCAAACTTGAACCCAACTAGACAGGTACAACGTTTGGCTCCAGTGCAACGGGCTCAACTTTCTGCTGAGACAAATAAAACAATTTTAGCGGAGCTTGTAAAAAATCTCGAATTATCCAAAATTTCTTTGTTAAAAGAAACCCCATTAATTCAAGTGATCGATCAACCAATATTTCCATTAGATATAGATATAATAAACCCTATTAAAGCAACAATTATAGGATTCTTTATGGGTGCACTTATATATACAACTATTCTCTTACTTTCTTTATTGAAAAATGCATTTTTTAAATCATAGAGCGGAGTGTTAATAGAAGGGAAAGTTAGGCTGCTAGTTGTTGGATTAAGTATATTACTAACATTATCTATTGGCATCGCTTACGTGTTATTTTTAACATCTAATATTGATGTTTTTCCTATCATTGCTACACTTAATATTGCACTAATAATAAATTATCTTAAAAATCAAACAGGAAGTTTTTTTTCTCCAGCCTCCATTTTTTTTATGTTCTATTGGTTGATGCTTGTTGGAAGGCCACTAATTTATGGTCTACATTTAACTGACCAAGATTTAGTTTCTGCCTCAGAATATAACTTAAATGACGTTGGTTTGGTCAATCTAATTATTTGTATGGTTCTTAACTTAATAGGATTATTCACTGTTCTTATTGATTTCATTATTCTTGAAAATTTTTTTATTTTTCCAAGTTTTGAAATTGGTCATAAAGGCCGAGCTTTGTTGCTTTTAATATTTTTTATCAGTGGGTTTATGATGTTAAAAGATGGAATAGCTGGCTTTAAGGCATTATCCAATAGCAACTATATTGAATTGATAGAAAATGGAGAACTTGTAGCGTTTAGTCAACTTAGTTATACTTTATTAAAATGGACTTGGTTCCTGTTGTTTATTGCCTACCCTAAACATAGTATAATTATCTGCCTTACATTTATCGTGTTTCTCTGTGCTTTGCCAATGACCGGAATGAGAGGATATTTCATAATTTATATGCTTATGGTTTTAGTTTTTCTAGAACTTAGAAAAAAAATTAAGCTTAAGTTAAAACTTTTAGTTCCTTTTATTTTTATATTATTAACAGTTACTACCCTTCTCCTTGAATATAGATTAGGATTTAAAGTCACTGATGGAAGTTTTTTTGATCCTTTTTTTAATGCGATCTTCTCTCAAGGGGCTACTTATGAAGTTGTTTATGGTGCATTTACATTTAATGACAAAGTTTCCTTCATTCAAAATGCGATATTTCCATCAATTTTTGGAAATCCTCCATTTGGTACCAATATAGATATTTTGCGAGGCATAAATAATGGTGTTGATGAAATTGGCTTTGCAACTTCTGCAATAGCTGAATTAATATCTGGTGGGCCAATAATTGCTATACTTTACAGCAGTATTTTGGCTTTTTCTCTTAAAATTTTATCAATTGCTAATAACAGTATTTCTAAAGGAAATGGATCATATTTTGTTATATTCTTTTTAGCCCCAATTATTTGGGGGCAGCCTAGAGGTTCTATTGTGCAATTTATAGTCAAATTCGGCTTTTTGTTAGCAATATTTGTTATTGTAAGGGTTCTTAAAATAAAAAAAATAGCATTTTAAAATATTATGATTGTTGTCAATTTAAAGGGGGGGTTAGGAAATCAACTGTTTCAATATAGTTTGGGTTATTCTTTAAGTAAAATTCATTGTAAAGAATTAGTATTTAATACGACATCTTATAAAGACGAACAGAATGGTCGAACTCTTGATATTTCTAATTTAAATATCAACTTAAATATAGTTGATAATATATCAAATAGAAATAGATTTCGGTTTGAACACCCACTTTTAAATCAGTTAACATCTATTTTAAGTTTTAAATTTGATTATCATTTCGAATCCACGGTAAATTCTTTCAATCCGAAAATCTTGAGATATAATAATGGTTATTTTGATGGATATTGGCAATCTGAAGAATATTTTAAAGATTTTTATAATGATTTAAGAAAAATGTTTGCTCCGAAAATAATCAGAGATTCTGTTAATTCACAGCTAAATACAATAGTAGGTGAAACTTATGTGAGTCTGCATATAAGAAGAACTGATTATCTGAATGAAAAAAACGCAAACTTGTATGCCACCTGTTCATTGGATTATTATAAAAAGGCAATTAACATTATGAAAAATAATGTTAAAAATTTTAAAGTAATCGTTTTTTCTGATGATTATGAATGGGTTAAGAATCAGCTGGATATTGGTTTGTCGTTTGAAACAGCTTCTAGATCTAATTCTGCTGTAGAAGATCTTTTTTTAATGTCTAATTGTAGCCATAATATCATTGCAAACAGCTCCTTTAGTTGGTGGGCCGCGTGGTTAAATGGGAATCTTGAAAAGCTTATTATTGCTCCAAAACTATATTATCAAAAAAAGAGTATGCGCAAAATTAATATCTTTCCTAATGACTGGATAAGATTAGATAATTAACTTTAAAAATATTCGTTAAATGTTAAGCAGTATAAAATTATACAAGCACTCTTTTATTGCATTATTTTCTGCGATTAGCAGAATGATACTTGGGTTTGTAAGTGTGCCATTATTTTTAAGTTATCTTGGAACCGAGAGGTACGGTGTTTGGGCTGTTTGCTCTAGTTTTATGGCTTTTATTAATTTACTTGACGCAGGAATAGCACCAACCCTAAAAAATAAACTATCTAATGCTTATGCAAATGGAGATCAAGAGCAACACACCTTTTATTTTAAAACAGGCTTATTTTTTGGCGGAGTTCTTTTTATAATTTTTATTATAACGCTTATTCCAATAACCTTAATCAGATGGGATTTGATATTTCTTTTGAAAGGTAATATTGCTATCGCAGAAATTAGGTATTTGCTCATCGTTATCTCATTGGTAGCTTTTTCTACCTTAATATTTGCAAATATTGAAAACTATTATGCTTCTAAACTACAGCTCGCTGCAATTAAAAAGTGGGATATCGTTTTAAATTTACTAGCTATCATAGCTTTATATATATCCATAAAACTATCATTTTCTTTGCCAACACTTGCATTAATCTATTCTTCACCTCAAATATTAGTTAGATTATTTTTCTTTTTGCAAATTTATTTAAAACAACCTAAAATATTAATTCTACGGAGAAATGAAATGGTTAAGCTCAGGCACGAATTAATTGTCAACTTACATACAGGTAGCCATTTCTTAGGAATTCAAATCTGTGAGGCAATTTTGACTGCACTGCCTACATTCTTAATATTAAGAATGATTGGATTAACAGCAGTTACTCAATATAATGTAACCTATAAAATAATGTCTCTACCTTTGTTGTGTATAGCTTCAGTGCTGCCGATTATATGGCCTTCATTTACTGTAGCTTGGGCAAAAAATGAGGTCACTTGGATAAAAATAAACCTTATGAAATTTATTAGCTTAACAGTTTTAGGTTTTGTTATATTTCTTTTGGTTATGTTAATCACGAATGGGTATTTAATCAGTGTTTGGTCAAAAGGAAATATAAATGTGGATTTATCGCAAGTTTCACTTTGTTGGCTCATAGCTATCATATTAGCCGTAACCTATTGGTTGAGCACGTTTTTGCATAGTGTAGGTGATTTTAAATTTGAATTCTATTCGCACATTATTATTACAGCTAATTTATTATTTTTTGGGTTTTTAGCAGCCAAGTACGGTGGTTTAAATAGTTTATTGTTAACTATTGCATTAAGCTGGCTTTTTTTTGGTTTAATACCGATGATCATAAGAGTCCGAAAACTCTTATTCAATAAAGTAAATCTATGAAGATTGCAATCTTATATATATGTACAGGTCCATATTCAATTTTTTGGAATCAATTTTATCAAAGTAGCGAAAGAAGGCTATTGATTCATCATGAAAAAACATATTTTGTGTTTACTGATGATGATAGCATAAATGAAAAGTCCAACATCAAAATTTTTAAGAAATTGGCTCAAGGATTTCCTCTTGACTCTCTTCTCAGATTTGAATTGTTTAATTCTATTAAAGAGCATTTAGAAGAATTTGACTTTATATATTTTTTCAACTCAAATATGTATATCAAAGATGAAATTGCAGAGGAGATTTTCCCCGGTTCTCAAAATAATGGTTTAGTAGGGGTATTACATCCAGGATATTATTCAAAAAAAGTTTTTTGGTATCCTTTTGAAAAACGTAAAAAATCAAAAGCTTTTACAAAGTATAATGAACAGCTAAAATATTATATGGGTTCATTTAATGGGGGAACAAGCTCAGCCTATCTTAAATTAATATCAAATTGCCAAAAAAATATCGAAGATGATTATACAAGGGATATTATAGCAATCTATCATGATGAATCTCATCTCAACTGTTATCTTAATTCAAAACATCCATTGATGCTTTCTCCAGCATTTGCTTTTCCAGAGAATAGTAATTTGCCTTTTCCGAATAGAATAACCATTTTAGATAAGGTAATGCATGGAGGACAATATTTCGATAAATTGCCTAAAAAGGCTTATATTAAAAGAGCTAGAAAAAAATTTAATATCTTTATCCACTCCTTAGTTTGGAAGTTTTTTAGATAACGCGATATTGATAAAAAATCACAAAATATTAACTTCATCACATTACTATAAGATAGATGAATAATAGAGATCAACAAATAGATGCCCTAAGAGGCTTTGCTATATTGCTTGTTGTTTTAGGTCATTGTATCCAATTTAGTGGAATTGATTTTGACAATAATTTTTTGTTTAGGCTTATCTATTCGTTTCATATGCCTTTGTTTATGTTTATAAGTGGTTATGTAAGTTTTTTTTCTACCTGGAAAGGTTTTGCCACCTTTAAAAATAAATTCTTTTTGCTTTTGGTTCCATTTTTTAGCTGGGGGTTGATTAGCTTCTTCAAATTGGTGATTTTAAATAAAATCGGTTTTTATGGGGTTTTCGACTTCTTCTTTCATCTAGTATTGTATCCTGACAATGAAGGGTTATGGTTTTTATGGGTTCTATTTTTAATTAATTTATTAATATTCTTTGTAAGATCCACAAGAATAAATTTAGAGGTAGGTTTGGCCTTTTTTTTTTTCTTGATTAATTTTGCTTTTTTAAGATGGCCCCAAATTGGAGTCTTTGGTTTGGGTTTGTTAAAATATCACTTATTTTACTTTTTATTGGGATTATTTTACTGTAGAACCAGAGATCGGTATAAGCATTTTTATAATATTCTAATTTATTCTAGTTTTATTCCATTTCTTGTAATGTCACTGTTTTGGTTTAGGTTGCATCCGCCTTTGTTTATTATTAATTTGAATTTAAGTATTATCTTTACTAAGCTCAGTTGGCTTTGCTACCAATATTTTTCTGCAGTAATGGGAATTGCTTCAGCAATTTGTCTTATTAAAATAATTTATCGATTTTCTTATTGTACTACAGATATATTGAAGAATTTTGGGGTTATTACACTAGAAATCTATGCTCTCCATTTCTACATATTTTCCTTATGGTTTTATATTTTTGACTATATGCGACCCACACCTAAAATAACATCAGTATTTTTTGCAACATTATTAAGCACGATTTTAATGATAATACTCATGAAAAAGTCTCCAATAATTTCTTTCTTATTTTTTGGCCAGAAAAAAAGGTATGTTAAGTAAAAATGCTCTAATAACTGTTGGGCTCCCCTTTTTTAATAATGAAAAAACCATTGCTTATGCAATTCAGTCAGTGTTAGCGCAAACGTATACAAATTTCGAGTTGTACTTAATTGATGATGGCTCAACAGATCGCTCTTATGATATTGCTAGTCAAGTTGCAAATGCTGATTCTAGAATTAAATTACTTAGAGATGGTCAGAATAAAGGATTAATTAGCAGGCTAAATCAGATCATAGATCTTGCCAATGGACTTTATATAGCGAGGATGGATGCGGATGACATAATGATACCAACCAAGCTCGAAAAGCAAGTTATCTGTTTTCAGGAAGTGCCTAATGCAGATATAATATCAACTGCTGCTTACACAATTGATGAAGATAATAACGTCATTGGAATTAGAGATACACATTCTATTAAAATCAATTCGGGTAGAGACGTGATAAAGTCTTCCATCCTGATTCATCCAACGGTGATGGTAAAAAAAGCCTGGTATGTTCAAAATAAGTATAATCATGACTACCATCGAGCCGAAGATTATGAACTATGGTGTAGAACTTTTAGCCATACTATTTTTTATAGGATCACGGAGCCTTTATTCTTTTACAGAGAAGGGAATGTGAGTTTAAATAACTACAGTTTAAGTATGCAGACTTTAAGAAAAATTTTCAGGATTTATGGGAAAAACCACTTATCTTCTACCGAACTTCATATTGAGATAATTAAAACATATCTGAAGAATGCCCTTTATCAAACATTTGGCTTTTTGAAATTACAACATTTATTATCTGCCTGTAGAAATAGGAACTTGACAGGCATAGAATATGCTGAAGCTAATAAAATACTGGTTAATTTAATTAATCCGTAAATATTAATACTGATATGCTAAAAGTTCTACATGTCGTGAATATTTCCTTTGTTTTACCTTATTATATTGGAGAACAGTTTACCTTTTTTAAAAGTAAGGGGATAAATTTTTATGTCGCCTGTTCAGATTCAGAACATTTGAGACAATATGCTAATGAGAAAGAATTCACAGCCATTCCCCTTCCGATATTGAGATCTATCAATCCCTTTCAAGACGTAAAATCAATTTTAGAATTACGTGATTTTATTAAAAAAAATGAGATAGATATTGTGTTTGGTCATACTCCTAAAGGGGCTCTTATTGGAATCGCTGCAGGATATCTCAGTGGTGTGAAGAGGAGAGTGTACTTTCGTCATGGATTAATGTATGAAACTGCTAAGGGATTTAAGCGTTTTGTGTTAAAAAAAATTGAACAAATTACAAGTAACTTAGCTACTGACGTTGTATGTGTTAGTCAATCTGTGATTAACAAAAGTAATACGGAGGGCTTAAACAATCCAACCAAAAATACCTTATTAAGTAAAGGTACTTGCAATGGAATTGATAGTGATAAATTTTCACTTTTAAAATTATCAACTAATAAGCAACAAGAGCTAATTAAAACTTATAATTTAGATGTCTCTGACAGAGTTATAGGCTATGTAGGAAGATTGGTAAATGACAAAGGAATTAATGAATTAGTTGGTAGTTGGAAATTGCTCTTGGAAGAATTTGATAATATAAAATTACTTCTTGTAGGGCCATTTGAAGAAAGAGATGGCCTCTCATCGGAAATTCGAGATTTCATCGTTAATGAGCCTTCTGTGATTTATGCTGGAATGATTGCTGATGTAAGGCCCTTTTATGGCTTGATGGATATCTTTATTCTTCCATCACTGCGTGAAGGTTTTCCAACCGTAGTTTTAGAGGCTTCATCTATGGAGCTTCCGGTTATCACTACAAAGTCAACTGGATGTATTGATTCGATAGTCGAAAATGTTACTGGTCTGTATACTGAGATTTCATCGACAGCTATTGCCGAAAAAGTAAGAGAATATCTGATAAATGAGAATCTAGCAAAAGAACATGGTATAAATGGACGGAAGTTTGTAGTTGAGAATTTTAACCAACGTATTATCTGGAGTGAAATAGAACGAAAATTTTTAAATGGGGATTAATGAATCTTTTTGTAACTGGAATTAATGGTTTCGTAGGAGTCAATCTTACTGATTATTTAGGTCAAGAAAATATCCAAAGACTGAATTTAAGAGAGGATTGGTTGGATGAAATTCAAAGCAATACTACGTTGTCAATCATTCACCTCGCTGGCAAAGCACATGATCTAAAAAAAACTTCTAATCCTGACGAATATTATCAGGTAAATTTTGAATTGACGAAGAAGCTTTATAATGCTTTTTTAAAATCTGACGCTAAAAAATTTATTTTTATAAGCTCGGTTAAAGCCAGTGCAGATTCTGTTCAAGGGATCCTCAGTGAAGATGATTTGCCCGATCCAAAAACGCACTACGGCAAATCTAAACTTATGGCTGAGGAATATATTCAGAGCCAACCGCTTCCACAAGGTAAATCTTATTATATTTTACGTCCATGCATGATTTATGGGCCAGGTAATAAGGGCAATTTGAATTTGCTTTATAAGTTTGTTCAAAAAGGCATCCCATATCCACTAGCCGCATTTGAAAACAAGCGATCTTTTTTGAGTGTGGAAAATTTGTGTTTTGTAATTAAATCCCTGCTAGATAACGAAATTCCATCCGGAATTTATAATGTTGCGGATGACGAAGCTTTATCCACCAATGAAGTTGTTGAAATTCTTTCTGAATCAATAGGGAAAAAGGCAAGATTATGGAAAATTTCTTCATCATTTATACGCTTTATAGCGAAGATTGGTGATAAAATCAAACTTCCACTTAATTCCGAACGATTGGATAAGCTTACCGAGAGCTATGTTGTAAGCAATGCGAAAATTAAGAAAGCAATTAGTAATGACTTCCCGCTAACCACACGAGCCGGATTGACCATTACAGCCAATTCGTTCAAAGTTATAAATGTAGAATAACTACCTTTGCCTGTCTAACTTATTTTCCATGTCCGTAATTATTGCCTTTGTTATCCTGGTATGTTTATTTGTGCTCGAACTTGCGTACTTCAAACTTGCCGATCATTTTAATATCATCGACAAGCCAAATGCCCGTAGTTCGCATACTTCTGTTACGCTAAGGGGTGGCGGGATTATTTTCAGTATTGGCGCTTTAATCTGGTTTGGCTTCTTGGGCTTCGGTTATCCTTATTTTATAACCGGCCTGGTTTTAATTGCTTTTATCAGTTTTTTAGATGATGTATTGACATTGAATAACAAGGTCAGGCTGGCTATTCATCTGCTGGCAGTATTACTGATGTTTTACCAATGGCAGCTATTTAGTCTGGAGTGGTATTGGATTCCAATAGCCACTATTTTTGTTATCGGTACCATTAATGCGTACAATTTTATGGATGGAATAAATGGCATTACAGGTAGTTACAGCCTCCTTGCCATTATTACCCTTTATTACATAAACATATATATATATGCTTTTACTTCACCTGCTTTATTAATCACCATTGCACTTTCACTACTGGTTTTCAATTTTTTTAATTTCAGAAAGAAAGCGAAATGTTTTGCCGGCGATGTTGGGAGTGTTGGTATAGCCTTCATTATTGTTTTCTTCATAGGTCAGTTAATTTTGGCTACTCATAACTTTAATTACATTTTGCTTTTACTTTTTTATGGTATAGATGCAGTAAGTACTATTTTATTTAGAGTAATCAGGAAAGAAAATATTTTTGAAGCGCATAGAAGCCATTTTTATCAATTTCTTTCTAACGAAAAAAAGACTCCCCATTTAATTGTAGCAACAATTTATCTTTTGGTACAATTGATTATAAATATAATTCTTGTTTTTTTTGTTAACGAAAATATATTCTCGGCACTGTTATTGTGTTTATTTTGCGTAGTTATTTTTATGGCTGTAAGATTTAAAATGGAAGGTAAACAACGATTGCTTAAAACCCAGGTTGTTTAATTGGTTTAAAACAGTCATCCATTAATAACGATGATCAACAATTCAGTTTGAGAAAAGGATTTGAATCCTGTTGGTCTAAAATAATGATTATCGAATGTAGCGTTTAAGAACGATTTAACGTTTATGTATGAAAAGATAATAAATAAAGAAAATTTAATGTGGATTCGTGATTACACGATACTGAATAGTTTTTAGTTCAGTTTTATTTACATTAAGCACATTGTTAAACTGTATATTTTTTATACTAAGCCTATTGAATTTTGTTTACACAGATTAATATAGTACCACGCTGGATCATTTTTTTGCTCGATACTAGCATCTGTACCTTTTCTATGGTATTTGCCTATAGTTTAAAATACAATTTAGACCTTACGGCAGTAAATGTATTCGAACTTTCCAGAAACCTGTTAATTTTTGCGGCCATTAATATTGGCGTTTTTTTTGCCGTTAAAACTTATGCAGGAATTATCAGATATACCAGCGTTCAGGATTCTTTCAGGATATTGTTCTCCATATCTCTCTCAAATGGAATATTTCTATTTATCAACCTTATTTATATTACCTTTTTTAAAGGATTTTTGGTTCCCAATACGGTACTTATTACGGCTGGTTTAACAAGCTTTTTATTCCTGATTACCTATAGAGTACTGATTAAATATTTTTTCCTTTATGTTAAAAATCTAAAACTGGATAAAAGGAAAGTGATTATTTATGGTGCAGGCGAGGCAGGATTAGCAACTAAAAGAACTTTCGATCATGATCCAAGTGTGAACAAAAATATTGTAGCTTTTGTAGATGACGATGAAAGAAAAATTGGTAAAACAATCGACGGTGTAAAAATTCTCGACGCTTCTAAATTGTCGGTGTTGATTGAGAAGCATGAATTAGATGAGATTATTTTTGCCTCCTATGCCATTCCTGATGAAAGGAAAGATCAGGTAATTGATTTATGTTTAGAGAACGACATTAAAGTGCTGAATATTCCGCCACGTGATGTATGGACAAACGGACAGTTAAAACCAGCACAGATACAGAAATTAAATATTGAAGATCTGCTTAACCGTAAACCTATAAAAATCGACATCGATGGCTTGGGTAATATGCTCAATAATAAACGCATATTGATTACAGGAGCTGCAGGCTCAATAGGGAGCGAAATTGTTCGTCAGCTTACAAAATTCGATGTTGGTTTAATTATTCTTTGCGATCAGGCAGAGTCTGCCTTACATGAGCTTTATCTTGAATTAGAGGAAAATAATACCAATAAAAACTTTCATGCTTTTATTGGCGATGTTCGGGATCAACAACGCATGGAAGTGTTATTCAGCACCTATAAACCGCATTATGTTTATCATGCTGCGGCTTATAAACATGTGCCTTTAATGGAAGATAATCCGGCAGAAGCAATCAAAGCCAATGTTTTGGGCACTAAAACAATCGCTGATAAGTCTGTTAAATACGGCGTGCAGAAATTTGTAATGATTTCTACTGATAAAGCTGTAAATCCTACCAATATTATGGGTGCATCTAAACGAATTGCCGAGATTTACGTGCAATCGTTAAATAATTCGCTTCACCAGGATAACTTTATATTTAGTAACGGATTAAGTTATATCAATAGCCTTGAGGTTAAACCAATCACTAAATTTATTACCACCCGCTTTGGTAATGTGCTTGGTTCAAACGGATCTGTTATTCCGAGATTTGAACAGCAGATCAAAAAAGGAGGCCCCATCACAGTAACCCATCCGGAAATTACACGCTATTTTATGACTATACCAGAGGCTTGCCGTTTGGTTTTAGAAGCCGGATGTATGGGTAAGGGAGGTGAGATTTTTATCTTCGATATGGGTAAATCAGTTAAAATCGTAGAACTGGCCAAAAAAATGATTCGTTTAGCTGGTCTTGAACCTAATATTGATGTAAAAATCGAATATACAGGATTGCGACCTGGTGAAAAACTTTATGAGGAATTGTTAAATGATGCAGAAAACACCATGCCTACCCATCATGAAAAAATAATGATTGGAAAAGTTAGGGAATACGTGTTCTCTGATATACAAAGGCAGATATATGAGTTGATTTCATCAGCGACATCTGATGATGATTGGCAGGTAGTAATGAATATGAAAAAATTAGTTCCTGAATTTATAAGTAAAAATTCGATATTTGAAGAACTTGATAAAGTTTTAAAAGATTAACTATTGATGAAAAAAATACTTTTAATGGCCGTGATGGCCATTTTTTCTTTAAAGGTTTCTGCACAGGAAGCTACCCCGAATGTAAATATTCCCTATGATTATCAATTTTATCAAAAGCTGAATCCGGCGGTTTACGATCAGCAGAATAAATTCCATTCAGCTATAAAAGGTTTTTATAGTGATGCCAGTGCATTGCAGTTGCGTTATGATTCGTTAATGAACGCAGGCACAGACAGCTTAAACAAAAGAAGCTGGGTGCACCGTAAATTGTTTCAGGAACATCTTCTCAATTTTAAAAATGAAGACTATCATATTTATGCTGATTTTCTTCCCGACTTGCAGATCGGTCGTGATTTTTCAGGTTCACGTTCAACATGGATGAATACCAGAGGTTTTCAGGTAGGTGGAGAAGTGGGCAAGCAGTTTTCATTTTATTTAAACGGATATGAAAATCAGGGTAAGTTTGTTGATTATGTGAATCGTTTCATTATAAATAACCAGGTTGTGCCGGGTCAAGGCTATGGGAAATTAGGAGCTGATAAGCAAGACTGGTCGTACGTTACTGCTTTGCTATCCTACACACCGAGTAAATACCTTAATTTTGGATTGGGCTACGACAAAAATTTTATAGGCGATGGTTACCGCTCGATGTTGCTCTCTGATGTTTCTTCCAACTATTCGTTTTTCAGGGTTCGTGCTACGCTAGGCAGTGTTCAATACCAAACCATTTTTGCTTATATGTTAGACCCGGGTGCTCCAAGGCTATCTAACGATAGGACAACAGGAGATAGGGGAAAGTGGATGGCCGCTCATTATGTAGACTGGAACGCAACCAAAAGATTTTCTGTTGGTTTTTTTCAGGCCGTAACCTGGGCTGATGCACAAGAGGGTGCTAAACGTGGATTTGATTTTAATTATATCCACCCCTTTATATTTTTGCGACCAATAGAAAGTACGAATACTACTTCGCCTGATAAAATGCGGTTAGGACTTAACCTGAAATATGAACTATTGAAAAAAACTGCATTGTACGGACAATTTATGCTGGAAGAATTTACGGCTAAAGAGTTTTTTGCCGGAAAAGGCTATTGGGCAAATAAGTATGCTATTCAACTTGGTGTTAGGGGTTCGGACCTTTTTAAAGTGACTAACCTGAATTATTTGGCCGAGTTTAATAGCGCAAGGCCTTATACCTATTCTCACTTTGATCGTCTTTCTAACTATGCCAACTATAATCAATCATTAGCACATCCACTTGGAGGTAATTTTAGAGAGTTTTTAGGTTTACTAAATTATAGCTATAAAAGATTTGATGTTCAGGGCGAGGCTTCTTATGCAAGGTATGGCTTAGATCCTGCTGGTATGAACTACGGGGGCGACATATTTAAAAGTTACGATACCCGTTCTGTTCAATATGGAAGCCATATTGGTCAGGGAATCGGTACTAATCTTTATTATTTGAAGGGGCAGGTAGCTTACCTTATTAATCCAAAATATAACTTAAGATTAGAGGTTGCCGGTACCTATCGAAAAGAAAGTAATGAGTTAGGCATAAATAAAGCCAGTTTGTTAACCATTGGTATAAGAAGTTCTTTTAGGAATATATATCACGATTTTTAGGCTCATTACTGTGTAATTAATAGTACAAAAAGGGAGATTGATTTAGTTGAGAATTTCCCTAAAAAAGGAAATAATTTCTGCAATTTGGTTCTGTTAAAATAGTGAAGGAACCCAGGTATAATAAATTTTATAAATAACCTGAGTTCGATTAATAATGTGCTTTAATTTGGGTTCTTTGGCGCCTTACATGAACGGTCGTCACCCTGAACTTGTTTCAGGGTCTTTATAGCAAGGCGGTTTAACAGGAAAGATGCTGAAATAAATCCGATAACTATCGGATCAGCATGACGAAACGGCCAGCCAATTCGTCCTAATAAAGTACATTAATTTTTAAACATTAATCGAACTCAGGTAAATAATTAACTTAAGGCATCTACTGGAAATAAATACTCATCTACTTTTGAAAAGCTGTAAGCTATATTTTTTGGTTAGACAAAATATAAAGGCCATTTTGCAAAAAAAAAATGATAAACGTAATGTTTTTATATATTTTTCATCTACATAAACCATTTGTTTTTGGAGTAATTGATTGACAATTTAACAATACTAAATCCTAAAGGCTTTTTTGCATATTTTTGATCAATTCTTATTATTACTCTTTTATGTTTAACATTTTTAGTAAAAAAAATAAAGTTACGGATATCGCCTGGCTGGGTGTAGATATGCATTCGCATATTTTACCTGGCATTGATGATGGTTCACCTGATATACAGACTTCTTTGCAATTTGTAAAATCACTGAATGCGTTGGGTTTTAATCATTTAATTGCTACTCCCCATATTTTTAAAGAGCTATATCCCAATACTGCCGAAAGTATATCACTTGCTAAAGAAAAGCTACAGGATGCATTGGATAAAGCCAATATTTCAATAACGCTGGAGGCTGGTGCAGAATATATGATTGATCAGGATTTTACACTAAATGAGAAACTCTGCCCTTTAGATGGGAAACATTTGCTGGTAGAAATGTCGTATTTAACAGAAAGCCCTGGTATTAGTCAAACCATATTTGATATAGAGATCAAGGGCTTTAAGCCAGTATTGGCTCATCCTGAGCGTTATACTTTTTATTTTAAAGACCTAACCCGTTTAAAGCGATTCAAAGAAAAAGGTTGCTTAATGCAATTAAATCTGTTATCCGTATTAGGATATTATGGTAAAGATGTAAAACAACTGGCAGACAAATTATTAAAAGAAAAAATGTACGATTTTGCTGGTACCGACCTTCACCACGATAAACATTTGGCAACATTAACCGAAGCAGTTCAATCAGGGCGATTGTATGAATTGATCGGTAAATACGAATTCAAAAATCAAGAGGTGTTTGGATGTAATTAATTTGACTTTTGGATTAAACCTGAATAGTAAAAGTCATTTTTTTAGATATTACGATTAAATGATTAAGTTTGCAAGCTATTTAATCCTGTTGGATGGTGTTCCCATATGAAAAAACAAACTAATGTGAATAAAAGCTGGAGGCTGTTTCCTCTTCTTTTCGTACTGGCATTTCTTACTTCTTGTGTCAGCAATAAAAAGATAGCCTATTTTCAAGACATACAGACGGTTAATCAGGCTAGTCTGGATAGTTCAGCAAAGTATGTTGAGCCTAAAATACAAAACGATGATATTTTAACGGTAAATATTTTCACTTTGGACCCGGAAAGTGGGGCTATTGTTAATCAGGCACCTGCAACCGGAGCGCTGAATAGTACATCAACTGCTGCAACAACTGGTTATCTGGTTGATAAAAACGGGGAAATCGAATTGGTGCTGCTTGGACGAATTAAAGTAGCCGGGTTAACAACATTTGAGGCAAGAGAGCTAATTAGTGGAAAAGTCAGGGAAATTTACAATAAAGCGAGTGTGGAAGTTCGATTCGCTAATTTTAAGGTTTCGGTATTTGGTGAGGTAAATTTGCCCTCAACATACACTTTCCCTAATGAAAAAACGACGATATTAGATGCTTTGAGCAGGGCTGGTGATCTTACAATTTTCGGCAAGAGAGATAATATTTTAATCGTAAGAGATAATGATGGTAAAAAGGAATTTGGAAGAGTAAATTTAAACTCTACAACAATATTTAGAAGCCCCTTTTATTACCTGAAACAAAATGATGCCATTTACATTGAGCCAAATAAGGCCAGGGTATCTGCCAATAATGCTAGTCAGGTACAAACAATTGGTATAATTTCTTCTGTTCTATCTGTATTGGTATTGGCAATTTCTCTTTTCAAATAATTCTTAATTTACCATTTACTATATGCAAGAATCTCTTGACCTTCAAAATAAAAGCTTTGATACAGAAGAAGAAGGAATTGATTTAAAAAAAATTCTAAACCGTTTCCTCGAAAAATGGCCGTGGTTTGTATTGAGTGTTTCGGTTTGCTTGTTAATATCCTATATTTATTATAATTATACTCCCCCTATCTATCAGGTAAGTGCCCGTATTTTAGTTTCTAATGGTGAGAGTAAAGGAGGCAGCGGAGATGGATTAATGGATCTTGGTGGCTTGTTAGGATCTAAGAACTCTGTTGATAACGAGATCGAAATTTTAAAAACCCGTTATTTGATGACTAAGGTTGTTGAAGAGTTGAAATTAAACATCGTTTACAGTCAAAGAGTTGGGCTTAAAAACATGGAGCTTTATCAGGCTCCTTTTCAATTGGAGATTATTAAGGGCTTAGATACCATTGGTTACAGTAGAGTCGAAGTTACCAAATTAAATTCTGATGGTGTAAAATTAAAAATTGATGGCAAGGTTAGTAACGTACGCTTTAACCAGCTTTTTCAATTAAAAGGCATCGGTACGGTAAAAGTAGTTAGAAATCCAAATGTAATATTTAACGAAAGACCTTATATATGCACCATTATTTCAGTTGACAATAAGGCTGCACAGCTTTTGGGTCAGTTATCTATAGCATTGGTAAACAATAAGGTAAGTATTATTGAACTCGGACTTGCTTATCCTGACCCAAGGAAGGGAGAGGATATTTTAAATGCACTTATTAAACAATATATTAAAGCAAACTTAGAAGATAAAAATGCTATCGCTGATAGTACAACCGCATTTATTAAAGGCAGATTGAGTTTAATTGCTGCAGAACTTGGTGATGTGGAAACTGATGTAGAAAATTTTAAACAACGAAACAAGCTTGCTGATATGAGTGCCCAAAGTGCGCAACTGGTTGAAAGTACAAATACATTTGTTGAGGACTTATCTAAAACGGAAACACAAATAAGCAACCTCACTCAATTGGAGTCTTATTTGAGCAATGAAAACAATAAAAGGATTCTCCCGAGTAGTATAGATATGTCTGGTGACATTGTTTTTTCTACAACAATTTCTAAGTACAATTCTTTACTCGTTCAACGAGACAAGCAGTTATTAAGTGTTACGGAAACCAGTCCTTTTATACAAAATCTTGATCAACAGATTTCGAATCTGCGTAAAGATTTGTTAGAGAACGTAAAAACCAGTAAAAGTAGTTATCTGATCACCAGAAATAAGCTTAGAGATCAAATAGCTACAGTAGAGCGTAAAGTGAACGATGTTCCTAAAATTGAAAAAGATTACTTAAAACTAGCTCGAAACAAGCAAATTAAAGAAGAATTATATATTTTTTTAATGCAAAAGGCAGAGGAAACTGCTATTTCTAAAACAGCCAATATCTCTATTGCTAAAACTATAGATCCGCCCAAAACCAATGGCATGCCCGTTAGCCCAAAAAGAAATAACATTTATTTAGGGGGGCTTTTTACGGGATTGATTATCCCAATGGGATTAATTTTATTAATTAACATTTTAAATACATCCGTATCAACAAAAGAGGATATTAGAAATGTAACCCAGGTGCCAATAATCGGCGAAATAAGCCATAATATGGAAGACGATAACTTAATTGTAGCAAATAAAAGCAGGTCTGCCATTTCCGAACAGTTCAGGGCTTTACGAACAAACTTATCCTTTTACCTTAGAAATACAGATCAAAAGGTTATTTTATTAACTTCAAGTATGTCTGGTGAGGGTAAATCATTTACGGCAATAAATCTGGGCAATATTTTAGCATTGGCAGGGAAAAAAGTGCTGCTAATGGAATTGGATCTGCGTAAACCTGGCTTGTCTGCAAAGCTTGGCGTTTCAAACGATATTGGGTTTAGTAACTACACCATAAACGAAAATTTAGCTGTAAAAGATATTGTAAGGCCGTTAAATATCAATAAGAATATTTTTATTATATCATCCGGGCCTCTGCCTCCTAATCCCGCAGAAACGCTGATGAGTGAGCGGATGCCTGATTTAGTTAACGCCCTGAAGCAAGAATTTGACTATATCATTATGGATGCCCCTCCTATAGGAGTTATTGCTGATGCGCAGTTGCTGGCGAATTATGCTGATGTTACCCTTTACCTGGTTCGTCAGAAAGTAACCCAAAAAGCACAGCTGAGCATTGTTGAAGATTTGCATCAAAGTAAAAAAATGAAAAACATTGGGTTAGTTATTAATGATATTAGCAATAAGTATTACGGGTATGGCTATGGATATGGGACCTATGGTGAAGAAACGAAACCAGGCTTGTTTAAAAAAGTAAGTAAAATCTTCAGTTAATATTTAATAAACTACATACAAATACTAATGAAAAGAATAAAGGGACTAGATTCGATTAGGTTTATTTGCGCAATTTATGTGCTTTTAGGACATTTCGGGATCCCGTTTATTCCTAATTTAATGAAAAACCCAAATATTGATGGTTTGTTGCTAAATTTAATTAAAGTTTTTTCGCTAACCTTCAATGGCCCTGCTGCTGTAATTGTATTCTTCATTATTAGCGGGTTTTGTATAAATTATCCTTATCAGCACGAAAAAAAAATAGATTTGTTACCTTATTACTCCCGAAGATTATTAAGGATAGGCATACCGGCAATAGCTGCCGCAATGATCTGTTATAAGTTTAATTCATTAGGCGAATTTCCAGACTATGGGGTTTTTTGGAGTATAATATGTGAGGTCATTTATTATTTAATTTTCCCCATTTTATTTTATATCAGAAAAAGAATAAAATGGCAGTATATCGTTATAGCTGCCTATATTATTTGTTTTACTACCTTGCTTTTAAATCCAGGTTTACTGATCGCAAGATCCAATGATTATCCCGCAATGGGGATTTTTACATGGGTAATAGGTTTGCCTTGTTGGTTACTGGGTTGTTGGCTTTCGGAGAACTATTATCGCTTTACAACGCCTACTGTCACTAAAATTTGGGTCCTTCGGTTTTGCATGATAACAGGTGCTTTACTTTTAAACATAATTAAGTTTCATGCGCCAACGGTATTTGCGAGTAATTGTTACATGTTAAATATTTTTGCTATTCCAGGCACGATGTGGTTAGCTTATGAGATTATGTATTTTGAGCATGTAAATCCTTCTTCGTTGTTAGAGAAGGGAGGGAAATGGAGCTACTCTCTATACATCATTCACCCTGCAACTATTGGTTTTTTTATTTATTATAAAATCGGTGATTTAACTAATATGCAACTGCCAATTTTAACCTGCTCACTGGTTTTTGCATACATTTTTTACCTGGTTATCGAAAAACCCTCACATAAATTTTCTTCTTTTGTAAGCAAAAAATTACGCACCAGGAGTAAATTGGTGCTGCATAATTAATATTAATTTTTTAAAAAAAAACATTAACAAAATGGCTAAAGTAGCATTAGTTACAGGTATTACAGGACAGGATGGTGCCTACCTTGCAGAACTTTTATTAGAAAAAGGATATACCGTTCACGGAATTAAACGCCGTAGTTCTTTATTTAACACAGATAGAATTGATCATTTATATCAGGACCCTCATGAAAAAGATGTTAGGTTTAAGCTTCATTATGGTGATTTAAGTGATAGTACAAACCTGATTCGCATTATTCAGGAAGTTCAGCCAGATGAAATTTATAATCTTGGAGCCATGAGCCATGTTAAGGTTAGTTTTGATACCCCTGAATACACGGCCAACGCAGATGGTATTGGTACTTTAAGGTTATTAGAAGCAATCCGTATACTGGGTTTAACTAAAAAAACAAAAATTTATCAGGCCAGTACTTCCGAATTATATGGTTTGGTGCAAGCGGTACCTCAATCAGAAACCACTCCATTTTACCCCCGCTCACCTTATGCTGTAGCAAAAATGTACGCCTATTGGATTACAGTAAATTACCGGGAAGCTTATGGGATTTTTGCTTGTAATGGCATATTATTTAACCATGAAAGCCCGTTGCGTGGTGAGACCTTTGTAACACGTAAAATTACCCGTGCAGTAGCTAAGATAGCCCAGGGCATGCAGAGTAAACTGTACTTAGGCAATTTAGATGCTGAACGCGATTGGGGCCATGCAAAGGATTATGTTGAGGCCATGTGGAGAATACTACAACAAGACACTGCCGAAGATTTTGTGATTGCAACCGGAGTAACTACACGCGTAAGAGAATTTGTACGTTTAGCTTTTGCTGAAGTAGGAATTGTTGTAGAATTTAAAGGAGATGGAGCAGAAGAAAAGGGATATGTAGTTTCTTGTTCAAATCCGGACTATCAAATTGTTGAAGGTACTGAAGTGGTAGCGGTTGATCCTGCTTATTTCCGTCCTACCGAAGTAGATTTATTGATCGGCGATCCAACCAAATCTAAAACCAAGTTAGGGTGGGAACCAAAATATGACCTTGCAGCCTTGGTAAAAGAAATGGTAGCAGCTGATGTTGAGCTTTTCAAAAAAGAATCAATATTGAAAGGCCATGGCTATAATGTTAAAAATCAATACGAATAAATAAGTATTTAATTCAATGTCAGGTGCTAAAGAGAGTAGTCTTTTAAAGTGGATAAAGTTAATTTCTATAACTGGTGGAGCGCAGGCAATAGTACAACTTACTGGTTTACTTTGTGGTTTGCTGATCATCAGGCTGTTGCCTACTAGGGAATATGCGCTTTATACATTAGCCAATACGATGCTTGGAACAATGTCATTATTATCAGATGGAGGTATTTCTACAGGTGTAATGGCACTTGGAGGAAAGGTATGGGAGGATAAAAAAAAGCTTGGAATTGTTTTGTCAACAGGTTTGAACCTGAGAAAAAAGTTTGCGATTTTCAGTTTAATTGTTGCAGTTCCTATTTTGGCCTATTTGCTGTTACATCATGGGGCAAGTATTTTAACTACGGTATTAATCATTACCGCATTAATACCCGCTTTTTATGCAGCCTTATCTGATTCATTACTGGAGATTATTCTAAAATTGCACCAGGATATCAGACCCCTGCAAGAAAATCAAATTAAAGTTAGCGTACTTCGTTTAGCAATCAGTGCGCTAACTGTATTTTTATTCCCGTTTACATTTATAGCCATCTGGGCTGCAGGGATACCAAGAATTTTGGGCAATATAAAATTGAGAAAGATTGCAGGTAAATTTACCGAAACCAGCAATGAAATTGACCCAGGGGTTCAAAAAGAGATTTTTAAGATTGTTAAAGGAATATTGCCTGGCGCAATTTACTATTGCCTTGCCGGCCAGTTAACGGTGTGGTTGATTTCTGTGTTCGGAAATACGACCAATATTGCAGAGGTTGGCGCTTTAGGGAGATTATCGATGCTTCTTGGAGTGATATCAACTATGTTTTCGATCCTTATTGTGCCCAGATTTGCAAGAACCCAGGAGTTTGGTAAGGCTTTGCTTAAACGATACTTGTTTATTCTGGCAACTATGCTTGTCATTTTATCAGGAATAACCTTTATTGTCATGTTATTCCCTTCCCAATTATTATGGATATTAGGAAACAAGTATGCAAATTTGGAAAAAGAATTAGTATATGTTATGATTGGTTCTTGTGCGAATGTTTTAATGGGGCTGGCATTCTCACTTTACAGCAGCAGAGGATGGGTTATTAACCCTGTTTACGCAATCATATTAAGTGTTTTACCCATTATTTCCGGGATATTTATTTTTGATTTAACGAAAATTTCAGGGGTACTTAAATTAAACATTTTTATAGCTGTTTCTGAATTTATGATACATTTTGTTTTTGGTTTCTTTAAAACATGGTCTGTTGAAAAAGAATAAAAAAATAAAATCTATTGCATTGGCAATAGCCATGTTTCTGTTTTTGCAGGAGAAGACAAGCTGGTTCCAATTGTGCCCGAACAAAGAAAATCTTTGATTAATCATTTTGAGATATTTAGGTTAGGCCCGGTAACAGCGTATAATTTTTGTGAGGAAACCAGTTCTACAAATGCAAAGCAGCTGTTTGAAAAAATATTAAATATCATTCCAGCAAACCCTTGAGGCAGTGTGGTAACTAAAAATATTCCAGCCTATGCCATTGCCGGAGGAATACCCTGTAAAGTGATAAAATACAGGCATAACGATATCGTTATGCAAAAATTGATTGATTTGAGTTGGTGGGATAAGGATGAGGATTGGATCAGAATAAACATTAAAAAAATTCAGGTTACAATAGCTGAAGATATTAACATATAAAATTAGATATGAAAAAATTACTTGTTACCGGCTCATCAGGCCTTATCGGCTCAGAGGTATGTGTACATTTTGCTGCTGCCGGATGGGAAATCCATGGCTTAGATAATAATCAAAGAGCAGTGTTTTTTGGTCCACAGGGTGATACGCGATGGAACCAAAGCAGATTGGCTGAACAATTGGGGCAATTATTTATTCACCATGAATTGGATCTTCGCGATCGTTCCGGAATCTTAAATTTATTAAAAGAATTAAAACCAGATGCAATTGTGCATACTGCTGCCCAACCTTCTCATGATAGGGCTGCTGCCATTCCTTTTGATGATTTTGATACCAATGCAGTAGGTACTTTAAATTTATTGGAAGCAGTTCGGCAGGCTTGTCCCGAATCTCCTTTTGTGCACATGTCTACAAATAAGGTTTATGGAGATAGGCCAAACACAATTGATTTGGTAGAATTAGAAACCAGGTGGGATTATGCCGATCCAAACTATGCCAATGGTATTAAAGAAAGCTTTTCGATAGACCAGTCTAAGCACTCTTTATTTGGTGCCTCTAAAGTAGCTGCAGATGTAATGGTTCAGGAATACGGCCGTTATTTTAATATACCTACCTGTTGTTTGCGTGGAGGTTGCTTAACAGGACCCAACCACTCGGGGGTAGAACTTCATGGTTTTTTAAGCTATTTAGTAAAGTGCAACTTAGAGGGGCGCGAATACAAAGTGTTTGGCTACAAAGGAAAACAAGTAAGGGATAATATACATTCTCATGATGTTGCCAGCTTTATTGAGGCATTTATCAACAAACCAAGAATTGCTGAAGTGTATAACATTGGTGGAGGAAGAGATAATTCCTGCTCAATTTGGGAAGCTTTTAAAATTGCAGAGAAATTTACGGGTAAACAACAGGTTTATACTTATGTGGATGAAAATCGTATTGGTGATCATATCTGTTACATTTCTGATTTGTCAAAAATGAGAGAACACTATCCGAACTGGAATATTACAGTTTCATTAGAAGAAACCATCAGGCAGATTGCTGAGGCTACAAAAGCCAGACTTGCTTAAAAATAAAACGATGAAATTAATTTCTTTTCAACAATACTCGCTATACGATACCGGTGGCGGAAGCAGAATTCTAAGAAGGTTATACCTGAATAGAGAGAAACAGGTTATTTCAATTGGTGTAAAGCAAAACAACAGTAAAACCAGCGTGGGCGATATTACCGAAGAAATTATTACGGCTAGCCCGGTACATAAAAAGTGGATGCGTTCTTTTATCCGCGACATTGCTACCTGGTGTAGAGAAAGCCTTTTGCTCAATAACTGTTTAAATAAAATCAGAAAGAAAGTTAAAGGTATAGATGCTGATGTTCTGCATATTGTTGACCATGGGAAATATTCTATGGCGTTTTTATCCTCTTTTAATAGTAATCACAAAATCTGGGTATCTTACCATGATCATTTTTTAACTGCCGGAGGAACGCAGGCTATATCGGAGAAACTTTGGAATATTGCAGACCGAAGATTGGTAATTTCCAATGAAATGGGTTTGGAGTATCAAAGGCTATTTGGCCCCAGAGCATTTGAAGTGATAACTGACGGTGTTGCAGCATCTGAGGTTTCCATTGTTCGCGAAATTAATGGTAATGATATCATCAATGTCTATTTTGCAGGCTTACTCCATATCAGTTATCTTCCCTTATTTAAAGTTTTTTCGGAGGCACTGAACGACCTTTCTGAGCAATATAAATTTAAATTAACCCTTAGGGGAACGCAGGATGTTGATTTTTTAAACAATAAAAAATTTACTGTCGAGTATCTGCCGGTAACAATGGACTCTGCGTTACTTAAAAAGGAATTGGACGAAGCAGATATACTATACTTACCGATTAAGTTTACGGTTCCTGAATTTTATAAATATAGCTTATCTACCAAAATGGTAGGTTATCTTGGTGGTTCGGGTTCAATATTATATCATGGCCCTTTTGATAGTGCAGCTGGTAACTTATTAAAAGAAAATGGAGCTGCTGTATCTTGCACTACATTGGAGAAAGACGATATGATTGAATCAATAAAGGAATTAATCGTAAACGGTAAAGAAAAATCAGTAAATGCGAAGGCCTTAATAGAGAAAATGTTTCTATTAAATGATATTCAGCAGAAATTTTGGCAATTATAAATTTTTCATAATAGCAAGAAATTTTATTTTACTAATGGAAATATTAAAATCCTTTTTTTCGGACCTCAAACTCTGGATTTGCAATTTTATAATCGCTTATATTCCTTCGCATGGCATCAGGCTGTTTTACTATAAATACGTGATGAAATTTAAGATAGGTAAAAATGCCAGCATTCATTTAGGCTGCAGGTTTAATACTTCAGGCTTATTTTCGATGGGTGCAAATAGTACAATAAACCAATATTGCCACATGGATAACCGGGGCGGTATTTACATTGGCAGCAACGTTTCTATTTCTGCACAGGTAAGTATTGTTACAGCAGATCATGACTTTGAAGATGAGATGTGCATAGCCCGGAAAGATGAGGTGGTTATTGAAGATTATGTATTTATTGGATATGGAGCAAAAATTTTCAAAAATGTAAAAATGCATTATGGTTCTGTTTTAGGCGGTGCTTCTTTACTAACAAAAGATACACTTGCTTATGGCATTTATTATGGCGTACCGGCAAAATTCAAAAAAGAAAGAAGAAAGGATTTAAAACATACATCAATGTATAAAAGACTATTCCATTAAATGAAGATTTTATTCCTTAGTAATTGTCCCTTAGTTGAATCTCAGGGATCTGGCTATGTAATTGTAAACACAGCTAAATCTTTATCGGCCCTTGGGCATAAGGTTGATATGGTTCCGCCAGAAGACCTGATCATTTTACCAAAATTAAGTGGTACGGCTAATCTATACAGAATGGCCCTGGGCATGGGGATATGGGTAATTAAAAACAGGAAGAAGCTTAAGCAGTATGATAGTATATTTTTGTATGGGGGCGAAAGTTACCTTGCACTATACCTTATGAAGTCTTTTTTAAAACTAAAGGCGGCCATTATCCTGCACTCTAATGGATTGGAAATTCACGTTGATAAAAAAATAAAGGAATTTAAATCTTATTTAAAGCATACAGAAAAGAAATGGTATCATTTCAATACCGCTTTTTTATTTCAATACTGTTATTTAAATGTAGATGCGATTTTAACCGTTTCGAGATACGATGCCGATTTTGCTAAAAAATCACTAAATGTACCTGCTGAAAAAGTATTTTACATAGAGCCGGCACTGCCCGATCTTTTCTTTGAGGTGGAGCCTAGTGTTGCAAGAGAGCAGATAATTACATTTTGTGGTTCATGGATTGATCGAAAAGGCATTGATGCCATGATTCAGGCCATGCCGAAAATTTTAAGAAAATACAAACAGTTTAAATTCAGGATTATAGGTGCTGGTTATGAATTTAAAGTTGATGAGGTATTTCCTGAAGATGTTCTTCAAAATATAGAATTAATACCCTTTGTTGATCATAAAAAAGATTTAATTGTACATTATAATCAATCACTTATATTTATTCATCCATCAGTTTGTGAAAGCTTTGGGTTAACTGTTGCAGAGGCCATGTTTTGTGGCTGCGCTGTAATAACCGGAGCAACCGGAATTGCTTATGATCTTATTGATGGAGTAGAAGCTATAGTGCTGGATCAACCTAATGCTGAAAACTTATATAATAGTTTAGATCACTTAATTAATAATGATTTATTAATTGAAAAGTTAACCATCAATGGAAAAAAACGTGTTCAGCAATTAAACTGGAAAGCATTCGAAAATCAACTAAATCAAGTATTACGCGCTAATAATTTAACCTAAATGGCACAAGAAATGTCTAAAAAAATGATTCCCAGTCTTAATGGATTAAGGGCTATAAGCATTGCAATGGTATTACTTTGCCATTTTTCACAGCATAATTTCCTGCCTCATAACGCTTTATTCAGATACGCAGGTATGATAATTGGTAACGGGCCTTTAGGGGTAAATGTCTTCTTCATGATAAGTGGGTACCTGATTACTACACTATTAATCAAAGAAAAAGAAAAAAAAGGATCTATCTCATTAAAAGGGTTTTATATCAGGAGAACTTTGCGAATTTTTCCTGCTTACTATTTTTTAATGTTTGTGTACTATTTGCTTGTCCTGTTTAAATATTTTAATATCACCTCTTTAGAATGGATTGGGGTGTTAACTTATATGAAGCAATTTTTTCCAAGTGCGATGTATGAAACTGGCCATCTTTGGTCTTTATCCGTTGAAGAAGTATTTTACCTTATTTTTCCCTTTCTATTTATCTTTTTAGGTAAGAATATTAAAAAAGTATTGCCTGTACTCATTGTTTTAGGAGCCTTAAGTAGGTTTTTGTTCTTTGCTTATCCACAACCATTAATGGCAAATACCATTTTTGCAACAAGTGATGCCTTGTTGATAGGATGTTTTTTTGCACTAAATCATGACAGAATAATTGAATTGATTTTTAAGTACAAATGGGTTAAATATGTTGTTCCGGTAGCACTTTGCTTTTCTGTTTTAATCTATAATTATTTTTACCACCTGTGTACCTATGATCAATCTAAATTGCTCATTACAGTTACTGCAATAGCATACAGTTTGTTTGGTAGTATTGGCCTTTTTACAAATTTATTTATCGCAGTAATCATTATGGTATCTATATCGCAAAGAAATTTATGGTTTAAACTTTTGAATACCAGATTACTCAACTACATAGGTACGTTATCTTATAGCATCTATTTATGGCAACAGATGTTTACTTCCAATCGAGAGTGGTTACACCGACTGCCTTTTTTAGTTGTAATTTTAATTATTTTAATTTGTGCAAATCTTTCTTACTACTTAATAGAGAAGCCATTTTTTAAACTTAAAGACCGGTATAGCAGCAAAAATTAACAGAATTTATGAAAGGTATTTATGATAAAGGGATTTTCTTTTTAAGATTCAGGATTTTTGATGCTTTCCTTAATTTCTTTCGCATTAAACTGTTTCGGTTATATGGCATGGAGATTGGAACAGCCTGCCGTATTTCAAAAATCTTGTTTACCTGGCCTAACCAGATTTCTATCGGAAACTCATGCATCCTCGAAAAAAGCATTTATTTTAAGTTTGATGGGATATGGAGAGCCGGTAAGTCGATAATATTAGGCAATAATGTTTTTGTTGGAACTAATTGTGAATTTAATATCAGTAAAAAAATTGTAATCGGAGATAATTGCCTGATTGCTTCTGGTTCCAGGTTTATAGATCATGACCACGGAATGCAAACCGATACTTTAATGCGGTTACAGCCCAGTGTAGAAAAGCCAATTATAATCGGAAATGATGTTTGGATAGGCGCAAATGTAGTTATACTAAAAGGTGTTGAAATTGGTGATGGTGCTATTGTTGCAGCAGGTGCAGTTGTAAATAAACCGATAGGAGCATACGAAATTTGGGGAGGTGTACCCGCAAAAAAAATTGGGCAAAGAGAAAATCATTTAACCACTCAATCAAGATAATGAAAATATTATTTATTTGTGGTTCAATTGAAAAGGGAAAAGACGGTGTAGGAGATTATACCACCAGATTATGTGCTTCATTATCAACTTTAGGTTATGATGTCAGTATTATTTCGTTAAATGATCCTTATATGGATACCAATTTTAAAACGGTATTAAATAGTGAAGGGCAAGCTATACCTGCATTAAGATTAGCGAAAAGTGAAGAAATGAACTTGAAATTAGATTTGGCCGCTCAATTTATTAGTGAGGAAAAACCAGATCTGATAAGCCTTCAATATGTTGTGTTTTCATTTAATCATAAAGGTTTACCTTTTTCTTTAGCAAAAAGTTTAAAGAAAATAAGCAATAATATTCCCTGGCACATCATGTTTCATGAGTTATGGGTGGGGATGGATAAAGGCGCAACTTTTAAAATGAATATTTGGGGTAAAATCCAGAAATTCATTATCAAAAGGATGGTAACAATACTTAATCCTGTAATTACGCATACGCATACCAGGCTATATCAGTTAAAATTAGCCAATATTGGTGTAAAATCTAACTATTTGCCTCTTTTTGGCAATATACCGGTAACTGCCGTTACTCCTCACCGTAATCAACGTCAATTCGTTGTTTTTGGGGGGATCCACGCGGGAGCCGGTATTGGAGATTTAATTAATTTGAATGCCCGGATAAAGGAAAAATTTAAATATGATTTGAAACTTGTATTTGTTGGTAGAAATGGTGGTGAGTTAGATCAGTGGTTGCCCTTGGTTCGTAATTCAGGAATCGAAGTTGTTGTACTTGGAGAAAAGTCTTTAGGTACCATTTCAGAAATATTAAGCCAGTCGGTTGTAGGTATTTCTACTACTCCACTATTATTGGCAGAGAAAAGTGGTTCTGTTGCAGCCATGCGCGAGCACGGCTTAATCATTCTGGATATCTCAAGAAAGTGGGAAGTAAGAGGCACTGATAATGTCCCGATTCCCAGCGAAATGATCTCTTGTAATGATTATTTTGATAACTTCGCTCATACGGAAGATAGGAACCGAACACATCCCTTCGGAATAGCAGCTGTTACTCAAATGTACTTAAATGATTTGCGAGGCATTAATATAATCTAATATGGCAGGTTTTAGTTATTTGTTTAAAAATAGAGCGGTATTTCCATTCGCATCCTATGCACATATTAAGGCATGGGCTAAGCGTTTTCAAACGCTGCCTGAATTAATAAGAAGAAACAGGAGGAGATCCCGCCTGGTAAAAAAAGGGGCCTGTATTGATGAAAGAGCTGAAATTGGGCAAGTAAAGGCCGGTGGAAACAAAAAAAATCTTAAAATTGGTGCATACACCTTTATCGGTCAGGTAGAATTTTCACTTCACGATCAAATTGTAATTGGCGAAAACGTTTGTGTAAATGATGGCGTATTATTTTTAACGGCATCTCACGATTTAAAAGATCCTGAATGGAAACATGTAAAATCACCGATTATTATTGAGGATTACGCATGGATTTGTACCAATTCGATAATTTTACCGGGAGTTCATATAGGACGAGGGGCTGTTGTTGGCGCAGGTGCAGTTGTAAGTAAAAATGTTGGCGATTACGAGATTGTAGCGGGGAATCCGGCTCAGGTACTGACAAAAAAGAGAACCGAAAAATTAGAATATAATCCATGTAGTTTTTTGGCCGCAAACAGGGCCTGGTTAATTGGATAAATAAAATTATGAAAGTTGTTTACACTGCTCCCAATAAGAGCCACCATTATATATACGCACTAGGATTATTAAAGGCAAATATTCTTTATCGTTTCGTTAGTGGCTTTTCGAGGTTTAGCCCAAGGGCAAAACAAGCAGAATTGGCTCCGAAAATACGAAGGGCAGATATTTTACAAACCATATATATAGCATGCTTAAAATTTAAGTTACCTGATTTTTTATGTCGGAAAATTGCATACCTGGCCAAAATTGAACAAGACCTTGCCTGCAAAAAATATGTAAAAGACTGCGACATTTTTTTATTTTATAACGGAAGCGGACTTTCGAGTTGTGCCTATGCAAAAAAAAATGGAGTAATTACGATAGTAGAAGCTGTAAATTCTCATATTTCCTTTCAGGAGGATATACTTAAAACAGAATATGAGAAACTTGGCCTGGTATGGAAACCATCATACCAAAAAGAAAAAGAAAGAAGAATTAAGGAGTATCAAGAGGCTGACTTTATTTTAATGCCATCAGAATTCGTAAGAAGCAGCTTTATTCAGATGGGGTTTGCTAAAGAGAAACTACTTAAAATACCTTACGGCTTCAATAAATTTCAGGCCAGTAATCATCAGGTTGCTAAAGAGAATACCAAATTTACCGTTTTATTTGTTGGAAGTATATCGGTGAGGAAAGGATTAAGATATTTGATAAGTGCTTTTAATGAGCTTAAACATCCAAATAAACAATTGGTTATTGTTGGCCCAACTAATCATGATACAGGAATTGCTGATCTTTCTTTATCCTCAGATATTGTTTTTCGTGGCGTTTTAAAGGGAAATGATCTTGAAGATGCATACCATAATGCTGATGTATTTTGCTTACCCTCGATAGAAGAAGGTTTAGCATTGGTACTTGGCGAAGCAATTGCATCCGGTCTTCCTATTATTGCTACCACTAATACCGGAGCCAGTGATATTATTAATGATGGATGCGAAGGTTTTATTGTGCCAATTTGCGACGATAAAGCTATTCTTTCCAAGATGCAACTCCTTGCAGATAATGAAGAGCTTTTAACATCAATGAAACAGGCGGCTAAATTTAAATCTAAGGATTTACCCGGATGGGATGTAACTACTGGCAATTTGGTAAATACATTAACCACTATATTTAATGAAAAAAAGAACTCAAGATAGATTTCTGAAGTTAGGTATAGCCTTTAGGTATTTAATTTATGCCTTAGTGATAATGCTTGTGTTTGAAGGTTTACTAAGAAAGGTTTTACCTCCTTTTCTAGGTACACCTGTGTTTTTTATTAAAGATGTTATTTGCTTAATTGGCCTATACGTTTTTCTGAGTAGAAAGTTTGACAAAGCAGGTAAAAATTTAAAAAATGTTTGGTCGTTTGTTTTTTTTCTATTCGTTCCGTTATTTATTATTACATCCTATCACGGACTTTTAATAACCTGTTTTGGTGCAAAGCAGTACTTACTATATGTTATAGTTGCACTGCTAACCGTGGCAGGCTTTACAAAAGATAACGGATTTGAATTTAAGAAATTTGTGAATTTTTTTGTTTTATTATTAATTCCAACAACTTTTGTAGCGGTTTTGCAAAATTCTCTGCCCGCTACTCATTGGTTAAATTTATCCGTAGGAGGAACATCCCTCGAAGCCTTTTCTGCTGCGGGATTTTTAAGAGTTGGTTCCACATTCTCTTTTACCGGGCAGTATTCTTATTTTCTAAATGTTGAGGCTGCTTTTCTGATGATTCATTTTTTTATTTCTCCTAAAGAAAAAAATAATCCCTCTTTGTTTAATCGGTTAAAAATTCCAATTAATGTGTTGTTAACATTATGTTTAATTGTGGGGGCATTTATTACGGGGGGTAGAACTGCTGTTTTAGGAGTAGCCAGTTGTCTTGTTCTGGGCTTTGTTTTATTAGGCTTTAAACGCCAGAAATGGATGTTGAGTAAAGGAATTGTTTTTGCCTTTTGTTTAATAATGGGCATTGCAGCCTTGCGGGTTGTTAAACCTGAATATTTTGCCGCGTACGAGCAACGTTCCGCCGGATCAGATAATAAAAGCCATTCTGAAGAAATTGAGGGGAGGGTTTTATCTACTTTTACCAATTGGACGACCTGGTTCTGGGAACAGGATCTTGGTAGTGTGATTCTTGGTAATGGTCTCGGTGTAATGAGTAATGGCGCTGAGAAAATAAGTGAATATGCTTACCAGGTCCGCTTAAAAATGTGGACTGAAACAGATTTATCTACCACATTCTGGGAAGGAGGGTTATATCTGGCCTTAATCTGGTATAGCTTTAGGCTTTATATTATTTACATGGCATATAAAATATGGAAAAGAATGCACATGGTAAATTACTTTTCTGCTGCATCCTTTTTGTTGGCATACATTATCATTAATGGGATAACCGGTACCTTAGCTTTGCAGCCTCCCTTATCTATCTGGTGGTGGATGGCAGTTGGCGCTATGATAACAATCAAAAGCTTAGACAGGCAGCTATATTTAAAAAATAAATCACAAACAGTTTGAAAGATATTATTTTCATAAACTCCCATCCCATACAATACTTTGCGCCTATGTACAAGTATATGAATGATCATGGGGTAAAAACAAAAGCCTGGTATGAATCTGATGAATCGATTAAAGGCGGTCTGGACATTGAATTTGGTACCAGGATTAAATGGGATATACCATTATTAGAGGGTTACGAGCATAAATTTTTTAAAAATCATTCATGGAAACCTTCTCACAAAAAAGGATTTTTTGGTTTAATTAACTTAGGGCTGATTAAAGAATTATTTAAAATTCCTAAATCAATTATCGTTGTTCATGGGTGGCATTATTTTACTCATTTTCTGGTGTTACTGATTGGCGGGCTGAAAGGACACGAAATCTGTATCAGATGTGATGTTCCTTTGAAACAGGAAAAATTAAAAAAGGGTGTAAAACAGAAGATTAAATTTTTTTTCTATAAGTATTTTCTGTTCCCTCGTATTAATTGGTTTTTATATATCGGGGAACAGAACAGGCTTTTTTATAAAAGTTATGGGATTAAGGATCATAAACTCTTGTTTTGCCCGTATGCTGTTGATAATGATCGGTTTGTTCAATCTAAATTACAAATCGAAAAAAGTGGGAAATCTTTTAAACAGAAGTTGCAGATTCCCGAAAACGATAGGGTAATTTTGTTTTCGGGCAAATATATTGATAAGAAACTGCCACTGGACCTTATTAATTCGTTTTCCCTTTTAAACGATGCGCACACATGGTTGGTTATGATAGGTGAGGGAGCGTTAAGGCCTGCTATGGAAAAAAGGATAGCAGAGCTGGAACTGAAAAACGTTGTTTTAACTGGATTTATAAATCAATCTGAAATCGTAGATTATTATTCTATAGGTGATGTATTTGTAATGTGTTCGGCTTTAGGAGAAAACTGGGGTCTTTCGGTCAATGAGGCTATGAATTTTAATATGCCTTTAATTATTTCAGATTTAACAGGCTGTTCAGAAGATTTAGTTGTTAATGGCAAAAATGGATATACCTTTGAAACCAGAAATATAAACGATCTCGCAGCGAAATTAAAACTGGTAATTGCAGAGGTAAATGCAGGGATTAAATGCCATTCATTAGAGATTGTTGAAAATTACAGCTATGCGCGCATACTTGTACAATTATCAAAGCTAATAGGAGTTAAAGCTAGTTAATGTATTATTTATTTCGCCTGGATTTTGTTTAATGAGTATAAAAAAGGTTTTTTCTGAGTGTATATGACTAAAGTTGCAATTATTACAGGAATAACTGGTCAGGATGGTGCCTATTTAGCCCAACTGCTTCACGGTAAAGGTTACAGAGTCATTGGCCTGATAAGGAGCTACTCTCACATTAATTTTAAGGGGCTCGAATATTTAAAATTAAAAGATAAAGTAGAGCTGCTAGAATGCGACCTTGCAGATCTATCACAGGTTATGTCTATAATTAAAGAATATAATCCCAATGAAATTTATAATTTGGCGGCACAAAGCTCTGTTTCTTTGTCATTTAGGCAGCCTATTGGTACGATTCAATTTAATATCTTATCTGTTTTAAATCTACTCGAAGCCATTAGAATGCTTAATCCAGAATGTAGGTTTTACCAGGCCTCTAGTAGCGAAGTTTTCGGCGAAGCAAAACTGCCAATAAAAGAAACTTCTGGTATAAATCCAATTAGCCCTTATAGCATATCAAAGGCTTCTGCGCATTGGATAACCAAGAATTACCGGGATTCTTACGGACTTTTTAGCTGCAGTGGCTTCTTATTTAACCACGAATCTTATTTAAGAAGTGATAATTTTTTTATTAAGAAAGTAATTTTACAAGCGATTAAAATCAAAAATGGTGAAGCAGAAACTTTAGAGGTAGGTAACATTGATATTAAAAGAGACTTTGGATGGGCACCTAAATATGTAGAGGCGATGTATCTGATGTTACAACAACCTCATGCCGACGATTATTTGATCTGCTCAAACCACTCTGTTTCCCTGAGGTCAATTATTGAATATGTATTTAACTATTTAAATATATCACTTGATCGTTTGGTGATTAATGAAAAGTATTTCCGCCCAACAGAAATACTGGATATTTATGGTGATAATACAAAAGCTAAAGCAAAATTGGGTTGGGAATACGAGATGTCTTTTTATGATGTATTAACGATTTTAATTAATGAAGAAATCGAAAATGGTAAATAAAAAAATAAAAATTAACTTTTTCCAAAGAAAACCAAGAAATGGATTTAGTTTTAGCCTGGAATATATCTTTGAAGATATAAGAAAAAGGCTGACAGATAAGATTGATGCCAGGGTATTTATCTCAAAATGTTATAATGATGGATATTACTCTAAGTTTATTAATATAATAGAAGCGGCGTTTAGACAGGGGAATGATATTAACCATGTTACTGGCGAAATTCATTTTCTTAATTTATTAATGCGTAAAAAGCGCGTGGTACTAACCGTTTTAGACTGCGGCATGATGCCGAGAAAAACAGGATTAGCCAAAATAATTGTAAAGTGGCTTTATCTTACAGGCCCGGTAAAAAGGGCTAAAGTAGTAACTTCTATTTCTGAGGCCACAAAAGCTGAAATTGTTGGCTATACTGGTTGCAATCCTGATAAAATAAGAGTTATACCGGTTGCAATCGCCCCTGTTTTTCAGCCAGTCCATAAACAATTCAATAAAACTAAGCCAGTAATTTTACACATCGGTACAGGTCACAATAAGAATTTACTTAGATTAATAGAATCGTTAAATAATATCGAATGTCACTTGACAATTGTTGGTAAGCTTAACCCCGAATACCTGGAGGCTTTAAGCAAATTTAATGTTGATTACAGTAATGAATATAATGTCTCAAACGAAAGGCTTTTAGAAAAGTATCACGAATGCGATATTTTAACTTTTATTTCTACTTTTGAAGGATTTGGAATGCCAATAGTTGAAGCCAATGCTGTTGAAAGAGTTGTGGTTACCAGTAATTTATCATCAATGCCCGAGGTTGCAAATGAAGCAGCTTGTTTAGTTGATCCGTTTAGTATTGAAGACATACGAAATGGAATTTTGAAGGTTATTAATGACGATAATTATCGTGAAACATTAATAGAAAAAGGAAGAGTGAATAAATTGCGTTTCAACCCTGATTTTATTGCTAACCAATATTTTCAACTTTACCAGGAGGTTTTGAGTTCGAAACGATGAGTATGAAATCCTGCATATTTTATACACTTGCTTGACTTTGCCTTCGAATGATAAAGAAAAAATGGTTTCTTTGTGCAATAAATCATTTCAGGATTATTTTTCTGCTTCATTGCCACAATAAACCTGGAGAAAGCGCTAAATTTAAATTATGCATAATACGGATACAGTAACTGGCCCATCTTTTTCCATGAAAAACAGGTTAGCGAGGTTGGTATGGGGAATTGTAGCTTTATTTTTGTTTAAATTAAGTCCAAAGCCATTTCACCAATGGCGTGTTTTTCTGTTGAAATGTTTTGGTGCCAAAATAGGAAAGGGTGTGCACGTATATCCTGGAGTAATCATTTGGGCACCCTGGAATATTGAATTAGGTGATGAATGTGGCATTGCCAGTGGTGTAAATTTGTATAGTCAGGGTAAAATTACAATTGGTAAAAGAGCCGTTATTTCTCAAGGTGCACATCTTTGCGCAGGCACACACGACTATACCTTACCAGGATTTCCACTTATTGCTATGCCCATTGTGATTGGCGATCAGGTATGGGTGGCTGCGGAAGTTTTTGTACATCCCGGCATCACTATATCAGAAGGAGCAGTAATTGGTGCCAGATCGGTGGTAACTAAAAATATGCCTGCCTGGACTGTTTGTTCCGGTCATCCTTGTAAACCAATTAAAGAAAGAGTATTTCAGTCCTCAATTAAATCTTAAAATGTTATCACCTAAGCTAGATCTTACTATTGTTATTCCGGTTAAAAACGAAGAAAGGAATTTATCTGGATGCTTACAAGCAATTGGTAAGGAGCTGGCGCAAAAAATCGTAATTATTGATTCGGGCAGTACTGATGAAACGTTATCTATAGCTAAAGCCAACAATATAGAAGTAATCGACTTCAAATGGGATGGGAAATTTCCTAAAAAACGCAACTGGTATTTGATGAATTATACCCCGGCAACAGAATGGGTTCTCTTTTTAGATGCAGATGAATATATCACTCCATCATTTAAAGAAGAATTGAGTCGGGTTTTAACTTCGCAAAGTAATATGGCTGGCTATTGGTTAAATTATACCGTTTTTTTTATGGGTAAAAATCTACGGGGAGGATATCCACTAAAAAAGCTAGCCTTATTTAAAGTTGGCGCAGGCTTATATGAAAGAATTGATGAAGAGCGCTGGAGCCAACTGGATATGGAAATTCATGAGCATCCGATATTATCTGGACCAATTGGTGAGATTAAGGCTAAAATTGATCATCAGGATTTTAGAGGAATAAGTCATTATTTAAAAAAGCATAACGAATATGCAAATTGGGAGGCTTCGAGATATCTAAAATCTGCAGATCAGCAGGATTTAAGAAAGAGCTGGACATTTAAACAAAAACTGAAATACAGGCTTATGCGTAGTGTATTTATTGGCCCGGTTTATTTTTTAGGTAGTTTTATCCTGATGGGAGGCTTCTTAGATGGAAAAAGAGGGTTATCATTTGCGATGCTAAAAATGGCCTACTTCAACGAAATTTATTGTAAAATCAGAGAAGCACAAGAGGCCAAAAATTAGGTCTAATAGATTTTTAAATGAGGATATTAATATACGGCATTAATTACAGCCCTGATTTAACCGGTATAGGGAAGTATAGCGGTGAGATGGGGAAATGGTTAGCGGGGCAGGGCCACAATGTTTCAGTAGTTACCGCAGTACCCTATTATCCACAATGGCAGATTAATGCAAAATATAAAGGCAAATTATGGCATAGTGAAATAATTGATGGTGTTAAAGTTTACCGATGCCCTTTATATGTGCCAGCAAAGCCAACAAGTTTAAAAAGAATGCTGCATGATGCAAGTTTTTTGATCTCATCTTTTTTTGTTTTTACTAAACTTTTATTCCTTCCAAAATTCGATGTGGTAATTACGGTTGCACCACCATTTCATTTAGGGTTAGTGAGTTTGTTTTACCGTTTTTTCAAAGGCTCAAAAATATTATACCACATACAGGACCTACAAGTGGATGCGGCTAAAGAATTAGGTCTGATTAAATCAAAAATCTTGCTTTCTGTACTAATCAAAATCGAAAGATTTATTATTAAAAAAGTGGATCATGTAAGCAGTATTTCTGAAGGAATGATATTTAAAATCAGACAAAAAGCAGAAAGACATATAATAGAATTTCCAAACTGGGTAGACCTTAAAAATTACTATCCGGTTGCCAATAAGGCAGCGCTAAAATTACGATGGGGTTATGAAGCAGCTAATAAAATTATTCTATATTCGGGCAACATTGGCGAAAAACAAGGATTAGACGGGATTTTAGCTGTTGCTAAAAAGTTTATTGACAGGCCAAATGTTAAATTCCTGATCTGCGGTACAGGCGCCTATAAACCTAAACTGGTGGATTTGGCAAGGCAAATGAATCTCCACCATGTAGATTTTTTGCCGCTTCAGGAAAATAATGTATTTAATGATTTTTTAAATATGGCAGATATTCATTTAATTCTTCAGAAGAAAGATGCAAGTGATTTAGTTATGCCATCTAAGCTCACTACTATTTTAGCTGTGGGTGGTTTGGCTCTGGTAACTGCAAATAAGGAGACTTCCTTATACAAGGTTATTGCCGAAAATGAAATGGGCTTAATTGCTGCTCCCGAAAATGTAGATGAATTATATCAAAAAATAGAAGAGGGCTTGATGATGGATGATTCTGAAATGCGCAAAAAATCGCATATTTATGCGCTGGAAAATCTTTCTATTGATGCCATATTAAAAGATCTCATCAATAATCTTTCTTAAAAGCGTATAGTAAGTTAATAAATTTAAATATTATAAATAATGAAAATAGCTGTAATAGGTACAGGGTATGTTGGTTTAGTAACCGGAACATGTTTGGCAGAAACAGGCAATGATGTTATATGTGTAGACATTAACGAAGCCAAGGTTAAAAAAATGCAGGATGGCGAGGTTCCAATTTATGAACCAGGCTTGGATCTATTGTTTCACCGCAACATTGCCCAAGGCAGATTAATTTTTACTACGGATCTGGCTTTGGCCATTAAAGAGGCGAAAGTGATTTTTATGGCTTTACCTACGCCTCCGGGAGGCGATGGTGCTGCAGACCTTTCTTATATTTTAGGAGCAGCAAAAGATATCTCTAAACTTGTTACCGAGTATAAAATTATTATCAATAAATCGACTGTTCCGGTAGGAACTGCCGATAAAGTTAAAGCTGTTTTTACTGCCAATACCGATATTGAAGTTGATGTGGTTTCCAATCCTGAATTCTTAAGAGAAGGCGTTGCCGTGGAAGATTTCATGAAGCCCGATCGTGTAGTAATTGGCACCAGGAGTGAAAAAGCAAAAAAAGTATTAACTGATTTGTATGGCCCTTACGTTCGGCAGGGGAATCCCATTTTATTTATGGATGAGCGTTCTTCGGAACTGACCAAATATGCTGCAAACTCTTTTCTGGCAACCAAAATTACTTTTATGAATGAGGTAGCTAATCTTTGTGAACTTGTAGGAGCAGATGTTGATGCGGTAAGAAGGGGAGTAGGGTCTGATGACCGTATTGGTAAACGTTTCTTATTTCCGGGGATTGGATACGGGGGCTCATGTTTTCCTAAAGATGTACAGGCACTTGTTAAAGCTGCAGATGAAAATAATTATGATTTCCAGATCTTAAAATCGGTGATGGAAATTAATGAAAAACAGAAAACCATTTTGGTTGATAAAGTTTTAAAATATTATAAAAACGATATTAAAGGCAAGCACTTTGCGCTTTGGGGATTGGCTTTTAAACCTGAAACAGACGATGTGCGTGAGGCTCCTGCTTTGTATATTATCGATGCCCTGGTAAAAGCAGGTGCAACGGTAACGGTTTTTGACCCGGAAGGAATGGAAAACGTAAAAAATATGATCGGTGATAAAGTCGAATTTGCAGCTGATCAATATAGCGCTTTAAACAATGCTGATGCCCTGTTAATTGCAACAGAGTGGTCTGTTTTCCGGAATCCTGATTTTGATAAAATTGATACTTTATTAAAAAACAAAGTTGTTTTCGACGGAAGAAACTTATATGATTTGGAAAAAATGATCGATATGGGATATTATTATAACAGTATTGGCCGTAAATTAGTAGAAAATTAAGAGGATGAAGAAAATTTTGATTACAGGCGCTGCCGGTTTTTTAGGTTCGCATTTGTGCGACCGATTTGTTAAAGAAGGCTATTATGTGATCGGCATGGATAACCTCATCACTGGGGATTTATCGAATATTGAACATCTTTTTCCTTTAGAAAACTTTGAATTCTACAACCACGATGTTTCTAAGTTTGTCCATATTCCTGGCAAACTTGATTATATCCTGCACTTTGCATCACCGGCAAGTCCCATCGATTATCTTAAAATTCCTATTCAAACCCTTAAAGTTGGTTCATTGGGAACACACAACCTATTAGGATTGGCACGCAATAAAAATGCAAGGATGTTGATCGCATCAACTTCCGAAGTTTATGGCGATCCAAATGTTAACCCACAGCCAGAAGAATACTGGGGGAATGTTAATCCTGTGGGGCCTCGTGGCGTTTACGACGAAGCCAAACGTTTCCAGGAAGCTATAACCATGGCTTATCATACTTTTCATGGGGTAGAAACCAGAATTGTCAGAATCTTCAACACCTATGGACCTAGAATGCGCCTCAATGATGGGCGTGTTTTACCTGCATTTATTGGCCAGGCTTTAAGAGGCGAAGATTTAACTGTTTTTGGTGATGGTAGTCAAACGCGCTCTTTTTGTTATGTAGATGATCTGGTTGAAGGTATTTACCGTTTATTGATGAGCGACTATGCCCAGCCGGTAAACATTGGTAATCCTGATGAGATTACCATCAAACAGTTTTGCGAAGAGATTATTAAACTTACTGGTACCAACCAAAAAATAGTGTATAGGGATTTGCCACAGGATGATCCAAAACAGCGCAGGCCAGATATCACCAAAGCAACTGAAATTTTAGGTTGGACACCTAAAATCGGCCGTGCTGAAGGATTAAAAATTACCTATGAATACTTTAAATCGTTACCAAAAACAGCATTGGATAAAATAGAACATAAGGATTTTACTACATATAATCGTTAAGCAAATCTCATGAATTTCTTGAAGCACTTAAATCATTTAATGGTTTAAGTGCTTTTAATTTTAACTTCCCATCTGTAACAAGAAATTATCAGCTTTTCCGATTGGAAAATTTAAGATACCTATTTAGCGTACTGTTGATTAATTGAATCTACTCCTTATATACTTATATCGACTAAAATTGTTCCTATCAATACTCTCTTAATGGAATAATCTTGGCTGATCTTATATTAGCAAATTCTTAACAAAAGTGAATTAATTTATATATTAAATAATGTAATTTTTATGTGTTATTTTTGTTTAATAATTTGTTAAGGAATCATCCCAAGGGCCTATGCAAACACGTTATTTATTCATTTTAAAATACATCCTGCCTGTAACAGACCTGATCATGGTCAACATTGTGTATTTTTTTGCTTATCAATTTACTTCTTATATGGGTAGAATGGTAACTTCTGAATTGCAGTTGCATTATGTTGTTGTGTGTAACCTGATCTGGATTGTGAGCACTACTGCTTTCAGTTTGTATTCAGATTATGGGTCAAGGCGGATTGAACGCATTTATCGCGGAACCTGGAAAAGTGTAGTGTTGCATGCGGTATTATTTTCTATTTACCTTTTCTTTTCGAAGCAAAATGATTTTTCAAGATCGTTCTTAGTGATTTTTTATGGCATGCTGGCCATTTTGTTTTTGGTGAATCGTTTTATTGGTACTTCTTTTCAATTTTTATTATTTAATCATTTACGTGGCGTTAAATCTGTTGCAATTATGGGCAATAATGCTACAGGAATGCAATTGGCTACTTATTTTGAAAAGCAGCGTTATATAGAATTCCGTGGATTTATTAACGATGTGCCTGAAGATTATCTAACCCGCGATGGGCAAATCTCTGAAGTGGTGGGTCGACAGTTCAAAATGGCTGTAGATAAAGGGATTAAAGATATTTATGTAACCATTGCACCAGAACGCATGGCCGATATGACTTTGCTGACAGAGGAAGCAGAACGGCAATGTGTTCGTTTAAAATTTATTCCTGACATAAGTGGTGCATTATTATCTCCATATACGGTTAGTTATTTAGGTAACGAATTTCCTGTGATTTCATTAAGATCAGAGCCTCTTGAAAAAATTCATAATCGTTTTAAAAAACGTTTAATTGATGTGATATTTAGTGGTTTGGTTATCCTTTTTGTATTGAGCTGGTTATATCCCATTATTGCCATTCTTATTAAAATCCAGAGTAAAGGCCCTGTGTTATTTAAACAGTTAAGAAGCGGCCGGGATGATGAACCTTTTTGGTGCTTTAAATTTAGAAGCATGCAGATGAATGACTTTAGCAATAAAAAGCAGGCGAGTAAAAATGATGATCGTATTACCTCTATTGGTAAGTTTTTACGCAGATCGAGTTTAGATGAGTTACCTCAGTTCTTTAACGTTTTTATGGGACACATGAGTGTTGTTGGGCCCAGGCCACACATGCTGAGTCATACCGAACAATATAAAGGCATTGTAGATCAATTTATGGTGCGCCATTTTTTAAAACCAGGCATCACGGGTTGGGCACAGGTAAACGGTTACAGAGGCGAAACAAAAGAAGATTACAAAATGGTAAAACGTGTAGAACACGATATCTGGTACCTGGAACATTGGAGTGCAATGCTGGATGTAAAAATCATCTTTATGACCGTAATTAATATGGCTAAGGGAGAAGAAAACGCCTATTAAATTAATTTAAGAAATTGTTGTTTCGCTGGCTGTTTCATCTCATGTATAAGCATGCTTTACTACATTAAGCTATTTACGCTATTCCTTTGAGTTAACATAAATATATTCCTAATGGATTTGGGTTACTTATATTCATCAATTGATATAATTTATGTTTCTTTGTGGATATAATTATCCCTGTATGAAGAAAGTTCTACTCCTATTAAGCTTAACTATTGCCACTTTTGGATTAAAGGCCCAATCGGTTTACCAGCCATATTCATTTCAGTTTTATCAAAAATTAAGTTCAGAAATTTATAATCCCGATACCAGGTTACATAGTTCATTGAAACCTTTTTTTATAGATGATAGTTTACTGCAGGATAAAAGTAAACTATTGTTAAGTGTTGGGGTAGATTCAGTTCGCAAATCTTGGGTATTACGTAAATTGTTTAACGAACATTTGTTTGATATGCAGATGGAAGATTTTACTGTTTATGCCGATTTTCTGCCCGATTTTCAGATAGGAAGGGATGCTTCTGGTAAAAAAAATACTTTTCTAAACACGCGCGGTTATCAGATTGGTGGTACTGTAGGCAAGAAATTTTCTTTTTATACTAGTGGTTACGAAAATCAAGGACGTTTTGCATCTTATTATGATAACTATGTAAACACTACAAATGTAGTACCCGGCCAATCTTATAATCGGAGTTCCGGAAAAATAACCAAAGATTGGTCGTATGTAACGGCTACTTTATCCTATACCCCAATAAAATATTTAAATATTACAGCTGGTTACGATAAAACATTTATTGGTGATGGTTATCGTTCTATGCTGTTATCCGATTTTTCATCTCCGTATCCCTTCCTAAAATTAACGGGTAATTTAGGAAATGTACAATATATGGTAATGTGGGCTGCCATGCAGGATCCTGGTGCACCGAAATTATCTTATGATGCCGGTAACCGGAAAAAAGGTGGGGTTTTTCATTACTTAGACTGGAATGTTAATAATAAGCTCTCTATTGGTTTTTTTGATTCTATTGTTTGGGTACAAACAGATGATGCAGGCAATAAAAGAGGTTTCGATTGGGGATATGCTAGTCCTATTATTTTCTTAAGGCCAGTTGAAGCTTCAAGTGGTTCGCCAGATAATGCTTTATTAGGGTTTACTTCCAAATATAAATTTGCAAAGGAAGTTGTGGCTTATGGTCAGTTCTCTCTTGATGAGTTTCAGGCTAAAGAATTTTTCTCTTCAAAAGGCAGTGTAAGAAATAAGTATGGCTGGCAACTGGGGATTCGTGGAGCAGACATTTTTAAAGTTGCCGGCTTAAATTATCTGCTTGAGTATAATACGGCTAAGCCTTATACTTATTCGTCCAGAACAAGAATTGGTAATTATGCCAATTATAATGAGCCATTGGCACATCCTCTAGGGGCTAACTTTAGAGAAGTTGTTGGTTTATTAAATTATTCCTATAAGCGTTTTGATTTTACAGGAGAGTTGATGTATGCCAGGTATGGATTAGATGAAGCAGGCCAAAATTACGGTAAAAATATTTTTGAGCCCTATCTTGCATCAATCAAGCAGGAGGGAAATTACACCACGCAGGGTATAAACACGAATCTTTTTTATGCAGAGGGAAGAGTAGCTTACGTTGTAAATCCGAAATATAATTTACGTTTAGAATTGGGAGGTATACTAAGGCGCGAAAGTAATAGCTTGGGTAAAAATAATACAGGTTTAATTACTTTCGGTTTACGCAGTTCATTCCGGAATTTATATACCGATTTTTAGCGGAGCGTTATAAAATTTAAAGCTTCAGTTATCTCACTAACCGAGGCTTATGTTAATTTACATGTCATCCTGATGATAGGAAGGAATCTTTATTTGTATCATTGAGATCTTTGCAATTGCAATTATCTGAAGAGATTCATTCCCTTTAAATTCTTCTGTAATTTATGCCGGTTTTTATACAATAAATTAATCCTCAGAATGATAAAAAATATAATGGGGCTTACTACCCTGCCATACTATCTGTTGTTCTTTTTATAGCAACTTTTCTTACCGCTTCAATAATTGCATTTTTATCATAGCCACATTCTGCCCAAAGCTCCGGTTGCTCTCCATGGTCGATAAACTTATCAGGGATTCCAAGTCTTACTACCTGTGCATTATAGTTATTGTCGGCCATAAATTCCAATACTGCAGCACCTGCCCCTCCTGGTAATGAACCATCTTCAACAGTGATCACATTTTTGTATTTGGAAAATACCTCATTTAATAAAGCTTCATCTAATGGTTTTACAAAACGTAAATCATAATGTGCCGGATGAAAACCCTCGCTATTTAATTCCGTACATGCTTCAACAGCAAAATTACCTACGTGGCCAATCGTTAATATGGCTACGTCTTCACCATCACAAATTTTACGTCCTTCTCCAATTTTCAACGCTTTAAAAGGTCTCTTCCAATCGGGCATTACCCCATTTCCGCGTGGGTAACGGATTACAAAAGGCCCTATATTTTCTTGTTGAGCCGTAAACATCAGGTTACGAAGCTCTTCCTCATTCATAGGGGAAGAAATGATTAGATTTGGGATACAGCGCATATAGGCGATATCGTAAGCGCCATGATGTGTTGCGCCATCGGCACCAGCCAGGCCAGCCCTATCCAGACAGAAAACTACATTTAGTTTCTGGATGGCTACATCATGGATTACCTGATCGTACGCCCTTTGCATGAAACTTGAATAGATATTACAAAAAGGAACCAATCCTTGCGTGGCCAGGCCAGCGGAGAAAGTTACCGCATGTTGTTCTGCAATACCTACATCGAATGCGCGTTTTGGCATGGCTTTCATCATAATGTTTAATGACGAGCCCGACGGCATTGCTGGAGTAATGCCTACAATTTTATCGTTAGCCTCAGCCAGCTCAACCATGGTATGTCCGAAAACATCCTGATATTTTGGTGGTTGCGGCTTATCTGGGGTGCTTTTTTTGATTTCGCCTGTAATCTTATCGAACAAACCCGGGGCATGCCATTTGGTTTGGTCTTTTTCTGCCAAAGCAAAGCCTTTTCCTTTTACTGTAATACAATGCAAAAGTTTAGGACCCGGAATAGCAGACAAATCTTTTATGGTTTGCGCTAAACGTGTCACATCATGACCGTCAACAGGACCAAAATACCTGAAGTTTAAAGCCTCAAATAAATTACTTTGTTTGAGTAAAGTTCCTTTGATGCTTTTTTCAATCTTTTTTACATACTTATGTGCATTGGGGCCAAGCTTAGAAAGCCCCGCCAGTACATGAGAAATGTCATCGCGAAAACGATTATAAGATTTTGAAATGGTGATGCTGGTTAAATATTCTTTAAGCGCACCCACATTCGGATCGATAGACATACAGTTGTCATTCAGGATCACCAGTACATTACTGTTTTCGATTCCTGCATGATTTAATCCTTCAAAAGCTAAACCAGCTGTCATGGCACCATCACCAATAACGGCCACGTGCTGCCTATTGGTTTCGCCTTTTAATTGTGAAGCCACTGCCATCCCTAAAGCTGCGGAGATGGAAGTAGAAGAGTGGCCAACACCAAAGGTATCATACTCACTTTCGGAAATTTTTGGAAAACCGCTAATGCCACCATATACACGGTTGGTATGGAATAAATCCCGGCGGCCAGTCAAGATCTTATGCCCGTACGCCTGATGGCCCACATCCCAAACTAACTTATCGTAAGGGGTATTTAAGGCATAGTGTAAGGCTACGGTTAATTCTACCACACCTAAGCTGGCGCCAAAATGGCCACCATTAACACTAACTACATCAATAATATATTGTCGTAATTCCTGGCTTATTTGTACTAAGTCAGCTTCGCTATATTGCTTTAAATCAGCAGGATAGTTAATTTTAGATAATAGGGGGCCAGCTTTTACTTGCATTCGGAATTTAGGGTAAAAAACAAGACACAAAGTAAGGCAAATTTGTTTTAATATAGAAGAGAAAAATACCAGTTTGTTGTAGCGGGTTAAGCGGCTGGGGTTTAGTTGTATAGGTATGGCGATTAGCGTTGAGCGGTAAGGGTTTGGCATAGAGCAGCTAGTGATGGCTATGGAACATTTTTGAATTCTGTTTAGCCTTTAAAGGCCTGAAAATTTTCATTATGTTTGTTACTCCACATGCAGGCAGAAAATTTTGAAATAAAGCTTCCGGTATTTGAAGGTCCCTTCGATTTGTTGCTGTTCTTTATTGAACGCGATGAACTTAATATACAGGATGTGGAGATTTCGAAGATCACAAACGATTTTTTGGCTTACATTCACCAACTCCTTGCCTTAAATGTAGAAGTAGCCAGCGAATTTATTCTCGTTGCTGCCACCCTGATGCGGATTAAATCCAGAATGTTATTGCCGAGGATCGAGGTAGATGAGGTTGGGAACGAAATCAACTCAGAGCAGGACCTTATTGCACGGCTGATCGCTTATAAGCAGTTTAAATCTGCAGCAGAAGAAATGAAGGGTTATGAAGAGGAGCGGTTAAAGCAAAACCACAGGGGTAACATTGCATATGATCTTACATTGGCTGCCGCCTCGTCTACAAATCAGGATGAGCTTTTATCACTGGATCTGTATAAGCTATTAACCGTTTATCACCGTACTATGCAGAAGTATGAGCTGCGCAGTGAAGAAGTTAAACATACTGTGGTCCAATATCCCTACACTATCGAACAGCAAAAACACTTTATTGCTAACTTGCTTGATATCAATAAACAGATCGATTTTGCCCTCGTGCTTAAAAACTCAGAAAATAAAGTGCATTTTGTTTATAATTTCCTGGCTATTTTAGAGATGTTGCAGCAACAAGTGGTAGAGATAACCATTGGGAGTGGCTTTAACAACTTTAATGTGAAAGCATTATCCTAATACGGCCAAAATTAAATTTGAAATCCTTACTTTTGCACAAAAAATACAAACCTAAATATACAATGACACGCGACAACCAAATTTTTGACCTTATCGATAAAGAATTAAACCGCCAGGAGCATGGTTTAGAGCTTATTGCATCAGAAAATTTTGTAAGCAAGCAGGTAATGGAAGCTGCCGGATCGGTACTGACCAATAAATATGCCGAAGGCTTACCAGGAAAACGTTACTATGGCGGTTGCCAGGTGGTAGATGTGGTAGAGCAGATTGCTATTGATAGGGCGAAAGAATTGTTCGGTGCGGCTTGGGTAAATGTTCAGCCACATTCTGGAGCGCAGGCCAATGCAGCGGTAATGCTGGCTATTTTGCAACCAGGTGATAAAATATTAGGATTTGATCTTTCTCATGGCGGTCACTTAACACATGGTTCGCCTGTTAACTTTTCGGGTAAATTATATCAGCCTTTATTTTATGGTGTTGAAAAAGAAACCGGATTAATTGATTATAAAAAATTAGAAGAAGTTGCCTTAGCTGAAAAACCAAAACTGATTATCTGCGGTGCCTCTGCTTATTCACGTGAGTGGGATTATGCTTTTATTCGTGCAGTAGCTGATAAAATTGGTGCTTTGGTTTTAGCTGATATTTCTCACCCGGCAGGTTTAATCGCAAAAGGATTGTTAGCCAACCCACTTCCACATTGCCATATTGTAACCACTACTACCCACAAAACTTTACGTGGTCCACGTGGCGGTATGATTATGATGGGACAGGATTTCGAAAACCCATGGGGATTGAAAACGCCTAAAGGCGAAATCCGCTTAATGAGTAACCTGCTCGATATGGCAGTTTTTCCTGGTACGCAGGGCGGTCCGTTAGAGCATATCATTGCAGCTAAAGCAATTGCCTTTGGCGAAGCTTTAAGCGAGGAGTACGGAACATACATTAAGCAGGTAGCTGCTAATGCACAGGCAATGGCTAAAGCATTTGTAGAAAAAGGATATGGTATTATTTCTGGAGGCACGGATAACCATTTGATGTTAATTGATTTGCGCAATAAAAACATTACTGGTAAAGTAGCCGAAAATGCTTTGGAGAAAGCAGAAATTACAGTGAATAAAAATATGGTACCTTTTGATGATAAGTCACCATTTGTAACTTCTGGTATCCGTGTGGGTACTGCCGCTATTACTACCCGTGGTTTAAAAGAAACCGAAATGGAACAGATTGTTGAATTAATCGATAGGGTTTTAACCAATCCGGAAGATGAAGCTAACCTAAATACAGTGAAGGCTGAAGTAATTAAATTGGTGAGTGCATTTCCACTTTATAAATAGCATAGCTAATTCGATTTAGTGATTTTATATTAAAAGCAGTTACATTAATTTGTAGCTGCTTTTTTGATTAAATAAAAAGATCTTTAGCGCTTAATGCTTTAAAACAAACGTTTGTTTTATATATTTACCCAAATTAATTAGATGTAAATTATGTGTGGAATAGTAGGCTATATTGGCTATAGAGAAGCCTGGCCAATTGTACTTAAAGGCCTTAAAAGATTAGAATATCGTGGTTACGATAGTGCGGGGATCGCATTAATGAACGAAAGCGGAGAGCATATATATAAAAAAGCTGGTAAAGTAGCCGTTTTAGAAGAGTTTGCTCAAGACCAGGATAAGTCTGGTACTATTGGTATGGGCCATACCCGTTGGGCAACCCATGGTGTCCCGTCTGACCGTAACTCCCATCCGCATACTTCAAACAATGGTAAACTGTCAATTATACACAATGGAATTATAGAAAACTACGCTACTTTAAAAGAAGAGTTGGTTAACCGCGGGCACGAATTTAAAAGCGATACTGATACGGAGGTACTGATTCACCTTGTAGAAGAAATCCAGGGAATTGAAAATATAGATCTTTTAGAAGCCGTTCGTTTGGCTTTGAAGGAAGTGATTGGCGCCTACGCCATCGTAATTATGGATCAGGATCATCCTGATCGTTTAATTGCGGCTAGAAAAGGCAGCCCGATGGTAATTGGTGTTGGCCAGGGAGAATACTTTATCGCTTCTGATGCTACACCGATTATTGAATACACCAAAAACGTAATCTATCTGAATGATAATGAAATTGCGCTGATCACCAAAGATGATCTTTTAGTTAAAAGATTGGATAATGTGGTACAAACGCCATTAATCCAGGAGCTGCAGTTAAAGTTAGAAATGCTGGAGAAAGGTGGTTTCGATCACTTTATGCTCAAGGAAATTTATGAGCAGCCGCGTTCGATTAAAGATTGTATGCGTGGCCGTATTTATCCTGAAGAGGGGAAAGTTCAGCTTGGTGGAATCAAAGAATTTGCAGAGAAATTAAAAAATATAGATCGTATCATCATTGTAGCCTGTGGAACATCGTGGCATGCAGGTTTAGTTGGGGAATACCTGATTGAAGAATATGCCCGTATTCCTGTTGAAGTTGAATACGCTTCAGAATTCAGGTATAGAAATCCGATTATTACTGAAAAAGATGTGGTAATTGCCATTTCGCAGTCTGGAGAAACGGCCGATACCATGGCGGCTATAGAGATGGCTAAAGAACGTGGCGCAACTATTTTCGGAATTTGTAACGTTGCGGGTGCTTCTATTCCACGTTTAACGCATGCTGGTGTTTATACCCACGCCGGACCAGAAATCGGTGTAGCTTCTACAAAGGCATTTACTGCACAGGTAACAGTGTTAACTTTGATGGCCTTTTATATGGCGCAACAAAAAGGAACCATTACTACTTCAAAGCTAATCGAACTTTTAACCGAACTTGATAATATTCCTGATAAGATACAGGTTGCTTTAGAATCGAACGACCTGATTAAGGAGGTAGCAGAAAAGATTAAAGATTCTACCAACTGTTTGTTTTTAGGTAGAGGAAGTGGTTTCCCTGTGGCGTTAGAAGGCGCCTTAAAACTTAAAGAAATTTCCTATATCCATGCAGAAGGATATCCTGCTGCAGAGATGAAACATGGTCCTATCGCTTTAATTGATGAAGAAATGCCTGTGGTTTTTATTGCTACGCAGAATTCATCATATGAAAAAGTGATCAGCAATATACAGGAAGTAAAAGCGAGAAAAGGTAAAGTGATTGCTATTGTAACCCAAGGCGATACCGAGGTGAAAAAAATGGCCGATTATTGTATTGAAATTCCTGATGCCAATGAAGCCTTTTTACCCCTCTTAGCAACTATTCCGCTTCAGCTATTGTCGTATCATATTGCGGTAATGCGCGGTTGTAATGTAGATCAGCCAAGAAATCTGGCCAAATCGGTTACTGTAGAATAATTTACAACACAACAAATAGATAAAGCAGCTGCATTAATTTGTAGCTGCTTTTTTGATTATAGAGGTATTTATATACTGACTTTGTTAACTAAGCCCGATTGAATGGATGCCGTTTTGAACCGTATATTTTTGATATCGGTAAATTAAACGGCAGGAGGAAAAGCGGGACTGCAGGCTGCCATTTTGCAACAACGCAAACTTTCAAAAAATAAATAATTGTTAGCGAATAGAAGAAAATGGCCTAAAAGAATGGAGTGGCAATCTTAAAATCTTGGTAAAAAGTAAAGGGCCGATATTCTTTAGAAGAAATATCGACCCTTACCATCTAAATTAACGCTCTCATACATATAAACGAGATTTCTCTTTGATTTGTTTTCGAAAAACAAAAAAAAGTTGTTATTTTTCGTAACTGCCTAAGGTTGAGGGAGAAATTCTTGTATTGCCTTTTATGTCTTTATTAAGGTAACCGGTAAAATAAGGATCGGCATTCAAATCAGCACCTTTTTTTCTGGCTAAGCTGTTCGCCGAGAGCTCAAAATTTTCCATTTCCTGGTTAATGAATAATGGATCGATATTTAAAATATTGCCATTACTTTTATAAGTGCTGTTGGTACACCGGATTAAATTACTCCAAAAATTGAGCTGCACCATTGCAGAACTTTTCTTTTGGATATCGAGTTCATTAGTTAAACTTCCCCAAATGATATTATTAGTTAAATCGATTTGAAGTTTATTGTAAGCATTTACGGATAAATAATCTGAAAAACTCAATGAGGCAGTTTTACGCGGAAAGTTTAAGTTGTAACCAACAAAAGTATTCTGTTTCAAATTATAATTTCCTCCACCAACTCCATATATCAAATAATTACCGCAGTTATACATCACATTATTAAACGCAAGCAGTTCTGAGTGGTAGCCAATATAAGCTGCCACCTGCATGTTTTTGATAATACTATTGCTTAAAATTAATTTGGGATTATTGTTAACAGATAAAGAATCGGAGGTAATGCCAACAGATGCATTTTTAATGATCGCATTTTTAATTAGCCCATATCCCGTGCGTTTTAAGAAAATTCCTTTCCATTGCCCCGGCTCATCGCTATAAATTCTTTCAAGCCTATCGCTACAAAATAGTACCGGCTCAATAAAGTCGCCATTAACGATCAGATTTCCTTCTATGTTTAAATTGGCATCTTTATGGAAATAAATTTTGGTTCCAGGCTGGATTGTTAATGAAGCGCCACTCTTAACGGTTAATGATCCATTGATAATATAGGGTAAAGCTTTTGTCCAGATGGTATTCGCATTAACTGTAGATTCGTTAATAAATACGGCATTTTGCCCGTAAGCTAAAAGCTGAATCACCTGTTTATTCCCATTTGTATTTAATAGAATAGAATCTTGAACAAGAAAGGGTAGATTGGTTGAATTTGGATTGATTGAAACCTTGACAAAAAGATTTATAGAATCCTGGCCGTTTATGATGAGATCATTTTTACGCTGCGTTTGCTCTCCGTTAATATTGATACTAAAAGCTGAAGTATTCCCGCCTGATAATCTGATTTCTGATACTTTAACCGCATCATTATTTTTATTTACAATTTTTATTCTTCTGGTTGTTGAGCCCACCGAAGTAAAAACGGTATCAAATAATATTTCTTTATCAGAGATATTGAGTTTAGCATTTGGATCTGTAGTAATACGCTCTCCTTTCCGGCAAGCTAAACCAAAGAATGAAACTAAAAGCACTAAACCAATATTTAAACGCATAAATCAAACTTAGAAAAATGTTTGGCTACTTACAATAGCACTTAAATTGTATAGTGGTAATTATTCTGCGAAGGCAAGTGCTGCTATGCTCACTTTTATTGCTCCTATAGCTAAGAGTGCATTGGCACAGGCCTCAAGCGTTGCCCCAGTGGTAATTACATCGTCAACCAATAGAATATGTTTGCCGATAATATCTTCAGGAGAATTTACCTTAAACACATCTCTCATGTTTTCGTAACGGTTATACCTGCTTTTTTTAGTTTGGCTCTCGGTAGCATTATTCCGGATCAGGTGATCTTCGCTAATGCCAATCCCCATCTGCGCCGCAATTCCTTCCGCAATAAAGGTACTTTGGTTATATCCCCTGCTCTTATATTTTTTGCGATGTAAAGGAACTGGAATAACCAGATCAATATCCTGGTAAAGCGTTGCGGTTTTTAGCCTTTCTCCCAGCATATTGCCTAATAACACACCAACATCTGTTCTGCCGTTATATTTTAAGTTGTGTATTAGGTTTTGAACTTTCGCTCCTTTTCTAAAATATAACATGGCCATTGCAGCGTTAAGTGGTAAGCGTCCCCATAGTTGCTTGGCAACCCTATTATCAGCATATTGATGATAGTCGGTAAAGGGGAGATCGTATAAGCATTTTAAACAAATCAACTGTTCATGGTGAAACAAGGCAGTGCCGCATGCATTGCATAAATTTGGAAATAGCAGTCCAAATAAATCAGAAGTCCATTGTTTAACCAAAAGCATCTAACTAATTTATAAAATATTTACGAGGAATACTATGTTTTTAAGGCTAGGGTGAAATATAGTTAATGGTTTTTTTTAGCAAAGCAGTTGTTGTGCTACTATATAAGTGCGTTCCCGCTTTCCGTTTGTAGTGCCGGCGAGAAGCCGGCAGCTACCACTTCAATCGGGTTTAGGTGGGCGGGGCAGGAGTAACTTACGAAGTTTCTAATGGCAGGGTGCAGGGAAATCGTGAGTTTTTAGGTCAAACCTCGCAGGTTTTTAAAACCTGCGAGGTTTATAAGAAGGTATAAACACCTTTACTTTCAAAAAGTTTTGCTGGAGGCAAAACTTTTTCCTGCTGTAAACCATTAACTTACGTCAAACCCTGTGTTATTTCATAAAAAACCTTTGGCGTTGAACATAATTTTCCTACTTTTGCATCCCGCTTCGGAGGAAGAGGTTAATAAACTGAAAAGGTGGTATAGAGATACAGAGAGCAGGATTTATTTTAAAATAAATATTGCGAAAGAGAAAAAGATTGCTACCTTTGCAGCCCGGTTCGGAAGAACGGGGAGCCAGTTAAACCTGGCATATTGAAAAGCAAACAAGGAAAGAATAAGGCTTCAAAAAATAAAATTTATTTATTTGGAAGTTTAGAAAATTTCCTTACCTTTGCACTCCCAACCGAAAGGAAGCGGGGAAATCGGAACGGCGGATGTCGGGAAGATATAAAAAAAAGATTGAAGCTAAACAGAAACACGGGGAGACGAAGAAGACTTTTCCGAACTGAAGTTTAACGATATATAAAGTGATCGGCCGTGAGGTTTACCAGATCAATAAGTTCTTAAAAGAGATGTCAATGTAGCGTAGCGAGGTAATGGAGTACTGATCAAAGTACATGATTACGTAGCTTTATTTTAAAGGTGGTGTCTAACAGACAACATAACAAAAAGAAGACTATTTTTAACAATAGTTAAAACTGGTCAGCATCTTACAACACATTTTACAATGGAGAGTTTGATCCTGGCTCAGGATGAACGCTAGCGGCAGGCCTAATACATGCAAGTCGAACGATATTTTCCAGCTTGCTGGAAGAAAAAGTGGCGCACGGGTGCGTAACGCGTATGCAACCTACCTTAATCAGGGGGATAGCCCGGAGAAATCCGGATTAACACCGCATAAAAACACAGGATAGCATTATCCAATGTTCAAATATTTATAGGATTAAGATGGGCATGCGTGTCATTAGCTAGTTGGCGGGGTAACGGCCCACCAAGGCGACGATGACTA